>OLOU01000881.1_pt1 | contig 23758 bp, 26 predicted proteins | sample 1672101 | NCBI WGS metagenome assembly OLOU01 (sample SAMEA3136645, study PRJEB25190) | human gut metagenome | biome: human gut; feature: human-associated habitat; material: faeces | place: Austria | collected 2013
GAAGGAGGCTATGCAGGATGCGGTCGCGCTCGGCCTCATCAACGGCACCAAGGCGTCTGACGGCTTGGTCTACCTCGACCCGCAGGGCAGCGCCACCCGCCAGCAGGTCGCAACGATCCTGATGAACTTCTGCCAGAACGTGAAGAAGTGACCCGCGCGGCACAAAATATGCGCGGGCGGTGCATTGGCACCGCCCGCGTTTCGCTGCATATTCGCCGGTGAAAATGTCGCGGCGGCGGAAGTTTTGCGCGCGCTTTACAAAGCGCTTGCATTCTCACGTTGGGTGTGGTAAGCTGTCGATGGTTTCCGGAATGCGGCGAAAGGGGGAGCTCCCTGGCGCCGCGCTCAACAAAACAGTGATGACGAAACCAGATCGCGAGGGAGCCCGTGTTCCGGGCTGAGAGGATCTCAGGGAAGATCGACCGACCAAATCCGTCCGTAAGGGGCGGATTCTCAGCGTCTGCCGGTCGTCGGGGTGGCATATGCAGCGCTGCATATGCCGTTTTTTATGCCCGCGGCCGGGAGAAAGAATTTATCTGGAGGGTATGTACATGAAAAAAGTAGTGGCAATGGTGTTGTCTCTGGTCATGGCGCTCGGCCTGATGGCTGGCTGCGGCCAGAAGGACAGCGGCAGCGGCAGCGGCGCAAAGACGGTCGAGAGCCTGAAGATCGCGTTCTCCCCGTATGCGGACGCCGACCAGATCACGACGGCGACCGAGCCGCTCGAGGCGCTGCTCAAGGCAAAGCTCCTTGAAAAGGGCTATGACGTGCAGAACATCGACATGACCGTCGGCACGAGCTATACCGCCGTGGGCGAGGCGCTCAGCGCCGGCAGCGCGGACATCGGCTTCATCTCCGGCGGCAACTACGTCCTGTTTTCCGATGACTGCGATGTGCTGCTCACGGCGCTGCGCTATGGCATCAACAAGGACTCCGAGAACGCCGCCGACTGGAACGACGGAACGCTCGAGGAGAACACGCAGGACATGACCACCTACTACCGCTCGATCATTCTGGCCGGTCCGAGCGCCAAGGGTCAGGCGCTGCTGGCAAAGGTCAACAGCGGCGAGGAACTGACGTGGGATGATCTCAACGGTGCGACCTGGTCCGTGCTCGCCCCGACGTCCGCGTCCGGCTACATCTATCCGAGCCTCTGGCTGCAGGAGCACTACGGTAAGACCATTGCGGATCTCGATCACGTGGTGCAGTCTGACTCCCACAGCACGTCGCTTGCGCGTCTGGCCACCGGTCAGGCGGATGTGATGGTCTCCTTTGGCCACATCCGCATCAAGAACGCGCCCAACTGGCAGGAGAAGCTCGGCGGTACGGCGCCCATGGTTGAGCAGACCGGTGTCATCGGCGTGACCGAGGGCATCTACAACGACATGATCGCCTACAGCAAGCACTCCGATCTCATGGCGGACGAGGCATTCCGCAAGGCGCTCGGCGAAGCGTTCATCGAGATCGCCCAGACCGACGAGGGCAAGCAGATCATCAGCGTCTTCAGCCAGGTCGGCTACACCTGGGGCAAGGACTCCGACTATGACGGCGAGCGCGACGCGCAGGCCATGCTCAAGTCGGCGGGGAAGTAACACCATGCTGCTGGAAGCTGCACACATCTGCAAGCGCTTCGGCGCACGGCCGCCGGTGCTGACGGATGTGACCTTTGGACTGGAGGCGGGCGAGTTCGTGTCCGTCATCGGCCCATCCGGCGCGGGAAAGACGACGCTCTTTCGCATCCTCAACGGCACGCTGCCGTGCGACAGCGGCGAGGTGCGCATCGACGCCCGGCCGCTCTCGCGTGCCCGCGGGCACAAAAAGCGCGCGGTGCAAAAGCGCATCGGCACGATCTATCAGGACTTTGCGCTCGTCGAGCCGGTCACCTGCCGGCAGAACGTGCTCAATGCCTGCCTGCCGGATATGTCGCTGCAGGCTTCGCTGCTGGGGCTGTTTTCCCACGCACAGACGGCGGAAGCCGAGCGGCTGCTCGCGCGCGTCGGTCTTGCCGATAAGTGCGGCGAGCCGGTCTGCAGTCTGTCCGGCGGGCAGAAGCAGCGCGTCGCCATCGCGCGCGCGCTCATGCGAAAGCCCGCGCTGCTGCTCGCGGACGAGCCGGTCGCTTCGCTCGACCCGGTCACCGGGCGGCAGATCCTCGCACTGCTGCAGGACATATCGCGCACCGAGGGTGTCGCCATCCTCATGAACAGTCATAATCTCGACCAGAGCCGGGCGGTTTCCTCCCGGCTCCTCGGTCTGCATGCGGGGCAGATTGTGCTCGACTGCGCGCCCGATGCCGTGACGGACGCAGATCTTGCACGCATCTATGGCGGCGCGGAAAGCGAGGCCGCGCCATGACGCGTGCGCGCGCAAAACGCTGGGCGCGGGCACTGAGTGTGCTCGCGCTGTTTGTGCTTGCCTTTTGGCTGACGGGCTGCGATCCAGCGGCGTTCTGGGCGCGGCGGGCGCACCTGCGCGACATTGCCGCGCAGCTCTTCCCGCCGGACTGGAGCTATCTGTCTGCGATCGTGGCGCCGCTGCTGGCGACGCTGCGTATGTCTGTCACCGGCACAGCGCTGGGCGTCGCGCTGGCGCTCGGCTTCGCGCCGCTGTGCGCGCATAATCTGCCGTGTCCTGCGCCGGTGCGCGCGGTGCTGCGCTTTCTGGTGCAGGTGCTGCGCTCGTTCCCGGCGCTGATCCTTGCGCTGCTGGCGACGTTTCTGTTCGGTCTCGGCACGTTTTCCGGCACGGTCGCCATCACGGTCTTTACGCTTGCGGTCATGACGCGCCTGACCTATGAGGACATCGAGACGCTCACGCTCGCGCCTTACCGTGCGCTGTGCGCCATGGGCGCGTCCCCGGCGCGGGCGTATGCGCGCGCCGTCGTGCCGGAGATCGCGTCCGGCTATCTGACAAACGCGCTCTATCTGCTCGAGACGAACGTGCGCCACAGCGCCATCCTCGGCTATGTCGGCGCGGGCGGCATCGGTCTGCTGCTCAATGAGAAGATCTCGTGGCGGGAATACGACCGCGTCGGCGCGATCCTGATGTGCCTGTTTGTGACCGTGTGCTGTATCGAGTGGCTCAGCCATGCGCTCGGACGTATCATCCGCGGTGAGCGCAGCATCTCGCGCCCGGAAAAGCGCGTTCTCTGGGCGGCGGTGCTGCTGTGCGTGGTCGTCTGCACGGTGGGCATCGACCCGCCGGACTTTGCGCACACGAGCAAGTCCGTGCTCTCGGCCATGGGCACGGGGCTGCTGCATCCGGACTGGCGCTTCTTTTTCGGCACGGGCAAGGACGGACTCGGCTGGCTGCTGCTCGAGACGGTCGGCATCGCGCTGGCCGGAACGGGGCTCGGCGCGCTGCTTGCCGCGCCCTTAGCGTTTTTGAGCACGCCGAAGCTGCTGCCGCGCCCGGTCGCGCTGCTGTTCCGGGTGCTCATCGTGGCGATCCGCTCCGTACCGTTTTTGATCTACGGGCTCATCTTCATCCGCGTCTCCGGCCCCGGTGCGTTCACCGGTGTGCTGACGCTCGCGGTGTGCAGCATCGGTCTGCTGAGCAAGCGCTTCACCGAGGCGATCGAGGCGCTGGATTTTCGCGCCTATGACGCGCTGCGCGCCATGGGGGTGTCGCTTTTGCCGCGCATCCGCTATGCGGTGCTGCCGCAGCTCGCTCCGGCGCTCGCTTCAGCGGTGCTGTACCGGTTCGATGTCAACATCCGCGAGGCATCCGTCCTTGGACTTGTCGGCGCCGGCGGCATCGGCGCGCCGCTCATCTTCGCCATGAACCAGTATGCGTGGAGTGATGTGAGCGCGATCTTCCTCGGCTTCGTGCTGCTTGTCTGGGGTATTGACGTGGGCAGCGCGCGTCTGCGGCACAGGCGCAGCACGGCTGCAGCTTCTGAATAACAGCTTCCGATTGATCGGCGGGCGGTGCGTATGCGCTGCCCGCTTTTGCGCTTTTTTGCGACAGGAAAAGGAGAGTCCTGATTATGGGACTCTCCTTTTGCTATGATGTAGGAAACCGGGGAGGGAGGCAGAGCGCAGCTGCATGCAGAACTGGAACGATCATGCTGGAAGCTGTCTCCGAAAACTGTATCCAGGTGCCAAAAACGATGTAAATTATGCAGAAAACTGCGCACTTTTTGCATGAGTGCTTTTTTGTGACAGATATTTGTGATAAAATGCAACCGTTCCATGAGTTGGATATGTGCGCGGAAGCAGAGAAGAGAGGGAGCTATGCCGAAATCACCGAATCAGAAATTGAAGCTGCTGTACCTGATGGAGATCATGCTGCAGCAGACGGATGAACGCCACCCGATGACCGTACCGGAGATGATCTCGGAGCTTGCCAGACACGGCGTTGCGGCGGAGCGCAAGAGCATCTATAACGATCTGGAGTCCCTGCGCACCTTCGGGCTGGACATTGTGCAGACGAAATCGCGCACGACCGGGTATTATATCGGCGCACGCTCGTTTGAAGTGCCGGAGCTCAAGCTGCTGGTCGACAGCGTGCAGTCGTCGAAATTCATCACGCACAAGAAGACGCTGGCGCTCATCAAGAAGATCGAAGGCCTTGCGAGCATTTACGACGCGCAGCTCCTGCAGCGGCAGGTCTATGTCCGCGGCCGCGTCAAGAGCATGAACGAGAGCGTATACTATAATGTGGACGAGATCGCCGATGCCATTTCGCGTGACCGGCAGATCCGCTTCCACTACTTTGAGTATACGATCGACAAGCAGCGCCACTACCGCAGAGACGGCGCGTTTTATATCGTCAGCCCGATGGCGCTGATGTGGGATAATGAGAACTACTACCTGCTGGCGTGGGACGCTGAGGCGCAGCTGCGCAAGCACTACCGCGTGGACAAGATGACGGATATCTCCGCGCTCGATGCGCCGCGCGAGGGCATGGAGGACTTTTCTGAGCAGGATCTGTCGGCGTACACCAAAAAGGTGTTCAGCATGTTCACCGGCGAGGAGCGCACGGTACGTCTGCGCTTTGCAAACCATCTGGTTGGCTCGGTGCTCGACCGTTTCGGCAAGGATGTGATCGTGGTCGAGGACGGGACGGAGCATTTCACCGTCTCGCTCAACGTGGTCACGAGCCCGAAGTTCTACGCGTGGCTCTTCGGCTTTGGCACGGACGTGGAGATCCTCTCGCCGCCGTCGGCGCGGCAGGAGATGCAGGAGATGCTCGTCAAGATCACGGACACCTACAAGCGCTCCGACGCACAGCGTGCAGAAAGCGAAAAATGAAGGTTGACAGACCGGAAATTAGTATAGTATAATATGTATCCGGCGTCAGACGTCTGGCGTCGGATACTTTTTGCCAACTACGGCGGCACAAGCCGCTGTTGAGTATGATCGAAAGGAGAAATCACCATGTTCCGTACCTACCAGCCCAAGAAGCGTCAGCGCAAAAAAGAGCACGGCTTCCGCAAGAGAATGGCGACCGCCAACGGCCGCAAGGTTCTGTCCCGCCGCAGAGCGAAGGGCAGAAAGCAGCTCACCTACTGAGTTGTTGCGCGTGAGCAGGCAGACTTCTTAATGATGTTTTTCAGGGCGGGAACTTTCCGCCCTAAAGGCATTTGTCCGGAAGCTGCATCGGAGAGAATCGGGGGAGACTTTTGGAATTTACCAGCACACTCAAAAAGAACTATGAATTCCGGCGTCTGTACTCGAAGGGGAAAAGCTGCGCCAACGCCTATCTGGTGGTCTACTGCCGGAAAAACCATTCGGGCCGCAGCCGCATCGGCTACACCGTGTCCAACAAGGTCGGCCATGCCGTTGTGCGCAATCGCATCCGCCGCCGCCTGCGGGAGATCTATCGCCTGCATGAGCGGGAGATCGTGCGCGGATATGATCTGGTCGTCGTGTCACGCGTGCGCGCATGCACGGCGGACTATCATCAGCTCGAGACTGCGTTTTTGTCGGCCTGCGCCAAGCTTGGCCTGCTGATGGAAGGGGATGGCGGCGCATGAAGCGTCTGCTCATCGCCCTCGTGAAGTTTTACCGCCGGTACATTTCGCCGCTCAAGCCGCCCTGCTGCCGGTTCATTCCGACCTGCTCGGAGTATGCGCTCGAGGCTCTGCAGAAATACGGAGCGCTCAAGGGCTCGTGGCTCGCCGTCAAGCGCATATGCCGCTGCCACCCGTTCCATACGGGCGAGCACGAATTTTACGACCCGGTGCCATGACCGGGGAAATCCTAAGAATTTAAGAATTGGAGTCGTCTTATGTCCTGGATTACTGCACCCTTTGCCTGGCTGCTCAAAGCGCTCTACGATCTGACCGGCAGCTACGGTTGGGCGGTCGTCCTCTTCGGCGTCGTCGTGAACCTGATTTTGCTTCCGTTCATGGCCAAGAGCAAGAAGAGCATGATGCGCACCAGCCGCCTTCAGCCGCGGATCACGGAGCTTCAGCGCCGGCACGAGGGAAACCAGCAAAAGCTCAATGAGGAGATGGCCAAGCTCTACCGGGAGGAGAAGATCAACCCGATGTCCGGCTGCCTCTGGAGCTTGATCCCGTTCCCGATCCTGATCGCGCTCTACAGCGTCATCCGTCAGCCGCTGACGAAGATGATGGGCCTTGGCGCGGAAGCAGTCACGCAGCTGACCGACTGGGTCACGACCAATGCGGGCTATGTCGCACAGGCGAAATCCGCCTATCAGGAGATCCAGATCGCCGACCTGATCCATCAGAACTGGGACGCCGTGACCGGCACCCTCGGCGATTATTCCGGCAAGCTGCTGGATCTGGACTATTCCTTCATCGGCCTGAATATGGGCCAGCAGCCGTCGTTCAAGATCTGGACGTTTGACTGGAGCAACAAGGCCGTCTGGCTTCCGGCGCTCGGTCTGTTCCTGATCCCGATCATTTCGGCGCTGCTGTCGTGGCTGTCGATGAAGATCAGCACGTCGATGACCCCGCAGCCCGCCGGCAACCAGCAGGCCGCTGCGACCAACAAGACCATGATGCTCATGATGCCGCTCGTGTCGCTGTGGATCTGCTATACGATGCCGGCCGCTCTGGGCATTTACTGGATCGTCAACAGCATCCTCGGCATCCTGCGTGATGTCAGCCTGACGAAGGTCTTCAACAAGCAGCTCGACAAGCTCGACGCTGAGCGCATCGCGCGCGAAAAAGAGCGTGATGCCGAACTTGAGCGCAAGCGTCTCGAGACCGAGCGCCTGAAAGCTGCCGGTGAGACCGTCGTCAACCCCAACACCAGTAAGAAGAAGATCCAGGCCAGCCAGAAGCAGAAGGATGACGAGCGCAAGGCTGCGGCGATGCGTGAAGAGCGCGCTGCCCGCCGCGAGCGTCTCGGCGTCGAGCCGAATGCTGTGCCGGAGTCTCAGGTCGGCAACCGCCGCTATGCGCGTGGCCGTGCCTATGCGCGGGACCATTATCAGTCGGACGCGACTGCCGCTCCGCAGACAGAGCAGCCGGTGTCCGAGAGTTCCGAAGGAAAACAGGAGAGTACTGAATGATGTTAAAAACACTGGAAAAGTCCGGCAAGACGGAAGAGGCGGCCATTGCCGCCGCGCTCGAGGAGCTTGGCCTTGACCGGGATGATGTTTCTGTTGAGATCGTTGAGCGCGCCAAGTCCGGCTTCCTCGGCATCGGTGCCAGCCCCGCGGTAATCCGCGTGCAGTATGAGGCGCCGGATGAGGAAGCGGAGCAGGAGGCTGCGCCTGTCGAGCATGAGACACCGGCCGCCGAGCCAGAGGCGAGCGTGGAGCCCGCCGCGTCGGCGGACGAGCCGGAGAGCTATGCGCGCATCCGTGCGTTCGTCAGCGGCCTGCTTGAGCACATGGGCATTCAGGCGCAGATTGACATCACCGCGCGTGACAACGGCGGTGTGAACGTGAATCTGTCCGGCAGCGGTATGGGCGCCGTCATCGGCCGCCGCGGCGAGACGCTCGATGCCATCCAGCACCTGACCAACTATGCGGTCAACCGCGGCAGCGATAAGCACATGCACATCAGCGTCGATGCCGAGAGCTACCGCGCCAAGCGCGAGGAGTCGCTCGTGCGTCTGGCCGAGAAGATGGCCGCCAAGGCCGTCAAGTACAAGCGCAGCATGGCGCTTGAGCCGATGAATTCTTATGAGCGTCACGTTATCCACACGGCGCTGCAGGACTACGAAGGCGTGACGACGAGTTCGACCGGTACCGAGCCGAACCGCCGCGTTGTGGTCTCCTATGAGAAGCCGCAGCGCCCCAGCAACAAACCGGTCAGCCGCGAGTGGAGCTGACGAGAGACTTAGGAGGAAACGGTATTATGTTCGAACAAGTGAGAAAACTGCTTGCCCACCAGTTTGAGGTGGACGAAAACACCATCACCATGGACACCAACATCGCGGACGATCTCGGCGCGGATTCGCTCGACGTCGTAGAGCTGGTCATGTCCATCGAGGATGCCTACGGCATCACGATCGAAGACGAGAAGGCGGCTGAGCTGACCACCGTCCGTCAGGTCGTGGATTACCTCGAGAAGAACACCTGAGCACTTACATCTGAAAAAGCAGACAGCCGCCGTGCTGTCTGCTTTTTTGTGTCTGCGGGCGCGCGCTGGGCACGGCCTTTTTTGTTTTCACCCGCAAATGTGATTGACGAAACCGGCCGCAGCGGGTAAAATAAGCAATGTATGCTGGAAAGGAGCGCGCGTATGCTGCAATTTCAACCGCAGGAGCATCTGCTGCATTCGTATATCGTCGTGTCGCAGTCTGAACAGGCGCGCGAGCGGCTGGCGCTCGATCTGACGGCGGCCATGCTCTGCCGCAGCGACGGCGTGCGCCCGTGCCGCGCGTGCCGGGACTGCCGCAAGGTCTATGACCATGTGCACCCGGACGTGATCTATGTTGAGCCGGATCGCAGCGGCAAGATCCCCGTGATCAAGGTCGATCAGATCCGCAGTGTTGCGGCCACGGCATACATCCTGCCGAGCGAGGCGGAAAAGAAGGTCTACGTTCTGCGTCAGGCAGAGCTGATGAATCTCAATGCGCAGAATGCGTTTTTGAAGCTGCTGGAGGAGCCGCCGCGCAGTGCGGCGTTCATCCTTGCGGCCGCAAGCCAGGATTCGCTGCTGACGACGGTGCGCTCGCGCTGTGCGCTGCTGCGCGACCCGACCGAGCAGCCGCTGGAGTCGGAGGAGATGCGCGCGTTGGCGGACGGTTACCTGCACGCGGTCGCGTCGCAGGATCGCATGACGCTCCTGCGCTGGTGTCTCGCGCACGAGGGCATGGAGGCGCAGGCGCTTGCTGAGTTCTTGCCCGCAGTGCAGCACCGGCTCGTCGAGCTGCTGGTGCAGCCGGGGCAGACGCTTTTGCCGGAGGCACTGTGTGCGCAGCAGCTGCGCCTGATCGAGACCTGTGAGCAATACCGCCGCGCCAACGTCAGCGTGAAGCATATCTTTGGCCTGTTGACCGTTTCCGGTGTGCAGGCGCGCGTTCAGAAGTGAGGATATTAAATTGACAGAAGTAATCAGTGTGAAATTCAAAAACCGCGGCAAGGTCTATTTCTTTGACCCGCACGGGATCGCCGTGCGCACGGGCGACAAGGTCGTCGTCGAGACCTCGCGCGGCTTGGAGTTGGCAGAGTGCGTTCTCGGAAACCACGTCGTGCCGGATGAGACGGTCGTGCAGCCGCTGCGCTCGCTTGCGCGCATCGCCACGAAGGACGACCTGCGCATCGAGGAGATCAACCGCCGCCGCGAAAAAGAGGCGTTTCAGATCTGCAAGCAGAAAATCGCCGAGCACGGTCTGGACATGAAGCTCGTCGACGTCGAGTGCAGCTTTGAGGGCAATAAGACCATGTTCTTCTTCACGTCCGACGGGCGCGTCGACTTCCGCGAGCTGGTCAAGGATCTTGCCTCCGTGTTCCGCAACCGCATCGAGCTGCGCCAGATCGGCGTGCGCGATGAGGCAAAGATGCTCGGCGGCATCGGCATCTGCGGCCGCCCGTACTGCTGCAGTCAGTTTCTGGACGACTTTCAGCCCGTCTCGACGAAGATGGCGAAGGTGCAGTCCATGTCGCTCAACCCGTCGAAGATCTCCGGCGCGTGCGGCCGCCTGATGTGCTGCCTGCGCTATGAGCAGGCGGCGTATGAGGATCTGGTCAAGGCCGTGCCGAAGGTCGGTGCCTTTGTCGAGACGCCTGCGGGCTACGGCACGGTGTCGTCGGTCAACATCCTGCGCAGCAGCCTGAAGGTCAAGCTTGACGGTCAGGGTGAGGATGTGTTCAAAAGCTATCAGGCCGACGAGATCGCCGTGATCCCCGGCGGCCGCCCGAAGCCGGGCGAACCGCTGCCGTCGCTGCTCAAGGATCGGCCGAAGCCGGTGCGCGATGAGGAGCCGAAGGAAGATCCGTGGGCGCTGCCGCAGCTGTTTGCGGACGATGTCTACGGCGACAAGAAGCCCGACGGCGCGAGCGCCGAGCAGGGCGAGAAGAAAAAGCGCCCGCGCCGCCGCTCCCGCGGCCATGGCGGGAAGAAGCCTGCCGATGCGCAGACCGCCCCGAAGGCGGAGCACGCCGCAAAGGAGGGCGCGAAGGACGGTGCGAAGGAGGGCGCAAAGCCCAAGCAGCCGCAGCGCCAGAAGTCGCAGTCCAACCGCAAGCCCGGCGCACGCAAGCCTGGTGATAAACCGGCAGGTGAGCATCCGGAGCGCAGCCGCGCGCAAGCTCCGGCGGCTAAGCCGGCCGACGGCGCTGCGCAGAGCGGTGAAAAGCGCGCGGACAATCACCGCCGCCGGCATCGCGGCGGCCGCGGACGCAACAAGTCCGCAGCGCCCGGCAATGCCAAGCCCGGCAATACCGCGCCCGACGCGCCGAAGACCGAATGAAAACCAAAACAGGTGCATACCGATCCGGTATGCACCTGCTTTTTTGCGCCTGATTCAGATGAGCAGTCCGCCGTCCACGCCGAACACCTGCCCGGTCACGAAGCGGGCGCGCTCGCTCGCCAGCAGCGCGATCGCATCGCCGACTTCCTCCGCCGTGCCCATGCGCCCGAGGGACGTGCTCTCAGCGAGCTCCGCCTTGTCCTCGGGACTGAGGTTTGCGATCATGTCCGTGTCAATGCAGCCGGGGGCGACGCAGTTGACGCGGATGCCGGACGGGCCGAGCTCCTTTGCCATCGCCTTCGTGAATGCGACGATCGCGCCCTTCGTCGCCGAATAGGCCGCCTCACACGAGGCGCCGTTCATACCGAGAATGGAGGTGAGGTTGATGATTTGCCCGGCCTTTTCGTGCACCATCGGCGGGATGGCGAACCGGCAGCAGTTGTAGGTGCCCGTGACGTTGACGTCAAAGAGCCGCTGCCACACGTCGGGGTCGAGATCCGTCAGCAGGCCGTAGACCGCGATGCCGGCGTTGTTCACCAGCAGATCGACCGGTCCTGTCTGCTCGAACATGGCGGCGACGGCCTGCGCGTCGCTCACGTCGGCGCGGATGGCAAGTCCGCCGGTCTGCGCCGCGACTGCCTCGGCAGCCGCCTGCGACTGTATGTAGTTGACGTGTACCGTCCAGCCGTCGCACGCCAGCGCCAATGCGGCGGCCTTGCCGATGCCGCGCGATGCGCCGGTCACGAGTGCGATCTTTTTCATGCAATGATCCTCCCAAAAACGAACATTTGTCAAAACGCTGCGTCTATGCTATTATATACTTGTTTCATCGAAATTTCTATCCATCCTGTTGATCCGGAGGAAAAAATATGAGCCAACCCAAAACCACACGCCGCCACCGCGTCCGGCGCATGAGTGAGCGCCGGCGCCTGACAGTCACCGCGGTCACGGCGATGCTCGCGCTCGTCACGGTCGTGATCTGCGCGCTGTCCGGCGTGTTTAATTTCCACAAGGGCAGCGAGCGCATCCTGCCCAACCTCGTTGGCCAGACCGAGGAGTCGGCCAAGGCGCAGCTTGCGGAGCTTGACGCGGAGCCGAGCATCACCTATGAAAACAGCAGCGAGACCAAGGGCATCGTCATCCGTCAGGATGTGAATGAGGGCACGCAGCTCAAACACCGGCAGACAGTTGCATTCGTTGTCTCGCTCGGACCGAAGGAGGAGACCACCGCTCCGGAGGACACCCCGGTCGCGATCCCGAGCTTTGTCGGCCTCTCGTTCGAGCAGGCGCAGGCGACGGCCAAGAGCCTCGGCGTCACTGTGGAGAAAAACGGCACGGCCTACGATGACAATGTGCAAAAGGGCTCCGTTGCGCGCCAGAGCCCGGTCGGCGGTACGATGGTCAAGCCCGGCACGACGATCTATGTCACCATCTCCAACGGGCCGGAGAAGAAGGAATTCACCGTCACGGTCACGTGCGGCGCCGGCGGCAGTGTCAGTCCGAGCGGTAATCAGAAGGTGGCCGAGGGCGGCAGTGTGTCGTTCACGATCACCCCGAAGGAGGGCTACGAGGTCGCAACGCTGGTCATCGACGGGATGACCGTCCTGCCGCTGACGAGCTACTCGTTTATGAACGTCGACAGCAACCATACGCTCTATGTGACGTTTCGCGAAAAGTAGACATGAGAAATCATGCGCCCCCGGCGGCAGGCCGGGGGCGCATGATTTATGCTTCCGGAATGGCGTGGATGCCGGCGCTGTGGATCGCGCCGTCTCGCGTCTCGATGCAGGCGTAGGTGCACATCGCGCCGACGCCCGCCGTGCCGGGGTTGACGACATAGAGCCCCTGCATCGTCTCGCTGAGCGCGCGGTGCGTGTGGCCGAAGAGCACGATGTCCGCCCCGGCGAAGTAGGCCGCGTTGAGCAGCGCGTCGAGCGTATACTTCACGCCGTAGCGGTCACCGTGCGTGCAGAAAAACTTCACGCCGTCGAGCGTGCACTGCAGCACCTCGGGATTGACCGGCTCGCGGTCGCAGTTGCCGCACACGCGGTAGAGCGGCAGGTCGGGAAACTCCTTTTCCAGCCGCTGCGTGTCGCGCTCGCAGTCGCCGAGGTGGAACACGGCGTCCGGCTGCTGCTGACGGACGGCGCGCACCATGCCGAGCGTCCGGCCGTGAGAATCGGAAAAAACAAGCACCTTCGTGGCAAGTCACCTCTGTATAGGTCATAGAATACAATAAAGCAGGATACCGGGTACTGCCGGGCTATCCGCATTATACGGGACGCGGCCTGCAAAGTCAAGCCGCCCCCGACTGGAGCGTGACCGATATGAAGGACTTGGATGCGCTGAAGCAGGAACTCGCGCGCGACGGGCGCCTGCAGCGGCTGCAGGCGATCGCCGATTCGACCGATGGGCAGCGGTTTGCCGATGCGCTCGATGCGCAGAAGATCGAGCAGGCGGCGCGCACGGGCGACACCGAGCTGCTGCGGCAGATCCTCACGCAGGTGCTCAGCACGGACGCGGGGCAGCGTCTGGCCGGAAAAGTGAAGGACGCGATGCAGGATGGATGAGCTCGGCGAAAAGCTCGACGCGCTGCTGCATGACCCGCAGCAGCTCGGCAGGATCGCACAGCTGGCGTCCTCGCTCGTGGGCGACGGCGGTGAGACACAGCCGCCGTTCGAGCCGCAGCCGGAGCCCGGCTTCGACGCAGGACAGCTGCGCCGGATGCTCTCGGCCGTGCGCGGCAGCGGCCGTGACTCTGCCAGCCGCCACCTGCTCGAAGCCATGAAGCCGTATCTGGCCGAAAAGCGCCGCCGCAAGATCGACCGCGCCATGAAGCTCGCGCGGCTCGCATCGCTCGCGGAGCTTGCCGCCGGGGAGATGGGGGAGGACGACGATGTATAATCGCTATCAGGGCAACAGCGGACAGGTGGAGCGTATGCCGGACGCGCCGCATGCGGAGTTCCGCCCGCGGCCGAGCATGCCGCCGGCTGCAAAGCAAAAGCCGCCGCCGGGTACGACCGGCGGCGGCTTGCAGCAGCTGCTGCAGAAGTTTTCGCTTGCAGACCTTGAGTCGGAGGATCTGCTGCTGATTCTGGTGCTGTATCTCCTCTACCGCGAGAGCGGTGACAAGGAGCTTCTGTTCATCCTCGGCGGGATGCTGTTTCTTTAGCGTGCGGGCGCAAACGGCTCGGGCGGCTGCACATCCGGCAGGAAGTGGCTCAGGATCGCCTGCGCGATGCGCGGGCAGGCCTGTCCGTCGCCATAGGGGTTGACGGCCTTGGCCATGCGGTCATAGGCGGCCGGATCATCGAGCAGCTCGGCGGCCAGACGGTAGATGTTCTCCGTGTCCGTTCCGGCGAGCTTCACAGTGCCGGCGGTGACGGCCTCCGGACGCTCCGTTTCGCGCCGGAGCACGAGCACGGGCTTGCCGAGCGCGGGAGCCTCCTCCTGAATGCCGCCGGAGTCGGTCATGACCATGTAGCTGCGCGCCATGAGCCGGTGCATATCCACGGCGTCGAGCGGCGCGATGAGCCGGATGTTCGGCACACCGCCGAGCAGCTCCCTGGCCGTGTCGCGCACTACTGGGCTCAAGTGCACGGGATAGACGATCTCCACGTCCGGGTAGTCGAGCGCCAGACGGCGCACGGCGGTGAAGATGTTGCGCATGGGCTCACCGTAATTTTCCCGCCGGTGGCAGGTCATGGCGATGACCCGGTGCGAGAAATCGACCTGCTGCAGCTCGTCGGAGACAAACTGCTCGCCGCGCACGGTGTAGTTCATGGCGTCGATGACGGTGTTGCCGGTGACGAAAATGTCACCCTCCACAGCCTCGCGTTCAAGGTTGCGGGCATTGTTCGCGGTCGGCGCGAAGTGCAGCGTGGCGATGCGTCCGACAAGTGCGCGGTTCATCTCCTCCGGGAAGGGGGACCAGCGGTCATACGTGCGCAGACCGGCCTCCACATGGCCGACCGGGATCTTGGCGTAAAACGCGGCGAGCGCGCCGGCGAACGTCGTCGTGGTGTCGCCGTGGACAAGCACGATGTCCGGCTGCGCCTCGCTGAGCACGTCGCGCATACGCTCAAGCACGCGCGTCGTGATCGCGGTCAGATCCTGACCCTGCTGCATGATGTTCAGGTCATAGTCCGCCCGGATGCCGAAGCAGTCCATGACGGAGTCGAGCATCTCGCGGTGCTGCGCCGTGATGCACACGACGCTCTCAAGCTCCGGATGCTTTTGCAGCTCGAGCACGAGCGGCGCCATTTTGATCGCCTCCGGCCGTGTGCCGAAGACGGACATGACTTTAATGCGTTTGCTCATCATTGCCCTCCTGTACAGGCGCGGTGTTTTCGGCTGCTGCGGCAGTCTCCGCTTCCGCTGCGGCCTTTGCCTCCTGCAGCTCCACGTCAAGGTGATGCTTGTGCACGCTCTTACGGATAAAGGCGCACACGACAAAGCCGATCAGCAGCGCAAGGATCAGCAGCGCGATGCGGATCGTGCCCTTCGTCGTGAGCACGACGGCGGCGAGGCCGAGCGTGGCGCTGATAGCATACAGGATCGCGACAGCCTGCTTCTGATTCAGGCCGAGATCCATGAGCTTGTGATGGAAGTGACCGCGGTCGGCGTGAAACGGGCTCTGACCGTGCAGGATGCGGCGGCAGAACGCAAAGAGCGTGTCCGACAGCGGCACCGCCAGTGCGAGCACCGGCACGACGAATGTCACGATGGCGTAGAACTTGAACAGACCGAGCACCGACACCGTTGCCAGCACATAGCCGAGCAGCAGCGAACCGGTGTCGCCCATGAAGATGCGGGCGGGGTTGAGGTTGTAGGGCATGAAGCCAATGCATGCGCCGGCGAGCGCCGCGACGATGAGCGCCACGTTCGGCTCGGACACGAGCAGCGCCACGACAAGGATCGTCACGCAGCTGATGGTCGACACGCCGACGGCCAGACCGTCGAGTCCGTCGATGAGGTTGACGGAGTTGGTGATGCCGACGATCCACAGCACGGTCAGCGGGATCGCGACCCAGCCGAGGACAATGGCCTCCTGATTGCTGAACACGTTCGGGTTCGACACGACGTTGATGACCACGCCGTGCAGCACGGCGATGACGGCGGCGAGGATCTGGATCAGAAACTTTGTCCACGCGCGCAGCGAGACGATGTCGTCGATCACACCGGTGATGACGATGATGATCGACCCGATGAGAATGCCGCGCACCTCCTGCGTGATGTCCGCAAACAGGAGCGTCGAGACGATGAAGCCCAGAAAAATGGCCAGACCGCCCATGCGGGGGATGGGATGGTCGTGCACGCGCCGCGCCTCGCCGGGCACGTCCACGGCGCCGACCTTCACGGCCAGCCGCTTGACGAACGGGGTCAGGGCAATGCTGACCACGAAGGCGACGAGGATCGCGAGCATGACTTTGATCCAGACAGCAGTGTTAAGAAACATGAGAATCGATCTCCAATAATGTAAAGATTATTTGGCGACGAAGCCGACCTTCTTGTAGACCTTGCGCAGCGTCTTGTTTGCGATGTAGGATGCCTTTTCCGCGCCGGCCTTGTACACGCTCTCAAGGTAGGCCTTGTCCTTGAGCAGACGTTCGGTCTCTTCGCGGATGGGGCGCAGCGTCTCGACGACGGCCTCACCGACGGTGGGCTTGAACGCGCCGTAGCCCTTGCCTTCAAACTCTGCCTCGATCTGCGCAAAGCTCTTGCCGGTGCAGGCAGAGTAGATGCTCATGAGGTTGGCCACGCCGGGCTTGCTCTCCACGTCAAAGCGCACGCAGCGCTCGGTGTCGGAGTCGGTGATGGCCTTTTTGAACTTGCGCATGATGTCTTCCGGACGGTCGAGCAGGTACACGGTGCCGTTGGGGTCTTTGTCGGACTTGGACATTTTGTTCTCCGGCGAGGAGAGGCTCATGACACGCGCGCCGACCGTCGGGATATACGGCTCGGGGATCTTGAACACATCGCCGTAGATATTGTTGAAGCGGGTGGCCACATCGCGGCAGAGCTCGACGTGCTGCTTCTGGTCGCTGCCGACAGGGACATAGTCCGGCTGGTAGAGCAGAATGTCCGCCGCCATCAGTGCGGGGTAGGTGAACAGACCGCCGTTGATATTCTCTGCGTTCTTGGCGCTCTTGTCCTTGAACTGCGTCATGCGCGAGAGCTCGCCGAACATGGTGTAGCAGTTGAGCACCCAGCCGAGCTGCGTGTGCGCGGGGACATGGCTCTGGATAAAGAGCGTGTTCTTTTCCGGGTCCAGGCCGCAGGCGATGTACTGCGCGAGCTGCTCAACGGTGCGCCGGCGCAGGTCGGCGGGGTTCTGGCGCACGGTGATCGAGTGCAGGTCGGCCATAAAATAATAGCAGTCAAAGATCTCGGCGCGTTCGCTCCAGTTTTTGATCGCGCCCAGATAAGACCCGAGCGTCAGGTCGCCGGAGGGCTGAATGCCCGAGAGCATGACTTTCTTTGCAATTTTTTCTTCCATAGTTGATTACTTCCTTAGTTATCTTGCTGAAAATTCGCATTTGTTTGAATATTGTACCACAACCTGTTGTGGAATACAACATCGAAAGTTCCCTTGACAATCCCTGTGATGTAAAATAAGATATAAATAATCTGAGCAAAGTGATCCGGAGGCTATCAAAATATGAAAGATCAAAAGTGGTTTGAAGACATGGAGCTGCGCATCCCGCACGGAGAGGTGCGCACGCGGTTCGCGCCGAGCCCGACGGGGTATATGCACGTCGGCAATCTGCGCACGGCGCTCTATACGTATCTGATCGCGCGGCACGCCGGCGGCAAGTTCATCCTACGCATTGAGGACACCGATCAGGGGCGCTATGTGGAGGGCGCGGTCGACGTCATCTACAGCACCATGCGTGCCTGCGGCCTGACGCACGACGAGGGGCCGGATGTCGGCGGTCCGGTCGGCCCGTACGTCCAGACCGAGCGGCGCGGGCTCTATAAGGAATATGCCGAGCTGCTCATCGCGCGCGGCCACGCCTACCGCTGCTTCTGCGATAAGGACGACGCTGCAGAAGAAAATGTTTCCGACGGCGCGGTCATCCACAAATATGACGGCCGCTGCTCGCGTTTGAGCGAGGAGGAGATCGCGGCAAATCTCGCGGCGGGCAAGCCCTATGTCATTCGCCAGAAGATCCCGCGCGAGGGCAAGACCACGTTCCATGACGAGATCTTCGGCGACATCACGGTCGACAACGACACGCTCGACGATCAGGTGCTCATCAAGCGCGACGGTCTGCCGACGTATAACTTCGCAAACGTCGTCGACGACCATCTCATGGGTATCACGCACGTCGTGCGCGGGTCGGAGTATCTGTCGTCGACACCGAAATATAACCTCCTCTACGAGGGCTTCGGCTGGGAGATCCCGAAGTATATCCACTGCTCGCCGGTCATGCGCGACCAGCACAACAAGATGTCCAAGCGCCACGGTGATCCGTCGTATGAGGATCTGATCGCGCAGGGATATCTGTCGCAGGCGGTGGTCAACTATGTGGCGCTGCTCGGCTGGGCGCCCGGCGGCGAGCGGGAGATCTATTCGCTGCCCGAGCTCGTGGAGGCGTTTGATATCAAGGGCATCTCCAAGTCCCCGGCGATCTTCGATATCGACAAGCTCAGGTATTTCAACAGCGAGTATCTCCGCGCCATGACGCCGGAGCAGTTCGCTGCCGTGGCCGCGCCCTACATCCGTCAGACGGTGCACAATCCCGCCATCGACCCGGCGCAGATCGCACCGCTGCTGCAGCAGCGCTGCGAGGTGCTCACGGATATCCCCGAAAAGGTCGATTTCTTCGATGCGCTGCCGGAATATGATCTTGCGCTCTACACGAACAAGAAATCCAAGACCGATCCGGCCGTCTCGCTCGAGATGCTGCACGCGGTGCGTCCGCTGCTCGCGGCGCTCCCGACGTGGGACGACGAGACCCTGCTCGCATCCATGAAGGAGCTGGCCGAGCGGCTGGAAGTGAAAAATGCCAAGGTGATGTGGCCGGTGCGCATTGCGGTGTCCGGCCGTGCGGTGACGCCCGGCGGCGCGGTGGAGATCTGCCGCATCCTCGGCCGGGACGAGACCCTGCGCAGGATCGACGCCGGCATCGCCAAGCTGGAAGGGTGAACGGTATGAAAAAACGCACGGGCGTGGAGCGGGCGGTCATCGTCATGGCCGTCGTGGTCGTGCTGCTTGCGATCGCGCTGATCGTGGTCAACGTGGCCGATATCCGTATTCGCCGGCCGGCTGCGGGGCCGGAAGCACCGGTCGAGACAACGCTGCCGCAGTTCCCATTCGGCGATGAGCCGGAGCTCATCCTCGGCAGCGGTGAGACGCCTGCGCGCGATGCGGAGCAGGCCGTGCCGGTCGACGGGGAGAACAAGACCATGCAGCTGGTTACGGGCTCGTTTGCGCAGCGCGGCGGCCCGGACTTCTCGCTCTATCTCGACAAGGGCGTGTTTCTGAGCACGGAGCTGGACGGCAAGTGCTGCTTCGCCCGCGCGGACGATGCGAGCATGGACGCCTATCTCGAGATCGGCTATCACATGGGCGCGGATGCGCAGACGCTTGCGGGCTCGCTCCTGAATGATTACGGAACCATTGCGAGCATGGAGACGCTCGGCGAGGTCAAGCTCGGCGGCTTGACCGCCTACGGCGTCAAGGGCGTCACGGTACAGCGCGAGCTCGAGGCGTACCTGATCCCGACGGCGAACGGCTGCATCTCGGTCGTGCTCTGCCATGCGGGTACCGCACCGGCGAGCTGGTATGACAGCCTGCTCGCCTCGGCGCAGACGCTGCAGATCACCGGCTGAGAAAAATTGCACATGAAAATCGCCCCTTCCGGCAACAATAGTCCGGAAGGGGTGGTTTGCTATGAAAAAGAAAACGCGTGTGCTCGTCATTTCCTACACGGCCGCGCTCGTTGCGGCGCTGGCCGTCGGACTCATCGCCTGCCGCACGGATGCCGATCGCCGCCAGACGGCGATGGATGCCAACTATCGCCACGCCTATGGCGAGGTGCTCAACGCCGTGCAGGAGCTCGACGCCGCCCTGCAAAAGAGCCTCTATGCGACGTCACCCGCCATGGCGTGCACCGTCTGCACGGACATTTACAGCCATGCGCAGACGGCGCAGATGGCGCTCGGTGTGCTGCCGGTGCAGTCGCACGCGCTCGCGCGCATCGCGCGCAACATTGCCCTCGCCGGGGACTATGCGCGTGCGCTCTCGCGCAGCGCGGCGGAGGGCAGAGCGTTTGCGGCCGAGGAGCTTGCGCAGCTGCGCGCGCTTTCTGAAACAACGACGCAGCTGAGCGTCCGGCTCGGCGCGCTCGGAGCGTCGCTCGCTGACGGCGCTGTCACGACGGCGGCGCGCGTGCGCAGCACACAGTCGCTGGCGAATCTCGACGCAGAGACGGAGCTGCCCGATACGCTCGAGGCAGAGCTTGCGGCGCTGGCCGATTCATTTGAGGATCTGCCGCTGCCGATCGCGGACGGCACGTATTGTGAGCGCACAGCGGCGGAGTATGCCGTGCTGGCGGGCCGTGATGACGTCACGGAGGGGCAGGCACAGACTGCGGCTGCGGTGTTTTTGGACATGGACGCATCGCGCCTGCGCGCGACCGGCCGCTCGGAGGGCGCTGTGCCGTGCTGGAACTTCGATATCGATGACGGGGATGACGCGTCTTATATCTCGCTCACGGTGAAGGGCGGGGAAGTGCTGCGCTACTACTCCTCGTGTAACGGCGGCGAGCCGGTGCTCTCACCGGAACAGGCGGCGGAGACAGCGGCAGATTTTTTGCGCGCGCGCGGCTACGCCAATATGCGCCTGCTCGAAACGGAGGATGCGGGGCGGTCGGTCATCTGCACGTTTTGCTATGTGCAGGACGGCGTGCTGTGCACGGCGGACCGGCTGCGCGTGCGCATCCGGCTCGACAGCGGTGCCGTCTGCGGCTTTTCGTCGGCGGAGTATCTTGATACGCACCGGGCACGCACGCTGCCGGAGGACGTGATCGGCGCGGAGGCGGGGCGCGCTGCCGTGCCCGGGTCGCTGCAGGTTCTGGATATGCGCACGGCGCTGCTGCGGCTCTGCGGCGCACGTGAGACGCTGTGCTATGAATACCTTTGCGAGACGGACGACGGGCAGCGCTGCATCATCGCCGTCAATGCCCGCAGCGGTCAGCAGGAGCGTATCCGGCTTCTGGACGCACTCGACAGTGTACAGCCGCAGTTTTGATCCGCTGTCAAGAGGGGGCGAGTGCTCCCTCTTGACGAAAAAAACCGAACAGTGTATGATAAGGCAGGAAAAACATATGGATTCTTTACTTACTGGAGGCTTTTTATGAGCGTCATTCCCAAAATCACATGCCGGCGCTGCGGCCGTGAATATTCCGGCCTGCGCAGCCGCTGTCCATACTGCGGCACGAGCCGCAAGAAATCTGCCGAGCGCATCCCGCTGCGCACATCGAGCGCAAATGCGGGCACGCCGGCGGCGGAGCATGCTGCCGTCAACACGAAGTGGCAGCTGCTGTTCGGCGGCATTTTGCTCATCGCAGTCGTCGCGGCTGTCATCGTGCTCATCACTGTGAGCCTGAATGCGGAGAAAAATTCGTCCGCTGCGGTCGATCCGACCCCGCCGGCGACCGTTTCGAGCGCCGCACCGGTCACGACGCCGACCCCGACCCCGACGCCGACGCCGACCCCGACGCCGACGCCCTCGGTCACGAGCGTCACGATCACGTTCCTCGGCAGCAAGCGCACGGAGTTTGCGGCCAAGGTCGGGGATGAGGTGCAGCTGAGCGCAACGGTTTATCCGACCGGCACCGACCAGACGGTCACATGGTCGAGCAAGGACGAGTCTGTCGCCAAGGTCAGCGACAAGGGCGTTGTGACCGGTGTCGGCAAGGGCACGACGACGATCACGGCCGAGTGCGGCGGCGTAAAGGCTGACTGCACGGTATATATTTCGGCAAAATAACGCACCCCGGTTCGACGGCTCTGAAAAATCAGAGCCGTCGAAAAAAAGGGGTTGACAAAGCGCGATAGATGCGTTAGAATAAGCAAGCTGACACGGACGATTAGCTCAGCTGGTATGAGCATCCGCTTGACGTGCGGAGGGTCACAGGTTCAAGTCCTGTATCGTCCACCAAAGGTCCACCGCAAGGAATTGCGGTGGGCTTTTTTCTTTATCCGACCGACCGGCGCAAAATGCGCCTGGCTTTTTCTTTCCAAATTTTGTGCGGACGATTGAGGTTTTTGCGGATCTGTGCTACAATGCTTTCGGTTGTGGATCGTGTGCTGTGCGATATCGGGCTGCGGCCGCTGGTACTCTTTGCAAAAAAGCGAATGAAAAATGAAAATCATTTACAGAAAACGATAGTTTCACATACATAAAAACAGATATGATCGGAGGGTATTTATGAAAGCACTGACCTATCTCGAGCGCGGCCGCTTTGCCGTGACGGAAAAGCCGAAGCCGGTCGTGACTGACCCGCGCGACGCCGTTGTGCGCGTGACGCTCGGCTCGATCTGCACCAGCGACCTGCACATCAAGCACGGCTCCGTGCCGCGCGCCGTGCCGGGCATCACCGTCGGCCATGAGATGGTCGGCGTCGTGGAGTCTGTCGGCGCGGAGGTGAAAACCGTCCGCCCCGGCGACCGGGTGACGGTGAACGTAGAGACCTTTTGCGGCGAGTGTTACTTCTGCCGCCACGGCTGGGTGAACAACTGCACCGATCCCGACGGCGGCTGGGCACTCGGCTGCCGCATCGACGGCGGGCAGGCGGAGTTTGTGCGCGTGCCCTATGCCGATCAGGGGCTGGATAAGATCCCGGACGGCGTTACCGATGAGCAGGCGCTGTTCGTCGGTGACATTCTGGCCACCGGCTTCTGGGCGGCGCGCATTTCGGAGATCACGCCGGAGGATACCGTGCTCATCATCGGTGCAGGACCGACGGGCGTGTGCACTCTGGCATGCGTCCTGCTCAAGCAGCCCAAGCGCGTCATCGTCTGCGAGAAAGACCCGACGCGCATTGCGCTCGTGCGCGAGCACTATCCGGACGTGCTGCTCTGCCAGCCGGAGGCGTGTGAGGACTTTGTGCGCGCACACAGCGACCACGGCGGCGCGGATGTGGTGCTTGAGGTCGCGGGCGCGAAGGATACCTTCGAGCTTGCGTGGCGCTGCGCGCGTCCCAACGCCATCGTGACCGTGGTCGCCCTCTATGACGAAGCGCAGACGCTGCCGCTGCCGGATATGTACGGCAAGAATCTCATCTTCAAGACTGGCGGCGTGGACGGCTGCGACTGCGCGGAGATCCTGCGCCTGATCGCGCAGGGGAAGATCGACACCACACCGCTCATCACGCACCGTTTCCCGCTCAGCGAGATCGAAGAGGCTTACCGCATCTTTGAAAACCGGCTCGACGGCGTCATCAAGGTGGCGATCACGGCGGAGTAACGCAGCGGGGAGGGCGCGCAATGACCAGAGACGAACTGCAGCGGTATATATTCGATCATTACAGCACCGAGCCGGACTATCCGTGGCCCGGTGCACCGAACCATGCCGTGTTCCGGCACGGCGGCAACCGGAAGTGGTTTGCGCTGGTTCTGGACGTGCCGCGCAATAAGCTCGGTCTGCCCGGCACGCAGATGATCGATGTGGTGAACCTCAAATGCGACCCGATCCTCATCGGTTCGCTGCGGGGTGAGCCGGGGATTTTCCCGGCCTACCATATGAACAAGGATAGCTGGCTCTCTGTGGCGCTGGACGGCAGCGCGGCGGACGATCAGATCCGGCTGCTGCTGGAGCGGAGCTATGCGGCAACGCTCCCGAGACCGCGCAAAAGAAAGCAGCCATGACACCGCAGATATATAGAAACCGCGCAGCAGGGGCGGCC
>OLOU01000890.1_pt1 | contig 23620 bp, 23 predicted proteins | sample 1672101 | NCBI WGS metagenome assembly OLOU01 (sample SAMEA3136645, study PRJEB25190) | human gut metagenome | biome: human gut; feature: human-associated habitat; material: faeces | place: Austria | collected 2013
GAAATCAGACGCCCGGAGTTGAACCTTTCACGATTGATTGCCTTTGAAAAAAAGAAAAGGGACCTGTTGACAAAGTCAAAAAAATAAAACGCAGCCCCCGAATGTCTCATTCGGGGGCTGCGTTTTGTTTTCTTTACCGACGCCGACGCCCACGCCGGGCAGGGAGAAACTTTCGCACGATGGTTGTCACAAGCCCGCGCTCATAGCGGTTCATGCCGAACAGCCACATGCACGCACCGTAGAGCAGCGCGAACGCGGCCGCGATTCCGGCGACGCCGAAGTACGACGTCGGATAGACGTAAATCGCGAGCAGCACCGCTGCGATAAACGGCAGGAGCATGGACGGGAGCAGGTGGAAGATGTGCTTCCAGAACATCGGGATGTTCAGGCCGATGCGCTTGTGGTAGTACCAGTTCATGAGCGTGACGTTGCCGATGAGCGTGGCGATGGCCGTGCCGATGGCGGAGCCGAGCCCCTCCCACTTCCAGCAAAGGGGGATGCTGATGAGGATGTTCCCGATCAGAACGGCCAAATACAGAAATGAGCGGAATTTGTGCATGTTCATCGCCTGCTGGATGATGGTGCCGAGTGTCTGGATGTTCGTCCAGAGACAGGTAAACATCAGTAGCAACGCGATCCAGTAGCGTGTGTCGGCGTAGGCTGCGCTCTGACCCCACAGGGCAAGAAAACCGCGTCCCACGGCCACAAAGCCAAGCAGAATGCACCCGAGCAGGATGAACTGCAGTCGCCCGACCTTTGTAAACATCGCGTCGAGTTCACGCATGGGGCGGGCCTCGGCGACGAGACGGTGCACCTGCGGGGTGAGGACGTTCGAGACGGCGGTCGCGAACGTCAGGAAGTAGATGTTCACCTGCGAGGCGACGGTATAGACCGTGACGGCGGTACTGCCGTGGATCCAGCCAAGGAGCTGGCGGTCGATGCTCCAGTTGATGTTCTCGACCACGATGCCGATGAATACATACAGCATGAACGAGAACATCTCGCGGATGAGCTTGAAGTCGTGGCTGGTATAGGGGCCGAAGCGGAAGGTGATCTTCAGCTTGAAGACGCAGTAGCCGATGTTGATGATGCCGCTGAGGATCGTGAAGATCAGCGAGAGTACCGTCATCGCGACGGAGCGGTATCCTATCAGCAGCAAGGGGATCATAATCAGCGGGTTGAGTACCTGCTTTCCCATGGCGACGATCTTCTGGAAGAGATAGCGCTCATGGATTGTGACATAGGACTCGAAGACCGTGATGGGGAAGGTGAGCGCGGCGTTGACCGTCATGATCCGAAGGAGCTTTACGCCGAGGGCAACCTCCTCCGCGGTGAGCTTTGTGCCGAAGATGACGCTCCCGTGATAGCTCAGCCACAGGCCGATGATGAGCACGACCGTCCCCTGCACGGTGTAGGCCAGCAGGAACATGCCGTTGAGCTTGCGCATGCCGTCCCTGTCGTCCGCGGCCTTGAAGCGGGAATAGTAGCGAACATACGCGCTGCCGAGGCCGAAGGAGAGCAGGCTCAGATACGAGATAATGGGAAGTACAAACTGATAGACGCCATACTCGCTGTCACCGAGACGGCCGATCATGATCGGCGTATAGACGAAGGAGATGACGGTGCTCAGTATGATGGAGACATAGGACAGCACCGCACCGGCACGCACCTGATTGACTTTCACGCGGGCACCTCCAGAAAGGGTCGATTATTGTACGTCAGATAATTCATAACACCTTATTATAGCGCTGTTTTGCCGTTCTGTAAAGCAAAAAATCCGCGTTCCCCGGACTCAGGTAACAGACCGGGAAACGCGGAGGACTCGGCGGACGGGTGCATCTGCCGCTGTGTGCGCGGCGGCAGCGTCCCGGCGCTGAGTTTGATTTTGCTGCAGCGGCGCGGGGAAAGAGCCCGCGCCGCCGAAGTAACGTCAGTATAGCACAGACTGCGCGTATTTGCAAGCACGCTTACTGCGCCGCCCGCTTCTTGGCAGGCATCGGAATCTGCGCCAGCAGCACCGCGATGAACATCAGTACGCAGCCGATATACTCGCGCGCGGACATGGACTGGTGCAGGACAATCGCACCCGCGATGACAGCAAATACGCTCTCAAGGCTCAGCAGGATCGTCACGACCGTGGGGTTCGAGTCCTTCTGCGCGAGAATCTGCAGTGTATAGCCGATGCCGCAGGAGAAAACGCCCATGTACAGCAGCGGCAGGATGTTCGACAGCAGCACATGCAGATCGACGTTGTCGAAAATCAGCATACAGACGGCCGACCACGACCCGGCGAACAGAAACTGGATGCAGCTGAGCTTCACCCCGTCGCAGAAGGCGGTGAAGTGGTCGATCACGAGGATATGTACCGCGAAGCACACCGCGCATACCAGCACCAGCAGGTCACCCGCCGCGAGAGAAAAGCTCCCCTTCATGCAAAGCAGGTACAGCGCCGCGACCGAGAGCGCGACCGCGACCCACACGGGCGGGTCGACCTTGCGCCTAAAGAACAGACCGAACACAGGCACCAGTACCACATACAGCGCCGTCAGAAAGCCGGCCTTGCCGCTGTCGGTGCCGGCGACCATGCCCGCTTGCTGGAAATTCGAGGCAAAGGCGAGCGCCGTTCCGCAGCAGAAGCCACCAAGCCAGAGCTGCCGGCGCGCGGACTTTTTCTCCTCGCGGGAGAGGGAGGGACGCTCCTCCTTTTTCTCCGCGGCGGCGCGCACGGTGACCAGCACCAGCAGCGCGAGCGTCGCGATATAATAGCGCGAGGCGTTGAAGGTGAACGCGCCCATGACGTCGGCGCAGACGTCCTGCGCCACGAACGACGTGCCCCAGATAAAGGCGGTGAGAATCGGGAAGACCACTTGACGAACCTGATTGTGTTTCATCGGAGAATCAACCTTTCCGTTTATTTCCCGTCATCCTCTCGGATAGGATTGACGTGCCATTTGAACTTTTTCTCCGTGCCGGAGAGCAGACGCTGGATGTTGCCGCGGTGGCACCAGATCACGAGCGCCGCGATGGCGGCGGAGAGAACGGTATAAAGGACGTTGTGCGAAAAGACGAAAAACGTGGTGACGGGCATGCTCGCCGTGGCGGCAATGGAGCCGAGGGAGACATATTTCGTCGAGAGCCACAGCACCACGAACAGTCCCCACGCCACGAGCGCCACGCGCCAGTCGAGCATTAGGACGATCGTGCCGCCGGAGAGGATGCCCTTGCCGCCGCGGAAGCCGAAGAACACAGGGAACATGTGCCCGAGCTCGCAGCCGATGCCCGCGATGAGCAGACCCAGCGTCCAGTCGCCGAGGAGGCTGTGGAACATGTAGCCGCCGATAAGGCAGGCAACAACGGTCTTGCCCATATCGAAGGCGATGACCATGAGCGCGTATTTCGCGCCGTAGGTGCGGTAGAAATTCGTCAGACCGGCGTTGCCGCTGCCGTGCTGACGGACGTCGTCATGGATGACGAAGTGAGAAGTCATGACCGAGCCGTTGATACAGCCGAGAAAATACGATACCAGCAGCACCACCGCCGCCGCAAACAGATTGGACATGGTTATGCGTCCTCCTCACCCTTCTGACGGATGCTCATGATGATGGGCGTGCCCTCCAGACCGAACACGCTGCGAATCTGGTTTTCCAGATACCGGCGGTAGGAGAAGTGGAAGAGCTTTTTGTCGTTGCAGAACACGACGAAGTGCGGCGGCTTGATGCCGACCTGCGTCATGTAATAGATCTTCAGGCGGCGGCCCTTGTCCGTCGGGGGCTGGACGCGCGTCTGCGCGTCGGCGAGGACGGAGTTGAGCATGCCCGTCGTGATGCGGGTCGTGGCCTGGTTGTTCACATACTGGATCAGCTCGAACAGCCGTGTCACGCGCTGGCCGGTGAGCGCGGAGATGAACAGGATCGGCGCGTAGGTCATATAGCTCAGGTCGCGGCGGATGTCCTCGCGCATGCGGTCCATCGTCTTGCCGTCCTTTTCCACGAGATCCCACTTGTTCACGACAATGATGCAGGCCTTGCCCGCCTCATGTGCAAGCCCCGCGACCTTCGTGTCCTGCTCGGTCACGCCCTCGGTCGCGTCGATGAGAATCAGGCACACGTCCGAGCGCTCGATGGCCATCGTCGCGCGCAGGACGCTGTATTTCTCGATGCTGTCGTCGACCTTCGACTTCTTGCGCATGCCGGCGGTGTCGATGAAGTTGAACTTGCCCGTCTCGTTTTCAAAGTACGAGTCGATGGCGTCGCGCGTCGTGCCCGCGACGTTGCTGACAATGACGCGCTGCTCGCCGAGAATGCGGTTTGTGAGCGAGGACTTGCCGACGTTGGGCTTTCCGATGATGGCGACCTGAATGACGTCGTCATCGTCCTGCTCGTTGTCCTCCGGCGGGAAATACTGCAGACATGCGTCGAGCAGGTCGCCCGTGCCGTGGCCGTGGACGGCGGAGACGGCGATCGGGTCGCCGAGACCGAGGTTATAGAACTCGTAGAACTCGGGATCGGCGGGGTCCATCTTGTTCACGGCGAGCACGATCGGCTTTTTCGACCGCTGCAGCATGTTCGCGACCTCCTGATCGGCAGCGGTCATGCCGGTCTTGATGTCGACGACGAGGACGATGACCGTCGCGTTGTCGATGGCGATCTGCGCCTGCTCGCGCATGAACGAGAGAATCTGGTTGTCGGTGCTCGGCTCGATGCCGCCGGTGTCGACGAGGGTGAAGGTGCGGCCGTTCCAGTCGGTCTGGCCATAGATGCGGTCGCGCGTCACGCCGGGCGTGTCCTCCACGATGGAAAGGCGGCGGCCGATGAGCTTGTTAAAGAGCATGGACTTGCCCACGTTGGGGCGGCCCACGATGGCGATGATGGGTTTCGACATAAAAAATCACTCCTTTACAGTGTCGCAGGAGGCGAACACGGCGTCCGCCAAGTCAAAGCCGTCCATGCCGACCACCTCCACCGGGCAGCCGAGCTCCTCGGAAAGGCGCGGGACGGTATAGTCATCGAGAAAAACGTTCTCCCCGTTGCGCAGCATGTGGATCGGGATCAGCACGCGCCCGAGATCAGGCACGGCGCGCAGCTGCGCGGAGAGATCCTGCCCCGTGAGCAGGCCTGCCACGTCGATCGTGTGGCCGAAGAAGTCGTTGCGCACGGCGATGACCCGGCCGCGCAGGCCGGGAAAGCGCGCCTGCGCCTGCTCGAGCAGACCGCGCAGGAACGGCGCCGCAGCGACGCCCGTCGCGATGGTGAAGTCGCCGGGGTTTTCCGGCAGCTCCTCGGTGTCGAGCGCGGCGAGAAAATCGTCGCCCAGCGAACGGAGCATCCCCACGCCGTTTTCAATCTGGCGGTAGCCCTCGTAGTAGTCCGCTTCCGGCAGCGGCAGGCCCGCGCGCAGGAACAGCTCGTCCGCACAGAAGAAGCGGCGTGTGCCGAAGCGGCGGAGGTTCTCCTGCCCGAACTCCTCGGCGATGGCGATGATCTCCCGCGCGCAGTCGGCGTCGACGGGGCGGAGCTTCGCGAGTCCCTTGCGGTACTTCGTGATGCCGACGGGGACGAGCGAGCAGCTCGAGAACTCCCAGTCCGTCAGGTCGCGCAGCGTCCGGCGGAGCTGGTCGCCGTCGTTCCAGCCGGGGCAGATGACGATCTGGCCGTTCATGACGATGCCCGCCTTGCAGAACGCGCGGATATACTCGAGCGAGCGCCCGGCGTTTTTGTTGCCGAGCATCGTGCAGTGCAGCTGCGGATCCGTCGTGTGGACGGAGACGTTGATGGGGCAGATGTGCAGGTCGATGATGCGCTGCGCCTCGCGCTCGGTGAGGTTCGTGAGGGTGATATAGTTGCCGAGCAGGAAGGAAAGGCGCGCGTCGTCGTCCTTGAAATAGAGCGTCTGACGCATGCCGGGGGGCATCTGGTCAACGAAGCAGAAGATGCAGTGGTTCGCGCACGAGCGCATCTCGTCCATGAGATAGGTGTCGAAGTTCAGGCCGAGATCCTGTCCCTCCTGCTTCCGGATATGGACGGCGCGCTGCGCCCCATTCGGTTCGCGCAGCGTCAGGTGGCTGTCTGCATCATACCCGTAAAAGCGGTAGTCCAGAACATCTATGATCTCATGTCCGTTGATGGTCAGCAGCTGCTCGCCGGGCTTGATTCCCGCGAGCTGCGCCGGGCTGCGCCGGTCAACGGATGCGATAACGGTACTCATTGCATCAATCCTCAAATCTAAAAAATGGCATACTAGCACATTATAATTAACTAATTATACAGGCCTTTTCCACGTTTCGCAAGGGTAAAAAACGGATTTTGTGCCGGTTTTGGCGCAAAAATCCCCCGCCGCGTGTGCGGCGGGGGGAGAAGCGTCAGTCTCGCCCGAGGTCGTCGTGGATGAACATGATAAGAAAGCTCACCGCCAGCAGCGCACAGGAGAGCCAGATCCCGCGGATGCCGAAGCGCGCCGTGAGCAGCGCGCCGAGCCCCGCGCCGGCGGCGAACACGCCGATCACGCCGAAGTACGTCAGCGCCTTGTGCAGCACCTCGCGGTCATGCGTGTGGAAGTAGACGCACAGCGCCTCCGTGCCGCTGCGCATGTTGCCGATGCACATGGTGCTGGCATAGGCATGGCCGCGCACCTTGCGGAAGGTCTGCACCTGCATGGCGCAGACGAAGGACACGACGGCGTTTGCGGGCGTATCGACCGACTGCGGCAGAAAGCCCACGGCGAAGAGTAACACAATCTCCGCGAGGAGGATAAGCTGACGCCAGTGGACGCGCTCCATGTGCTTGAAGCGACGGTGGACGCATTCGGCGACGAAGATCCCCAGCATGAACGAGAGCAACGGGACGAGATAGTGCAGGCTCCTGTGCCAGTCGCCCTCGAAGAGACAGGTGCTGAAGAGCACGATGTTGCCCGTCTGGGCGTTGGCGAATACGCCGCCGCGGCAGAGGTAGGTATAGGCGTCCTGCAGGCCGCCGGAGAGGATGATGAAGGCGGACATCAGCAGAGATTCGGACATCTGTCCGCGGGGTTTGTGCAGCAGCATGGTAAGGCTTCCTTTTCTTAGATTCGACATGTCATTATAAGGCGGCATGTCCCGCAAGTCAACCGTCCATTTGGCCAAAAAGGCGGGCGGCAGCTTACAGAAAGCTGGCGCCTGGGGGTGCGTGGGGGAGGATTTTACTCCGCGTCGAGCTGCCAGAGCTCGGCCCGCTCGCGGATCTCGGTGAAGCGGCGGTAGAGCCCGCCGCGTGCCATCAGCTCGTCGTGCGTGCCGCACTCGGCGATGCGCCCGTCCTCGACGACGAGGATCCGGTCGGCATTGCGCGCGGCTTCGACGACCTGCTCGTGCGTCGCGTCGGGGCAGCCGAACTGGATGTTATTTTCGATGGTGTCCGCGAAGAGGTAGACGTTCTGAGCCGCCGATGCTGACGCGGCCGCTCTCCACGTCCCAGAAGCGGGCGACGAGATTGCAGAAGGTGGTCTTGCCGAAGCCGGAGGGGCCGACGATGTCGTGGCGCGCGGGGGAGACGGCTTTGCCAATGAAAATCAGCTGCGTTCCAAGACTTTTTTAATCTCTTGGCCTAATTATAACAAGAATAAACGTTTGAGTCGGTGTGATTCTTAGAGGAAGAGCAAGCACAGCAAGTGTAGCTACACTTGCGAAAAACGGCGTGGGTTGACCGGGATTTTCTTGCAGTGCAGCAAGCAAATCTGGTGAGTACCCACACCGAAAAATAGAGCGTTCCGGCTGACCGCTGAAACGCCCTGTTTTCATTTTTTGGATAGTCCCAAGCCCTTAGAGAAGATCACTTGAAACGATTTACCCATTGTGAAACCGGTTTTGTTTTGCTACAATGAATTTAAATAATGATTACGCAGAGGTGAGTATCATGCCCCTTATCATCGTTCGAAACGATATTACGAAAATGAGCGTGGATGCCATCGTCAACGCGGCGAAGGAATCTCTACTGGGCGGAGGCGGCGTGGATGGCTGCATCCACCGTGCGGCGGGGCCGGAGCTGCTCCAAGAGTGCCGGACGCTGGGCGGCTGCCGGACTGGCGAGGCCAAGATCACCGGCGCGTACCGCCTGCCGTGCAAATATGTGATCCACACCGTGGGCCCCGTGTGGAACGGCGGTAAGTACGGTGAGCGGGAACAACTCGCCTCCTGCTATCGCTCAAGCCTTGCGCTGGCGAAGAAGCACGGCTGCGAAACGGTCGCCTTTCCGCTGATCTCCTCCGGTGTTTTCGGCTATCCCAAGGATCAGACGCTCCGCGTGGCGGTGGACACCATCAGTGAATTCCTCGCAGAGAACGACATGACGGTGTACATTGTCATTTTCGACCGCGCAGCGTACCAGATCGGCAACAAGCTGTTCGCGGGCATCGCTGCCTACATCGACGACCACTATGTGGATGCCCACACCGATTCCCGACGGGAGCGGACGCGCCGGATGGGCGTCGTCGAAAGCCGGATGCTGACCGCCTACGAGGACGCGCCCATGGCGGCCTCTGGGCTAGACGAGGCGCTTGCGCATCTGGACGCCGGATTTTCGGAGACGCTGTTGAGGCTCATCGACCGCAGCGGAAAAAAGGACGCAGAGGTCTACAAGAAGGCCAACGTAGACCGCAAGCTGTTCTCGAAGATCCGCAACAACCCGGACTACAGGCCCTCCAAGCCCACGGCGGTGGCCTTCGCCATTGCGCTGGAGCTGAGTCTGCCGGAGACCCGCGACCTCATCGCCCGCGCGGGCTACGCCCTCAGCCCCAGCAGCAAGTTTGATGTCATCATCGAGTATTTCATCATGCAGCGGGACTATGACATTTTCAAGATCAACGAGGCACTGTTCGCGTTTGACCAGAGTTTGCTGGGGGCATAGACGTAAAGGGAGAAAAAGAAAAATGAAACTTGGAAAACTGCACGAGGTCGATATAAGAAAAGTCTGGCTGCATGAACAATATGATTTTTCAAAGTGGCTTGCTGCGGAAGAGAACATTCAAGAGCTTGGAAATGTACTTAACTTGTCGCTAACGGATATTGAAACAGAAAGGCTTGTTGGTAGTTATCGTTGCGATATTCTATGCAGAGATGAGATCACAGGGAAAGTCGTGCTCATTGAAAATCAGCTTGAACAGACCAACCATGACCACTTAGGGAAAATATTGACCTATGCATCCGGTCTTGACGCTTCTGTTGTTGTGTGGGTAGTTGCTGCCGCGCGTGATGAACACGCAAGCGCCATCGAGTGGCTCAACAAACATACAGATGATAGCATTTCCTTTTTCTTGATAGAGATCCATGCCTACAAGATAGGCGATTCAGAGCCTGCACCGCAATTTAAGATTATTGAGCAACCCAACGATTTTGCAAAAATTGTGAAACGCATTTCACAGGATAAGGGGATGAACGAGTCTCAGGGCTGCAGATTGGAGTTTTGGACGCAGTTCAACGATATTCTTGAGCAGCGCGGCAAGCCTTTTAACAAGCGTAAAGCGACCACGGATCATTGGTATTCTGTTGCAGTTGGTTCATCGGAATGTCAAATTTCAATCGACTTGGTCAACAAAGAGCATAAGATAAGAGTTGGGCTGTGGATTGCTGACAACAAGGAACGCTTTGACTATATGAAGCAGCACAAGACAGAAATAGAAGCGGCGATGGGAATGGCGCTGTCATGGGAGAGGCTGGACAACAAAAAATCCTCTCTGATTTGCACATATATCAAGGGATTGGATTTCAAAAATCAGGAAAACTATCCGGAGCTTATGAATAAATCCATTGACCTCGTTGTGAAAATGCGAGATGTGCTGAAAGAGTATGTTCTGGCTGAATTGTAAGTGCGAGGTGACCAACTACATAAAGACTATCAGGAGCGTAACGCCATGACTTTTATCTGCTACCCCAAATGCACCACCTGCCAGAAGGCGCAGAAGTGGCTGGACGAGAACGGCATTTCTTATACATTCCGAGACATCAAAATGGAAAATCCCACTTATGAGGAGCTGTCTGCGTGGCATCGGCGCAGCGGGCTGCCGCTCAAGAAATTCTTCAACACAAGTGGCCTCCTCTATAAATCCATGGCGTTGAAGGATAAGCTCCCCACCATGAACGAGGACGAGATGCTGAAGCTCCTTGCAGCAGACGGGATGCTGGTCAGGCGCCCGCTGCTGGTGGGCAATGACTTCGTGCTGGTCGGCTTCAAAGAAGCCGAGTGGGAGAGCCGTCTAAAAAAATAAAGAAGAGGTGAAGCATCATGGATGTGCAACGGGCAAAAGAACTGCTGACGGTTTTGGCGGACGGTGTTGACCCCTTGACGGGGGAGGTGCTGCCGGATGACCACGTGTGCAACAAAGGAGAGATTGTGCGGGCGCTGCACTGCGCCGTGGAGGAACTATCCCGCAGACGGAAAAAACCGCTGCCCGAAAACAATGGAAAACCTTGGACGGAGGAACTGGACGATGAGCTATGTCGCTTGTTCGACGGCGGTATGAAAAAGAAAGACCTCTGTACGCACTTTGGCCGTACCTCCGGCGCGATCGAGTCCCGGTTGGAGCGGCTGGGGAAACTGTAAAGCTGCAAAAATGTAACATAAATGTCGCTCCACAGGCGACCAAACCCTCCTTCGGATGCGCTACAATGTGAGCACAGACAAACGAAGGAGGGCTTTTTTATGACGGAATTGGTTTTTATTTTGGATCGCAGCGGCTCTATGGCGGGGCTGGAAACGGACACCATCGGAGGCTTCAACTCCATGATCGAAAAGCAGAAGCGGGAAGCGGGGGAGGCGCTGGTCTCCACGGTGCTTTTCGCCAACGACAGCACGGTCATCCATGACCGCCTGCCGCTGAGCGAGGTGCCGCCCCTGACGGAAAAGGAGTATTTCACCTGCGGCTGCACGGCGTTGCTGGATGCCGTGGGCGGCGCCATCCACCACATCGGAAACATCCACAAATACGCCCGTCGGGAGGATGTGCCGGAGAAGACGATGTTCATCATCACCACCGACGGCTACGAAAACGCCAGCCGCCGCTACGATTACGAGCGTGTGCGCCGCATGATTGAACGGCAGAAGGAGAAGTACGGCTGGGAGTTTTTGTTCCTCGGCGCAAATATCGACGCAGCCAAGGAGGCGGCATGCTTCGGCATTGGCGCTGATCGTGCAGTGAACTACAAGTGCGACGAGGCGGGCACGGCGCTGAACTATGAGGTCATCAGCGAGGCGGTGTGCAGCGTCCGCGCCGCCCGGCCGCTCAGCGCCGACTGGAAGCGCCGCATCGACGAGGACGTGCAGAAAAGAGGGAGGTAAGGATATGTACGGAGCGATTTTGGGCGACATCGTGGGCAGCCCCTACGAGTTCGACTGCAACAACTATAAGGCGAAGGATTTCCCCCTGTTCAACCGCCGTTCCGACTTTACCGACGACACGGTGATGACGCTGGCGGTGGCGAAGGCGCTGCTCAGCAGCCGTGGGCAAGACGATACCGCCATCAAAGCGGCACTGGTGCGGGAGATGCAGCAACTGGGCCGCGCCTACCCCGACCGGGGCTATGGCACCCATTTTGGCGGCTGGCTCTATGAGGATGACCCGCAGCCCTACCAAAGCTACGGCAACGGCAGTGCCATGCGGGTGTCTCCCGCCGCATGGCTGGCAACAGATATGGCGGAAACGCTGCGTCTGGCGCGGCTCACCGCCCAGGTGACCCACGACCACCCGGAGGGCATCAAGGGCGCGCAGGCTGTCGCTGCGGCGATTTTCCTTGCCCGCACCGGTCACGGTAAGGCGGAGATCAAAGCACATGTGGAGCGCAAGTTTGGTTATGATCTCAGCCGTACCTGCGATGAGATCCGTCCAACCTATCATCATGTGGAGAGCTGTCAGGAGACCGTGCCGCAGGCTATCACTGCGTTTCTGGAAAGCACAGATTTTGAGGATGCTCTCCGCACGGCGGTGTCCCTCGGCGGCGACAGCGACACCCTCGCCGCCATCACCGGCAGCATCGCTGAGGCATTCTACGGCGTGCCGGAGGAACTGCGGCACGAGTGCCGCAAACGTCTGCCGCCGGAGCTGGCGGAGATTCTGCGTGAGTGGGAAAGTGCGCTTTACAACGAAAAAATCTGTGGTAGAATTTGAAATGGAGAACAAAATAAGGAGAGGCTTCCATGGCAATTTTGAACTTTTCCGATGTGCTTAAAAATGTGGGACTTGACCCGAAGCGGGTAAAGCTGATCTGGCATTCGCTGGGTGACAAGGCATTCAAGAAATGCTATGACAAGAACATTGTGGAGGAGTACACCCGCGTACAGAGTGAAACCTTCAGCAACGGGTATGATTATTGGTGCGTATTATCATCGACAAGAGTACGACGGCAAAGTTCTTCGCCTGCTACAAGGTAAGCGGCGGCGTTATTGATACGCAGGACACGAAGCCAAAGGATTTCCCACTGGAGGATTGGTTCCAAGGGCAGCGGATGTTTTACAATCTGGAGCGCATTGACCTGCTGAAGGAATACGAAAGCAGGCTCTTGATCGAATGGGGTAAAAGCGCGCTTGCCTGGGCGCAGAGAGGCACAAACGAAAAGCCTATTGTGGCCATTCGGGATAAGAAGATCTTTTCCGGATACGAAAACGCGATCCTTACCTATGAAGAGCTTCGGGAGATCGTGCAGGATCCCACGGCATACGAATCGTGGCACACGGCGCTTTCCACCGTCAACGTGGTCTACCTCATTGTTGACCGGGAAAACGGACGGAAGTATGTTGGCTCCGCTTACGGCAAGGGCGGCTTATTGGGGCGCTGGACGCACTATGTGAAGTCACTGCACGGCGACAACAAGCTGATGAAGGAGCTACTCTGCGACTACCCGGATAGGTATACGCACTTCCGGTTCTCGATTTTGCAGCTCCTGCCAAAGGCCGTGACGCCCTGATGAAGTAATCCAAACGGAGACCCTTTGGAAGAAAAAGTTGCTGACCTATGAGCCTCTCGGCATGAACGCGAACTAATCTTCCTTGCAGTATCCTCTGGATAATACATAGCTCTCACTTTCCTTTGGCAAAGCGACTGTTTCAGCCCACTTTTCAAGTAGGGCGGCAAATCCCATCAAGCGCCCTCCGAAAGACGCGTGACGGCAAAAAATCAGCCATAATCAACCTTTAAAACAGCAAAAAAAGCAAAGGGGCATGTGTCTTAACGGCACATACCCCTTTTTGTCAGCAACCCTTGTCCGGCAACTGCCATATTATTTGCTTCGTGAAACCTGTTTTATGGACAGCTACCCGCGGCCGCCCCGTTGTCAGGTCCGTTGTGCCGGAGCGCGTTTTTTCTCGTCTTTCATTATTTTATAACTTTCTCCCCTTATCCTTGTTTTTAAACGGGAACATTATATCATATGGCCGGGCGAATGGAAATATATTTTCATTAGGAATGAGGAAGCCGCCATTTGAAGCGGAGCAAGGCACAATTATAAAGAATCATGAAGAAACATTCTCTTTTAACGTTTACTTTTCTCCTTCTTTCCTTTATGGTATAACGCTTTTGTAAGGAGTCCCGCCGCTTGCAAAGGGGCGTTTTATCAACCTTTAAGCTAATATGCTCTAACTCATATCATAAATGGAAAAAATCACCCTGTCCGGTATGCCGGAACCCATGCTGCAACCCCTGTATGCCCGCGCCAAGGAAAGCCAGACCCACGGCGCAATCAACGATGACACCGCCGTGCGGCTGGTGCAGCAACTGGACTGCAACTTTGACTTTTCCAGCAAGGATGCCGCCATGCACAACGGCGTGATTGCCCGCGCTCTGGTGCTGGACAAGCTGGTTTCTACCTACCTGGCGCAGCACCCCGGCGCAGTGGTCAACATTACCTGCAGAGCATCTCCTTGCTTCTTACATATTTTTTTAATACAGCAAACCCAATATTTTCTGAGTGACACACCGCACCACGGCCCACCAACATTATTCTTTATTTTTTACATTATTCACTCAAAAAGCAGGGCTCGGTGCCATTTCCGCACCGGGCCCTGCTCTATTTCCAATTCCTAATTTCTCATTGCTAATTCCTAATTGAAAAAGCCCCTAACTTAGTTTTCCGCTTCCACCCTGTGCGTCATACAGCTCTTATAACTGTTTTCCAGGGCGGTTTCCACTTTGCGGTAGTTGCGGCGGGCAACAGCGGTGAACAGAACATCCACCATGCACATCTGGGCAATGCGGCTGCTCATTGCACCGCTGCGGTGGCTGATTTCCGGCGATGATGTGTACAAACACAGGTCCGCAGCCTGGGCCAGGGGGCTGTTGTCGAACCGGGTCAGCGCAATGGTGGTGCCTCCCCGGGCGGCGGCCAGGTGCAGGCACTCCATCACCTCGCGGGTGGTACCGGAGTTGGATACAAAAATGCCCACATCCTTTGGCCCCATAGTTGCAGCATAAGTAAGCTGAATGTGCAGATCCTGCGCATAACAGGCGGACTTGCCAATGCGGATCAACTTATAATACAGGTCCTGCGCTACCAGCGATGATGCATTCACTCCGAACAGCCGCACACTGTCCGCCTGGATGATTTTCCCCGCGGCACGCTCCACAATGGCGGGATCCAGCAGCTTCATTGTGTCCTCAATAGCGCAGATGCTGCTGGTTTTCACCGCGTCCGCCATCTCAGTGATGGTGTTATAGTCCCGGATATCAGTAAAGAATCCGCTGCTCTCCCGCTGGGCAGTGGGAGCGTTGGTCTCGTTCAGCTCGTTGAACAGGGCTTTTTTCATATCCTTCAAGCCGTCAAAGCCGATGTGCTTGCACAGCCGCACCCAGGCCACCTGAGTGGTATCGGCTTGTTTGGCCAGCTTGGCAATGGGCAGCACAAACACGCTGTCCACATGGCTTAAAAAGAAGGACGCTGCCTTTTTTTCGGAATCATTCAAATCATCATACAAGTCCCGCACACGGATTTCGATGCTGGTCATGGATGGTCCCCCTTTCCGGTTATTGGCTGATTTTACCCATCACAACGGGGTGTGCAGCACCGGTTGCTCCGGGGGCGTTGTTGGGCTGGCCGTACATGGCTTCGTTCGCCAGCACGGCAAAGGCCACGGCCTCCTTCGCGTTGCTGTCCAAACCAAGCTGCTCGTTGGTCATCACCTCGCAGCCGGGCAGACAGTCGGCAATATGGGCCAGCAGCGTGGGGTTCATGCTGCCGCCCCCGCCCACGATCATCCGGTCCGGCTTGACGGGGCAGTAATCCCGCACGCCCGCGCTGATGCACTCCGCCGTAAAGCGGGTGGCGGTGGCCAGCACATCCCCCAGCGGCACATCCAGCTCGTTGGCTTTCTTCAGCAGCTGTTCCACATAGGCATCACCGTACATTTCGCGGCCGGTAGTTTTGGGCGGGGTGCGCTTCAGGTATTCGTCCTGCATCATCCAGGCTAACAGGGCGGGGTTGACCTGAGCGGCAGCAGCCATTTTGCCACCGTCATCATAGCGGGCTTTTCCGTTCGTCATGCGGGCGGCAAGGGCATCGATCACCATGTTGCCCGGCCCGGTATCAAAGGCCAGCACACCGTTCAAGCCCGCACCGCGGGGCAAAAGCGTGATGTTGCCAATACCGCCAATGTTCTGCAATGCCACATTGCGCTGCGGGTCCTGGTAAAGCAGATACTCGGTATACGGCACCAGCGGCGCACCAAGGCCGCCTGCAGCCATATCCCGTACGCGGAAATCGCTCACCACGGGGCAGCCCAGCGCTTCCACGATCATTGAAGCTTCGCCGATTTGCAGGGTGCCGCGCACTTTGTAGCCCAGGTAGTCCTGCTCCACCGGGGCATGGAACACCGTCTGCCCATGGCTACCCACAAAGGCAACATTCCGCGGGTCCACGCCCGCCTGCGCGCAGACTGCCAGGCAGGCGTCTGCGCTGAGCTTGCCCAGCAAAAAGTTCATTAGGCAAAGTTCCTCGCTGCCGCCAAAGTTCCCTGCCGCCACCTGTAAAATGCGGCTGCGCACAGCATCGGTGAACGGCAGCGTGACAAACGCCATCTGGCGCACGTGGGTGTTGGTGCTGCACCCGCTGATTTCCACCAGCACAGCGTCAATGCCATCAGCCGAAGTACCGCTCATCAGGCCGATTGCCAGTTTTTTTGCCTCTGCATCTTTGCACAACATTGTCATGCTCCACCCTTTCGTTCAGAGGGGTACTGCAAAACCTTAGGGCAACACCGCACAATTCCCGCCTTACGGCTTAAGCACCGCTTCGGCGGCTGCGGCACGGCATCTGCGTTGCCAAAATGCTCGATAATGTCGGGTTGCGGTACCCGCATCGTGCTTCGGGGGCAAAAGCCCCTCGCACTCTGCGACCGCTGCCCCTGCTTCGGTTCGCTGTTTCCGCCACTGGCGGCGCTCACCTTTGCAGCATCCAGTATTATCTGCGCTTTTGGCTTAGCATCTGCCGCACCTCGCTCGCCGTATCGGCACTTAGAATTATGCGGTATTGCCTTAGAAATTTTGTACAAAAATACCCTCAACTTTTTTTGAAACAAAATTTCTAAAGCCCCCTTTTCTTTTTATTATAACGCGAATATAATGAACATATCAAGTCATTATTTTGCCATATCGCAGGGCAAAAAATCTTTTTCTCTCGTTTATTCTTTGCATCGTGCAATTTGGTAAGCTTTTCTGATATAAAATTTCACAGCGTTTACCGCAACAGGAGGTTTCCCCATGGTTCTGAATGGTCTTGACCACCTGGCTGACGCCGCGCCCTGGCTGAAAGGGCGGCGGCTCGGCCTGATCACCTCGACATCCGGCGTAACTCGGATGCTGACATCCGGCATTGATGCCATCCACGCGCAGTTCCCGCTGACAGCGCTGTTCGGCCCGGAGCACGGCGTACGCGGCGACCATGACGCCGGTGCTACCGTGGAAACCTACACCGATCCCACCACCAGACTGCCGGTGTACAGCCTGTACCGCAAGGATTCCCAGCACATGACGCCGGAGATGCTGGACCTGGTAGATACCGTGATCTATGATATCCAGGATATCGGCGCGCGGTTTTATACTTACATTTCCACCCTGCTGTATGTGATGCGGGACTGCGCCGCCGCGGGCAAAGAACTGGTAGTGCTGGACCGCATCAATCCCCTGGGCGGCAAGGTGGAGGGCGGTTTGCTGCAGCCCGGTTTTGAAAGCTTTGTGGGGGCCTATCCCCTTACAACCCGGTACGGCCTGACCCCCGGTGAATTTGCCCGCCTTGCCAACGAGGAACAGCACATTGGCTGCCAGCTGCATGTGCTGCCGGTGCTGGGCTGGAAACGGGAGATGCTCTTTCCCGAAACAGGGCTGTACTGGATGATGCCCAGCCCGGCCATTCCCAACTTTGAAACCGCGCTGCTCTACCCCGGCACCTGCCTGACCGAGGCCACCAACATTTCGGAAGGGCGCGGGACCTCGGCCCCGTTCGAATTGATCGGCGCACCGTTCATCAACGGTGCGGCATTGGCTGACCGGATGAACGCTAAAAAGCTGCCGGGCGTAATTTTTACCGCGGCTTACTTTACGCCCAGTGCTTCCAAACATGCAGGCAGGCGCTGCGAGGGCGTACACATCCACCTGACCGACACCAAAGCGTATGACACCATCCGCACCGGCACCGCCCTGCTGTATGCCATCCGCGAGATATACCCCAACGATTTTGCCCTGCGCCAGCCCGAAGACGAAAAAGCCCTGCTGCCCATCAACCGCCTAACCGGCAGCGATGTACTTGCCCACGATTGGCCGGACTTTGACGCGCTGATGGAACGCTGGGAGAACGAGGCAAAAGCGTTTGATGAAAGGGCAGCGTTTGCGAGAATGTACGAATGATAAGTTAGGAGTTTTGCGGCATCACAAGGTTGGAGCTGGACGAATTAGGAATTAGCATGGGCAATTAAAAAGAATAAAGGCAATACCGCATAATTCTAACTCCTCCCTCCTAACTAAAAATTTTCCTCATAATCAGAAGGAGCCTAAACATGACAGACCTTGAACGTATCGGCCAGCGCCTTGTCACTGGCTTTCCCGGAACCGCCCTCACACCGGAGCTGGTGCAGGTGGTCAAAGAATATAAGATCGGCAACATCATCCTTTTCCGCGAAAACATTGCCAGCGCGGACCAGCTGCGGACCCTGTGCGCTGACCTGCAAACCCTCATCCGCAGCGAAACCGGCCACGACGCTTTTATCATGATTGATCAAGAGGGCGGCGCTGTGACCCGCCTGCCGGAAAGCTGCATCAATGTACCAGGCTCCATGGCGCTGGCCGCCACCGGTGACCCCGAAACCACCTATCTGGCCGGCAAGCTGACCGGCGAAGAGCTGCGCAGTCTGGGCGTCAACTTTAACCTGGCCCCCAGCGTGGATGTCAACTGCAACCCTGCCAACCCCATCATCGGGGTGCGCAGTTATGGCGATACCCCCGCCACCGTGGCCAAGTATGCCGCCGGTATGATCCGCGGCCTGCAGGATGGCGGCGTGCTCTGCCTGGCCAAACATTTCCCCGGCCACGGCGATACTTCGCTGGACAGCCACCTCACCCTGCCCTGTGTAGACAAGCCCCGCGATGAACTGGAACGGATGGAGCTGGCTCCCTTCCGCGCTGCCATTGCCGACGGCGTACCCGCCATCATGACGGCACACATCCTGTTCCCCGCGCTGGATGACAGCGGTGTGCCCGCCACCATGTCCCGCCGCATCGTCACCGACCTGCTGCGCGGCGAAATGAGCTTTACCGGCCTTGTCACCAGCGACTGCATGGAGATGCAGGCTGTGCAGAAGTTCTTTGGCTCGGTCAACGGCGTGCTGGCCGCCATGAACGCCGGGGTGGATCTGGTGCTGCTTTCCCACACCACCCTGCTTTCCGGCGAAGCCGCCAAGGCTGCCGCCGAAGCTTTGCAGTCCGGCAAACTGGACCGCAAAGAGATGGAAGAAAGTGTGGACCGCATTCTGGCCGCTAAGGCCAAGCTGGCCGCCGTGCCCGCCGCCGCGTTTGATGCGGAGCAGGCAGCCGCCCTGAATGACAAGCTGCTGCGCGCCACCATTACCGAAGTGCATGTACCCAAAGCAGGCCGCCCTAACGTGGGCGGGCACCCACTGTGCCTGGGCTGCCAGGTCTACCGCACCGGCCTTGTGGGCAATGTGGTGGACGATGTACAGCAAAGCTTTCCCGTTATGATGGCCAAAGCACTGGGTGGGGACGGCTTTACTACCCCCATTGATCCCAGCGAGGATGAAATTTACGAGTGGGTGCGCCGCGCCGAAAGCTACACCAGTATCGTGATCGGCACCTATAACGGCCACCTGCATCCACAGCAGCTGGAGCTGACCAAGGCCTTGGCTGAGCACAGCGGCAAGCCCGTTATTGTGGTGGCACTGCGCAACCCGTATGACCTCTTCCCCCTGCCGGAAAGTGTCTACACCCTTGCCGCGTATGAATACACCGCCCGCAGTACTGCCGCCGTGGCGGATGTTCTGCTGGGTCGCCATGCCGCAACAGGCCGCCTGCCCATTGCCACGCCGGAACAGGAGGCCCAATGATGCCCTACTATGTTGGGATTGACGGCGGCGGAACCAAAACCGCCGTGGAGCTGCGCACCCGCGGTTCCGCAGCCCACAGCCGCGCTGTGTTTGGCCCCCTGAACTGCAACAGCGACCGCACCGCTGCCGCCAAAACCCTGACCGATACGCTGGCCTGGCTAGCTGCCCAACCGGAAGGGCTGGCCGGGTGCGATGGGCTTTGCATCGGCAGCGCAGGTATCAGCAACCCGGATGCTTACAACTTTATTCGGGATATCATCCGCGCAGGCGGCTACACTGGCCCGCTGCAAATCGTTGGCGACCAGGTCACGGCGCTGGCCGGTGCCTTGGGCCAGCCGGTGGGCACTGTGCTGATTGCAGGCACCGGTTCCATCTGTTACGCCCGCACGGCCGATGGCCGCGAAGCCCGCAGTGGCGGCTGGGGACATCTGATCGACGACGAGGGCAGTGCCTATGCACTCGGACGGGATATTCTGCGCGCCGTGGTGCGCGCTGCCGATGGCCGTGCCCCCGCCACAGCTCTGACGGAGCTGGTCGCCCAGCGCCTGGGTGCGCCAGGCGTGCAGCCGGTTATCCGCTTCACCTATGCCCCCACCACAACCAAAAAGGAAATTGCCTCCCTGGCCCCCCTGCTGGACCCTGCCTTGCAGCAGGGCGATGCCGCGGCGCAGGCCATTATTGCCCATGCCGCTGATGAACTGACCCAGATGGCTGCCGCCGCCATGCAGCCCCTTGGTTTGCAGACCGGCAGTATGGCCCTGCTTGGCAGTGTGCTACAAAAAAATGAAACCCTGCGTGCCGCTGTTATCACCCGCCTGACTGCCCAGTTCCCCACCCTCACCTTCCCCGAACCCGTTGGCGATGCCGCGGATGGGGCAGCGGTTATGGCGGAAAATAGTTAGGAAGTAGGAGTGAGGTGTTGCCCTAACTTACTTCTTGCTACTAATATCCACACACCCAAATTGGAGGTTTTCCCATGCCTGATATGCTTGTTAAACTGTATGACCTGCCTGATGAAGCCCCGGCCCTGGCGCGGAGCCACGCGTTTGGGGTCGAGATCCGCCGTGCCATGGCGCCGGACCGCCAGCGCGTGCTGGATTGGGTGCGCACCCACTCTGGCGACTGCGCTGCCGGTGAATGCGCTGTCAGTTTTGCCCATACGCCCATTGGCTGCTGGATCGCCACCCGCGGCAGCGAGATCGTGGGTTACGCCTGTTACGATGCCACCGCGCCGGACTTTTTCGGTCCCACCCGTGTGCTGGACAGTGAGCAGGACCACGGTGTGGGCACTGCCCTGCTGCTGCGCTGTCTGACCGCCATGCGGGAATACGGGTACGGCTATGCCATCATTGGCAGCGTTGGCCCGGTGGAATTCTATCAGAAAACCTGCAATGCCACCGTTATTCCAGATTCCGACCCCGGAATTTATAAAGATTTTTTGCGCGGAATGGAAAAAAGAGCGGAAAAGCATTGATAATTAGCAATGAGTAATTAGGGCAACACCGCACAATTCCCGCCTTGCGGCTTAAGCACCGCTCCGGCGGCTGCGGCACGGCATCTGCGTTGCCAAAATGCTCGATAAGACATCCAGTATTATCTGCGCTTTTGGCTTAGCATCTGCCGCACCTCGCTCGCCGTATCGGCACTTAGAATTATGCGGTATTGCCTTAGAAATTGAATGTAAGGCAGTGTCCGGTGCGAGATTTGCACCGGGCGCTGCCTTTTTATGTTCGAATTCCATTTGTTTGCAGCGTCCGCCGTGTATTTCAACGTTTCTCCCCGGCGCGATGAGGGCATCGCGCCCTACAGGATATTTTGTTGTTTACCACACATTTTCAAGCAACATTTCCTGAGCGGCGCAGCGTGCCGCGGTCCACCACAATTATTATTTATTATTTATTCTCTATTCATTAAAATTCATTAAGCCCTCCCCCAACTCCTACCTCCTAACTAAAAAATTCCCGGCCGTTCCTTGGAGGAGAAACGGCCGGGGTGAAGGGGAAGATATGGTGTAGAGAGGAAACGTTACATGAAATTCAGCGCAAAAGCTTTTGCTTTACACATCAGCCAGCAATACTCTTGTACTGCTCATTGACTTCCTTGGTCCAGTCAGCGCCGCCCATGTCGTTCCAGCTCTGCTTAAAGCTTTCCCAATCGGCTTCGGTCTTCTGGCCCATGATGTACTCAATGATGAAGGAAGTTGCGGTATCGGACAGCGTGGAGGAAGCGCGCTGCTCAGTAGCGGTTGCACCGCCGTAGAAGTAGTTGGTCTCATAGAAACCTGTCTCGCGTGCGGTCAGGCCAATGTCAATACCCATGCCCTTTTCCAGGCGGCTCTTGTACTGGCCCCAGGAGGTGCCGCGGTTTTCAGAGTTGTTGCCGTTGGTCAGCCAGTCATCCATATAGTCGTACATGACTTTCTCGTACTCGACCTTCAGAGAATCGCGATCCTTTGCCTCATAAGCTGCCCAGATTTCGGGGCGGTAGGTTGCCCAAGGTACCGGGAAGTAGATGTAAACCGGCAGATAGAAAACGGATGCGCCGTTCTCGGCTTTATCCAGACCATTGAAGATGGTCTTATCGGTCGCGCAGTTTTCGTTAACAGCCATGCCCAGGTTGATCAGCTTGACAAGAGCTTCTTCTGCGTGTTCGGGGGCGTTCTTGGTAACAACGTTAAAGAATTGGATGGAAGCCTGGTTCATAGCGGGCTTTGCATTGCCGCCCAGGTTTGGCAGGTTGATTTCTTTCCAGTCGGCGTCGGGGTTGGCATCCTTGTTCTGGTTCAGCGGCCATGCGGGGATGTAGTAGGTACCAAAGGTAGCGCCAACCTGGTCAGAGGTAACGCGCTCGGTGAACTGGTCAGAGTTCCAGGTTGCAAAGTCGGGTGCCAGAGCACCGCGGTCATACAGGTCTTTCAGGCCGTTCAGAGCATCGACCATCTCGTCCTGAACGATACCGTTGACGAGTTCGCCATCGCGCATGATCCACTTGTTGGGGTATGCACCGTAAGCCTGGAAGTAAGCGGCCAGAGCAAAGTTGGTGTTCAGCACGCCGGAAGTGGAGCCGAGGCCTGCGGTATCCTTGCCACCGTTGACGGTGGGGCCGTACTCAGCAAACTTGACCAACATATCGTTCATTTCCTGCACATTGGTGGGTTCGCTCAGCCCCAGGGCATCCAGCCAGTCAGAACGGTAGTACAAACCGGCAACGCCTTCGGTCGGGTCCAGTGCAGCGGGAATGCCATACAGCTTGCCATCGCGGGAAGCATACTGCATGGGGGCTTCGCCCAGCATGTTCAGAATGTTTTTCACATCGTCGCTTGCATCGTTATTGTAAGCGTCGGTCAGATCACGCAGATAATCGCTATCCAGGAATTCATAGAAGTTTTCGCTGTCCAGCATGACGATATCAGGAAGCTCGCCGGAGCTGAACTGGAGAGCTAGACGCTCAGAAAGCTGATCGTTGGGAACCATCCACAGGAAGTTCAGTTCAATGTTCAGGTAGTCTTTTGCCAACTGGACCAGAGCGTTGGTTTCGGGGGTGGTGCCGTCTTTCACGCTGCTGTCGGCGTCCCAGCCAACACAAACATTCAGGGTAACAGTCTCATCGAACGGCGTCATCCATTCCAGGCCTTCGGGCAGGTCAGCAACGGGTCCTGCTGCGGTAGTGGCGGAGGAAACAGCGGTGGAATCAGATGCTGCGGTTGCGGTGCTGGATGCTACAGCAGAAGAGCTGCCGCCGCAAGCGGAAAGGGCAAGTGAAAGTGACATGGCTGCTGCCATCGCGGCAGCGCTGCGTTTCGTAGACTTTTTCAAAGTGGTCCCTCCTTTTGATTTGGTTGGGGGCAAACCGGGAAGCAGCATGTGGTGGTATGTTCGGCTCCCCTGCCGTCCCTGTCATTCCGTACAAAAACTAGCGCGCTTCGTATAATCTTATTGTACTTACTGCAAGTGCCATTTTCAATCAATAGAAATTGACATGGAATGCTGTTCTTTTTACATTTCAGTTAGGGCAACACCGCACAATTCCCGCCTTGCGGCTTAAGCACCGCTCCGGCAGCT
>OLOU01000892.1_pt1 | contig 23614 bp, 17 predicted proteins | sample 1672101 | NCBI WGS metagenome assembly OLOU01 (sample SAMEA3136645, study PRJEB25190) | human gut metagenome | biome: human gut; feature: human-associated habitat; material: faeces | place: Austria | collected 2013
GTATCATCCAAGAAAAGTCTAGGGAATATTACCAACAGCATCTTGCTAGAAATTAATAGACAGGTTAATCCTGGGACACCTAGAGGTGGAGGAAATGTAAAAGAAAGAGATATTAATAGGATTGCACAGTGCAAGGAAATTTATTCTTATGTAAAAAGAATTAATAGTGTTGCAGATTTATTAGATCATGAAATCATTGAAACGCCAGAAACACTAGCTAATCAATCTCCTGAAAGAGCTAAAAACTTTAAAAATGCAGTAATGCTGACAGGCGTTAATGATTCCACTAGAGAAAATAAATTTGTATCAGGAGCTTATAAATTAGTAGAAGGAAAGCATCTTCAAAATGAAGATAAAAACAAAGTTTTAATGCACAAGGATTTAGCTCAAAAGAATCATTTGAAGGTGGGAGATCATTTGAAAATAAAATCAAATTTATATGATGCAGACAATGAAAAACAAGCTAATGAAATTGTTGATTTAGAAATCAAGGGGCTTTTTGATGGTCATAATAAAGGTAGTGTTAGTGCAGCACAGGAACTCTATGAAAATACTTTAATCACTGATGTGCATAGTGCAGCACAGGTTTATGGCGATACAGAAGAGACAGCAGCTTATCAAGATGCCACATTCTTTGTAAAGGGACAGTATGATTTGAACCAAGTTGTGAAATCTTTAGAAAAACTAGATATTGACTGGAGGGAATATGTTCTCATAAATGGTGCTTCTAATTATCCTGCCATGTATATGTCTATTTCATCTTTATATAGTATTGCGAATAAATTATTTTATGGTGCATTGATTTTTGCAGGTATTATTGTTGCTTTGCTTCTTCTATTATGGATTAATGCGAGAAAGAGAGAGATTGCAATTATGCTTTCTTTAGGTATTTCTAAAGTAGGGATTTTTGGTCAGTTTATGTTAGAATTATTATTTATGATAATTCCTTCTTATGCATTATCTTATGGTCTTGCGTATTATTTTTCACAATCATTTGGTCATATGATATTAAACAATGTAACGGCTGATATTGCTAAGCAGCTTGCAAACCAGGGAGCATCAAATCAATTGGGTGCAGGTGCCGAGGTTGATGGTTTTAATAAGATGATTACAAGTTTAAATGTACATGTTTCAATGGATACAATGCTAATTGTTATTGGTTTTATGACAATAGTTATGGTTTTAGCACTTGTGATATCATCAATGAGAATTCTTAAAAATAAGGAAAAAACATTGATTTATGAACGTTAGATATTATGTATAATAGAAGAAAGGAGGGATATTATGGACTTATTAGTTGTAGAGGATGATACTGTTATAAGAGAGGGTATTAGTGAATTTCTATCAGAATACGGCTATCATGTCATTGAGGCTAGAGATGGTAAAGAAGCATTAGATCTATTTAACAAAGAGATCAAACTTGTTTTGCTAGATATACAGATTCCTTTTATAAATGGCTTAGAAGTTCTAAAAACAATAAGAAAAGAAAGTGATATCCCTGTATTAATGTTGACAGCATTTAATAATGAAGAGTACAAAATAGAAGCTTTTACGCAACTGGCAGATGGCTATATTGAAAAACCTTTTTCACTGATTGTATTAAAGACAAGAATAGATGCATTAATAAAAAAGTATTATGGTTCTATAGAAAAGTTTATATATAAGAATATAGAGATTAATTTTACCAGCTATACAGCAAAAATAGAGGGAAGAAGTATCGAAATAAATCCTAAAGAATTAAAAATATTAAAATGTCTTCTAAATCATGAAGGTCAGGTGCTTTCAAGAATGCAAATTATTGATCAGGTGTGGAAAGAAACAGACGACATTCCCTATGATCGTGTAATTGATGTCTATATCAAAGAACTTAGAAAGAAACTGCAGCTCGATTGCATTACAACAATAAGAAATGTAGGCTATAAATTGGAGAGAAAATGAAAAAACTAAAGATATTCCCTAAAATGTTTATTCAAATATTTTCTGTTTTATCAATTATTGTTCTATTAATTCACATATCTATTTATTTAATTTTTCCTAAAACATATTTAGATACGAGAGAGGCTGAAATTAATAAAACAGCCAATGAGATATCATATAGTCTAGAAGGTAAAAACATAAATGATATTAAACGGGCAACAGAACTTTATTCTAAAAACAGCGATATTAAAGTATTTGTAAGTAGTGAAAAGAAAGATAATGAAGTAGAAGTTTCAAATGATTTAAATATTAATTTAGATAGTCCTAATAATTCATTAATTATTGAAGAGAGAAGGATTACTTTAAATGATGGTCATCAATTATATTTGAAATTTATTTCTACTGCGGATATGTTGCAGGATGCAAAGAATTTGAGTTTAGGCTTCTTACCATATTCTTTATCTATTTCTCTTTTATTATCCGCTGTCGTTTCTTTAATCTATTCAAGATCAATTAAAAATAATATCGATGAAATTAAAAGTGTAACAGATCAAATGATACAGCTAGATAGGAATGCTTGTTTAGTTCATACCAGTGATGATGAAGTAGGTGAACTCAAAGAACAGATCAATGAACTCTACTTTACTTTATTAAAATCAATAGATGATATAGAACTCAAAAATAAAGAAATAATGGAATTAGAAAAACTCAAATATGATTTCTTAAAAGGGGCTTCACATGAATTAAAAACACCTCTTGCAAGTCTTAAAATCATTCTAGAGAACATGATCTATAATGTAGGCAAATATAAAAATAGAGATGTTTATTTAGAACAATGTGTGGATATAGTAGATGGTCTTTCTAGTAATATTTCTCAAATATTATCTATCTATTCTATAGATCATCTCAAGAATGATGAAGAGGACGTTATTATACAGGAAGTTCTTAAAGAAGTACTAGATAAATATGAGTTGTTAGCACAACAGAAGAATATCCTGGTTAATAATAAGATAGGCTCGGAACATATTTATATTGGAAGAAATGCTTTCAATGTGATTCTATCTAATTTGATTAGTAATGCAGTTAAATATACGAATAATTGTGGAATAATAGATATAGGTATGGATGAAGATTGTTTTTATATAAAGAATTCCTATATAGAGAGTCAAATCGAATTGAATAAGGATACAAGTCATGGGCTTGGTTTATATATTGTAAACAACTTGTTAAATAACTACCAGATAGACTATGAAATTATTCAGAATCAAAATACGTATCTCTTTAAAATATACAAAAAAGATTCTCAACTATGAGGGGCGGATTGTAAAATCGGAGTGATTCACTGTTTATTCCACTATCGTAAAGCAACAGCCGAGGTTAAGGAATTGCTTAAGGATTCATTGAACTGGAAGAATTATACAGAATTAGATTATTATAAGGATTTTGATGCATTATACTAATTAGATAAATTGTAAATAATAGATTGGGGAAAGTTCGTAAAGTTAGAACTTATTTTCTCATTGAAAAGGCTGGGTAGTAGGCACGAAAAAAATGGGCATTACCGTAAGGTAATGCCCATTTAGTAGGGACTGGCAATGTACTGTCTTTGACTTTTGAATCAGTTTAATCAAGTGTCGCTTTAATCTTAGTTCATAGTTTTCTGTAACTTCTTAGCTACTAGTACTAATACAATTGCAAGTGCTGCAAGAATAGCTGAACCAATATAACCCATTACATAAGATCCAGTGGCATCAAAGAAGCTTGCTAAAATCTTAGGTCCTACAAAAGAACTGATATCATAACCAATAAAAATTAAACCATAGTTTCTGTTGTAGAACTTAGAACCAAAGATGATCTTAACCATAGGTGCAAATATGACTAGTAATCCTCAAAATGAGAATCCTACTAAGGCGATACATAAATGAAAAAAACAATCTAGAGTTAGATGGTGACATCTTTACTCAGATTGTTTTATGTGGAAACCATAAGAAGAATATTTCAACTGGCATAATATGTGGATCCCGATTAAATAGAAGGGTCCTTTTTTGGTTTTACTTTATTATCTATTCTATTTCCATTTTCATCTAGTTTATAGAGGTTATTGTATGTGACTTCTATATGTTTCTGATAGAGTCCTATATTAATAATTCTAGAGAATACAGCATAGATCAATGCAGTAAGTGGTACACCAATAAGTACACCAACAACACCCCATAGATTACCAAATATAGTAATACCTAATAAGACAAATAAACCACCTATACCTACAGATTTACCTACAATCTTAGGATATACCACATTTCCTTCAAACTGCTGTAAGCAAAGATAAATAATCGCAAAAGCGAACATGCTCTTACTCTGTGCTGCAGCCACTAAGATGAGTCCCGCAAAGAAGGTAATGAAATTACCAAACATTGGGACAAAGCTAAATAAGAAAGCCATGATTGCAATTAATTCAGGGAAAGGCATTCTGAATAAACGCATCGCAATATAAACCTCTAACATAAAACATGTTGCTTCTAACATCTGTCCTGTCACAAAACTATTAAAGTAATGATTGGCTTCACTCATAATATCAAAAGCGATACCTGCACGTTTATGGCCTAATATATATGCAATGAGTTTTCTACCTTGTTCAAGATGTTTCTCTTTATTTGCAAGAAGATAGAGAGCCATAAAGAATGAAGTGATGGCAGTAATGAATGAACCACCAACATTTGATACAAATTCTGTTGTTTTAAAATGAGGATTACCTAGGAAACTACCTGCAGTCGCAAGAATTGTACTTAAATCAATAGAGGCAAACCATTTTTGTACTTCATCTACTGTTACTGAATAATCAATATTAAATCTATTACATATAGAAGTAATATAGACAGCAAGTCTTCTTGCATAATTATCTAAGTTAGAGAATAAGAGTGAGAAGCTTTCTCCAATTCTAGGAATAATGAATGAGAAGAACATCACTAATATTAATAGTAAACATATAATAGTGATAGCCATCGCAATACCACGAGTTCCCTCTGTTAAGAATTGAGGAAGCTTTAAGTTAGGTTTTTTCTTCATCAACTGTTCTCTTGCTTTCACAAGTAACTTCTCTACTAGTTTCATTGGAATGTTAATCACAAATGCGATTACTATCGCAATATAGAAGGGTCTTGCAAGCCCTAATGCATTAAGGAAGAAGTCCCATACTGAGTCTAAATTAAAAAGAATAAAAGCTAAGACAATACCATATGTAATATATTGAAAAATCTTATCATCTGGAAAATTGAAATTTTTGTTGTCCATAATAATCACCTAAGGAAATAGTACCACAAAATTAGGGGTATTGTTACTAGAAATTAAATAAGAAAAGGTTGAGGAATAGAAGAAATTTGCTATAATGACACACGTGAAAGGAGAATTTAAATGAACACTATTATTATTAATAAGATCATGATGCATATGCTTGATTTTGAGCATCGTAAGATATATTTAAGTGAAGATTTCTGTGAATTAAATGATACAACTCAGGAATATTATCATAAAAAAGTAGAAAAAGCTTTATACAGTCCAGCTATTAAAGAACTTGTTGTGCCTTCACTTCATGAATTATTACTTCGTGCTGATAAGATGCTAGAAGACGATGAAGAATTCAAGAAGCAGGCAAAGGAAATTAGTGAAAAGTTCTTTGCATTAGGTTCAGTGATTGAAGAAATGCCTAATAGTAATATTCTTTATGTGGACTGCTATCGTGATGGTGTGCATATTATTGCTGCTTTAAAGCTTAATTATAAGTATAATTCTGTATCTCTTGTAGAAGAGGAAAATGTCCGTATTACAAGAAGACAGGTTCTTCCTCAGATTGGTACAGCAGTTGATGAAGCCATTATTATAGATACAGACCACAAGAAACTTTCTCTTATTGAAAAGAAGTATCTCATTGATGGTAAGATGGATACTTATTTAAATAGTCAGTGGATTAAGGGTGAAGAGAAGTTAACTGATCGTCAGAAGATTTCTACTATGAAGAAAGTGGTAAATAAGATTGATGATATTTATCATGTGAATGATAAAGAAGCACTTCCACTTGTGAAGCAGGAAATATTAGAAAGAACACAGATGGGTGAACTCGTTAAACCAATTGAAGTCGTTCGTAAGGTCATGGAAAGAGATTATCAGGCTCAGGAAGAATCAGAAACGATGATGAAAGATCTTGGGATTGGTGAAGATGATACAATTTCTTTAAATGCTTTAGGACGTTCTGTTGAGGTTGTAAAGATTACTCTTGATGAAAATATTCAGATTACTATGCCAGTAGATGAATATGTGAATGGATCTACTTTTGAAAAGAAAGAAAACCCTGATGGAACAGTTTCTATCGTATTAAATAATATTCAAGACATTACAATCAAGTAACCGTTTACATTTTTTGCCTATATTGTCTGAAATGAATGAATTTTGGTCATATTTATTGTATAATGAAGTTTATGAAGGGAGACATATAGGTATGTTAGATAATTTCTTGATAAAATTGTTTTTTGAAGGAAAGTGTTTAGAGGCATATAAGGTATTCGGTGCTCATCCGGATAAAAAGGGCGTTCGCTTTACAGTATATGCACCACATGCAAGAAGTGTTCAGGTTGTAGGTAATTTTAATGACTGGGATGGAACACAACATTATATGGAGAGATATAATGATGGAGGCGTGTGGACTCTCTATATTGAAGGGTTAAAGCAGTATGACCTTTATAAATATAGAATTGAAACACCTTCTGGAGCTATTGTTGATCGTGCAGATCCATATGCCTTTTTCAGTGAAATTAGACCAGGTACAGCATCTAAGGTATATAATTTAGATGGTTATCGCTGGCATGATTCTAGATGGATGAAGTCACGTTCTAATAACTATGATCGTAACATGAATATTTATGAAGCGAATCTTGGCTCTTGGAAGATGAAAAAGGAATTTACAGATACATCTGATGGAGAATTTTATTCATATGAAGAAATGATTGATGAAATCATTCCTTATGTAAAGAAGATGGGCTATACACATATTGAAGTAATGCCTTTAAATGAGTTCCCATTTGATGGCTCTTGGGGATATCAGGCAACAGGTTACTTTAGTGCGACAAGTCGTTATGGACATCCAAAACAGTTAAAGGATTTCATTAATGCGTGTCATAAAGAAGGTATAGGTGTCATTATGGACTTTGTACCTGCTCATTTTGTAAAGGATGGACATGGTCTTTATCAGTTTGATGGAGGCTGGGTTTATGAATATGCAGATGTGAATAACCGTTATTCTGAATGGGATTCAGTATATTTTGATGTGACAAAAGATACTGTACGTTCATTCTTAAAGAGTGCTGTTCATTTTTGGGCAGAAGAATTCCATATTGATGGTATTCGTTTTGATGCTGTCAGCAACCTTATTTACTGGAAAGGTAATAAAGACTTTGGTACAAACAATGGGGCTTTAGAGTTCTTAAAGACTATGAATGAACAGATTCATGAAAGATATCCTGCATTAATGACTATTGCAGAAGACTCAACTGATTTCCCATATGTAACTAAACCAGTTAAGGATGGCGGTTTAGGATTTGATTATAAGTGGGATATGGGCTGGATGAATGACACTTTAAAGTATTTCAAAGAAGATCCAGTTTATCGTCAATATGATCATAATTTATTAACTTTCTCAATGATGTATTTCTATTCAGAAAGATTTATTTTGCCATTCTCACATGATGAAGTGGTTCATGGTAAAGCAACTATTTTAAATAAGATGTGGGGACTTGATGGAGAGAAGTTCGCACAGGCAAAAGCTTTATATACATATATGATGACTCATCCTGGTAAGAAGCTTAATTTCATGGGTAATGAATTAGGTGAATACAAGGAATGGGATGAAAGAAAAGCATTGGCTTGGAATATATTAGAATATCCACAGCATGATTCTTTCCATCATTTTATGCAGGATTTAAATAAGATGGTTGAAGAACATCCAGCTCTTTATAGTATGGATTATGATCCAGAAGGATTTAAATGGCTGGTTGTAGATGATCATAATCAGAGTGTATTCTCATATGCTCGATTTGATAAGAAAGGCAACTGTTTAGTTATAGTAGCTAACTTTATTGGTAATAGTCATGATAATTATGCTGTGCCAGTACCGTTTGCTGGAAGCTATAAAGAAATCTTGAATACAGATAAAGATAGTTATAACGGTTCTAATTACACAAATACACGTGCTTTAAGATCAAAGAAAGGTACTTGTCTCAATGAAGCACAGAGTATTCATGTAAAATTAGCGCCATTTAGCGCGGTGGTATTTGAATATCATAAGCCAGCTAAAAAAGCGTCTTCTCCAAAGAAGACAAAGAAAAGTGTTGTAAAGGAAGGAAAGTAGTAAATGTTTAATACAAAAGAAGAATTTAAATATGAATTTTCTAAGCGAATCATTGAATCATATGGTCGTACAGTAGAAGAAGCACATTTAACAGAAAAGTTCATGGTTCTTGAAACTATGGTTCGTGACTATGCATCTGTTAACTGGGCTATGACAAAGATGGCAGTTCAGGCTAAGCAGCAGAAACAGGTTCACTATTTCTCAATGGAGTTCTTAGTTGGTCGTCTATTAGTCAACAATATGATGAACTTAGGTATTTATGAAACTGCAAAAGAAGGTCTTGCTGATTATGGTATTAATATCCATGACCTAGAAGAATTAGAATCTGATGCTGGTTTAGGTAATGGTGGTTTAGGTCGTCTTGCTGCCTGCTTCATGGATTCTTTAGCTTCTTTATCTTATCCAGCTTTCGGTAATACTATTCGTTATGATTATGGATTCTTCAAACAGAAGATTGAAAATGGATATCAGGTAGAAGTACCAGACCAGTGGTTACGTTTAGGTAATATGTGGGAAGTAAGAAAACCTAAGCATGCAACAGAAGTTAAATTCTGGGGTAAAGTAATCTGGGATGATGCAACTGGTGGATGGAAGCATGTAGATTATGAAGCAGTACGTGCTGTACCTTATGATATGCCAATTGTTGGTAATGATACTAAGGTAACTAATACATTAAGATTATGGAAAGCTGAACCTAGTGAAAACATTCCTACAAATAAAGATTTCCGTCAGTATGCTCAGGAAGTGAATGATATCTGTCAGACATTATATCCTGATGATTCTACACATGCTGGTAGAGTATTACGTTTAAAACAGCAGTATTTCTTTGTATGTGCTGGTTTAAATTCTATTATTCGTGCTCATTTAAGAGTATATCCTGATTTAACTAACTTCCATGAAAAGAACGTTATTCAGTTAAATGATACACATCCAGTATTAGTTATTCCTGAATTAATGCGTGTATTTATTGATGATTACAACATGGAATGGGATGATGCATGGAATATCGTATGTAAGACTTGCGCATATACAAACCATACAATCCTTGCTGAAGCATTAGAAAAATGGCCTGTTGATATGATGAGAGACTTATTACCAAGAGTTTATCAGATCATCGAAGAAATCAATAGACGTTTCATTGGTTTCGTAAAACAGCAGACTGAAAATGATAACGAACTATTACAGAGAGTTATGATTATTAAAGATGGTCAGGTACATATGGCTAGACTTGCGATTGCTGGTTCATTTAGTGTCAATGGTGTAGCACAGCTTCACTCTGATATCTTAAAAGAAAGAGAAATGAAGGATTTCGATACTTTATATCCTAATAAGTTCAACAATAAAACGAATGGTGTCACTCATAGAAGATGGCTTGCATATTGTAACCCACAGTTAACTTCGTTAATTAATGAATCAATCGGTGATAGCTGGATGCATAGACCAGATGATTTAGAAAAGTTGGCTCCTTATGTAACTGATTCAATTACTCAGAGTAAGTTCTATAATGTAAAACAGCAGAGAAAACAGATTCTTGCAGATTATATTAAGGAACATAACGGTATTGATGTAGATGTGAATTCTATTTTTGATATTCAGGTTAAGAGATTACATGCATATAAGAGACAGTTATTAAATGTCATGCATATTATCTATTTATATCAGAGAATGAAAGAAGATAGCAGCTTCAGAATTTATCCACATACTTATATCTTTGGTGCAAAAGCAGCTCCTTCTTACTATTTAGCTAAGAAGATCATTAAGTTAATCAACAGCGTAGCTGATAAGGTAAACAATGACCCAGAAACTAATAAATACTTAAAGGTTGTATTTATTGAAAACTATGGTGTTACTATTGCGGAAAAGATTATTCCTGCTGCAGATGTATCTGAACAGATTTCTACTGCTGGTAAGGAAGCAAGTGGTACTTCTAACATGAAGTTCATGATGAATGGTGCTTTAACACTTGGTACATTAGATGGTGCCAATGTAGAAATTGCGGAATTAGTTGGTGATGATAACGTAGTTATCTTTGGTATGAAGGATAATGAAGTTAATGACTTAAAGGCAAGTGGTTCTTATAGCTCTTGGAATGAATACAACAATAATCCAAATATCAAGAAGGTTATTGATTCATTAGTAGATGGTACTTGGAATGCTTCAAGAGAAGAATTCAAGATTATCTTTGATGAATTAATGGCTAGAAATGATGAATACTTCTTATTAAAGGACTTTGAAAGCTATAGACTTGCACAGGAAAAGATCAATAACTTATATCAGGACCGTGCTAACTGGTCTAAAATCTGCTTAGCTAATATCGCAAAGAGTGGTCATTTCTCAAGTGATAGAACTATTGAAGACTATGTAAAGGATATCTGGCATTTAAATAGGGTAAAAATCTAATGAAAGATACATTCGTACTAGATGTAGATGGTGAAGAAGTAACTTGTGAAGTCATCTTAGGATTCACAGATGACGCAACAGGTAAAGAATATATCATCTATACAGATAACAGTTCAGATGAAGATGATCAGTTGAATATCTATGCTTCACAGGTAGATCCTGAAGATGCAGATAATATTCTTCCTATTGAAACAGAAGAATATGCATTTGTACAGGAAGTATTAGATTCAATGATGTCTGAAGAAGAATAAAGACTCAAAGGCTTAACGATTACGTTAAGTCTTTTTATTTTATAATGATATATGGCTTTCTTTTACAAATTTTGATACTTTCTTTTCTTATCCTGTTTTTATGATAGAATAAGGAGGAGAAAAGGGTGGGATGTAGACATGCAAAGAGAATCAATTCGTATGTATGCTTATGCGATTGACTTTGATTTAATCAAAGTTGATTTATCATTAAATTATTATAACGGAATTTCAAGTCAGTATTATTTAAAGAATTTAGATACAAGTGAAGTTAAGATACTTAAAGGCGAAGCGACTGAGAAAGAAAATGGATTCCAGTCGTATCTTTTGCATACAGACTTTTCTGTAGGTACAAGATATAAAGTGTTTGATAATTATGGTTTAGCTTGTTTTTTAGATTTTAGTCAGCTTTCTATGAGTAAAGATTTTGATGATCATTTTTATTATGATGGTGATGATTTAGGCAGTCATTATACAAAAGAAAAAACGACATTCAAGGTCTGGTCACCTCTTTCTACGGAAGTTGTATTAAAAATCTGGAAAGATGAAGACCTTCATTATTATCCTTTAGAAAGAGGAGATAAGGGTGTCTATAGTACAACTATTAAGAAAGATCTAGATGGTTATGAATATGTTTATATTATTGGAATGAATGAACAATCCATAGAAACAGCTGATCCATATGCTTATTCTTGTACAGCTAATATGCATAGTTCAGTAGTCATTGATTTGGATAAAGTTAGAAGAGTAGATTATCCTTTGACAGAACTAAAACATACGACAGATGCAGTTATTTATGAAGTAGGTGTCAGAGACTTCTCTGTTGATGAATATGGACAGATTACACATAAAGGCAAGTTCTTAGGATTCTGTGAAGAAGGTACAGTGACTAAGAATGGTTTTTCATCAGGCATGGACTATTTAGATATGCTTGGTGTCACACATGTACAGCTTTTACCAATCAATGATTATGCAACAGTAGATGAAGATCATCCGGATTTACTCTATAACTGGGGTTATGATCCAGCACAATATAATGTACCTGAAGGAAGTTATATTACTGATCCAAATGATGGCTATAAGAGAATATTAGAATGCCAGCGTATGGTACGCTGCATTCATAAGCATAATATGAGAGTTATTCTAGATGTAGTCTATAATCATATGCATGATGTGAATAATAATGCATTAGAGAAGACAGTGCCTTATTATTTCTTTAGAAGAGATGAAAATGGGGAGTTATCTAATGGTTCATGGTGTGGTAATGATTTAAATAGTACCGCAAAGATGTGCCGTAAATATATCTTGGATATGTGTAAGAGATGGCAGGTTCTTTATGGTGTAGATGGCTTTAGAATGGATCTCATGGGTATTGTGGATAATGATACAGTGAATATGATTTATGAACAGGGTCATGCTTTAGATTCTTCATTTATGTTATATGGTGAAGGTTGGAATATGGGTACTGCATTACCTGATTCAGAAAAGACAACAATTGAAAATAACCATAAAACACCTCATGTAGGTTTCTTTAATGATCATTTCAGAGATACAGTCAAGGGACCTAATCAGATGGAAGTCAAAGGCTATACATCAGGGGATACTTATAAGACAAATGAAGCCATTATTGCGATGTGTGACTACAATAAGTTCTTATCTATAGAACAGAGCATTAACTATACAGAATGTCATGATAATGCGACTGTATTTGATAAATTTATTATTTCCAATGGACATGAAGATGAATATTGTCGCCAAAAGAGATGTTTATTAACACTTGCGATGACAATTTTTGCGCAAGGGGTTCCTTTTATTCATGCCGGACAGGAATTTTTAGGTACTAAGAATGGTAATCAGAATTCTTATAATGCGGGTGATGCAGTTAATAAACTAGACTGGGAACGTCATGACGAATATATGAATGTTGTTCAGGCTGTAAAGTTCTTTATTGATCTAAGAAAACACAACAAGTGCTTTAGATATTATGACTATGAAGATATGCATCAGCATGTATTTATCAACAATATCTACTATCGTATGGTAGAATATCATCTCACTCAGGATGAAGGAGATTATAAAGAGTTTAAGATTTACTTTAATCCTTCATATGATGTCATTACTATTGGTATTGAAGATGATTTTAAGATATTATATAGTATGTCAAATGAAAGAATAGAAAATGGACAACTCAATGTATTTGGTGTATCCATGGTTGTATGTGCAAGATAGGAGACTATGATGAAATTAATTGTTGGATTAGGAAATCCTGGTAAAGAATATGATATGACAAGACATAATACAGGATTTTATTGTTTAGATGTATTAAGTGATGAAATGAATCAATCTATTGATAAAGAGAAATTCAAAGGCTTATATACTAAATTCAAGTATAAGGGTGAAGATGTTATTTTATTAAAACCTCAGACTTATATGAATAATTCTGGTGAATCTGTTGCGGCAGTAATGCAGTTCTTCAAGATTCCTGTTGAAGATCTATTAGTTATTTATGATGATATGGATATGCCTACTGGTAAACTACGTTTAAGAGAAAAAGGCAGTGCAGGTGGACATAATGGGATCAAGAGTATTATTGCTCATGTAGGGACTCAGAACTTCAAGCGTATTCGTGTAGGTATTTCAAAGAATAAGCTTTATAGTGTTGTAGACTGGGTACTTGGACACTACTCTAAAGAAGAAGAAAAGCTTATATCAGAAGGTGCTAAACATGCAGCAGAAGCTGTATTATGTTATTTAGATGATGGTTTTAATAAAGCAATGAATAAATTTAACTAGGTGATTGTTATGGAAAAAATACTGAATCTTTTAAAAGATAATCAGGCCTTAAGAACCTTAGATACAGACAAAGGAACTATTGTCACAAACTCAACTAGCGATGAGGCTTATCTCATTGCTGGTTCTTTTTGGCATCATCCAAGAAAAATCCTGATTATTAAAAACAACCAATACGAGGCATTTAACCTCTATAAAACATTAACTGAACTTGTGAATCAAGTTGTTTATTTTCCTGCAGATGAATCATTACGTGTAGAATCAGTGGCGTATTCTTATGAACTATTAGGAGAAAGAATTAATGCATTATATGCGATGACACAAGATAAACCAATGATCTGTGTTTGTCATATGCATTCAATGACACGTTATGTGACACCTGTAGAACTCTTTAAAAAGAGTATTATAAGTTTAAAGAAGGGTGATACAGTTGATCCTTTAGAATTAAAAAAGAAACTACAGTCTATTGGCTATAAGAATACCCAAAGAGTAGATTCACCTTTCTATTACTCTAGAAGAGGTGAAGTACTAGATGTTTATACAATCCAGTATGAACATCCAGTACGTATTGAATTCTTTGATGATGAGATAGAAGAAATCTCTTTTTATGATAAAGACTCACAAAGAAGAACAGAAAGAAAAGAATCTATCGATATTCTTCCAGCTACAGATATGATGTATGAGGATGATGGTTTATCACAAGTAGAAGCTTCTATCAAGGCTTTAAAAGAGAAGATGAAGATCAAAGATGAATTCAAGGATGAACTTGAAGAAACATATGCATTAGATATTGAATCACTCAAAACACATGACTATAGTCCACGTATTTATCAATATTTAAGTTTATTCCCTCAAACTGCTACAATTATAGATTATGCAAGTGATTATACTATTATTACTGCATCTCTTGCTTCTATTCTTGCTTCTTATAAGACTTATATGGAAGAGAACTACCTCTATTATCATGAACTAGAAGAAATAGGACAGATGATCAGAGGAATTAAGCTTATTAATAACCCTCAGGATATCTTAAAACATCCTGATGTCGATTTAGTACGCTTTAGAGAAAATGATAAACAAATCATGTTTATGACTCAGCCTGTGATGATCTCTATGGCTAATGAAAAAGTCTTTATTAGTCAATTAAAGGACTTACTTACATATAATCGTGTCATGATTGGTGTAGATGAAAAGCGTCAGATAGATGTATTAGTAAACCTATTTACTGATCATGCCATTCCATTTACTCTCACAAGTGCCACAAATAAGATTTATGACGGGGTTAATCTATTCTTAGGACATTTACCTTGTGGAATGAACTTTGTAGAAGAGAAGACTGTATTACTCACAAGTCAGGAACTCTTTAAAGTACAAGAAACAAAAAAGAAATATATTAAATATAGAGATGCCACTAAAATCTCAGACTATAATGAATTAAAAGTAGGAGACTATGTTGTTCATGATACAAATGGTATTGGACAATATATGGGTATTGAAACATTAGTTGTAGATGGTGTACATAAGGATTATTTACATATTGCCTATAAAGGAAATGATATTCTTTATGTACCGGTAGAACAGTTCCAGTTAATTAGAAAATATTCATCAAGAGATGGTAAACCACCTCGTATTCATGCTTTAGGTTCACCTAAATGGGCTAAAGAAAAAGCAAGAGTCAGACAGAAGGTAGATGGTTTAGCTGATGATCTCATTAACTTATATGCAGAAAGAATGAAACAGCCAGGATTTGCGTTTGAACCTGATGGGGATCTTCAATTAGAGTTTGAAAGTGAATTTGGTTATGAACTCACTCCAGACCAGGCGCAGGCTGTAGAAGAAATCAAGAAGGACATGGAAACACCACGTCCTATGGATAGATTATTATGTGGTGATGTAGGCTTTGGTAAAACAGAAGTGGCTTTAAGAGCCTGCTTTAAAGCGGTTGTATCTAAGAAACAATGTGCTTTCCTATGTCCTACTACAATTCTTTCAGCACAACATTATCGTACAATGCAGAAGCGTTTTGAGAAGTTCCCTGTGAATATTGCGTTACTCAATCGTTTCACGACTACTAAAGAAAAGAAACAGATATTAGCTGATTTAAAGGAAGGTCATATTGATTTATTAGTCGGTACACATCGTATTTTATCTAAGGATGTTGAGTTCAAGGATCTAGGATTACTTTGTATCGATGAAGAACAGCGTTTTGGTGTAAGACAGAAAGAGAAGATTAAGAATCTAAGAAAAACAATTGATGTACTCACTTTAACTGCCACACCTATTCCTCGTACATTACAAATGTCCATCATGGGTATTAGAGGACTCTCACAAATAGAAACACCACCATTAAATAGACTCCCTGTACAGACATATGTCTCAGAAAAGAGCTGGGCATTAATTAAACAGGTTATTGAAAGAGAATTATCACGTAATGGACAGGTTTTCTATTTACACAATAGAACAGAAAACATCTATGAAATAGCCTCTACATTGCAGACACTCTTACCTAATGCCCGTATTGGTGTAGGACATGGTCAGATGGATAAGAATGATCTAGAAGATGTCATGACTGACTTTGTAGAAAAGAAATACGATATTCTTGTATGTACAACTATTATTGAGACAGGTATTGATATACCTAATGCGAATACAATTATTATTGAGAATGCGGATAAGTTTGGCTTAGCACAGCTTTATCAGATTAAAGGTCGTGTAGGAAGAAGTGAACGTATTGCATATGCTTATCTTCTTTATACAAAAGATCGTGCGATGACAGAAGAAGCCCAAAAGAGACTTACAGCTATTAAGGAATTCACACAATTAGGTTCTGGTTATAAGATTGCGATGAGAGATTTATCAATTCGTGGCAGCGGTGATATTCTTGGTGGTGAACAGGCAGGATTTATTGATCAAGTCGGTTTTGATATGTATATGAAGATCTTACAGGATGCGATTGAAGAAAAGCAGGGTAAGATCAAAGAAGATGAGACTGTACCATCACGTAACGTACCAGTAGATGGTTATATTCCTGAAGATTATGTAGAAAGTGATATGGAAAAGTTAGAACTATATCAGCGTGTCTATAAAGCCAATGACTTAGAAACATTGAAACGTGTAGAACATGAATTGACAGATCTTTATGGTGTTCTCCCATCACAGGTGCGTAATATTGTAGTTAAAAGAAGATTTGATATCCTTTCACATGATCCACTTATTGATGATGTGAAAGATAGCAGCCAGGGACTAGAAATACGTTTCTCTAAAGTCTTCTTAGAAGATTTAGATGGACAGAAGTTCTTTGCATATGTCAATCATATGTTTAAGAAGCCACAAATGAAATATACTGATGGAATGTTGACTATTGTGAGTGGTATGGAACCTTATTATGTTTCAGCATCTACTGAGTTCTTAGATTCAGTTTTAAAACAATATTATAAAACACATACTAGTTCTTAATAAAAAAATAATGTAGAATATGAACAAAAGGGGGGATAACATCAATGAAAATTATTGATTTATTAAACGAAGATAAAGTAACTTTATCTTTTGAAGTATTTCCACCTAAGACAAGCAGTAAATATGAAAATGTCTTAAAGGCTGCAGAAAAGATTGCATCTTTAAATCCAAGTTTCATGTCTGTGACTTATGGTGCAGGTGGAGGAACAAGTGCACATACTGTTGCACTTGCGAAAGATATTCATGAAAAATATGCTGTTGAAGTCATGGCTCATTTGACATGTGTTTCTTCTACAAGAGAACATGTAGAGTCCATGGTTGAACAGTTTAAAGAAAATGGTATTGAAAACATCATGACATTAAGAGGAGATATTCCTAAGGATGGTCAAGTGGGAGAAGACTATCAGTATGCCTGTCAGTTAATCAAGGAACTTAAAGAGAAAGGTGATTTCTGTATTGGGGCAGCATGTTATCCAGAAGGACATGTAGAATCACCTAGCATTAAGGAAGATATCCAGCATCTAAAAGAAAAAGTAGAAGCAGGTGCAGATTTCTTAACAACTCAGATGTTTTTTGACAACAATGTTTTCTATAACTTCTTATATAAGATCAAGGAAGCTGGTATTAATGTACCTGTAGTCGCTGGTATTATGCCTATTACTAATGCGAAACAGGTCAGTCGTGCTGTACAGATGTCAGGTACATCTATTATTCCTTATCGTTTTAAGATGATGGTGGATGCATTTGGTGATAATCCTGAAATCATGAAGCAGGCTGGTATTATTTATGCATCTGAACAGATTATTGATTTAATTGCGAATGGTGTAAAACATATTCATGTTTATACAATGAATAAACCAGACATCGCCGAAGGCATCATGAACAATATTTCGGAGATTCTTAAATGATAGAAATCAATCGTAAAGAAGCTTTACGATACTTAGGATACCGTCAATCTGTAGAAGGTGATCTCACTGAAATCAATAGTGCATTAGATTGCTGTATCGAAGTATTACAGAAAACAGCTGTACCCCGTCATATTGTGAAAAGATTTCCTCTCACAATAGAGAATCATACAATCACAATTGGTGATATGGTGATACATAGTAAAAACTTAGAGAATAACTTAAAAGGCTGTCATGCTGTTTATCTCTTTGCGGCTACTATAGGTATAGAAGTCGATCGTTTAATTAAACGTACAGAACTTACTAAGATGAGTGATGCAGTGATCTATCAGGCAGCAGGAGCTGCTATGATAGAAGCTTATTGTGATGAAGTGAATGAAGAACTTAATCAGGAGGCATATAAGAATAATGAATTCTTAAAGCCACGCTTTTCGCCTGGTTATGGAGATCTTGCATTAGATCATCAGAAAGATTTTATGCGTATATTACAGATGGATAAGATTGGTATCAGTTTATTAGAAAGTCTCTTAATGGTCCCATCCAAATCAGTGACGGCGATCATTGGTATTACACATCATGCACAGCCTCGTCATACGAAGGATTGTGCCAATTGTCCTGCACAATGTGAATTCAGGAGGATGGATTAATGGGATTTAAAGAAAGACTGACAAAAGAATGGTTATTCTGGGATGGTGGTACTGGTTCAGTACTTCAAAGCTGGGGTTTACAAGCGGGTGAATTACCTGAAACATGGAATATCATTCATCCAGAAAAGATTGTTGAATTAAATAAAGGCTATCTAGAAGCTGGATGTGATATTATCAACACCAATACATTTGGTGCCAATAGATTAAAATATCCAGATAATCTAGAAGAAATAGTCACAAAAGCAGTAGAACATGCAAAAAAGGCAAGAGAACTTACAGGACGCGGGGATGCCCTGATTGCGCTTGATTTAGGACCTACAGGTAAACTTTTAGAACCACTAGGAGATTTATCATTTGATGATGCAGTGGATATTTATGCTGAAGTTATTGAGTATGGAACTAAAGCGGGTGCTGATGTCATCCTTATTGAAACAATGCAGGATAGCTATGAATTAAAAGCTGCAGTACTAGCCGCTAAGGAACATTCACATCTTCCTGTATGTGCGACTGTTGTATTTGATGAAAAAGGTAAGATGTTGACAGGTGGTACACCAGAATCAGCAGTTGCCTTGCTTGAAGGGTTACATGTTGATGCATTGGGTATTAACTGTTCATTAGGTCCAACACAAATTAAACCTTTTGTAGAAAGAATGATTAAAGTTTCTTCTACACCTATTATTGTGACACCTAATGCTGGTTTACCTCAGACTGATGATGAAGGTCATACATATTATGATATGAATGCAGATGAATTCGCATCAGAGATGAAAGAGATTGCCTCATTGAATGTGCATGTACTAGGAGGATGTTGTGGGACTACACCAGAATATCTCTCAAAAACAATCGCATTAGTGAAAGACCTGCCTATTGAACCACCTGTAAAGAAGAATATCTCTGTTGTGACTTCTTTCTCACAGGCTGTAGAAATAGGTCCTAAACCAGTTATTATTGGGGAACGTATTAACCCAACTGGTAAGAAGAAATTCAAACAGGCCTTACGTGATGGAGATATTAACTATATCTTATCTGAAGGTTTAAAACAGGAAGATGCAGGGGCACATATTCTAGATGTAAATGTAGGTCTACCAGAAATTGATGAACCTAAGATGATGGTAGAAGTCATGAAGAAGTTACAGTCTGTCATTGCATTGCCATTACAGATTGATACATCAGATCCAATCGCCTTAGAAGCAGCCTTAAGACACTATAACGGTAAGGCTATGATAAACTCAGTTAATGGTAAACAGGAATCGATGGATGCTGTTTTCCCATTAGTAAAGAAATATGGGGGTGTGGTTGTAGGACTTGCCTTAGATGAAGAAGGTATTCCAGATAATGCGGCAGATCGTATCCGTATTGCGAAGAAGATCTATAAAGAAGCAAGTAAATATGGTATTGAACCTAAGGATATCGTAATCGATGGACTCGCTATGACTATTTCATCAGATCCTACTTCTGCCATTGCGACATTAGAAACATTACGTATTATTAGAGATGAATTACATGGACATTCTATTCTAGGTGTTTCTAATATCTCTTTTGGTCTTCCACAAAGACCAATCATTAATGCGAACTTCTTTACTATGGCAATGCAGTCAGGACTCAGCTGTGCAATCATCAATCCTTCATCAGAAGCAATGATGAAATCATATCGTGCCTATTTAGCTTTAAGTGGACTCGATACGAACTTTACAGAATATATTAGCGCCTATGGTAATAGTGCACCAGCTCCTGTAAAGAGTGAAGCGGTTGATATGTCTTTATATGAAAGTATCAAGCGTGGTATGAGTGAAAATGCAGGTAAAGCCACTCGAAAACAGCTTGAAACTAAAGAAGGATTAGAAATTATTAATGACGAACTAATTCCTGCCCTTGATGAAGTAGGGAAAGGATTTGAAAAAGGCACTATCTTCCTACCTCAGTTATTAATGAGTGCTGAAGCAGCTAAGGCTGCATTTGCAGTCATTAAAGACTCTATGGCAGGTAAACCAAGAGAAATGAAAGGAAAAATCATCATTGCGACAGTCAAAGGTGACATTCATGATATTGGAAAGAATATCGTGAAGGTTATGTTAGAAAACTATGGCTATGATGTCATTGATCTTGGCAAAGATGTACCACCTGAACTCATTGTGGATACTGCAATAAAAGAAGATGTAAAATTAGTAGGACTCAGCGCTTTAATGACAACAACAGTAGTGAGTATGGAAGATACTATAAAACTATTGAAGGAAAAGAAGCCTGATACACTTACAGTTGTAGGTGGAGCCGTTATGACTCAGGAATATGCAGATCGTATCGGTGCAGATTGTTATGCGAAAGACGCAATGGAAACAGTGCGTTTTGCGGATAAAGTATTTGGAGGAGAATAAGAATGAAAAGAATATTTACAGTATTAACTTCTATCGCTTTAACATTTGCATTATCATTCTCAGCCGCTTTTGCGAATGATGATGCATTTCTTAAATCACAAAATTATTTAAAGACTATTACTTTAGATAGTCCTGATGCCGTTATTGCGTATGAAGCTACAGGCATGGAAGCTGATTATAAGGCTGATGCTTTATTAAATAACTTCAAGGAAACAGATTATACTACTGCTTCTTATGGTGATTTAGCTAAGTCTATTATCGCAATTTCTTTATTAGGTGAAAATCCAAAGGATTTCAATAAGATTAACTTAGTAGAAATCTTAGAAAATAGAGTACAGGAAGATGGTACTCTTACAAATGATGTAAATGGTGGATGTGGGGCTACTATTTGGACATTAATGGCTTTAGAAACAGTAAACTCACCTAAGGTAAAAGCTGTTGCAGATAAGTTATCTACTATGGCTATGGACAATGGTGCATATTGGTATGAATATAAGGGACAGAATGCGGATCTAGATACAACTGGATGGGCTATGGAAGCATTAAGTGTTGCAGGACGTTCTACTTATGATGCAGCTATCTCAAAAGCATATACTTTTGTACAGTCTAATTTAAAAAGTACAGATGGTTCTTATGATATTGGCTGGGGTGGAAATGTGGATACTCAGTCTTGCGTATTAGAAGGATTATCTGTTGCAGGTTATTCATTAGATACAAATGCATATAACTATTTACTTTCTTATCAGAATGGAGATGGTACATTCAATGCATTAAACTACAACACATTCCAGTTAGAACCAAATGCTTATGCATCAGTAGAAGGTGCAAGAGCACTTGGTGTAATCAATAACGGAAGCTTTGTATTAAAAGCTAGAAAAGACTATACAAAAACTACTACACCAGTAGTGACTGAACCTGAAAAACCTACTACACCTACAAAACCTAGTACAACTACACCAGCTGTAAAGCCAGAAACAACTACAACTGAGCCAAAGAAGGAAACAGTAAAAGTAGTTAATACAGGTGATAACACAAATGTGATGGCATATGTCGTTGCAGCTATTGCAGCTGTTGGTGTGATCGTATTAGTTATTAAAAGTAAAAAGAAATAATGAAGAAATTCACAACTAAACAATTAGCGATTGCCTTTGTCGCAATCGCTTTTGTCTTTATATTTGGCTTTACAGCTTATCGTGGTATAACTGGACAATTCCAGTCTCAGCCTACTATTAGTAATGAAGTAAAAAGTAGCATAAAGAAGAAAGATATTTCCAAAAAAGAAGAGACAAAACAAATAGAGTCGCAAGAAGAATCGAAGAAGACTGATATAAAATCATCTGATTCTTCTAGTAAACAAGAGACTAAGAAGCAGGAAACAAAGAAAAAAGAGACAAAATCCTCTTCTAGTAAACAAGAGACAAAGAAGCAGGAAACAAAGAAAACAGAAACAAAATCTTCTTCTACTAAACAAGAGACAAAGAAGATAGAAACAAATAATTCTTCTAGTAAACAAGAAACCTCTGCGCCTCAACAGGTAGAACCACCTAAACAGGAAACACCTATAAAACAAACTGTTTCAGTACAGGTGATTGGAGTAAATAGCACAATGATGCAGGGGAATATAGAAGTGAATAGTTCTTCTACAGCTTATAGTGTATTAAGAGAACTTGCGAAACAGAATGGTAAGAGTATCTCTACAAAAGGGTTTGGTTCTACTGTTTATGTATCAGGTATAGATGGATTAAAAGAATTTGATCATGGACCAAGTTCTGGATGGATGTATAAGGTGAATGGTACACCACCAAATATTGGGGCAGGAGCTTATAGGGTAAAAGCAGGAGATCAAGTCATCTGGTATTATGTCAACGCTGAACAATAAGACAAGAGAAATATGTCTCATAGGTATTCTCTCTGCAGTCAATATTGCTTCTAGAGTAGCCTTACAGGCACTTCCTAACTTTAAACCTGTTACATCTATCATTATTATATCTGTACTCTTATTTGGGTTATCATTTGGAATAAAACTCACAGTAGTAACAACTATAGCATCCAATATGATTCTAGGTATGGGAACATGGACAATCTTTCAGATTCTCTCATGGGTAGTCATCTGTTTATTCACTCAATGTATCAGTGACTTCTATAAGAAAATAAACAAAGAACCCCCATTATTTCTTATGGCTCTCTATGCCTTTTTAATGGGTTATGTCTTTGGTTTTGTTGTCTCACTCGAACAATTAATTATTGGTGGTCCTGTCTGGTTTGGTATCTATTATGCCCAGGGGCTCTTATTTGATACATTCCATGCAGTAGGTAATTTTGTCTTTTATTTACTTTGTGCACCTATACTTATGCGTTTATTTAAACAGGAAATGTCTCAATATACAAAAGACTATTACAAGTGATTCAGTTGCGAATCACTTTTTTGGTAATTTAAAATAACTAGGGGTTTCCTAAATTTTAATTATCACGCAGTAAGGGG
>OLOU01000899.1_pt1 | contig 23496 bp, 29 predicted proteins | sample 1672101 | NCBI WGS metagenome assembly OLOU01 (sample SAMEA3136645, study PRJEB25190) | human gut metagenome | biome: human gut; feature: human-associated habitat; material: faeces | place: Austria | collected 2013
ATTCATTATCATAACACCACTTATAAAACCTTACAAGTTGCTTATCCGGTGTATTATCTCTTAATCCAACTGTATTAAAAAATCTGTCATACTCTTTTGCGTCAAAATATAATCTGTTTTTCATAATATTCTCCTTTTTTTTATTTTAAAATAATATGACAGAAATAATAATTTGTTTTTCTATGTAAAAATAAGAAGCTTGTCGTACTTAATTCTGTTCAATCATAATAAGATTGCTTTATCTGAAAATCGCCTTATTAATTCTTTAAAAAACAATTTTTTTATTCATATTTTCCATTGAGAATTTTTATCCTTCTTTATTGTTTAGTCTATACTCTTAGTCAAAAGTTTATCCTTTACATAATATATAACAGCTTGTCCTTTATAACCTGAAAGATAAGCTTCTGCTAATGTTTTATCTGAACAGAATATTACTATTTCTTTGTCTGAAATCTTGTCTAAAATATCATCTGATTTAATATATGTATTTTCAAAGGTTTTAAACTCAAATGGAAAAGCTTTATTAAATCTGTTAAAATATTTATAATCTTCATGCTTGAATACTATCAAATCTCCATATACTTCTTCATAAGTCTTACATAACTTAAGCAGGTCATCCATTGTCAGCTTCAGTGATTTATATTCTTCAGATGATGCAGAATAATATCTCATCTGCTCACATATATACTTGATATAATCAGCAGGGTTTTTAAAAGTGTTTTCCTTGTTGATTTTTAATCTTAATTCATCTGCTGTAAGAGGCAAATATGTGTATCTTTTTATTGCATTAATTTTATTTATATTAGTTTTTATGTTACAATATATAAGTGTTATAATCCATAAAACTATAAAAATTCCCAAAGCAGCCAAAATTCCAGTTACCATTCCATCAAATATACGGTCTACTATATTATCTTTTTTTGACACTAAGTTTCCTATAACCCCTGCTGTGACTAAGTATAAAAATCCAAATGCTGCTATGAGGGAAAGAATATATTCTTTTAAAAATTCCCCCCAAAATGATTTTTTCTTACTTATATTATTAATTTCGTTTTTCATAAGTTCTCTCCTTTTATCTTTATTAATGCATAGTTCTAATTCCACAAATAAACACTCTGCATAGTATTACATAAAAAATTGTATCCGCTTTATTTTTCACACTATTTGCTATTTATTTTTTTATTTGATTTATCAATTACAATTTAAACTCCTTTCTTATTATATATATGACAGATAAATAGGTTTAAATTTTTACATAAAAAAATCGGCTTAATCCACGAAGTAAAAACTTCGGAATTTTGCCGATAATATTCAAAATTATAAAATTCATCAACTGAGATAACTTTTAACAAAATCATCAATAGATTTTGTTTTTGCTAATGATAATGTTGCATATTCATGCTGTACTTTAATAATTGAATTTGCTGCTGGAGTTTCAATAGCTGCACTTACATTATGTGTTGGTGAATCCGGGAGGATTACTCCTGTTTCTTTTTCTAATGCAGTAAGTTCATCAAATTTATCATTCCATTCCTTATCTGACATAATTTCAGCATGTCCAGAATAATAAGCTTCTGAAGCTTTATTAAGCTGCTCTACAAGACCTTTCATTATATTAACGAAGTTTTCTTTAAGTGTAATAATTTCCATAAAATTTTCCTTTATTCTGATATTTGATTTTGTGTTTCTTTTTCAGGCTGAGCAAGATATATATTTAGTTTCTTATCTTTAACCTCATATTCATAAGTATTTCCGTTACTTATGAACTGTCCGGTAATTCCAGTCTGTAGAAAATTCATATCTGCATATTCTTTGCGAATAGCTGCTTCAATATTTCTTGAAACATCATTACCCACTCTAATAATTCCTACAAGAAAGACACCTAGGAATCCTATTAGCGACAATAAAGAAATACAATAAAAGTAAAAATCAATCCAATTAAACTTGTTCAACACTGTTAAAACAATAGCAGCTACTCCAAAAATAAGACCGATAATAAAAAATATCATAGCAATAGTTATGATAAACACATTACTGCTCTTTCCATAGTCAACAAAAATTTCTGCTAACATATTTGTCATAAACATTCTCCTTTCAGTTTTTGATAAGAATAATATGACAGAAAAAACAGGCCCACAGAAATTAATCTGTGAGTCTGTCAATGTCAATATTAAAGTATTATCACATATCAAAAGCAATCTTGATGGCTTCAATTGCATCTGTATATGAAATATCCAGATTATCAATTGTTTCTCTAACTGCTTTCACTAATTTAGCCTGCTTACGACAGCAAAGTGCACTTTCTGCTTCCTTTTCAGAAAAGAAAAACTCTTTTTTGTAAGCATCTAAAGACATACGAAAGCTCTTAGATGCGTCTTCACTGCTAAGATATAATATTCCTATACCGCTTGGTGTATAAGCTAAATTTCCTATATATGCCTTTTTTACCTGTAAATGTTCTGAGTCTAAAATATATACAACAGAAGCCTTAGATCTTCTTATTTCTGCTAATACATTATCAAAAAGCAGATCATTTACCTCATTATCATCATCTGAGACTGGTTTACAATTATCAGAAAGTTCTTCATCAGTAGTATCCTCTATCTGACCATCCTTGATAGACATCCAAGTGATTTCACCGCATGTATCCATATAATAAGCTTCATTCCTTACTTCCGCAAAGAAACCTATTTTGCATCCATTTGGTAAATTGCTAGGAATACAAAGTTGCTTTATTGTTAATTTATATTCTCTTTTTTCACCTTCTGATATTACATAATATTCAAATTTGCTATACAAATTATAATAGAGAATGTTATCATTCTTATCAACAATAATAGCTGATAGATAAGTGTCGGGATAATGCATTGCTGACAAACAATCGTTAGGATAATGCTTTATTATACATTGACATGTTACTGATGTATCAGAATTTTTTTTCACATCTACTCTAGTGTCATCTACTTGTGCAAGGAATTTAACATTGCTGCTGCCAGGTTCCTTTATAGAATTATATTGGATAAAATTTGAATGGAAATTATTGATATTATCAGGCTTTCCGCTTACAGCTTTTCTTACCATTAAGACTTTTGATAGGTCCAGATTAAAAGCTGGGGCAGCAACCGCATCTGGTGTATTTATATTCATTAAATGATTACAAGAATCAGCTCCCATGTACCATACAGATTTACATATAGATTTATCATCTTTTAATGTACGGGTCCAAATTCTATCAGCAAAAAATTTATATGCTGCTTTAGCTGCAACAGGAGAATTTTCAAAATCTGTCTTTGAAGGTAAAAACACTTTTTCTTCTTTCCCATTGATTTTATGTGAATGCATAATGTTTTCCATATCTAGTGAACAATATTCCTTTAAAAAATCATAATTTTCCTGTATTCTCTTATGAAAATTACCAATATTAAACATTCCTATAAATTCTCTTACTGGAGAGTTCTCACTTCCTGTTAAAACAGTATCTGCATGTTGCGTATCTGTTGTTTCAGAAGCATTAAGCTGGATGTACGGATAACTTTCTCCATTAAAATAATAAATAATACCATTTGTTGAATTGTCATTCAAAACAGCTTCGCTTAAATTTTTGATATTCATAAAAATATCTCCTTTCAATTTTTGATAAAAATAATATGACAGAAAAAAACAGACCCACAGAAATTAATTTGTGAGTCTGTTGATATTAACGCTAAATGAATCAGTATTATTAGTTTGGTTTATATACATTATCATAGTTCATTTTAGGCATGCCTTCTATTATATTTTTTATAAAAGAAGATACTTCCTCACACTTGCTATTAAGTATTCTTAACTCATCAAGTGTAAGAAGTCGTTTATCTGTTCCTTTTAAAAACTCGACTTCTTCAAAATCATTAGCCCAGATATTAAGACCAAAATCAATACTGTATTTTTTTATAAAATGATTAACTTTTTTATTTAAAATACTATATTCATCGTGAGTCTTGAAATACTGCTGTTCCATCTTTTCAAGCTTTTCTAATTCTAAATGAAAAGCAGCGTCTACATAGTCTGAATATTTACCTTTATCAAGGTCATAGTTTAAATCCTGAATTAGTCTACGAGGCTTAAATCTGGTTTCTCCTCTCTGATGCTTGTTGTCGTAACCATCGCAATCATATTCTGAATTATACACAGCCCTTCTTGCATCATTATAAACCAACCAGTTTTTTATCTTATTGTCCTGGTCTATTCTGGCGAATAATTCACTGCCAGCTATTACAGTTTTAAGTTTTAGACTGTCTTCCTTTTGGAATTTCTCAGCAAGATTAAGTATATAGCTTGTAAATCCATTGTTTCTTTTATCAAGAAATTCTATTTTCTCTTCTCTGCTGAGTTCCTTTTCTGCTTTGTAAATTTTCTTTCCATACTCGTTAGCTTTTTCAGCCATTAAAGCCATTTCTTCAATTTTCCATGTAAATTTCATTTGAAATTCCTCCTTTACAATTTTGATAAATAATATGACAGAAATAAAAATGAATTTTTTTTGCATAAAAATAACAGCCTGATTTTTTATACAGACTGTTATAATTTATTTTGTATATTTAATTAATCTGATAAGCTCCAATAATCAGATGATGAATTAAAAATATTGGGTTTAATTGTATTTTCTGAAATTACTTTTAAAATATCATCCAAATAATCGAATAATCTATCCCAAAATTTGCTTACTTCCAAACTGCACTTGGTTAATAACAATTTGTCATTTATGTAGAGCAAAAAGCTATCTGCAAAATATTCAAGTCCTTTATTTTCATCATTTCCTAAAGTAAAATAATACGCAGGAGTATATTGAGGGTTAATTGTTTTTACTAATTTATCCCATTCTAAAGTTTGAGATAAATCTCCCATATACATATCTACAAAATGTCCTATTTCGTGGCCTAACCCATATTGAATTGCATCTTCGGACGCATATGTATAAATTGTTTTGGCATCATAATCAGTTACTCCGTATATATCATAAGTAAATCCAAACTTTTCTTTTAGATCTTCGTTAGTTATGATTATTTTCCAATTTTCACTGTCAAACACATTTAATATCTGAACGGGAATTTTACTTAAGTATCCTTCTACATAGCTTTTAGCCTTATCTGCATCTATATAATTAATATCTTTGCACAAAAATGACATAAGAGTATCTTTTGTAAAATATGGTTTAATTTTATATTCAATATTTATACTCATGCTTTATTTCTCCTTTACTTAACGATACTAAGTAATGTACAGGTACTTACATTACGCATCTGTGCTTCCTTAACAGTCATAACGAATATACAGTAGTCAGGCGATACTGATACTATGTACTTCCCCGGCTTATTTTCATGCAGCCATTTTCTTATACGGGATGCTAAGACATTCATTGCTTCAGCAATTTCATTGTGTGAGTATTCATCTTCATAATTATCAACCATAAGAAATCTGTCAAAGGTTATCCCCTTATCCATATCTTCTAAGAATATTTCATACTCTTCATTAATAATCTCTTCCATAATGCACTCCTAGACAATTTCAGTTTTCCCTTTAGTCTAACTCTATATCCTCTTCATGCTCTATATTAAATCCAAACTCAATAGCTTTTTCCTTATATGCTGTTTCAGCCGCATAATCTGAAGTCAAATCATTCTTAAGAGGAAATGCTAACAAGCTGTCTGTATCTGTAATCTCTGCTTTATACTCTTTTGCTAATTTTTCAAAGTTACTTTTTGAAGCATTTATCATCTCACGCTTTATACTAAATGACATACCTGAACCTGAAGAACCAAGTACAAGACCAATTTTAATATTATTCATCGCTTCCATAATAATCTCCTAAAATATTTATTTTTCTATCTCTTCAGGATGTTCTGTATCTATACCAAAAAATCCACTATAAGGCTCAATTTCTTTGTCTTTCCAGTTAGATGTATTAGTTGCATATTCGACAATTTCAGCTTCCTTTTTAGTAAGCTCCACATATCCTGTTGAATATTCTTCAGCCATTAAACAAACACTGTATCTGTATTTTTTATCTTCCATAATAATCTCATTGTTTTCTATTGTAGGATGAACTACTCACAACCGACATTAGTTGGATGGAGTTTTCTTGCTATTTTTCGATAATTTACATGCTAAGTATTCAAATATCACAAATGCAATAATATAACTGACTTCTATAGGCATATCTTATTTCTCCTGATTTAACTTAATATGTAATACGTTATTATCTTCATATAAGAACCACCACTTATATCTTTTCATTTCTATATATGTTAAATCTGTATCATACTTTGTATCACTAATTACAGCTTCATTTTCATTGCCTGCAATATCTATATATTTAATTACTTTGCCACTCCAATCCTGTTTATCTGTATCTTGTACTTGTACTACTTCAATATTATATGTATTAATATTCTTAGCTTTATAAAGTTGGATGACAGATATTGACATAAAACTTATGCCAATAGCACTAAAAAGGCCAAATGATATAAAAATTGACCAAACCATTTTTTCTGTTTTTTTTGATGTACATAACAGTGACATCACAATTCCTACAATTCCTACCAAAACAAGCATTAGTATTAAAAATATATTAGCATTCATAATATTTTCTCCTTCATTCATTATCAATATAGATATAGTGAGCATCTTTTATTGTGTCATACTTAGTATTCTTATCTGTAAATACAACCGGTCTAAACTTTGTTTCTTCTTCTGAATAATAATCATCTAAATAATCTATTTGTCCTTTATAATCAAAAGGGCAAAAGCATGTTCCTGAGTATATCTTATATTTATAATAGTAATCCTTATCCACTATTATAGGCTTATTAAACACTTCTCTATATGTATTAATAAGCTGAACCATATCTTCATTTGTAAATGACCAACAATATTCGCTATGTATTACTTCGTGAGTTAATAATACACAATCAATCTCTTTACAAATAAGCCGGTCAACCAGATAATAAGTATAATCTCTATCTGTTGTTATAATACCTTTATCTATCAACGCTCTTACTTCATCAGATGTTATTGGTAAATCTGCATAACGCTTCATTGTTTTGCATTTAGATATAAAATTATATATTCCGTTTATAATGCTTCCACTTATGAGAGATATAAGAACAACTAAAGAAATAAGCTGCATTACTAGCAATAGAATAATGAATAATGATAGTATTTCTATCCAAAATGTAATAAAGACCTTGTAAGCAAAAGAAAAATTGTTACCATCAAACAAAAAATTAAAAATCCCTAATTTCACAAAAATAACTGCACTAATAGCAATAATAGTAATTGCAGCTATAATACTTAAAGCAATACCTGCTATATGAAATTCTTTTTTATAGCTTTCATAAAAAACTCTGCCGAATGTTTTCTTCCTTCTTATTTTTTTCATATATTCCCCTTAATTTGCTTTAATATGCAGTATATTTTTATCTTTATAGATAAAGAGCCACTTGAATCTCTTCATTTCTATATATGTTGAATCTGCATCATACTTTGTCTCATTTATTGCAACTTCTTTTTCACTGCCTGTATCATCAGTAATCTTTATTACTTTATCGCCCCACTCTTCTCTTTCTGTTTCCTGTATATGTGTTACCGGAATTGTATAGGCTTCAAAGGTATTTTCTTTTTCAACTCTGTTTGAAACTATTACTGTAAAAATTAATAAAATAATGTCAGCAATAAATATTATTAAAGCCGCTTTATCATGGTCGTCACTTAAAAGAAATATCACAATTGCAATACTTATCAAAAAAATAATAGCTACTATTGAAGAAAAAGTATAAATATCCATATTTTTTATCCTCTAATTTCTTTCTATATTCTTCTAAATATCTTCATAGTTTAATCCCATATGTAAAACATTCTTATCTTCGTATAAGAACCACCACTTATATCTTTTCATTTCTATATATGTTTTATCAGAATCATACTCTGTAGCACTAATTACAACTTTATTCACATTACCAGAATCATCTGTATATTTAACTCTGTCTCCGCTTGTTTGTCTCTCTATATTCTGTATTGATGCCACAGAAACATTATATGTATCAACATTGTCAGTACGCTTAATGTTTTCAGCAGGCACATTAATAATAAATAAGCTAAGACATGTAACTAAAGCCAATGAGCCAAAAAATTTAGCAGTACTCATTTTTCTACTGAGTCCAATATAAGCCAGTGTAAGACATATAATTAAATCAATAATAGCTACCATTACATATAGTGTATTAACATTCATAATATTTTCTCCTTAATCTCTTTCTATTGCATTCTGTTTATTTTTAGTTATGATTTCTCCTAGCATTTAATATAAGGAATCAAATGATATTCCCATATCCCTATAAGCATCACCAAGTTTCATTATTGAGGAATAATCTAAATCTGATTCTTCTGCTATTTTCAATAATGTGCTTGGATGTTCGTTTATGTGATATATTAATAATGCTGCAATTCTATACTGATATATTTTTTCAGTATAGTCCGTGTTTTCATTTATACGATTTATCAAATCGTGACGCTTATTATAAAATTCGTTTATACAATTTTTTGAAGTCTGTTTTAAAAGACATTCTGAAAATGTATTATCTATTCCAAAATCAGATTCTTTATAATGAATATCAAAATCCTTTAAAAACTGGTCATACTCAATTAATGTCATGCTTATAATCCATTCTACTTATTCTTTAATGGCAAATTCAAACTTTCACCAATATTATTATTATCATCAGCCTTTGTTATCTTAATATATTTATTATTATCAATATCCTTAATAATCTCTATGCTGTATTTTTCATTATTGTATAAGAAACTTCCTTCATTAAGAATAGCACTGTACTTATATTCGTATACATTTCCATATTCATTCTTTATAGATGGCTTAACTATATTTTTATAGTATCTTGTAGGGATTAAATAGCCTGACAGGAATATTACAAAAGATATCAGGCATATACCTATGAAAATAAAATCAAATTTTATTTCCTTCTTTAAAATATCTTTATCTGTTTCCTGTATTTCTTTCTTCCAAAAACTACAATCATTCTTTAGCATTGCAATTCCTGTTACAAAAAGTACCGCTGAAAGACATGCTAAAAATGCACATAAAAATATTATTGTTCCCATAATGTGTATCTCCTTTAATTAATTCTTGTTTAAATGTAATATGTTATGGTTTCCATACAAAAACCACCACTCATAATGTCGGTTTTCTATATATGTACTATTTGTATCATATTTAATTTCTTGGATAGTAATTTCTTCTTTTTCTGAAGTATCATCATTTATATATTCAATAATCTGATTCTTATTTTTTAAAATAGGTGTTTCTATTGATTCTATCGGTATAATTGTTGTTTCGGGAGTACTTTTTATTGTTTTAAATATAGGAAAAATTGATACCCATGATAATGATATAATTAATATAAGCCCTAAAATAACTATAGGTCTAAAGGCTTTATTCTTTTCTCTATTTGCAAATAATCCTATGCAAATTAAAACCATTACGAAAACAATTCCAATCACAATTCCTAAATAAGTTACAACATTCATATCTTCTTCTCCTTTATTTCTTTATTGGCAGATTCAAGATTTCTTTTTCTGCATGGCTGTTATTACTTAATTAATTCCTGCTTATATGTAATACATTTTCATATTTATATATAAATAAGAAACTCTTTTTGTTTTTCTCTATGTAAGTACCGTTCTCAGCATCATTTTTTATTTCACTTATGGGAATCTGATACTGATTACCTGATTCATCTGTATACGTTAATAAGTCTTTTTCTGTATCATAATTATAATCGTCTGATATATTCTGAACCGCTGTTTTAGCCTTTGGAACGTATTGTAATCCAGCTCCTAATATAAGTATTAAAACGATTATTCCACCCAAAGCTGCTAATAATTTCTTTTTTATAGATTTTTTTAATCTTCCTTCTAAGGGAATTAGCATAAACATAACCATGCCAAATATCATAATGATAAGACTTGCAAACCTTGTTAAACTCATAATCTTTACTCCTTTAATTATTATTATTTATAAATTTCTGTGGCTCATGTAACACATAATTGTCTTCATAAAGAAACAAAAATGTTTTTCTTGTCTTTTCAATATATGTAGTATCTGAATCATAAGCTATTTCTTTAACAGTTATCTTTCTATCAATATCTTCTGTATCCGTATATGTAACATTAAATAATGTAGCACTGTTATTATTTGGACTTATTTTATTTATTTCCTGTAATGAAATATATGACATTTTTTTTGACGATACTAAAGACGAATTAATTCCAACCTCTACTATACCGATTGTTATAATAATTATCATTGAAATAGCTCCTGCAATTAATAAATAAGTAAAATCAAATGATTTATGCATAGTAATAAAAAATCCTATTGTTGTAATTAATAATGCTACAATAAATACAATTACTGCATATGTGTTTATGCTCATAATAAATGCCTCCTTGAATATTTGTTAAATGATTTCTGTACTGAAATTTGTGATGTTAATTGTGTGTGAAAAAATACATCAAAAAAATATTACTGGTGTAGCTGCTATTAATGCAACAATGCAAGAAACAAAACCAGATATTAAACATATTAATATATTTCCTGAATGTATCAAATAAATCATATTCAGAATCGTTACTACAAAAAGTAATAATATACTAGTTACGATGTATAAATCCGTACTCATACTTGGTCTCTTCTTCTTTAGTTAAGCAATGATGTATCTATAATCTGGAAGTTGGCTCTATGAATGTATAATGCCTTGCCATCTACAGACAGCTTAGTTGTCTTAGGAAGGTCTTCACATACTTCATAGTAAACGCTGTCTCCTGAATAAGCACATATAGGGTCTCCAAGCTGTGACTGAATTACTACAACTCTTGACTTACCAAACATATTCTTATACTTGTTTACAATACCGGCGACAAATGTACTTTTCCCTACACTTCCATCTGAACTACTGTTGATGTTCTTTATATTATCCATAGTAAAGTCTACATCCGGCTTTAATCCTTCTTCTGCAAAGATTGCTGTACTACCACAGTTTTCGACTTCGTGTCCGTCAATAGTTATTGTTACAACTGAAGAAAGTACTTTGTTATATCCACCATCTACATAATCATATTCCTTTACGGTATTAGGACTTAAATCAATGCGTTCTCCGTGCATTGTCATAAATTTCTCTCCATCGTTTGAATAAAAGGATGCTATATATTCATTACCTGATATACTTCCTTTCATACTCTGTACCTTACTATGCATAAATTCACATCCGGTAAGTGATAAAATACCTACTGTTAATATTGCAGCTGAAATTATTCTTTTGATTTTTCTCATTATCTTTTTCTCCTATATTTATAAATTAGATTATCCAGCCTGTGTTATAGAGTTTTTCCTTCTGTCTTATTATCATACTAGCTTCCTTTCTTTTTTCTGATTACATTTTATATTTTTTTAAAATCAGATTTATTATAAAAAATCCTTTTTATGTAAAAAGAAGAAAAAATATTTTTTATATGTAATTTTATGAAAACTTCCATAATGGTTTAATAGCGGTGTTTGCATTATCTTTTTCGTTCCATTCTTTAATAAGCTGTTCTATTTTTTCCTTATATTTAAGCGGTATAACAATTTCAGTCATTTCTTCACCCTTATCAAAGAAATTATAGCTTTCAGGGCTGCTGTAATATTTAACAACTTCCATAGAAGCCATTACCATACGTTTACTTAAATATCTTTCTACATATATACCATTTACACTTTTACATCTGCTTAAAGCTACATATAATTGTCCATTTGCAAATATCTCAGGCTTTAAATTCATAGCATCATACGTCTGACCCTGCGACTTATGTATCGTTACTGCATATCCAAGCTTTAATGGAAACTGCATTGCACTTCCGGTCTTTTTCTTTTTTAGCTTTATTTCAGTTACATTTTTCTTTGTTACAGTTCCATCTTTATTTTTTACTTCAATCTCTTTTTCTTCTTCAACAGCTTCATACTTATACTTGTCTGATTCTTTCTTTTCAATCATTACTGTATGTCCATTGTCAAGCTTAACGGTAATGACACTGGTAAATAATCCACTGCCTATGCCATTAGTGCCTGTAATCGTGCCAAGTGAACCGTTATTATACTCGCCTGCACTGTCATTAGCAGTTATTACTACTCTTGCACCAATCTTGTATATAAACTTATCTTCTACAAGTCCGTCAGCCTTTGTTACATCTCCACTGTATTCAGCTTCAGATACTAAAAGTTCATTGTTAATTTTTTCCAGTTCGTCTTCATTTTTCTTTCGTGCTGTATCATTCTTTCCACATACCCATATACCTTCATTTTCTTCTCTTGATGTATTTTCTGAAAAATACCGTATACATGTATTATCACCTGTTTTACATTTATCAAGTGCATTACAGAAATCCTTATCATCCTGCCTCATAATCTGTAACAGGCATCTTAATTTAATGTTAAATATCTTCCAGTATTTACTCTGGAAAGCGTAGCCGTCACCTATATCACAGCCATAATGCTGCTCAAGAATCTTATCCTCTTCTGCTTTTTTATTTATTACCGGTGCTAACTGATAAAAGTCTCCTACAAAAACAAGCTGTATATCCTTCTTACCGTCTTCATGTCTTTTTTTATCTGCAAGCATAAGTATCTGTGCAAGATAATCAAATGTATCCAGACGTACCATGCTTATCTCATCAATAAGAAGTACATCTGTATCCAGTAGAAAATCATATATACTTTTCCATCTGGGCTTATTTATCAGTATGCCTAAATCAAGTTTAAACTGTGAATGAAGTGTTGCACCGCCTATCTCATTTGCAGCAATTCCGGTTGGAGCTGTTTTTACAAGATTAATCTCCTTTTCATCACAGTAATCACTAAATGCCTTTACCAGATAACTTTTGCCTGTTCCTGCATTACCGGTAAGAAATATATTTTTCCCATTTACAAGTTCTTTAAAAATATCTGACTGTTCATCATTAAGTGTATCTGCTGTTATTTTTTCACTTAATACTGCCTTGGAAGCTGAATCTACACTGTCGGCTGGCTTTACTCCATACGCATTTTTAATATCAGCTGCATATGCTTTTGGGGCTTTAATATGTCTGCTGTTACAACTGTCTGACATATTCTGTAACTTTTTTATATTATCAAATGATGGCATTGTGCCATATTCCCACCTTTTTACTGTAGCAGATGAAACTCCAAGTATTTTTGCCAAGTCATTTCTTGATAAATTATTTTTTATTTTTATATTCTGAATTAATGTTTTTATATCTGGCATAATTTTATTCCTTAACTAAACTTATTTAATAAATTCATTTATCGTTACAGTTTAATTTTAGAATAAATAAAAAAAGGACTTGTTATATAAAGTCCTTTTTATCACTTTTTATATTATTTTTTCTTACATAATTTTAAAATATTTTAATCACGCTTTGTTTAACATATTAAGTTCTTTATTACTTTCAATCTTTACAGTACACTGTCTGCTGAGTGCGTTATAACAGAATTTCATCTGGTCTGCAAAATGTATGAGTGCATCTCTTTTATTTATAAGAAGCTTCACATCATTCTTTTTTGTATCTGTTTCTGCTTTTACATATTTATTTTGCCTTACCACACTTTCAAACATACTTGCCATACAATCAAAATACACAAAGCTGTTGGCAAAATGCGTAAGCATATGGCTTATAAGGTCTGCCTGAGTAGTTAAATCCTTTATATCAGGAATTTCTATAATGAAGTCTTCACTGTACCATTCATAAAGGCTTTCCATAGACATTGCAAGTATATCTGAATATTTTACATTACTTTTCATAATTTCTCCTATAATACAGTACCATTTATTACAAGTACCTTTCGGGTTTTTGATGTGCTTCCAAAATACTCCTGATATGATAAAACTTCTACCTTATCTCCCGGCTTCATTTCTTTTATCTTAACTGCATCAGTAATTTTTAAATAAACAGGGTAATCATTATCATTAATGCCGTCATTAATAATCACCGTTCTTATTTTCTTGTCATCCGTAAAACTTACTATCTTGGCACTTCTTAATTTAGGCTTTGAATAAAACAGCCTGCTTATTGTTTTATTATCTGATGCTTTTGTCAAATACAAATCATACAGAAAAAATACTGCTGCAAATCCTGTTAATATGCATAATATTATTACAGTGCTTTTTCTGCGTATTCCAAAATAAAGAATCAGACTAAATGCTGCTGCATTAATTAATGCCATTACAGATGATATGGTTTCTGTTAAACGTGACTTATCTTTAATTTTCTGTGCTGTCTGTTCATAAATATCATATATGCTTATTTCTTTCATTTTTACTCCTCATAAAGCTCACTGTCATCAATCTGTAACTGCCATAAATTACCGTCATTGTCCATAAATTCATAGTTTTGTTCTTCACAATATTTTTCACAATTTTCCATACTGTTTGTATATACAAGTTTTTTTCTTCCATGAAGATATGCATATACCTTACAATTATTAAGTCCGTTTGTTATATCCATTTTCATTTATCTTTCCATCCTTTATAAAATATTCACGCATAAAGCATATACTGTCATTAATACAGAAGTAATAATTGCACTTACTGCCACCGGAAGCATATCCTTTAATATTTTTTCTTTTAACATGTTTTCCCCTTTATAAAATATTGCTTAATACTTTTTGTACATAGCTGCTGTAGCCGGATTTCTTAAAGCTTTGTAATGCACCGGAATAACCTTCGTTATACATCATAAGAGCAAGTTTTATATCACCATTACTCTTATTTATACAATCTCTTATATAATAAGTTCCAAGATGAATATTACTATCAATATCATATACATCTGTTATTCCAAATTCTTCCATTTCTTCTTTAAAAAATACATCATTTAACTGCATTAATCCTTTACAGTCTGCATAACTTAAAGCATACTGGTCAAAATCGCTCTCAGTTCTTATTACCGCTAATATAAGCTTTTCATCTATTTCATACTCAGCTGAATATTTTACAACTGCTTTATATATTTCTTCATCAATATCTATGGATGATATTTCATTGCTTACATCTGCCTCTAAGGAATCTGATGTATTCTCTTCATTTCCCGTATCATCTTCCAGCTCGATTATTTCAGCATTTTCATTACCTGCCACATAAACTGTTTCTTCTTCATTTATTTTTGCTGATGTGAAATTATCCAAATCGGCTGCCATACAATTTACTTTATCAGGTTGTCTAGTTGTCGGATATGCCAGTGCAAGTAATAATACAACCACTGGCATATAACATTTATTTTTCACTTATTGCCCGCCTTTCAAATCTTAAGCCACTATAAATGCCTGACGTTCAAGATACTCACGCTTATCAATATCTGATAAATCTCTCGCATACTCTGTTATGGCATTTGTAAGCCCCCACTTAGTCTTTCCGTCATAAGTTTCATTAAAAAGCTTTATTACCTTTCCAGTTTCCTTCTTTGGAAGATTAAGCTTCTTTGAAAGATATTCAAGTCTGTAATCTTCTTTAATCTTGCTTATTGAACTGTCCTTAAGTGCTGAATTAATAACGAGCATCTTAATGGTTTCTTTTCTGTCATCCATTGCCTTTAAGGTCATGTCAACATCTGTACTGAATCCTTTTGTTCCCTTATGAACATGCTTACAGATAACAAAATCCTTCTGACTTACAATCATACCGTTTGTACATACCTGTCTGTAAATACCTAAGTTAATCTTGAAAGAACTCCTGCCTACATTGCTGTTATCAATATAGTACATAAATCTTAAAGGTGATTTATCATTAGGGATATAAAACTCTTCATCATCAATTGCTCTTATATGAAGTCTTTCAGGACTTACCTGTGCCTGATACTTCATTTCAGATAATCTGCTGTTTTCTACAATATCAATTACTTCCTTATCATCAAAAAACGCATACTTATCTGTAACCGCACCGCAAATCTTACCGTTATATTCCCTTACAGTGAAACTTCTGCCATTCTTACAGTAATTATTAATCCTGTTCTCAATAACAAGCTCTGATAGTGTTTCATCACTGTCTGTTAATGTCTTTACAAAATCAGGTGGAAACTTAACCAGTCTTCCCATACTTATAAGCCCATATGGTGAATAATTAGCTGCCCTGTTAAGCCTGCCTGTAGCATTTCTTACTTCATATGAGTTTTCTGTATCTGCAATTGCTGTTACTTCTGATTTGATATCATTGAAGCTGTCTGTAAATTTTAAAAGATTGTCTCTCATATATTTCTCCTATTCTAAGCAGCCTATGACTACTTTTATTTTTAATTCATATATATTGTAACAATCACATGCTTCTAAAAAGTTGCAAAAAGGACTTTTTATAGATTTTAGGAATATTTTTAAGTATAAAAAAAGCATCATATAAGGTTTAAAGCCTTATACAATGCTTATATGGTTAATTTTGAAGCAACCAACTATTGCCGGATGATTTTATCTTTCTATGTCTTCATGTTTGGTTTTGCAATTATCATTTTTTGCAGCCAGTGTATCTAAAATCTGCTTAAGATTTCCTTCTTTTATCTTTTCGTCTTCAACTCCTATACAATCCAGTGCTGCTTTAATAACTGTAAGTGTTTTTACATCAAGATTGTAAAGATTATCAGTATTAAGTGACCTGATGCTATATATAATTTTTCCTGCAAGCTTATTCTTCTCTACACGGTTATAGTCTTCCTTAGTAGGAATGGATAACTTATGTGAATAATAAAGATTAACTCCCATTTCCCTGCCGTATTTATCAAACTGGGTAGAACTTCTATCAGATAATCGTATTCTACCTGTAGGCGTTACCTTTTCTACTTCCGCTATATAATCATCTTCCTTATACCTACCTGATACTAATACCTTATCTCCTACTTTTACATTTAATTCTTCCATATTAAAACTCCTATCTTGAATAATCATACTTTACTTTAAACTCTAAAAGCTCTATTACATAGTCCGGGCATTTTGCACAGTTCTGTTCCCACTGTGTAAGTGTTTTTAATGGTATATGATACTCATTAGAAAATTTTGCCTGTGATAACCCTGTAATGCTCCTTATTTCTTTTATTTTTTCTCCTGTGCTTTTAGGTATACAATTGTTTATATTTGATTTTACTATTTTTGTTGTCTCTATACTCATTATTATTCACCTCATGCGTTTATTTTAATATATTGTATACCTTATTAAAGGATATGTCAATCATTGCTGTTTATAAAAAAAGGACACCGCACCAGTTTGATACGGTAGTCCTTTTCATGTGTTACTTGGTTTCTTTTATATCACTTGTTTTTGTAAATGTGTATTCCTTAATGGCTGTCTGGTCTTTTATATATCCAGTACCTTTTTCAGCCCACATTGCATCTGCAAGTGCTGCATAATCATTAGTCATGCTTTCTTTAAATGTATCACTTGTAATGTTAAGTGTAACTATCTGTTTCTGTTTCCATACCGCATTTAAAGTACACTCACCATTATTCTTTGATACAAGTCTTACAGCTTTTCCGCCTGAACTGTATACATCACCGTTGCTGTTTTCATCTGATACACATTTCCACATAACAAAATGATGTGCCGGACGGTATGTTGTGACTGCTTTTTTGTTGTCTTCAAGCTTCATAAATGTATTATAATAATCTCCTGTTGCATCAGGAAGTGAAAATTCATCTTCATACCAGTATGTTATACGGTTAAGTTTAAGTGCTGTACCACCTGTCGTATTGTAATTTACTGTATATCTGTTTTCACTCCATGCTGCATAAAGCGTTATATCACTTACATTCTCAAATGTCTTTCCGGCATCTTTATACCAGTCTTTTACAAACTGTAATCCGAATTTCTGATTAGTGCTTACTACAGTTTTGCTGTTATTATTATCTGAAGTACTCAATTCATTAAAAGCATAACCTTTAAATGTCCATCCTGTAATTTCAGGATTCTTTGCTTTGCTGAAAGGTATTACTTCATCAAATGTAACAGTTATCTTTGTATCGTTTTCCGGTGAATAAGTTGAATTTACCCTGTAACCATTTTTAGTGTCTGGCTTATTGCTTACTAATGTAATGGTATATTTATTGGCTTTCCATAATGCAAAACATGTCTGTGATTTAGTAACTTTAAGCGTATTAAATCCGGTTACTGCCTTACTGTCTGTACCCCAGTAAGATGTCTTACCGTCATTATCGGCTGTCTGTTCATCACTGCCTGTATAATCATGGTATCCAAGCCTATATGCTGTTGGCATTGTTATTGTACTTCCATGTGGTATAACCGCATATGGTATATTCACTGTTGCAGGGCTGTCAGTACTTCCATTAGCATTAAAATCAACACGGTGGAACAATATACCCGGTGTTATTTCAGGTGTATTGTTATTTCCTGTACTCTTAAGCTTAATGGTATCACCTATATTTCCTGCTTTATCATAAGGGAAAATATAATATGTGGTTTCTCCATTAAGTGTAATTGTTTCACTGCCGCTGTATGTACCATTTTTATCAGCCGTTACATTTTTCTTTGTATTGCTTTCTGCATCAGGATTTGTTCCAATATAATATCCCGCAATATCTGAGCCTGTATTGGTTTTTCCTTCTGCTGTGTCATACAGTTTAAACGTAATGGTCTGTGATGCTGATAAATTACTTGTCACATCTTCAAGCACTGCTACAGGCTTTTTTGTATCTTTCCATACGGCGTAATAGGTCTTATTATCATCAGCCTTAATACTTATGATGCCTGTCTTTCCTTTTCTGTCTGTACTCCATCCAAGGAAATCAACACCATCTCTTTTAGTTACAGGTGTAATACTCTTTCCTGCTTCATTAATGCTAATGTATGTACTCAAGGTCTCCGGTACTGATGTGAAATCTGATTCAATTACATTTTTTTCGTCTGATGATACAATGTTATTCTTATTTGTATTTAATGTTGTCTGATAAAACGTAATGGTCTTTTTGCTTACCTTTCCGTTCTTATCTTTAACACTAAATATATAAGTACCTGATGCATTTACTTTTCTTGTAAATGTTACTGAACCATCAGCGTTACATGTAACCTTTTCATATTTTTCATCTTTTTCAAAGCTTATATAATCTATACCGCTTCCGTAATCCCTAGCTGTAAGTGTAACTGTTTGTGCGGCTGCAAAATTATTTGTACTGCTTATATTAATCTCTTCCGGTGCATTGTCTTCCCATATTGCATAAAGATTAACCGTACCAAGATTAACAGTTGTAAGGTTCTTTACAGACTGTCCGTAAGAAAAATCTGCTGTTCCATTACCGTTCTTACTTGGCTTTGTCATCCAGCCTGACTTTCTTGTATAACCTGTAAGAGTAAATCCGTTATTCCTTAAATTCTGACTCTCATCATAAATAAATGTCTGGCTTTCAGTGCTTCCTGTTACGTTACTTATTGACTTAGGCTCTACCGGCTGATTTTTATTATATACAACCGTATAGCTGTTGTTTGTAGCCTTAACTCCAAGATAAACATTTCTTGCAGGCATATTAAACTTAATTGTCTGTGAATTATATGTTGTATTGTCTGTTAAGATGCCGTCAACACCTGAATTGTTTCTGCTATACCAGCCTGTAGGATACTTACCTGATGAAGCACATTTATCTGTACCATGCCAGTGATATCCTGTTTTTAAATTAGCCGTAAGTGTTACCTTCTGCTCATATTCATATGTCTTTAATCCGCTTACACTGCTTATTCCGTTACCATATTCAACATTGGCATTTACGTTACCACCATTTATTGTATATGTATTTCTTGTATAATACACATCAATTACTGTTGTACCGTCAGGCTTCACATAAGCCGTTCCTTCACTTGGAAGAACTCCTTTATATGTAAATCCTTCCAGTGTCCTTACAACAGGTTTTACCCAGCTGTATGCCTTGCCGTTTAAATATTCAGCATCATACATTGTATAATTGCTGTCATTTAAACTGTTTTCATTATAAGTCTTACTGTCAGTATTAACATTTTTCTTCCAGTGCCTTACAAGATACTTGGTATCTTTTGCATTTATTGTAACTGTTACAGTTTTGCCTTCAGCCGGCATTTTAAAAATTACATTACTGTTATCAATAATACTATATCCGCTTTCAGCTGTTGTGATAATGCTTATACTGCTTCCATAGTAAACTTCATTACAGTAATCAGTGACTTTATTTCCTACAACAGTTTCATTTACAGTAACAACCGTTGTACCGGCTGTGTGTCTGTCTTCTGCTCCTGTTATCGGATTTTTTACTACGTCTACAAGATTTCCCCTTAGTGTTCCATTTATAAGTCCGTTAAGGTCTAATGTATATTTGTTTCTTGTATAGTAGTATTTTACTACCGTAGTTCCATCTGCTTTTATTTTTACAGTCTGTACATCAGGATAAGTAAATCCGTTTCCAAGGCTTAATCTTTTTGCTGTAACTGAAGTATCCGTAAATCCTGACAGTCTTTCTGTCTTTGTAGGTGTACTTGGATAATTACCATTTATATCCATTACATAATGATTAACGGTATATCCTACATCTGCCGCTGTCCAGTTAGCTTTATAAAACTTGTTTCCTGTACTGCCTTTATATATACTTACATTTTTCTGTGGTGTAGTACCATTGCTGCCTGTCCATCCGGCAAACACATATCCTAATCTGATAGGATTATTAAGAGCAAATGTAGGTGATTCAATATTGTAACTTGTAGGATTACTTACCGCAACTGTTCCACCATTAAGGTCATAGTTGATTGTATAATTAATAGGTGTCCATGTAGCAGTATAAGTTCTGTTACCTATGCTTCCCTGATATATACTAATTGATGCTTGTGATATCGTTCTTCCTTCTGATTTGCCTGCCAGTATATAGTGTATATAATATTTCGGCAAATTATCACCAAACGCATCTTTTAAATCTTTATACTTGGCTTTATATGCATTCACTTCAAATTCTGCTGAACCCTGACGACCTTCTTTCATTCCGTACTTTACAAAATGGCTTAATGCTTTATTTGCATCATCTCCGTATGCCGATTTTAAATCCGGATATTTTGCAAGATAATATGCAGGGTCAAATACTGGTGCGTAATCTAAAGACGCATAACATTCAGGGATAAAGCAGGATGTTGAATCTGACTCATCTTTTTTAATAACTTCATTAGCATTTCTGTTATATACATATGATGTATCTTTACTTTCACACCATCCTGCAAATATATATCCTGTTCTTGTTGGATTATTAAGTGTAAATGTAGGTGTTTCTATATTATAAGTATCTGGATTAGTCTTACCATTTAATGTACCACCATTTAAGTTATAAATGATATTATATTCATCTGCTGCCCAGAATCCCCAGAAAACAAATTCTTCATCTGCATCTATGTCACTTCTTATCCATGAATCATTCATTTCAAATGTAAGTCCACTATTATTATACGGATACCAGTTTGAAACATCTGAACCATACAAGTCACTTCCATCTGTAGTATGCCAGTTACCATCATAACAGAATACTTTCTTATCAGAGCTTCGTCTTACATACCAGTAACTAAATGTATGCCCTGTATATGTAAATGCATTTCCATCTGCCAATGTGAATGAATCACCATAATGTACTGTCTGTGAAGGTATGCTTCCTGCACCAGTGACTACTTTGTATGATATCTTGTAATTTATAGCATCCCATCCTGCTTTTACAGTTACATTACCGTCATATCTCCAATGATAATCTGTATCGTAACTGTAAAGGCTTGAATTTTTTATTGCTACTCCGTACTTATTATATACGCTTTCGCTTCCCAGATACCAGCCTGTAAATCTATAGCCTCTTCGTGTTGGTATATCACCATTCATGTAACAGAAGTCATTTATATTCCATCCAACTGACACGGTGTTTCCATTCTTCCACTCTGCATTATAAAGATTATTGCCGGGATTCTTTAATATACCGCCATTTGGGTCAAATGTCATTGTATACCATTTAATCTCTGTCTTAGCTGTAAGTACCGTATCTTTATTAGGCATTGTATATACAAAGCTTAAATCATCAGATACCTTAACATCTCCATTGTACCATCCCTTAAATACATAACCGGTATTAAGAACTGCACTTACCTGTACACTGCTCCCAATGTTTACAACAGTCTTTGTAGCATGTGACGTTGTTTTTATTCCCACATCACCTGTTGTCTGTAAATTAGCTGTCTTAGGAGCTTCCTTTTTCCATGTAGCAGTAAATGTAACTGTTGCTCCGTCTGTTGCAGTTAAATTCTTATAAGATGTACCAGTCTCTTCTGTCCATGCAGATGCATTGTGTCCTGAAGCAGTACTGTCATACCCTGTAATTGTCCATCCTGTAAATGTATAACCTGCCTTTGACGGGTTATCTATTGTTACTATTGTGTCATAGTCTGCACTTGTCGGATGTGATGTACCATATGTACCACCATCTAAGTTGTATGCTATCTTATAATTATTTGCCTGCCATCTTGCATACAGGTCTACTGTTGCTCTATCTGTTGTTGTAAGATTCCAGTTTTTCTCAGTCCAGTCAGGATATTCAGTCTTCGTATTATTACATGGTGCTGATACTGTATTACCACCTGTTTTTTCCGTATACCAGTTACTTCTGCTTACCAAATGATATCCCTTAAGTGAATATACGTCAGGTGATAACATATCCTGCGAATCATCATATGTAAGTTCTCTTGAAAAGTATCTGCTAGTGCTGTTGTAAATGTATGATGATATTCCATTCTGATGTAGTACCTGTAATGTACTTTCTGTATCAGGTACATTTGCGTTAAGTCTTACGTTATAATTAATTCCTACTCTTGAAAAATGTGGTGATAAACTGTATGAAGTTTTACCCTGTCCGATATTATAATTATTCTTATATGTAAGCTTTCCTAATCCATCTGTAAGGTAATTCCAGTTTTTATGATGCCAGCCATTAAAGATGTATTTATATCCGTTACTGTCCGGAATACTTGCTGTTACCTTTAAGTCAGGATTTGTACCTTCATAATCGTGATACTCGCCGTCTGTTCCCTTATAAAAGAAACAGCTTCCATATACCTGATACAGACAGTTATCCATGCCATCATTAATGCTGTTGTTGATTGTTACCGTTAGACCGGCTGTATTAGCAGGGGCATTGTCTGTGTAATTAAACACTGTTGTATATCCCATCCAGTGCGGATAAAGATTAACAATTCCACTGTTGTCCTTTGATATCTCATACAAGTTGTTATAAATCTTTTTTCCCCTGCCTATATCAGTACCACCTGATGCTGATGTCCACCAGTTATACAATACCTTGGTAGGATTCTTTGTCTTATCCTGTACAAAATACTTGTCTGTTACTTTACTGCCTACTGATTCATAATTATTAGCACTGAAGAACTTATT
>OLOU01000900.1_pt1 | contig 23468 bp, 18 predicted proteins | sample 1672101 | NCBI WGS metagenome assembly OLOU01 (sample SAMEA3136645, study PRJEB25190) | human gut metagenome | biome: human gut; feature: human-associated habitat; material: faeces | place: Austria | collected 2013
CCCTGCGCGCCAAAATCGACCTGGCCAGCCCCAACATGAACCTGCGTGACCCGGCGATTTACCGCATCAAGCATGTTTCCCACCACCGCCAGGGCGATAAGTGGTGCATCTACCCCCTGTATGACTTTGCCCACCCCATTCAGGACGCCATTGAGGGCATCACCCATTCCATGTGCAGCCTGGAATTTGAGAACCACCGCCCCCTGTATGAGTGGGTCGTGACCAATATTTTTGGCGCCGGCTTCCCCAAGCAGCGCGAATTTGCCCGCCTGAATGTGACCAACACCGTCATGAGCAAGCGCTACCTGCGCGAACTGGTGGAAAAGAACATTGTGGATGGCTGGGATGACCCCCGCATGCCCACCCTGTGCGGTCTGCGTCGCCGCGGCTATACCCCCACCAGCATTTTTGAGTTTGTGCGCACCGCCGGTGTTGCCAAGGCAGACAGCCTGGTGGATATGCGCCAGCTGGAAGCCGTGCTGCGCGCCGAGCTGGAGCTGAACGCCGCCCGCCGCGTTGCCGTTCTGGAGCCGGTCAAGCTGGTGATCGACAACTACCCGGCTGACCAGGTTGAGTATTTTGACCTGCCCAATAACCCCAACCGCGATGCCAACGACACCACCACCCGCCCGGTTGCCTTTACCAAGGAAGTCTGGATCGACAAGAGCGACTTTTTTGAGGTTCCCCCGCCGAAGTTCAAGCGCCTGACCCTGGGCAGCGAAGTCCGCCTGATGGGCGCTTACCTGGTGCGCTGCACCGGCGTGGACAAGGACGAAGCCGGTAATGTGGTGACCATCCATGCCGAAGCCGACCTGGAAACCCGCAACGGCAACCCCGCCGATGGCCGCAAGGTGCGCGGCACCATCCATTGGGTCAGCTGCGAGCACTGCGTGGACGCTGAGATCCACCTGTACGACAAGCTGTTTACCGAAGCCAACATGAACGGCATTCCCGATGGCGCTGACTTCAAGGATTACCTGAACCCCGACAGCGTGCAGGTCATTGACCACGCCAAGCTGGAAGAGAGCCTGGCCGATGCCAAGCCCGGCGAGCGGTTCCAGTTCGTGCGCACCGGTTACTTTACGCCGGACAGCAAGAACCCCCACGTTTACAACCGCATCGTCACCCTGAAGGACAGCTTCAAGTTCTGATTTTTCAGGCTTTCCCTTTCATCATTCAAATTATAATTCAAAAGCCGTTGTGCAAACCACACTGCACAACGGCCTTTTTGTTATGGCAATACCGCATAATTCTAAGTGCCGATACGGCGAGCGAGGTACGGCAGATGCCGTGCCGCAGCCGCCGAAGCGGTGCTTAAGCCGTAAGGCGGGAATTGTGCGGTATTGCCTTATGTTATTCTTTGTTTTGGCAAACGCTCAGCCGGCCATGTACTGGCCTTCAAAGTCAAACACGGTATTCCAATAGGTATCACCCAGAACATCCATCGCCTCGCCGTGGCCTGCGCCCTCGGCGGTCAGAGTGGCCTTGTTGGTGCCGGGTTTGGCGTTATACAGGGTACCCATCATCTCATAGGGGATAAAATCATCCGCGGTGCCGTGGATGAACAGCATCGGCTTTTCACAGTTCTGCACCTGCTGCAGGGCGGATGCTTCCTTAAAGCCATAGCCCGCTTTGGCTCTTGCCGTGGCGCTGGCGGTATACAGAATTGGGAACTCCGGCAGGCCGAACCGCAGTTTCAGCTCACTGGAAAAAATATCCCACACGCTGGTGTAGCCGCAGTCCTCCACAAACACTTTTACCTGTTCCGGGGTGTCCTCCCCTGCTGTCATCATGGTGGTGGCGGCACCCATGGAAACGCCGTGCAGCACAATTTCAGCTTCGCTGTCCTGCGCCAGCACCCAGTCGATCCATTGCAGCACATCCTTGCGGTCCAGCCAGCCCATGCCGACATAATCGCCCTCACTGTCGCCGCAGGCGCGCAGATCAGGGGCCAGCACCTGGTAGCCTGCATCGTAGTAGTGCTGGGCCAGGTTGGTCACGCCGGTATGGTTGCCGCGGTAGCCGTGCAGGGCAATCACCCACAGGTGGCTGCCCGCATTGGGGTAATACACGCCGTTCAGCCGCAGGCCGTCCGCTGCCGTGATCTGCACCGTCTGGCCGGGATTCTGCTGCAAAAATTCCTCATTGGCCTGCTTTTGTACGGCGCGGTTTTCGGCAATCAACTGTTCCACGCCATCCGTGGGGGCTTCCACATCCAGCGCCACCTCACGGTCACCGCCGTCCCCGCTGCGCCCAATGGCATAATTGACCAGGTAGCTGCTGGCAAACGCAATGACCGCCGCCACCAGCACCACCACGGCAATCAACACGCCAATGACAATCTTTCTTCTGTTCTGCTTTTTTGTTGTAACTTCCATTCTGTTTTCCTTTCCCTCTGTGCCCGTGCCATATGTTGCACGTTTCAATCCAGAATGTTCAATATTATACAACAATTAGCAAGAATGTTCAACGGTTATTTGCTGGCATACAGCGGGTTGGCCGCGCGGGTCTGGGTGCCATAAACCGCTTGCAGCCGTTCAAATGCCGCCTGTACCTCCGGTGGGATGTCATCATGCGCAATATAATTTTGCCGTTGGGGGCGCACATTGTGTCAAGCCCCCTCGCCCCATCATTACTTATCATCTTAAGGCAATACCGCATAATTCTAAGTGCCGATACGGCGAGCGAGGTGCGGCAGATGCCAAGCCAAAAGCGCAGATAATACTGGATGCTGCAAAGGTGAGCGCCGCCAGTGGCGGAAACAGCGAACCGAAGCAGGGGCAGCGGTCGCAGAGTGCGAGGGGCTTTTGCCCCCGAAGCACGATGCGGGTACCGCAACCCGACATTATCGAGCATTTTGGCAACGCAGATGCCGTGCCGCAGCCGCCGGAGCGGTGCTTAAGCCGTAAGGCGGGAATTATGCGGTGCTGCCTTAATATTACCACATTTCTCCCGCCTCCAAAATCCCGCGTCATCTTTTTCCCGCCGCCCGCATACCCATGGTGCAGGGGTGAAGTCTTATGATCGGGATTTTATGGCTTTTTTTGCAATCGGCTGCTTCGCATCTGCTCTACCTGGCCCTCCGGCTGGAAACCGGCAGCTTTCCCAAGCCGCTTTCCGCCAAGGAGGAACAAGCCGCCTTCGCCGCCATGCGCGCCGGGGATGCCGCCGCGCGTGAAACGCTGATCTGCCACAACCTGCGGCTGGTGGCACATATTGTAAAAAAGTATTATACCGTTTCCGGCGGGCAGGATGATTTTATCAGCATTGGCACCATCGGCCTGATTAAAGCAGTAGATACCTATGACTGCACCCGCACCACCCGCTTTGCCAGTTACGCCAGCCGCTGCATTGAAAACGAGTTGCGGATGCAGCTGCGCCACACCCGGCGCGAAGCAGGCACCGTTTCTTTGCAGGAGCCGCTGGAAACCGGCGCGGACAGCGGCATGCTGACCCTGGCGGATGTTCTGCCCGACCTGGCCACAATGGAAGAAGACTGCGAACTGCGGGATGCCGCCGCTCAGCTGCGCCAGCTGGTTACCGCCCTGCCGGAGCGCGAGCAGCAGATTTTGACCCTGCGGTACGGCCTGAATGGCGCCGTCCCGCAGACGCAGCAGCAGATTGCCGCACAGTTCGGCATCAGCCGCAGCTATGTATCCCGGCTGGAAAAGCACGCCCTTGCCCGCCTGCGCCGTGCGTGGAACCAACCGCACCCGCTGTAACTGTTCAAACGTTTGCATTCTATAACAGCCGCTCATCGGCGGACAACTGTTTCTGCAAAAGCCAAAAGTATGACTTTTCAAAACTACTTGCACTGTCCCCTGCTTTTCCTTTATAATAGTATATATCTGTGTGTTTGTGCGGCTGCGGGGGTTTCCATTAAACTTATGGGTTTGTAGGAACTGTCGGCAACCGATGCACAAATTTCAGCAATTTTCCATAGTTAAAGCAGTTGTTTCGCTGTATTCTTTGTGATAGAATAATAAAAGAGGTGTTTTCTCTTTGTAGGGCAACACCTACAAGAGAGCGAGGACTTCCACCATATGAACGCGCAAACCATTATGATCTGCTCCGGCAAGGGCGGCACGGGCAAAAGCACCGTATCGGTCCTGCTGGGTGCCCAGTTGGGTGCCTGGAGCCGCCGCGTCCTGCTGATCGAGTTGGACTCCGGGTTGCGCAGTGTGGACATGATTGCCGGGGTATACGGCAAGACGGTTTACGATATCGAGGATGTTCTGTGCGGTCGGTGTGATGGCAGCAAAGCTATTGTGCCCAGCCCCTTGTACCCTGGGCTGTCGGTCATCAGCGCTCCCTATGAGGGCGGTGAAGTCCGCGCAGCACCGCTGGCCGGGCTGATTTTGGCCATGCGGGAATATTTTGATTATATCCTGCTGGATACTGCAGCGGGCATGGGCGCACCGTTTACCGCCGCCAACCGCTTGGCGGACCGCGCACTGGTTGTTTTAACGCCGGACCCGGTCGCCCTGCGGGATGGGCGCATTGTGGCGGATGCCCTGTTACAGAGCGGCCGCCCCGCCAGCGCCGTGCGGCTGGTGATGAACCGTGTGTCCCGTTCCAGTTTTGGCAAGGATGCTGCGGTGTTTGACCTGGACGAGTGCATTGACACCGTTGGTTTGCAGCTGATTGCCGCTATCCCGGAAAGCCGCACCTTGCAGCGCGCCGGTGCCGCAGGCACCGCCCTGCCGCAGGACTGCCCCGCCGCCATTGCCGGGCACGCCCTTGCGGGCCGCATTTTGGGCGAGCGCATTCCGCTGACCTGTTTTTGACAAAAAACGCATAGCCATACTATGCTGTAACTTATAGAAAGTGGGGGATTTCTTATGACGATTGCCCTTGTTGCACATGATACAAAGAAAGAACTGATGGTTCAGTTCTGCATTGCCTATCGGCAGATTCTGAGCGAGCACAGGCTGATCGCCACGGGTACCACGGGGCGGCTTGTGGCCGAAGCCACCGGCCTGAACGTACAGCGCTTTTTGCCGGGCGGCCACGTCGGTGACCAGCAGATCGTTGCCCGCATTGCCTGCGACGAAGTGGACATGCTGCTTTTCTTCCGTGACCCCATCTGCGCTAAGCCCTCGGAGCCCAACGAGATGAACCTGCTGCGCATCTGCGATGTGCACAATATTCCGGTTGCCACCAACATTGCCACTGCCGAGGTGTTGATCCACGGCCTGGAGCACGGTGACCTTGACTGGCGTACCATCCTGAACCCCCAGCACTAAGGGCAAAATTTTGATACAGGGCGTTCACCGAAGACTAAAGAGACAAGTTAAGAATCCACACGCAGGCCCCTCCGCCATCCGGCTCCGGGGCCTGCTTTCTTTTTTGTTTCCAATCCTCTCTCATTCTGTCCCATGCGGGAAAACATGAGATAATGCGTTGATTTTGCTTGGTGTGGACTTGGAATGTTCTTGGAGTTGGCTTGGAGATTAGGCGGATTGCGAGCGGAACGGAGTGGAGCGAGCTTCTATGCGCTGTCTTGATTTTCTCTGCGCCTTTCTGGATTTTTTCGGGTGCCCGCGCATATAGTACGGTCAATAGAAAATCGGAAAATGTGGAATCCTGTTTTGCCTCTTAGTATCGCTTTGTACCATCCTAGCGACAAATCCATAAGGCAGGCAAAAAATCAAGATTTTCCAAAAGGCACACTGAAATTCCACTTTTTCCCAATTTCGTTCTTTTCGGTTCGATTTTTGGAAAATGTGGAACAGAGGTTTGCCCCAAAAGGGCACAGGTGATTTTCCTTTTTCTTCGGTGAACGGACGCCCCAAATTTACAACAGGGAGCGTCAAAGAAATGCGAAAACAAGTCCAAAAAGAGCGCTGTACCAAAATCATGCTCACCAAATGTAAGGCCGTCTGCTGTCTGTATGACAAAGTGCAGCTTGCCGCCGCGAAAATGCTGGATGCGGAACCGGCAATTTTTCAATTTGAATGTAATGTTCCTATCCTCTGCAATGATATTCCTGCCAACGACTTAAATCTTCCCAGCGAAACCTACACCACAGATTTTGTTCTGCACTATGACGATGGGCACACGGCAGTCCGTGAGGCTGTCTTTCGGTCTTATTTAAGCCGTCCCTCGGTTGCGGAAAAACTGGAACTATCCCGCCGATACTGGCAGCAGCAAGGCATCTCCGATTGGGGTATCATCATCGACAAGGAGGATACCAACCATGAGGAATCTTGACATCCTTGCCGCTGAAAATGGCGAGCACATTCGCGTTCTGCTTTGTGGGGAAGAACAATGCTACGTCGTCAGCTGCCAACACTTTCGGATGCCGTACCCCGTTGCATCGGATTTGCTTGCAGAATTACAGCCCGTCCCTGCCGAAACATACTCTGTTTTCGTTCTGGACGAGGACATCACCAACCGCCAGCGCGAGGGGCGCAACCGCAAGCTTGACTTGATTGCGCCTCTGTTAGTGGATACCTGTATCTATGATAAATCCCACCGCAATGAGGTTGTCCGCCGGATAGCTGCTGAACACGGCATTGCCCGCCGCACATTGCTGCAATATCTCTGGCGCTATTGGGTATACCAAAGTAAAAATGCACTTTTACCCGCAGAGCGCCCCGCGCCAGAACAACATGAGCTTACTGCCGATGAAAAGGCCATCCGCTGGGCGCTGAACAAGTATTACTACACCCCACAACGGCAGAGCTTGCAGACTGCCTACAAGATGATGCTACGGGCGAAATACTGCGACACACACGGTACATTGAAGCCGGAATATCCCACGTTCTGGCAGTTCCGCTATTTCTTTCGCAAGAACCGCGACCCCATCAGCGAGACCATCAGCAGACAGGGGCTTAAAGCCTACCAGCGCAATCACCGTCCGTTTACCGGCTCGGTCTGCGATTACGCGCATACTATTGGCGTGTACATGACTGATGCCACCATTGCCGACATCTACATTGTCAGCCGCCTTTCCCGCAAACCTATTGGCCGACCTGTCATTTACACGATGGTCGATGCCTACAGCCGCCTGATTACCGGCGTTTATGTTGGTTTAGAGGGCGGGCAATATGCGCTGCGTCTGCTGCTTCAGAACACTTTTACCGACAAAGTCAGTTTTTGTCATCAGCATGGAATCGACATTGACCCACAAGACTGGCCGAGCCATCATCTGCCCACCAAAATTATGACAGACCGAGGCAGCGAGTTTGTGGCCGGGACATTGGAAAATCTGTGCGAGAGTTACCACATCGAGATTGAAAATCTTCCCGCGTATCGCCCGGATTTGAAAGGTGTAGTTGAAAAGCTGTTTGATTTGGTTCAGAGCGCCTACAAGCCCCTGCTTAAAGGCAAAGGTGTCATCGAATCCGATACGCAGGAACGCGGTGCGCCTGACTATCGCAGGCAAGGCACATTGGATTTGGAGCAATTCACGGCTGTCGTTCTTCGCTGTGTTCTGTTTTACAATTCAAAATCTGTACAGACAGGTTTTACTCGCACTCCAGCCATGATAGAAACCAACACACCGCCACTGGCTGCAAGTATCTGGTCGTTCTGTGAGGCGCAGGATGATTGTCCAGTAAAGGAAGCCACTGACAAGAAACTGCTCTATACGCTACTGCCCCGTGCTGAGGGAAAAATCACGCAGCGCGGTCTGGAAATTTTCGGCCTCCGCTTTTCAAACTGCACTTTTAAAAAGCGTTTCGTTTCTGCCGGTCTCGGTGGACGGGAAACTGTACAGATTGCCTATGCGCCGGAATGTATGGATACTGTTTGGCTATACGAAAATGGCACTTACTCGGCTTTTGATTTGGCTCAAAAAGCCTATCTTGGCAAATCGCTGGCAGAAATTGCTGATGCACAGCAGCAGGAAAAGATAGAACGTACTGACTGGAAAAAGCAGGAATTGCAGGCACAACTCGACCTCATGAGCGATATACAAGCCATTGCAGACGGCTCCGAACGTACAATGCCAGACCGCAGCAATATCAGCAGGCAGATACAACGCAACCGCAGCACAGCCCGCAAACAAGAAAGCGTATCGCTGATGGATTTACTGGCCGAGCAACAGGAGGATGATTTCGATCGAATGGGCATTTCCCAAGCCAACGGTAATCATTGCTCCGTCATGCGCTATTGTCCCGTCTGTTATCAAGAGGATTTGCAACTATATGGTGAGCCTTATTGGCATCGCAGCCACCAACTGCCGGATATGCAGATTTGCACCAAACATCGCTGCTGGCTTGTCGATACCGATGTCACATACAACAGCGCACGGCAGCAGGAACTATTTCCTGCAACATTTACTATGCAGCTAAAAAAGCTGCCAGCAGAACCCGTGCCGGATTGTCTGCTGGCATTAGATTTATTGCTACAAGATACTTTAGATTCCAATTTTGATTATAGGGACGGCTCTGTTTACCACGCCGTCCTTGACAGTGCATTGCGTTCCCGCGGCTGGCGTTCATTAACCGGTGGACGTACATACGCCACTAAAATTGAAACTGCACTTTTAAATCTATATGGCAGTTATATTCCCACAGCCGACTTATCTACCAAGCAGCTGCACGCCACACTATGCAGCAAATCCGTTGCACCGCGATACGTTCTGCAACTTGCCGTTCTGCTGGGGCTATCTCTCCATGACCTGCTACACGCGCCTGATGCCGTGCCAGACTATAAGGCCGAGATGAAAGCAATGTATCAATCAGGAGCCAGCATGTACCACATAGCGCAGTTATACGGCATAGATGCCAAGACCGTAGCAAGATGGATTAAATCATAATCATGCTGCCTATAAATTCATCAAAGCAGCAGCATAGCTATACTGTTTTCTCTTAGCCCTTAACCGTCTTCTGCTTTTTGCCATTCTTACGCGCTTTCCGCTTCTTGTCATACTCCTTTTGAGTCGCCAGAAACTCGTCCATAAGTACCTTTTCCTTGTTGCGGTTTCCCTTGATAACCATAGAGGGGTTAATCCGCCATACACAATCAAATTCCATCGCAACAAATCCTTTATCTGTAAGCGTGTCCATCGCTCTCTGTACAGTGGCTTTCGAACAATTTACATTTTCTGCAATTTTTTTCATCGGCCCAGTATATGTATTATCACTGTTTCGCATTGCACACACCAAAAAATTTAACACCTCGGATTCTTTGCCTCCCAGCCCGGAAAGAGTTTCAAAAAATAAATGATACACTTTAATAAAATCGCTTTTTGCAGTATCCAGGCTTTCTGGTGTTGGATATTCTATCGGCAGGAATAACGGGTCATTGCCATTGCTATCGGTTATAATCCAGGCACTCAATGGACGGCCAAGCAGTGAATCATACTTTGACATCAACCGTGCCTTAACAATAATATCGCCCTTTACCAGCAATCTTGGATTGAGCATCCAAATCCGTTCGTCATCAGTCTTAGCCAGCATATCATTTTCCATCATCTTTTTGAATGTGTTACGAACTGTTGTAACATCGCATTCCAGTTTTCTAGCAATGGTTTTATAGGCTCCGATAAACTCATTCTTTGTGGGCTGCGTTTTTTGCAGGATATATGCCACCACCTTGCTTTCTGCCGCGGAAAACGTTGAAAGCAGTTCAAAGAATTTTTTGTCTGCTTTCCAAAAATGCTTTGCCCCGTACTCGGCTTTGTGCTGCTCGTGCTGAAACTCTAATGCCTCGCCAGTTTTTGCATTCTCAAAAATGACAGTTTCAACGTCCTGTTTGCTCATTTTCTTCATTGTATTGCTCCTTGATACTTTAGGGGTGATTCCATGATACTTTGTGTATTTTTGGAAAATATTTCCTTTCTAAATATTTAATTATATGTCGTTATATTTCTACACTTTCCATTTCAAAAATGCCAAGTCTCTCATCTTATATTGTTCAATGTTATTCATTTCATGAAATATCATTGAATTAAATAAGGAGTATTGCGGAAAGTTGCATCCTAACCCATAAATTTTCCATTTGTTTATCCGCTTTTCCTTATTTCCTCCTATATAAGTTCGCGCTTCGCGGGATAAATAGGAAAAAATAAGAAACAACTTATTGTTCCCTATAAGTTCACGCTCCGCGGAGATGATAGGTAGAAAATAAGAGCTAACTGCTATATCTTTCATTATTTATTTCTTTCACATTAAAAGTTTCTTCTTATCTTTTCCTATAAGTTCGCGCTTCGCGGTCTGCATAGGGGAAAATAAGCTGTATCTTTGATGGAACCCTTTGCCTTATTGCTATGCCTAAATTCTTACTCGCTTCCATTGCAGCGTGCAGCTTTTTGCTCTACTAGTAATAGGTTATCTGTCCATTTTATTAACCATGTAGTCATTGATAGCATTTTACGTTCTGAACACAACTTTCTGGCTGGCAATGGTTTCATCTTATCTTGAAAGGCAGCAGCTTCCTTATGTTTAGTGGTTTTTCCTACATTACTAACGCCACCTTTCGTTATAGCCAAAAGCGTTGACTGCCATGCACTTTTGGGCACTTTGAGCACTATAATTTAGGCTGAAACACTTCACCCAGAATATCTGTAGCGCAATGGTAGGTTGCTTTTTTACGTTCTGAACACAGCTTTCATGTAGGGCAGGCACTTCCTTCTTGTTCTGAAAGTTGTGCGTTACCTTTACCCTCTGCATTTTTAGCGTTATTTTGCTTACAGCCCAAAAGGCCGGCTGTCATGTTCCCTATTGGCTGTGTGCTAAATCTTGGGCGGGATGTTTCGTTCAGAACGTCAGCAACATAGCGGTAAGCAGCACTTTTACGTTCTGGAGATAAGCTACAGGCAGGTTGACACTTTCCCCAAAAGTTGGCACTGCTCATAAAGTTATTGCTTTGACCTTTGCAACCATTTTGCAGTTATCATCCATCACAGAGCTGCCGATGATGCGTATTATTCTTTTTTCAATGTACAAAAAAAGAGCCTGCACAAACATAAACTGCAATTCCGCAATAGGGATGCAATAAATTTTGTACAGGCTCTTTATTGGCCCATATTCAATTTTTAATGTAATCGCGTAAGTTTTTATATACTCTTCGAGGTTACATATATATTATGCCTCGATTCGCACAGAATGTCACTATATTTTTTTTGCATTATATTAGCCCAAAATATTTATCAAAGAACGCTTGCAATTTTGCAATAATTCCATCCTTTTTAGCCGTTCGGTTGCCGCCGCCAAACCGCGAGACCGGCGGCAGGATACGGTCAACGTCCGTGCCGGTAGTCTTTAATATACCGTCACGGAAAGAGTTATCGACAAACTTGCGCGTTTCGTCCGGCTTGAGCTTTTCCTCCGCGATAAGTGTATCAAGGTCGGTTTTCTTTTGCTCGGTGACGAACTTTATCCAGTCGTCATCTACCTTAGTAGCCGTATTGACCGTTGCAATAAAGTTTTCAATCAGGTCTTTCTTGCTGCGCAGCTGCATACTGGAATCCACGGCCTTGCGGATGTCAACAAGGATTTCTTTATCCTCGCAGTTGCTATCGTGATACTTGGCAACCAGCATAAGAATATAGTCAATGTTGATTTCCACTTGACGAATAAGTTCCATCTCAAAAACTATATCGTCATTGATGACTTCCTTATCCGGCTTTGGAGTCCGCATTTCATGATAAAGGTCAAGATAGCGGCCTTGGTAGTCCTGCATATCGCGCGGGGCAAGCAGCTCATTGCCCGCGAAATCGTCAAACGAGGTAAGGATATTCCGCATTCGCAGAATTGCGCCAAACAGTGCGATGAAGTCTTTTTTATTTTGCTCCCCGACAATGGGCTGACCCAGCGGGAATTTATCTTGCAGCTTGGCAATCAGTTCTTCGTAGCCGTCGTGGTGCTTGCCGTCCTCGTCATAGCCCTCATAATAAGCTTTATAGTTTTTCAGCAGAACGACACTTCCGGCTTCGCGGTCTCCGAATAGCGCTAAAGCGTCATTGGTTTCCTTTTCCAGATTGCGGAAGCAGACAATGTTGCCGTATGTCTTTACGGAGTTTAAGATACGGTTCGTGCGCGAGAACGCCTGTATCAAGCCGTGCATAACAAGGTTTTTATCCACCCAGAGCGTATTTAGCGTGGTAGCGTCAAAGCCCGTCAGGAACATATTTACGACAATCAGGATGTCAACCTCGCGGTTTTTCATGCGCAGGGAAAGGTCTTTATAATAGTTCTGGAATCTGTCGGCCGAGGTGTCATAATGCGTTTTAAAAAGTGCATTATAATCCTTGATTGCAGACTCCAAAAAGTCGCGCGAGCTTGCATCAAGCTGGCTGGTATCATCGGAATTTTCCTCGCCCAGCATGCCGTTTGCATCTTCCACGTCCTCGTTGGGGGCGTAGCTGAAAATCGTTGCCACGCGCAGGCGCTTTGCTTCGGGCAAATCCTGCATCTGGCGCTTAAATTCCAGATAGTACGCCTTTGCCATCGCAATCGAGCTGACCGCAAAGATGGAGTTAAAGCCAGACAGACGCACACTGTCCTTGACTTCTGCGACCTGGCCGCGCGTTTTATCGGTGGCTACTGCTTCAATATTGCGCAGCGCACGGAAAGAATACGTCTTACCGTTGCGTTTTGTTTTCTGGTCAAAATGCTCTAAGATATATTTGACGATTTCCTTTACACGGCGCGGGTCGGCAAGGGCCTTTTCAGTGTCGATGGCCTTGACCTGCTTATCGCCGACGCCCGCCTTGCGGTTGACCGTATCCACATAGTCAATACGGAACGGCAGAACGTTGTTATCGTTGATAGCGTCAACAATCGTATAGGTATGCAGCGGCAAGACTTTTTTGCCGTCGGCATCAGGCTCACCGCCAAACGCCTGCGGGGTGGTTTTCAGCGTGGGCTTGCCGCGCGTGCTGGCATTGGCCGCAAAAATCGGCGTACCCGTAAAGCCAAACAGGTGATAATTCTTAAAATACTTGACAATGTCCTCGTGCATATCGCCAAACTGGCTGCGATGGCACTCATCAAAAATCAAGACAACATGCTTTTGGAAAATCTCATGTCCCTTATTGCGGGAGACAAACAACGCCAGCTTTTGAATCGTTGTGATGATGATTTTATAAGTATGCGGATTGCCTTTGGCGTCCCGGTCTTCCAACTGGCGCTGCAGCACCTGCGTGGAGGTGTTTCCGTTGGCCGCCCCTTTTTCAAAGCGGTCATATTCTTTCATGGTCTGGTAGTCCAAATCCTTGCGGTCTACCACGAACAGAACTTTATCAATATAAGGGAGATTGGAGGCCAACTGCGCCGTTTTGAAGGAGGTCAGCGTTTTGCCGCTGCCTGTTGTGTGCCAGATGTACCCGCCTGCTGCCAGTGTTCCCGTCTGCTTGTAGTTGGTTGAAACCTCAATGCGAGACAAAATACGCTCGGTGGCCGCAATCTGGTACGGACGCATCACCAGCAGCAGGTCTTCGGACGTAAAGACGCAATACTTCGTCAGGATGTTCAGCAGCGTATGGCGGGCAAAAAATGTGCGGGTAAAGTCCACCAAGTCGGGAATGACGCGGTTTTTCCCGTCAGCCCAAAAGGACGTAAATTCAAAGCTGTTGCTTGTTTTTTTGCCGCTCTTTCGGGTCGTTCCGGCGCTTTCTTTAATGTGGCTGTCGCGGGTCGTGTTGGAGTAGTATTTCGTGTTCGTGCCGTTGGAGATAACAAAAATCTGCACATACTCATACAGCCCGCTGCCCGCCCAAAAGCTGTCCCGCTGGTAACGGTTGATTTGGTTGAACGCCTCCTTGATAGGCACACCGCGCCGCTTCAATTCCACATGAACCAGCGGCAGACCGTTTACCAGAATCGTGACATCATAGCGGTTATTATAGTTGCCGCTGTTTTCCACATATTGGTTGATAACCTGCAAACGGTTGTTGTGGATGTTCTTTTTATCCAGCAGCGTAATATTGACCGTAGAGCCGTCCTCGCGGGTCAGATTTTGAATGTTGTCCTCTTGGATGCGGCGGGTCTTTTCTTTGATGCCATCGTTTGCGTTGGCGATTTTATCCTTAAAGAAGTTATCCCATTCCTTATCCGTAAAGGTATAATTGTTCAGAATCTCCAGCTGACGGCGCAGGTTTGCCACAAGGTCAGCATTATCGTGGATAGGGAGGTAGGCATAGCCCTGCTCCTCCAGCATCCTGATAAACGCCTGCTCCAGCGCGGCCTCGCTCTGGTAAGCATCAGAGCGCTTGCTTTGCGGTTCGTATTCTGTTACAACGGTACTTTCGTTGCTGGCGGCAACTACATTGTAAGTGCTCATGCACCCAACTCCTTAAATGTTAAGAGCTTATCCCGATAGTATTCGTATTGCTTTTGCCGTGCCTCTATTTCAGCAGGGAGGCCGGTTGTAAGGTCGTTGCAGAGTTCATTAAATTGGTCAAGAATTGCGGCAATTTCCGCTTGCTTTTCCAGCGGCGGCAATGGAATTACAATTTCAGATATTGCTGGAACATTAGAATGAACCACTTTACTTTTTACGCGTCCCTTGCTTTTCTGTTCTTGTGCGTTCGCTGTAGATAGAACATAGCCCATATATTTAGGATTTTGCTCATGTTTCATCACAACAATATCGCCACCGGCAAGGCAACGTTCTTTACCTATATAGACACACGATTTAGCAATATCTTCAACTTTTTCTCCAGTAATTGCAAATAATATATCCTAACAATTTCGCGTTGAACCGGCATCGGCGGAACAGGTATTTTTACCTTTGAGATAACGGCTTGTGTTAGACTCGGCACTCCACCTGCCTTGTTCAATTTCTCCAGATGTTCTTTTTGAAGTACATAGAAAATGTACTTAGGCTCTACAATTTTCGTATCAATAACAGTATAAAAAATAGTGTCAACTGTCCAAAAAGGGACATCCACATAATATAACTTATCCAACGACCCTTTTCTTGGTATCAAAACAGATGGCTTGTCATAAGCAAAGTGGTCAATATAGGTCATTATTCCCCCAGACCCATAGACAGGTATACTTCCTTCGGCAAAGCCTTTATAATCCTTGCCATTCCTTATGGTTAGGACATCTGATAATTTTTTATACTCTACGCCATTAGGGCAAAGTTCCTTTATCAGGCCATCAAGTTGAGCCATTTTTACCGTCTCCTTTAGCAGAATAGGCTTTACACAGTATATCGAGTGTGTAATAGTACATATCCTCTTGCGTTTGTATCAATGCTTCATCAAAAGTGTCATATCCCTCTAAGTTTCTGAATGCATAACAAGAATCAATAATAATCCGCATAGTCCAAAAAGTCATTGTCTTTTCATCGCAAATATCAAGATGACACTGCTGAAACACCATATCTACCGGTGGCACTATTTGTGCTTTATCAAGTCCCTGTTCCTCTGCGTGCAAATAGCTCCGCATATAGTGCCAAAGTGGAGCACTATGCTCAGAAGCGCGCCAGAGAATTCTGCTATCTTCGCCATGTCGCTTACTTTGTTCCAAATCTTCGAATATATAAATATCGACGTTGTCAATTTTAGTATCAGCCCATTTCTCAATGGCTCGATGAAAATATTTTGCGTCATCATAAAGAATGCTTCGACCGAAATTATACTTCTCCAAATCTGCCTGCAATTTCTCTAATGCAGTTTCAACTTCAGTCATTGATATTTGAACATTTGCTATATTAGCTTGGCGAAGAATTTCATCCTGCAAAGCTTTAGAACAGCGCAAAAAACGGGTGGTGATATTACGGCAATGCTTTCGTTTTATTTTTACTTTTGCAGCGATTTCGGAAAGATGGAGATACTCCACTTCTTCATCGTTATCAATCAAAAACACCTTTGCCGATTCCGATACAGCCAATTTATTTGCTTTTTCTTCAGCTTCTTCATGCTCTTTTTCATGACGTCGTTCAAGTCTATAAATAGCAAACGTAAGGATAACGCTTACAATCAAAGAAACAACGTCAATGGTCAGCCCTATAATATCACTGTGTTCAAGAAGCCACTTATAACATACAAGAAGCCACTTATAACATAAGACAATACCTATAGAAACTGCCGAAATCATGGTATTGATTATTTCCGAACAGCTCATCCCTCAATCTCCGCAACAATCTTATCAATTTCGTCCCGCAGAACCTGTTCCCGCGCCACAATGCGCTTGATTTCTGCGTTCAGCTCGGTAATGTTGATAACCTCGCGGGTGTCCTCCTGCTCCACATAGGTGGATACAGACAGGTTATAATCCTGCGCGGCAATCTCATCGTTGGAAACAAGGCGGCAGAAATAGTCCTTGTCCTCACGGTCAACGAACGAAGCTACGATTTTTGCAATGTTGTCCTCGGTCAGCTTGTTGTTGTTCGTGACCTTGACAAATTCTTTCGAGGCATCAATAAACAGCGTCTTGTTCTCGGCCTTGCTCTTTTTCAGCACCATAATACAGGTTGCAATGCTGGTGCCAAAGAACAGGTTGCCGGGCAGCTGGATAATGCAGTCGATAAAGTTGTTATCAATCAGATATTGGCGAATCTTCTTTTCCGCGCCGCCGCGATACATAATACCGGGGAAGCAGACGATGGCCGCCGTGCCGTTGGTCGCCAGCCATGCCAGCGAGTGCATGATAAAGGCCAAATCCGCTTTGGACTTCGGCGCCAGCACACCCGCGGGGGAAAAACGCGGGTCGTTAATCAAAACCGGGTTATCATCGCCCTCCCATTTGATGGAATAGGGCGGGTTGCTGACAATGACCTCAAAGGGTTCCTCGTCCCAATGCTGGGGCGAAATCAACGTATCTTCGTGGGCGATGTTGAACTTATCAAAATCAATATCGTGCAGGAACATATTGATACGGCACAGGTTGTAGGTCGTCAGGTTGATTTCCTGACCGAAGAAGCCTTGCCGGACATTCTCTTTGCCCAGAATCTTCGCCGCTTTCAGCAGCAGAGAGCCGGAGCCGCAGGCCGGGTCATAGACCTTGTTGACCTCGGTCTTGCCCACGACAGCAAGGCGGGTCAGCAACTCCGAGACCTCCTGCGGGGTAAAGAACTCGCCGCCGCTCTTGCCAGCGTTGGAGGCATACATACTCATCAGGTACTCATACGCATCGCCAAACGCATCAATCGTGTTTTCCTTGTATTCACCGAGCTTCATCGCGCCGATGCCGTCCAGCAGCTTGACAAGCATTGCATTGCGCTTTGGCACCGTTGCGCCCAGCTTGTTGCTGTTGACATCAATATCATCGAACAGACCGGCAAAGTCGTCCTCGCTCTCGGTGCCTTTGGCGGAATCCTCGATGTGGCGGAAAACGGCCTCCATCGTCATGTTGAGGTTGTCGTCCTGCGGCGCACGGGCGCGGACATTGACGAACAGTTCAGACGGCAGGATAAAGAAGCCTTTGGTCTGCACCAAGTCATCCCGCGCCTGCTCGGCCTCCTCGTCAGACAGCTTGGCATAGTCAAAATCCGCGTTGCCTGCCGCGATTTCGTCCGCGTTGATGTAGTTCGTCAGGTTCTCGGAAATATAGCGGTAGAACATAATGCCCAGAACGTAGGATTTGAAATCCCAGCCATCCACGCTCCCGCGCAGGTCGTCCGCAATCGCCCATATTGCGCGGTGAAGTTCTTCGCGTTCCTGCTCTTTTTTGTTATCCGGCATTGTGATTCCTCCAAATTTCAAGTACACTTTTTAACCCTATGTATATTGTAGCAAATACGCCATCCTATAAATCGGACTTGCAGCCAAAGATACATATTTTTATCTATTATAACGAAAAAGCGGGTGTATGTCACCCGCTTTTTGCTGCTATTTTTTGATTGATGGAAAGAATGAACTGTGACAAAAGAAAAAGAGGACGGTTGCCCGTCCTCCCAATCAATCATCATTTTCTGCTTTGCTTTCATCTTCAATAATTTCATGCTCAACGCCATTACCTGCGTCAAGCGCATCAATACCACGGCGCAGGTGAGCCATATTGCTTGCAGAATAAAACGGGTCTACAGCAATTTTAGAATCAAAATTTTCATTAAGCTTTTGTGACATATACAGCACCTCTTGCATAAAGTATATGCCCGCACCAATTATGTGTAAAGTGATTTTTATTTGAAGTAGAAATTTTTCCGCAGCCGGATTGCCCCATCATCACAGATTACAAAGAGGTCTTGTTCCAAGTGTGCAAGGTCAGCTGGCTTGATGATGGGCTGTGATTTCTGGTTTGGGTCTGTTGCCAGTAGGGAACGCTTCTCACCAATCATTTTGGAGAAATACTCCTGTGTTTCGGTATCCTTACAGCCGAGCAGAACAGTAAACTTAAAGTTGCCCAGCATAGCTTTCCGTTCATCTTTTCCGTAAATCATGTCAAGGTCAGCCAGCGATTGCGTCAGCACCATAATGCGGATGTGCCGCTTTCGCAGCTTGCGCAGGGCCTCGGTGATTTGCAGCTTGCCAAACGAAGCAAATTCATCCAAACAAAACAGAATCATTTTCTTATGCTCTGGCGGTCTGGATGAAAAATATTCCATCGACTGGGCCGTGATAATGCGCAGCAGGTCGCCATAAATTTTGAGCTTTTCATCAGGGATATAGATATAAACACTGTTTGTTTCCAGCGTAGCCGGGCTGATTGACTGCTCATAGCTAGCTGATTTTCGAAGTGCATTTTTAATTTTTTCGTTTGCGGCAAACAGTTTTAAGGCATCGTCTGCCGCCTGCTTGCAGCCTGCTGTATTCTGTTCTGACGCACCCACAAAAGAACTAATAAACATATTGGCAATCGGATTTTGTTGCTTTACAATATCGTTCAGCAAACCGCGCCAATCGTGGCCGAGGAAAAACTCGCAGATTTGCACAAAGCCCCAGCCCATGCCATAGTAGCAGATAAGCGCTGCCGTTATCATTTTTCGGCCATTTTTCGTGAAGAAAATACCTGCCTCGCTATCGTTGGCTTTGTCCGGCAATAGCAGGTAGGCAAGCTGCTCCAAGCGCTCCTGCCGTTCGGTCTCATCCGTTACCGCATTGATTGCGGCAAACACATCATACGGGATGCAGTTTTCCGCTGTCGGGTCAAATACAATTTTGTTGGGCGTGTTGACGTTAGCTGAAATGTCGCCGGAAATGTCTACCACCAGCGCTGTTCCCTGCCAGCTGCGTAGCGTTGGAATCAGCAGCGCACTGGTCTTGCCTGTGCCAGACGGCCCCATTACGAGAATATGCCCCTCGTCCTGTTCAGGAGAGTAGGCCAATAGGCTCAGCTTCTTGCCAAACAGGATTCCTCTTGCTTGCGCTGGCTGCCGATACGCAAGATTCTTTTTGGAAAATGGATTTGGCAGATGATTAACCTGCCCGCGCAGATACACCAACAGCAGCAGTATAACCAGTAGAATTGCCGCCACGCCATAGAGATAACAGCTGATAATCCATATAACCTGTTTCATGGTCGCACCTTATTAAAAGTGAAGCCCCTGCTCAATTTTGGATTCTCCAAAATATAGCGCAGGGCGTTCTACTTCCTGCTGGTACTCGCGTTCGGCTTTCAACTGTGCAACCGTGCGGTTGCCGCCCTGCCGTTTGGTTACGCCGGTCATAACGCGGGCATCTTCCAGACCGTGCTCGTTCAGGTAGCGTTGCAGGTCTGGATGAAAATTGCGCAGTTCGCGGCGGTCAAGAACATCGTTCGCACAGATTTTATAGCCCTGCTCGTGCTTCGGGTCTTCGACAACGGGCACGAAACAAAAATGCAAATGCGGCTGGCCGCCCTCGTCATCATGGACAATGGCTTGCACAACATTTTCCTCACCATAACGATTTGCCAAAAAATTGTATGTTGCGTAGAAAAAGTTATCGTAGCGCTCCGGGTCTAAATCCTGCGGGGCTGTCACAATCCAGCCGACCATAACCTTTACATCGTTACGGTTGTAGCAGTACAGTTCCGATTTGCGCTGCAAAAAATAGTCATACTCAGTCATGCCCCGGTCTGGGGATAGTATATAGTCCCGCTCCAGCCTTTTCGGGTCAATGTCATGGTTACTCGAATGTTCGATTTCTCGCCGGTTGTGGCGAAGTATATTGCGGACTGCGCCCGCACCAAACTTCTCGGCACACGCCATCATAATCATTCCCTTCTCGTTGGGGGCCATGCCCCATCCGATTGCGGCTTAAAATGTACTGCAAAAGCAAGCAGTACATTTAGTCTCCATCTGCTGTGTCATACAAGGTATGGCAGTTTCCCCGGAAACTCCCACCGCCCTTGCGGGCTTACCTTGCCAAAGGGGCGTGACCCCTCTGGACTCCCCGCTGCCGACAAGACCCGCTTGCCGTCAGTGAGGGGCTGCGGCCCCCATCGGGACGATTTTTCATCGTCCCTGCCCCTATAAGATTGGCGGTGCCAAGTTCTGCACTTCCACGCAGAGCATCAGCACCGCCCTTGCTGCGACCTGTACGCCTTACTATCGCAAAGGCGTGTCAGGTCTTATTTTTTTCTACCCGATGTACAGCACCACTGGCCCATTGCATCATGCTCAATCCCTGTAAGGAACTGCATGCCCTCAAACCAGTGGAACGCCTGGTTCGGCTCGCAACGAAACGCAAGCGCCGCCAGCACATCGTACACAGCCTTTTTGCTCCACAAAGTATCCCACTCTGCAAAAATGTCATCCACCAAACGCGCACCGTTAATTTTGCTGATGCCTCCAGCTGAAATCTGTTTGCCGAGAATATTGTAGACCTCAACAGCAGATTCCCACAAGGCATCATTCTCTGTAATGGTGCAGTTCTCTACATCCTCATGCAAATGGTACCGGGCAAAAAATCCTTGCAAGCGGTCTGCATCACGCACCGGGCGCGTTCCTAACGCTCTAATACCGCGCGTCATCGACTGCTTGATTTCCTGAGCTTCCAACGCTCCTTCTGTATGGCGTTGCAAGATAAATCTTGCCTCCGTGCGGAACGGTTCCGTAATCGGCAGAAACTGATTTTTAATTGCCATATTGATGATGTCTCCAATTTTCAATCCAAAGGTTTTGGTTGCCTCAGCGATAAGCATATCACTCTCAGCATCCGACGCAAAGAAACGTTTCATAATGTTTTTCCTCCTTTAAAACGTTCATAATTCAATACATCATGTATATATCGTTTAAAGTATGCACACGGAAAATATATACATTTTGTATATTCAAAATTGTTATGCGTGTGCTATAACGGTAAAAGGGATTCCTCCTACAAATTTCATTTTCTGCAATTCGCAATGATTGGCAAGCCCCAAAAATGCTTTTTTGCAAAAATTATATTTTTGCTTTAAAGCGTTATTTATACTTTAAAAAGACCGATAAACCGCTGCGGCGGAGATTGAGAAGCGTGGCCCTGCCGCTCAAAAAAGTATATAAGCCCCCAGCCCTAAGTCAACAGACTTTCACGGCATATTCTCGCACTTTTGCGGGGAGTGCTGCGATATTCCATGTTCTGTTGACACCGGGATGGGGGCTTTACTTTTTCTTTTCGCCGGCAGGGGCCAAACCTGCAAACCGCTTCGGCGGGGATTTAAAAGTATACTTTTAAGACGAAAGGACAACGAAAATGAAACAGACGATTAAAACGAGCCGCGTGGCAGGTCAGTTAGAGAAAATGTTCCGAGCACTTAACAACCGCTTTTTTGACGGCGAACTGCCGGAAGTCGTTATTAGTTTAAAAAAGACTGCTGGCGCGTATGGGCACTTCACCACTGGAAAGGTTTGGAAGACAGGCGAAGAACGGCGCTACGAAATCAATATAAGCTCTGCCAGCTTAAATCAGGAGTGCGCCTTTCTCGCAGGCGTTTTAGTCCATGAGATGGTACACGAGTATTGCGCTGAGCACGGTATAAAAGATACTAGCAATAACGGCGTGTACCACAACAAGAATTTCAAGCACATTGCAGAAACCCACGGTCTGGAAGTCGAACACCATCCCAAATATGGTTGGACAATTACCAGCCCCGGCCTTGAACTTCTGGATTTTGTTGAGGAACAGGGCTGGCAAGATTTCCAGATGGTCGAGAGCCTTAACCTACTGGATGTACTCGGAACGCTCCCCAAGGGCGGCAACAGCGGTGCAGGCGCAGAAACCAGAACGAAAAAGCCCAGCAGTACCCGCAAATATATTTGTCCCAAATGCAGCAACAGCTGCCGAGCAACCAAGGTCATCAACCTAATATGCGGCGACTGTATGGAAAAAATGGTTGTTGCCGAATAAATTATAACAACAGTGATAATGGTCGAGTGAGAGTAGACCGCTATTTTTATATGTACACTTTTAAAGGAGCTACACAATGCAATACGATTATTATTCCTGTCCGTATGAGCCTGATACCGGCATACCACCGTGCGGAGAAATGCCAGAGTGCCAAACCTGTTCTTGGTGCTACCTTGCAGACAGCGAAAAGTAGAACGATGGCGGTGGTCACACAAGCGACCACCGCCATCATTTTCAGTATCAAATTTAAGCTATGCACAAGTAATATCAAAACTGCTTGCTATCGTATGACAAAGTAAGTATACTATCAGTATCAAAATTAACGAGCCTTAGAGGTAATACCACTATGCAGATATATGGCTACTGCCGCATTTCCACGCCGCAGCAAAACATTGAACGACAAGTGCGCAACATTCTGGCAATGTACCCAACCGCACATATCATCCGAGAAGTATATACCGGCACAACCTATCAAGGCCGCAGAGAACTGGACAAGTTGCTTCACACCGTGCAAGCAGGCGACACTATTGTATTTGACAGCGTATCCCGCATGAGCCGCAATGCAGACGAGGGTTGCCAGTTGTACGAAGACCTGTACGCCCAAAACGTAACGCTCTGTTTTCTCAAAGAGCCGCACATCAACACGGAGACTTACCGCCAGACCATCCAGCGGCAAATCAACACCCAGTTGGAAACTGGCAACGCCGCCACCGATAGTTTTGTGTCCTCGGTCATTGCCGCACTGAATCAGTACACCGTTGACCTCGCCAAAGAGCAGATACGCCTTGCCTTTGCACAGGCCCAAAAGGAAGTTGACGACTTGCATCAGCGCACCAGAGAGGGGATGTTGACCGCCAAACTGAACGGCAAGCAGATTGGGCAGGAGCGTGGCCGCAAACTGGTTGTCAAAAAAGCCGCTGCCTGCAAGGAGTCCATTAGAAAATATAGTAGGGATTTTGACGGAACGCTGTGCGATGCAGATTGTATCAGGCTCATTGGCATTGCACGGAATACATATTACAAGTATAAAAGGGAACTGCGAGAGGCAATACCCCTATAACCGAAACAGCCTGTAAAATGATTTCTCATCCCACAGGCTGTTATCTCCATGACAAAGAAAATGAGAATGGTGTCCTGTTCGCAATCCTTTTTATCTCTTGTCTCACATCATTGTAATACCTACACTTTAATTTAAAAGTACATTTATAAAGGTTACAGTTTATCGTCACATATTGACTTATATTCTATTCTATATTACTATGATACAGGGCGTTCACCGAAGACTAAAGAGACAAGTTAAGAATCCACACGCAGG
>OLOU01000923.1_pt1 | contig 22857 bp, 19 predicted proteins | sample 1672101 | NCBI WGS metagenome assembly OLOU01 (sample SAMEA3136645, study PRJEB25190) | human gut metagenome | biome: human gut; feature: human-associated habitat; material: faeces | place: Austria | collected 2013
TCAAGGTGCTGTTCTTCTTATTGGAAGTATTTCCAGAAGAACTTTCGTTCCTGTCTCTCAGACAGCTTATTGATTTTATCATAAGCAGTTCTGTTTGTCAAGAACTTTTTTCATTTTGTTTTCAGGTTTCTTTCAAAACCCGGTTGCTTATCACTCGCAGCAACAGTTCATTATTTTATCAGAACTTACTGTTCGTGTCAAGCAGTTTTTTTATTTTTTGAATTTCTTTTCAGAAATCCGTGTTGCTTTCGTTCGCCGCAACAGTCATAAATTGTATCAAGACTATTCGTCGATGTCAAGCACTTTTTCTTCTTTTTTAAAAAAGAAGTTCCATCGCATTCCCTGCGGTGGAACTTCAGTATAGCATTATCCTTTTTTAGTTGTCAATCAGTTTTTGCTTTTTTCTTACTTTTTTACAATCCCGTAACATCAGGATAATCCCGCCAGCCAGTAGGCGAACCGGTTCATCTGATAAAGCTTCGTCAGCCATTCGTTTTCAACAGTCCACGCCGCGATCTGGCTGCCGACTCTTCCTGTATCGAAGCTGGCGATTACAATATAAATAATCCATAAAACTACGATGCTCTCTGCCATGCCGACCACGATTCCCAGTACACTGTTAAGCAGTTTCAGAATCGGCAGGTGCGCAATTGCCGAAAGGGACTTGAAAATCAGGTTCACCAGTCTGGCTGCGAGCCCGGTAATCAGCAGCATCAGAATCGACAGTATAATATTGGTATTGTTTTTTTCTTTCACACTGCTATATAAAAGGATAGCCAGCGAAAGGACGAACAGAGAAATGACCAGAGACAGCAGCATCCTGATTTCATCCACCAATCCTTTTTTCATTCCGGCATATCCCCGCCAGAGGGCAAATAAGATCACACAAACCAGCAGTACGTTCATTTTTTCTCCCGTTTATTTCATTTCTATCATATCTATGCTGTTTGCAGTAACCGCAAGAAACCGGTTTCCGCCCAGCGTTTTTAAAAGCTGCGTCTGTTCCGGTATCGGTCCGCTGTATTTTTCTTTTCCGTTCAGGTTATAAATCAGGCACTCTGCTTCATTATATATAATCAGTTCCTGATCCGAAATCAGAACATCCCGGTATTCGATTGCAAACGGCAACGACAGCACCTGCGTCCCGTTCATATTATAAATGTCAATCCGATATTTTCCGTTTCCGTTCGTACCATTAAAAATAAACGCCACATAATTGCCGCTACTGCGGACGTCCTGCACCTCCTCCTGCATGAAATTCTGGAAGATATTTTTTGGAATTTCATTCCCTTCATATAACATGAACTGATTATTTCCCACAGAATACGCCGTATGCGTCCCCGCAAACTCTGCCAGCGGGATTACCGTATCCGAATATTCGTAGGAGCTTACCATCGTGTCGGTGTAGTTTTGTCCGACTTCGTCAAAATTGTAAAAGCTGACGATCGATTTCATACTGCCGCTTTCTGCTTTCAGATATGCCACCATCATCAGTTTTCCATTGTCCGACAATGACACGGAAACCGGATAACCCGATTTCTGCATCGTCGTTTTGATTCCGACTGCTTTTTCCCCAGTAGGATTATAGACGTTGATCCAGGTCACATCCCCATCCTCCAGAATCGCCGCCACAACACCGTTCGCTGCCACGGACAGCGATTTCACCGGAAGGTTCGTATCAATCTGTTTGGATGTTCCGTCCTGACTGATATCATAAATCAGGTTGCCGTTATAATCCCCAACTGCGACCCAGCCCGACCGCACGGAGACGCACGGCGACTGCATGTCGTAAGTCTGGTTCCACATGGCGTTGCCCTTGTAATCCGTATAGCTGATACCATCCTTACTGTAAGTCAGAAAGCCATTCTGGTAGCTCAGCAGAGTAGAACCGGACACCTGGTTCCTGTCGATTGCGGACACGACCGTGTAGCCGGAGTAGGTTTGATTTTTAAGCAGCGTTACCGCCGTCACCGTCAGCGCTGCGATCACGCCGATTACGCAGCAGGAACGAAGGATCACTTTCAGACGATGCGCCCGGATTTCCCGTTTAAAATTCTTGCTGTCTTTTTTCTCGTTTTTTTCTTTTTTTCGCAGGTATTCCCTGATATCTACCATATGAGATAAGTCCCCATTTCTTTTGCAGCATCTTTGCGAGCATGTTAACTCGTTTGCGCTCATTCCATCACGAGCCCGCGCTGACGCGCTTTACCGCCTGCTATGCAGGCTGCTCGTTCTCTAATGGCGCAAGAAAAACAAATGTTGCCTTCGGCGTCGCTTGTTTTTCTTGTGCGCTCATTCCATCATAACACATTCATTATTTTGAAGGTAGTAAAATATTCTGTCCGGGCTGGATTTGATTCGGGTCTTTTATATTATTCAGACGGCAGATTTCTATCACTTTTTCATCTGTTCCGTAAAATCTCCTGGAAATAGCGATGAGGCTATCCCCTTTCTGTACCTGATAGCTTTCCGGGCGCGCCAGGGCTTCCTGAACCTGAGGGGAGGAATCGGAGGCTGATGCGGACTGCCGGGCTGTCGAGGTTTCAGCGTCTGCGTCGGTCGTGACCGCATTCTGGCCATCTGCCATTACGCTATCCGTTGTTACGCTGTCCGTCGTTACGCTGTCCGACATTACGCTGTCTGGCATTACGCTGTCTGGCATTACACTTTCTGGCATTACACTGTCCGCCGTCCTATTGTCTGTCACTTCGCCATCCATCGCCGTATTGGCCGCACCGGTTGCATCGTCCGCCTGTGCAGCTTCGTCCAAGGCGGCAGACTGCGCCATTTCGTCCGATGAATTCCAGCCAACAGTCTCTTCTACAATCAGTCCGGGAGATATATTTTCCGTCTCATTTTTTGTATTCCGGACAGCTCCTGCCAACAGGGCGGAAACCGCTTTCATATCCGAGTACTGATTGACGGACGTCAGCGCCGTTCCGACCAGAACCAACAAAAGCACCAGGCAGCCAATCCGGCAAAGCTTCGGGAAGAGGGCGCCGGTACTGCCCAAGCGGGCCTGATAAGCTGTCCCAAAAGCAGTTTTCCTCGACGCTGCGTTCAGCGTAGGTGCTGTAGCCTTAAGCGCACCCAGCCTTGACAGCACCGTTTTCCTGCTAGACGCTGTATTCGGCGCAGACGCCCTGGAGGCAGTTGCACTCCGCGCTGTATTCGGTGTAGACGCCCCGGAGGCGGTTGTACCACGCGCTGCGTCCGCTGCAGCTTCCGCTTTTCTTTTTTCCCGGCGGGCATTGATCGCTTCCATCACCCGTTCCTCCTCCACAGCTGCAGGGCGGCTCTGCTCCCGTTCAGCAATCATATATGCCTGCATTTCTTCGTTTTGTTCATAAAAAATAAAATAGCCTCCGATCTGGATTTCTTCTCCCCGCACAGTCCAGAACCGGACGGCAGCTTCCTTTTTTTCAATTTTTCCAATCCGCTCCAGCTTCTGAAAATACGGAAAATTTCCGCGCCTGAAGTCCGTTTCTTTTTCCACCCCGTAAATCAAATAATAGCGGATGCCGTCCTTTTCCTCCTGCTGCCCGAATGCCAGACACGTCTCTTTTCCCTGGCATCGTTCCAGAAACGTATGGACATAATCCTCCATGTACAATTTTACATTCGGACTGCCTGTCCCGATCTGCATCACATTTTTGGGTATTTTCAACATTTTACCTCTGCTCCTTTCCATCCGGGCACCCCGTTTTTCCTAATCTTAGCAGACCGTTGCCGCAGATTTTGTCTGTTTATGCGCTCTTTTTTGGCGGTTTGGAGCAGAGTCTCGTTCTGGAACTTTTGCACATATTTATTCTGTCAAACACTTCTGTTCGATATAAAAAGCACAATAAAATACATTGTATTTCCTTCCGGACTCTTCTAAACTATTTTTTAGTAGATACCAAAATTTCTGCAGAATACACTAAAGGAGTGGTACTGAAAATGAGCAAACTTTCTCTTGCAGGAGAATGGAAACTTCGCGGCGAATTTATGGACGTAACAGCAGATCGCTGTGCAGAGGTGCTCGCCCACCTCAACGCCATGCCTCCCAAGCCGACAATTCCCGGTTATCTGACCGAAGAAAATATGACCGAGGAGGAACGGGAAATGTATCTGAAAGAACCCGATCCGAAATTTACGGTAAATACCGCCCTCGCCATGCACCCCTATCCTTCCAAAACGGGATATATTCCTATGACTGTACCCGGCGACGTTACAACCGCCCTGATCGATAACGGAATTATCGAGGAGCCTTTTTTAAAGGACAACACCAAAAAAAGCATCTGGATTAAAGAGCTTTCCTGGTGGCTTGTCAAAGAATTTGATATCACCGAAGAAATGCTCAACGAAGATATTGTCCGCCTGAATATTGAAATGCTCGATTTTAATGCCGATATTTTAGTTAACGGCATTCCCGCCGGACATCAGGAAAATACCTTCTGTGCTTTTTCTGCAGATATCAAACGCTTTTTGCATGTCGGTACCAACCAGATCGTGATCCGTCTGACCTCCGGCATGGAATTAAATTATCCACATGACACCGTTTCCTATTACTGTGCAAGTGACAATGCGATCTGCGACCAGCGAGTATACACGCGTAAGCCACAGTTTACCTATGGCTGGGACTGGTGTCAGCCCGTTCCTACCTGCGGTATCGGACGTTCGATTGAAATCGAAGCGTTCAGCGGTGCACAGGTAATCGCTTCCCGCGTCGATACGCTCAGCCTTTCCGGAAATAATGCAGAAATCGAATTTCATTTTGAAATCGAAAAATCCAACATGGTGCAGAGCGCTGAAACAGAGCTGGAATATGAGCTGTCCATCGACGGCAAGACCGCGTATACCGGTCATCAGACCCTGATGCTTGTCGGCGGCATCAATTTTGCACAGGAACGCGTTGTATTAAAGAATGCAAAGCTCTGGTGGCCGAACGGTTACGGTGCTCAGAACCTTTATACCTTTACCGCACGCTGCACGGCACGCGGCATCACCCATGAAGCAAAACCGAAGAAAATCGGTATCCGCACGCTTTCCATCGACTTTTCCAAGCTGCCGGATGAAAGCCGCAACTTCTTCTTCAAGATCAACGGCACCCGTATTTTCTGCAAAGGCGGCAACTGGGTTCCTACCGATTCTATCTATCTGCGGACGCCTGATGAAAACTATAAAAAGCTGGTCAGCGAAGGGGCAGCAGCACACTTTACCATGTTCCGTATGTGGGGCGGCGGCACTTATGAACCGGATTGCTTCTACGATTACTGCTCCGAATACGGTATTTTACTGATGCACGATTTTATGTATGCATGTGCTTTTTACCCCGATCAGAAGGATTCGTTCCTTTACGAAGCTGAACGCGAAGCAGAATATCAGACCAAGCGTCTGGCACATTATCCCTGTATGGCAGTCTGGCCCGGAAACAACGAAATCGCCGAGTCCTACACCGACTGGTTCCCGGGAATGCTGCAGCCCGAACGCTACTGGGGCGATCAGATTTTCAACTACATCCAGCCCCGCGCGGTCCAGCACAATAGCCCGCTGATTCCCTACATGCCGTCCACCCCGTATTTTGGAGAACGTTCCAATACCACTGAAGAGGGAGACGTCCATGCATGGACTTATTTTGGACGTGATTCCAAGACGAAATTCAAATTCTCTTACGAACTGGAAGCTTTCGACCGGTTCCCGGCACGTTTTTCCAGTGAATACGGATTTTTCGGCGCGCAGATGGAAAGCACCGTCCGCCGGTATTTGGACGGGGAAGAGATGTCCTTCAACAATCCGTCCTGGAAGCATCACGGCGAGTTCGAACGTAAGCGTGGGGCCATCGACGGCGTTATCAACCGCCATCTGATTGAATTTTCCACGCTGGACGAACGCGGCTATCTGCTTTACAGCGGTATCATGCAGGGACTTTTATATGCCGAAATGGCAGAGGCGCTCCGCCAGAAATCCTACGGCGCCGGCGATCTGATCTGGATGTACAACGACTGCTGGCCGGAAACCGGTTGGACCATTATCGATTACTATCTGACCAGAAAGGTTTCGTTCTACTTCTTAAAACGCGCTTTTGATACGAAAAAACTGATTATCCGGAAGGCAGACGGCGGCGCGGTTGTAACCGTCATCAACGAAACCCCTGATGAAATCCGGACAAATGTCTGCGTCGGCACACAGACCTTTGATGGCGCACACAATAGTGTTCTCCTGACAAAGGATCTGACCGTTGCTCCGCATTCCTGGCAGCAATTCCATGTAGACGCTGAAGAGCCTGCTGCAGACGGATATTTCGTTGTAAGTGCAGACGGCTTTGAAACAGCTGACAGCCTGCGCGCTTATTACCGCGAATACACCATTCCGGAAAGCGATGCGGTGATCGAATCCGTTGAAAAAGACGGCAGCGATCTGCTCGTAACCGTCCGTGCAAACGTATTTACACCGTTCGCTTATCTGATGACAAGCGACGACAGAGTACATTACAGTGATAACTACTTCAAGCTCTATCCCGGAGAGGCAAAAACGATCCGCGTAGAAAACTGTGACGAGACGCCTACACTGTACACAGCTGCGACAATGCACGCGTAAATTTGTATATACCTGTTATGCGCATGCGCAAAAAGATTTCCAAAAGGATCTTTCGCGCATGCGTTTCACATTGAGTGAGCATCGTCCTGCGCAATGTCAAAAGAAAGGGGACTTATGTCACATACAATTATTGACCTGCCGTCTGTCAGAGACGACGGCAGGCTTTACCGCGATACCGCTTTGAATTTCGTGGAATCCCTGATTCCGAATCCGTGGAACAGCTGTCACGCGCCCGATCTTTTAGAGCTTGAAAATGGCGATCTGCTTTGCTGCTGGTTTGCAGGCTCCTGTGAAGGAAACGCGGACGTCAGCATCGCTGTGTCGCGTCTGTCAGAGGACAGTTCCCAGTGGGAAACACCGGTAATTGTTTCCGATGATCCGACCCGCAGCGAGCAGAATCCTTCCCTCTTCCTGCATCCAAACGGAGAAATCTGGCTGATGTATACCGCACAGGTTTCCCGCGATCCTGACAATCCAACCTCTGACAATTTACAGGGAACTGCTGAAATCCGCCGGAAAATTTCCCGCGATAGCGGGCACACCTGGGAGGCGACCGAGACAATGTTTTCCGCTCCCGGCTCGTTCTGCCGGCAAAAGATTCAGATTCTGTCCAACGGACGTTTTATTTTCAACAATTTCCGCTGTGCGATCAACGACTCCTGCATGGGAGACGATTACACCGTCCTGCAGCTTTCAGACGACCAGGGCAAAACCTGGCGCAGCGTCATGATGCCCGGCAGCCGCGGGCGCGTACACGGCAATATCGTGGAGCTTTCTCCCGGAAATCTGATCTGCCTGCTGCGCAGCCGCTCTGCTGACCATATTTACCGTTCGGAATCCCATGATAACGGCGAGACCTGGAGCGTGCCGGAGCCTACTGTGCTGCGCAACAACAACGCAAGCATTACCGCAATCCGTCTTCAAAGCGGCGCAGTCTGCGTTGTATACAATGACGTCGCCTTCAATGACGAGCCCGAGCGCACCGTCTGGCCCGACCAGCGCTGTCCTGTCGTACTCGCCATTTCCGAGGACGGAGGAAAAACCTGGCCCTGGCGGCGTATCATCGAACACGGCGAGGGCTTTATCGGTCCGTGGAACGACGTCAACAACCGCCGTTACGAATATCCCTGCCTGATTCAGGGAAAAGATGGCAGGATTCATGTTGCTTATGCGTGGGGCTATCGTAAGCGTATTAAATATCTGTGCATGGATGAAGCATGGATCCGAGGAGAAAAGCTTTGTAAAGGCGTTGGCGGGGACGAGACTCTGACCTGCAAAAGATAAGGGAAGCAAAGACGGCAACATTCTATTGTCATGAATAAAAACCGGCAGACAGCAAAGCTTTGATCGCTTCGCTGCTGCCGGTTTTTCTATGTCCTGCGTGGACAATGTTATACAAACCGATATTCTGTTACGGTGTGATACGGTCTGTCAGGTCCGAATACCGAAGAAGGAAACTGCGGTTTGTTCGGTGTATCCGGATAGAACTGGGTTTCCAGTGCCAGGCCCGCTCTGCAGCCGTAGGTTTTCCCATCCTTTGCGACTTCAAGATCCCTGGAGTTGCCCGAATAGAACTGAACGCCCGGAAGATCTGTATAAACCTCCATTATGCGGGATTTATCAGAGCTCTTGACAACTGCAATTTTACGAACCTGTCCGGTGTAATTGTCCAGAACCCAGTTATGGTCATATCCGCCTGCCATTTTAAGCTGGTCAAAGTCTGCATCGATCCGTTCGCCGATCAGATGCGGCTCTGTGAAGTCCATCGGTGTACCTTCTACACGTAAAATATCTCCATTCGGAATCGATTCTGCATCGGCCGGAGTATACGCATGAGAAAACAACTGCAGCTCATGGTCGGTAATCGGTCCGGCACCGTGTCCATCCAGATTGAAATAACAATGGTTTGTCAGGTTAAGAATCGTATCTGCATCGCTTACCACATCATAGGTAATGCGCAGTCCGTTCTCCTCCGTCAGCTCATACAGAACCGAAAAGTCCCTGTTTCCGCTAAAGCCAAGTTCCCCATCTTTCATAGACATCGTGAATAAAATGCCGTTTTCTTTTTCTTCGGCATCCCAGATCCGCTTATGCCCACCCAGAGCTCTGTGACTGTGCAGGTTATTGCCATTGTCGTTGACAGACAGCTCGTAGGTTTTTCCTTCGAGGGTGAATTTTGCACCGCCGATCCGGTTCGCATTCGGCGCAACGACTGCACCGTAAAATTTACCGTTTTCCAGATATTGCTCCAACCTGTCATAACCGAGTGCAACGTCTGCAAAATTACCGTTATGATCCGGTGCCCAGATGCGGATGATCAGCGCACCGAAGCTGCTGACCGTCACCTTCATACCATGACTGTTTTCCAGTGTATACAAATACACCTCTCTGCCGTTTACTTTCCCAAATAACTCTTTTTTCATAGGTTCGTCCATCCCTTTCGTCTGAAAATTTTGTCTGTTACAGCTCGGTACGCCCCTCCAGCGCACGAAGCAGTGTTACTTCATCAATGTATTCCAGATCGCCGCCTACCGGTACGCCGCTCGCGATTCTCGTCACGCGGATTCCGGTGGGTTTAATCAGCTTGCCGATGTACATCGCCGTCGTCTCACCCTCAAGGCTGGAGTTGGTTGCGATAATGACTTCTTTTACCTCCGGTTCTCTACTCAGGCGCTCCATCAGCTCTTTTAATTTGATATCATGGGGTCCCACGCCCAGCATCGGGGAAATCGCCCCGTGCAGCACATGATAGACTCCTTTATATTTTCCGGTTTTTTCGTAGGCAGCCAGATCCCGGCTGTTCTCCACAACCATAATCGTCGAATGGTCCCGCTCTGCGTTGGCACAGATCGGGCAAAGCTCGTTATCGGTCAGGGTAAAGCATTCCTTACAATAGCGAACATTCTGACGAGCCTGTATCATCGCATTTGCAATCCTGTTCACCTTTGCTTCCGGAAGCCCGATCAGGTGAAACGCCAGACGCTGCGCAGATTTACTGCCAATTCCGGGAAGCCCCGAAAGCTCGTCAATGAGTTTGTTGATATAGCCGCTGTAAAGATCCATATCAGAACGGGAAGCCTCCGCCGAGTCCGCCTGTCATTTTACCCATCAGCTCCTGGCTCGCTTCGTCCGCCTGCTTCATCGCTTCATTCACAGCCGCAACGATCATATCCTGCAGCATTTCCACATCTTCCGGATCTACTGCTTCTTCGGAAATGGTCAGCTTTACCAGCTCCTTTTTGCCGTTTACGACAGCCTCAACCGCACCGCCGCCGGATTTTGCAGAGAACTCTTTCACCTCAAGTTCCTTCTGTCCTTCTTCCATCTGACGCTGCATGCGCTGTGCCTGCTTCATCAGGTTATTCATGTTGCCGGGCATACCCATGCCGCCCGGAAAACCGCCTCTCTTTGCCATTTTATTGCATCCTTTCTGTTTGTTACTCTTCTTCTATGTCCATATGAATGACCCTTGTCAGGTCTACATAAGAACTTTCCATTTCCTGTTTGCTGCGCACGCTGCGGACTTCAACCTCGATCTGCTTGCCCGTCAGCTCCGCCAACAGTTGTTCCAGTGCGCCCTTATTTGCCGGTTCTTTGGTAAAATAATCGGACGCCAGCCCGTCTTCCACCACAAGCAGCAGCCGATTGTCACCGCCAAGGCTTAAGCGCGCATTTTTGAGATATGACTTCATCGGCTGCTGTGCACTTCCTGCAACCTGTGGCCACTTGGCTACGATTTCTTTGATTTCCTCGGGAACTGCCTTGGGCAGCTCTGCCCTTCTGACCGGCGCTGCTGCCTGCACTGCGGGCTGTCCTGTCGGCGCCGCTGCGATTGCAATCGAGCCGCTTTCGATCTGCTCCACCGTCTGTTCCAGCTTTCGAATCCGTTCCAGAAGTGTATCTTCGTTCGTCTCCATCTCCGGCCTGCACAGCCGAATCAGCGCCATTTCAATCAGGACACGTTTCTGACCCGCATAGCGAATCCTACCGGACAGCTCCGAAAAACACCGGATATCCCGCATGATCGCGTCTACTTCGATCTGCTGCGCTTCTTCTTTCAATCTTGCCAGATTCTCACTGGATATGTCAATCACTTCTTCACAAGAATCCCCGGAAGTTTTCACCAGCAGGAGGTTGCGTAGATACCAGGTAAAATCGGAAACAAACTGGCTCATGTCCCGTCCCTGCAGCACGATCTCTTCCAGCACACCGATACAACCCGCCACATCCCGCGCAATCACGCAGCGCAACAGTTTACTGAACACTGACGTATCCACCGCGCCCAGCACGTCCAGCACCATATCGTAAGTCAGCTCGTGTCCGAAATGGAACGCGAGGCACTGATCCAGAAGGCTCCAGGCATCACGCATCGCACCGTCTGCGGATTTTGCAAGGTATTTTAACGCCTTTTCCTCGATCGGCAGCTCTTCGCCCGCCGCGGCAAGGGCTTCCTTCATGCGCTCTTCGATCTGTTCGACCGTCAGGCGCTTGAAATCATAACGCTGACAGCGGGACAAAATCGTAACCGGAATTTTATTGGCTTCCGTCGTCGCCAGAATAAAGATGACGTAGGACGGTGGCTCCTCCAGGGTTTTTAACAGTGCGTTGAACGCTCCCGCAGAAAGCATATGAACCTCGTCGATGATATAAACGCGGTATTTTCCTTCCGTCGGGGAATATGCCACTTCATTCACGATTTCACGAATATTATCGACGCCGTTATTAGACGCTGCGTCTATTTCTATCACATTCATGCTTCTGCCTTCTGCAATCGCCTTACAGGATGCGCATTCTCCGCAGGGGCTTCCGTCCACGGGATGCTCGCAGTTGACACTTTTTGCAAAAAGCTTCGCAATACTCGTTTTACCGGTACCTCTTGTACCGCAGAATAAATAGGCATGACCGATACGATCCGACCGGATCTGGTTTTTCAGTGTTGTGACAATCGCATCCTGTCCTTTAACCTCTTCAAAGGTAGTCGGACGGAACCGTCGATACATCGCCGTGTAGGACATGGACGAACCTCCTTATGTTCTCCGCAAAGCAGACGGCGTCACGCAATGTACGCGGCGCCGTCCGTTGTCTTTTAATCTCCGAAGCTGATGCCCATCATCTTCGCCTCTCTTACGATGGATGCGTTGGGATCGAGCATTTTTAACTTACCTGCTACCTCTTCCAGCGGAACCTTGACGATTTCGCGGTGCTTGTAGCCCACCATAAAGCCGTATTCCCCGTCAAGAATCATCCTGCCTGCTTCTGATCCGAGCCGGCTGGCGAATACGCGGTCATAGGCACAGGGGCTTCCGCCTCTCTGGGTATGTCCGGGCACGGTTACTCGAACCTCCATGCCGCTCTTTTCCTGAATCTGCTCTGCGATCTCGTAGGAAACCGAAGGATATTTGTAGTTTTCCAGTTTTTTCTTATATTCTTTTTTCGACAGCTTGGCGTCCTCTTTGGAGATCGCGCCCTCTGCAACTGCCAGAATTGTAAATCTGCTGCCGCGGTTATGCCGTTCGTTGATTTTTTCCACAATCTTGTCGATATCGTAAGGAATTTCCGGAACCAGAATGATGTCCGCACCGCCCGCGATACCGGCATTTAAGGTCAGCCAGCCAACCTTGTGTCCCATAACTTCTACGATAAATACGCGTCCATGGGATGCCGCCGTCGTATGGATGCAATCCAGCGCGTCTGTTGCAATGTTGACCGCGCTCTGGAAGCCAAAGGTCATATCCGTTCCCCAGAGGTCGTTGTCGATGGTCTTGGGCAGCGTTACAATGTTCAGGCCTTCCTGACGCAGCAGGTTCGCTGTCTTATGTGTGCCGTTGCCGCCGAGGATTACCAGGCAGTCCAGCTGCAGCTTATAATAGGTCTGTTTCATCGCCGCCACTTTGTCGACACCGTCTGCGCCGGGCTCACGGATCAGCTTGTAAGGAGTACGGCTGCTGCCAAGGATTGTGCCGCCCTTTGTCAGAATACCCGAAAAATCATTGGGCTTCATCTTGCAGTAAATTCCTTCAATTAAGCCCCGATAGCCATCCTGGATGCCATAAATTTCAACCTCCTAAAAATTAAAATTCGCTATTGAATATTTTTTTAATCTCTGTTATATTGATAATAACACCTAAACCTAACTTTATGTCAAGAGTTTTTTTATTTTTTTGGAGGGAAAAATATGTATACAATCGGTCAAGTATCTGATATGTTTGATTTACCGGTATCAACTTTGCGTTACTATGATAAAGAAGGGCTGTTTCCTGGATTAAATCGCACATCGGGAATTAGACAATTTAGCGAAAATGAAATTGAGGCATTGCGTGTAATTGAATGCTTGAAAAAAACAGGGTTACAAATAAAAGACATTAAGCAATTTATGTCTTGGTGTATGGAAGGAAGTTCAACATATACCAAAAGAAAAGAGTTGCTTGAAAGCCAAAAAAAGCAAGTAGAAGCAGAGATTATCAAGTTGAATAAAACGCTTGATATGTTAAATTTCAAATGTTGGTATTACAGTGAGGCTATCAAAGACGGAAACGAGGAAAGGCTCAAAAATATAATTCCGAACGAATTACCGAACAGTATTAAATCGGCATATATCAATTCGCACAAAGAATGAAAAATTAGATAAAAAAGAAAAAGTAATCACTAACGGATTTGAATTATGATTAATGCTTTTTTGATGATGTACCAAACGAATTGCATGAACTGTGTAGCACAAAGTGAGCAAAAAACGGTGTGAAAATGAAAAAACGGCGTATGGAAAAGACCGAGCGCCGTAATTTTATCAATATGGGAAACACAAGCAAAAACGCCGTAAAACTGCGTAAATAAAGGAAAAAAGCACCGAAAATTCGGTGCTTTTTTTGGCAGGGGCTTTATAATCAACTCAATGCGTAAACAGTCCACCGGACTGTTTACTGTCAAAAGTGCAAGCACTTTTGAATTTCGTGGTTCAAGTCCTTCTGCTTTAAAACAAAACAAAAAAGACACCCGCAGGTGTCTTTTTGTTTTGGCAGGGGCAGAAGGACTTGAACCCTCGGCACGCGGTTTTGGAGCGAAAAGCACGCTTTCAGTTAAGCCGCGTGTCAAAATACAGTCCCCCTCAAATTCCGCATAAAAACAGCACTTTCAGGATATGAAAGTGCTGTTCATTTTTGTCTTTATAGTTTTTGCTGAAAATTGATGCTTTTTTGATGCTCTTGAAAATTGGAAGTATCATAACTCAAATATAATGCACCCAACTGCAAGAAATAGTGACAAATAATAGTAAAACCCTTTCAGTATGAATTTTATAATTCTTCAACCTTGAAAGTTGTTTTAGGCATTTTATCGATATTTTCAAGTGCCATATTTCACCTCTAAAAACTAAATTTTCTCGTAAGATTTATGTGTTTATTATAACATTTTTTGATTATAATTCAACTTAACGATTAGTATATGCGCTCGCCTTACTCGTTAAATTCATCAGGAAGAAACATAAAAGGATTGCCACAAATTATAGTCAAGCCTGATTGGATAAATAAGAAAGTTTGCTTACAGTTATTGACAGTTATCATAATGCATAATTAAAATTACTTTTCTTTACTGCGCATACTTTTTGAAATTCTCCGCCTGTTCAAGGGCAATCACGACAAGGTATAAAAATAGGTCTGTGATGGAGATACACACAGACCTTGAAAGCCTAAAAAGAGCGCAACAAAGTAAGGGTATCTCTTCACGGCTCGTCCACTGTTTTTATTACAGTGAATCGAAACCCATGAGATATCCTGCCTGATTGCGCACTCCGGCATGATTTTCTATTTTTTGAGTGTTCTGACACTCAGGTGAAAATACTTATTGTTAAATACATTCAACTCAATGTCAGATAGTAAAAGCGAAATAGCAACTGCTAGGACGAAGGTTGTTAATCTTCGTCCATTTGCATCAAGTCACCAAACACGTCCCAATAAAATGCTTGGCTTAAATCTTCAAAGGATGTTGCATCATATCTTGCAAATGTGCCATTAACAGCTTGACTACCGTACTTATTAGCTACTAAATCGGAAAGATTCTCGATGTTTATTTTCCAGTCATTTCTATCCATTAAATGTACCTACCTTTCTAAATTCTTATATTCAAAACCAACATTTGACTGAAAGTGTTCATTCTCATTTGTCATATGTTTTATTGTAATTACATCTTACTTAATTGCTTTTAATAATAAAATTCCATAGAAAAACCCTTTGCTTATAACTAACAAGTAAAGGGTTCTATGTTGTTTTTATATTATTTTATGCTATAATAAAGGATATAATAAAGTGAACTTTTCAACTTTAGATTTAAAGTAATTGCTTTTGTCACAATTTGGTAGTTCACTAATCAAACAAATCCTCAAAAAGGAGCTATTTCAATGAAAAATTCTATAAATTCTTTTTTAGTTAATTCCTTTGAATATGAAAACTACCCTTGTATCTGTAAAAAAGAAACAGTATATTCAACCCCAAATGAAGAACCTCGATATATTGTAAAATTATGTAGGAACACATCTGTAAGTCCTTTGAAATTTTCTTACTCTGCACAGAGTGGATTAAATCTTTCAGGTAACGCTGGCGGAATCATAGAGGAAAACATACTCGGAAAACTATTAGCAATTCCTACAAATGATTTAGATGCAACAATTAAATTCATTGAACAGTACGGATTTATTAAGCCCATAAGCGACTCTGAATATGAATCAATAGACTCAGCTGCTTTATTAGCTTTCTTCGAAAGAATCAAATCTACTATACGACTAATGAGTACAATTGCAGGAAAAAAGAATTATACAAGCATATTTATAAGCCTTTCATACCTTTTGTTCTCAAATACTGTAATGATAGATACATCTAAGGGAATTTTTTCAACAGTTGAGCATTCCTTTTCTTCTTTACTTAAATCTTTCACAAATATGCCGGATATCCAAAGAAATCAAGAGTTGTTCGACAACGGATTTATTAGTATTAAGGATGTGGTTAAACAAAAACAGGTTAAGATTGAGAGAGATGAACTAATAGGCATGGTTTCTGGTAATGGAATAGCTAATTTGCCCGGAAGTACTGATCCATTATTCAAGAATCTATTTGCTCTTTACACCAACTATCATAGTGAAGATGAGAACTTGCATCTCATTATCGATTTTTATATGAATTTCCAAAGAGAAATCGGAATTATTAAAGCTGTAGAACCTAGAAAGATAAAATATTATAAGAAAGAGGCTGTTGATTATTCTGATAACCTAAAGAATGCTATGTTAAAAGTTGCGGAAATTGTTATCAGTGATGAGATCAACGGAAATATTATTGGAATTCATCCGTCTTATACCTATGGCTCTCTTTCACCATCATGGAAACTCTCTAGTTTTCTTGAGGCACTATACTTTTCTATTTTTTATATGCAGCCCGGTGTAGAGCTTTACAAAGAATGTGAAAATCCTGGTTGCAAACGAAATAAGTATTTCTTGATAAAATCCACTAGACAAGACAAGAAATATTGCTGCCCTCAATGTGCTAACGCTGCAGCACAAAGACGCAGCAGACAGAGAAAATTAGAAAATTAAAAAAATCCTCCGATACAACGGCTATTGCTATTGTTCGGAGGATTTCCTTTATAATATTTTATACTTTTTATAATTTTACTTCGGTTCAGACACAAGTCCTCTTGCTAACACCTTTTCAATACATTCAGCAAGCTCTTTTTTCTGCTGTTCAGGAGTACCTATATAATTATACATTAGATAACGAGTATCCATAACAATTCCTTGAATACGCTCATAATTCTTCATTCTAGGATTTGATGAATCATATCTCCAATCACCTATTGCCTCACCTATATTACCTACAGTACTAGTTAAATGAAAAAGATTATCCTTCATGTTGTACGGCATAATAAAACAGTTGAATAAATCTTCGTTTTTTATACCTTTTGCTCTTTCGATATATTCGCCATAAGTAATCTGTTTATTTATATCAGTTCCATTTGGCAAATGATCTGGATTAGCTGTCCATCCATATCTATAACATTTAGCATCAAGCACATAATATTTGTCCTTGTAAATCATTATAGAATCAGGATAAAGAGGTCGTTTCTCTTTGTCTTGACCATAATCCAAGAGCCATCTAGTTCTTGGAAAATATTGCTCCTTGTCTTCAATACCGAATGCCTTATCTATCATCTTTTCCCAAATATGGTCAAAATCATCCGTACCAAAGAAATATTGAGTGTCTGAATTCTTTTTATCTACATATTCAAGCATAGATTTCATAGCACCGAATAATTCTTGTTCAACATCATTATTGGTTGATGCCAATCTCTTCTGTAAGATGTATATTGATTCCTTTATTCCCGGATGGGCTCCAGGTTTTTCTGGCATAAATGGAACATACAACCATCCCATCTTTTCGAAGGCCTCGTAAACACAGTATTTATGAATTTGTGTAATCTCCTTATTTGCATTAGGAGTAGTCGAACGAACAGTCAATTTTGTAAATACTAATGATCCGTTTCTTTGAACTAATGCCATTTGGTCTCTGACTGTTCGTGGCCATGATGTTCTGCCCTTTGTATCCGTTAGGTATTGGGGGTCAGTTTCTATAATGTATCTTGCTTTCTGCAAAAAATCTCGAATGACAGTAAGATAAGCATGTATTGGAAAATCCACTGTTTGAGGAGCCTCAAATTTAGACTTTTCTATTACTTTATCTTCTTTCATGAATACAGCAAGAACTCCAAATAGGTTATTAATATCATTTCGAAGGTCATCATCGTTATCTGGTAATTGATAGCCGATAGGAAAGTATATGACTGCATCATCCGAGTCAGCTTTGACTCCGACAAATCTATCTCCGTCATCATTCGTATTAACATGACATCGTTCTCTAAGATTTTTCTTTAAATCCAATCTGACTCACCTCGCTTTTAATTTTGATTAGGCTTAAGTGAATCTCTCACGGATTGTCTAAAGACCTTTAGTCTATCATCGCCTGTATTAAATACAAACGTTCTTATGACTTTTTCTAAGCTATCCATTGTCTCTGTGTCGAACAATGCCTCATGATTGAATTTAAAGGCATCATCCCATAGGTACTTGATAACCTTTTCTGGGAATAAGCGATTGTGAAGAATTGCTTCCCTTAATTCCTCAAGTCGTTTTTCTCGAATCGCATCAAGCTTTTCTGCAGACTCAATCTTTAATAACGCATTTAATTCGTCAATTGTCTTTGTATAATCACCCGTTGGAAGTACCTTATCATTAAACTTTAGGTCATTCTCATGAATGAAATAAACTCCTAAACGTTTGTCTTCAGCTGACGCCATTTTAGCACTATTTCCAACAATAAGTTTATTAACTGTTTCACAGAATTTTTGCCAAGTTACCTTTGTATCCAAAATCTCAGCGTCTGCCAACGATGGTCTAACGTTATCAAAATTATTCTCTATTAACCTCATACTCCATCTTCTTTGAAAAGCAGTATCCAAGGTAAATACATTTTGGTCAGAGGTATTCATTGTGCCAAGAATAGATAAGTTTGATGGAATTCTTACTTTGTGCTTTCCGTCACCGTAAACAACCTTTGCTATGTTTTCATTAGTAATTCCATATTCACTTGTTCCACAAGGATATGTAATACCATCAGCATTCTTCTCTTCAACAGTTCTATCTAACAATTGGAAAATATCACCGAAAATGGCCGGTGCATTTCCTCGGTTAATTTCCTCAATAATAAGGAAATATGGAACTGTTGGGTTTTTGTATGCATCTCTTAAAATATTTGTAAAAGGACCTGAAGTAAATTCATAGGTAACCATCTTATCAGTTGGATCTACAACAGGAAGAATCTGACCAATAAAATCAGCATTTGTATAATCTGGATGGAATACTAATCTCTCAACTCTCGTACCCTTTTTGCAATATTCATGCTCAATGGTCCAACTCTTACCAGAGCCAGGAACTCCATAGAGAAGTATATTTCTACCTGTAATTAAACGAGTAGATTCATCTATAATATCATTATTATTCGAAGAATTATTTGCCGACAAATCACCATCTTCTTGACTTTCAAAATCCTCTAGCTCAAATAAAGATTTTCTTGAGCCTAAAAAACCTAAATAATTAGATGTAGTAAAGATGTTAGGATTTTCTTCAAATATGAACACTTTTTTTGCAACTTCTTGTACTCTATCTTCTTTGATACGAATTGACTCTTTATCAAACTCTAGCGTATCAAGTTGTTTTAGTGCCAAGATGAGTCTATTATCAAATTTCGATTTATACCGTTCAAATTCTCCTACAGTCTCATCTGATTCACTTCTCAAAAGTTTTATTAATAACAGCGTTTCAAGAAAGTCCTCAAACACTTCTGTAGTAGCTACTAGATAACGATACTCTGTCATTGAAATTTCATATTTTCCTGTAGTACGACCTAACTCAATGAGTACCTTATACAACAGCATTACTGGATACAGACGATAATTTTGTCTTACACTATCTCTCTGCTCATCAATTTCTGAGCTTATAAACATCTTTTCAATTTGTCTCTGAATTATGTCTTTATACAGTTCAGTTTTTTCATACGCACCATCACAACGACTTGTGATTTCTTTAAATGTGTCTGTAATGATTGACTCATCATACTTTGATGATGTCATAGTAATCAAACCAAAAAAAGCCGCAACTCGTAATGCACGATAATTGTTGGAAATATTTAAGTTCGGCTTTATTCTGCTTAATTCACTTAACTGATCAGAAATAAAATCTTGAATATTTTTATTCTGTGTAGCACTTTGATATTTTTCTAGGAATGATACCAAATAACACAAACTATCAAATGCCGTAGGCTGTTTAACTAAATACCAGCACTCGTAGTTGCTTGCATTTTTTAATTTTTGAAGTTTATTTTGTAAGATAGGATTCATGATTAATTATCCTCCGTTTCTATAATTTTTCTTACTAATTTTGCTAAGAAGAAAGAAATCTTCGGTGGTACAGCATTTCCGATTGTTTTGCATATGGTTGTCTTATTTCCATAGAAAACAAAATCATCAGGGAAACTTTGTATTCTTGCAGCCTCCCTAGGAGTTAATGTCCTGTTTTCAGTAGGATGAATAAACCTCCCTCCTGCCGGTGTATCAAATCTAGTTGTAATTGTTGGTGCCTGCTCATCCCAACATAACCTTCCGTAAGATCCACTATGAACTGAATTAATTTGTTCATCTAATGCCGTAAAATTTTGACCATTATCCACACGACTCATTCTATCTACTGCCACTTTTGAATGATTTGTTTTCGTATGATTAGTTAAACTACTATTATTACTAGACAAGTATTTTTGATATTCTGTCGTGGCTACTGGATTTACTATTTTACCGTCAGCAGTTGTACTCGGTAAATTCCCAATAGCATCTTTAACTGTAACTTTATCAAAATATGTAGGATACTCTTTTTTCATATCTTTAATTGTCAAATCCCATAATTTTTCAACATCCACATTATCAATTGTCGTACCAATAATAATCATTCTTTCCCTCTTCTGTGGAATTCCGAACTCTACAGCTTTGACAACTCGGTAATATAAATGGTATGGTTGACCATCTAACATTTCGACATCTTGAAATATTCTTTGAATCTCTTCAAATATCTTACCATTCTGCATGGTCATGATCCCTTTAACATTTTCCATAACGAAGACTTTAGGTTTTACAGTCTTTACAACATTAAAATAGTGCTTGAAGAGATAGTTTCTCGGATCATCGATAAATCCCTCTCTAATCCTTGCTCCAGCCATTGAAAATCCCTGACACGGCGGACCTCCAATGATGACATCAGCATCACCTAGTTTAAACATACCAGATTGATCTATATTTCTTATATCATCTACAATCATATCCACTTCTGGATGATTCAACATGTAGGTGTTTGCAATTTTATCATCAAACTCTACAGCTTTTTTAACTGTATATCCTTCTTTCATAAAGCCTAAGGATAGACCACCACAGCCCGAAAATAAATCAATTACGTCCATTTTCAACACCTCCACCAATTCTGTATCTATACGAGAAATTTTTAATATAAATACTTTCTTCGTCTGTCAATCCATATAGTGCATTTACATAATCATCAATCTCATGTATAACATCTACACATTCTTTATGTTTATATTCATAGTCTGTTTGCTTAGTACCAACATATACCTTGGTGTCTTCCAACCTCATTTCTAAGTCACTAGCTAATCTGTTAGTTGTTTGAAAATCATTGATATCCGGAACTTTGAATCCTATTAACTCTTTTCGGGTAATATGCCAGCAGTCTGACACACATATCCAATACCACCAAAATAATGATGAATTCAAAAGACACATGCAAAAATTCGCATAATCTTGATTTTGACACTTGAATTCTTTATATTCAGAACCATTATGTTGGGTCAAGAACGCCTTTATCCAAAAAGCAGCTCTCATATTCAAGTATATCGGAACATCATCATTATCAAGTAATTTTATGAGATTTGTTCGATGTTTGACTGTTTTCTTATAAACCTCGCTATCTATTCTTGTTCCTAGTTTTGGTATAAAATCATCTTGAGCAAACATATTTTTCACAACCTCTGTTGTATTGAATAATTCACTTCTCTCTTCTTTATACCAATACCTATAATTTCCAGTATATATATTTCGTTCGGACTCTATCTTTCTTCCAAAGAGAACACATAATTTTTGGTGTACCGATGCAAATAAACAATCTGGTCTATCTGAATAACTTAAAATGTATTGTTCTGCAGTTTGTAAAGACAATTCATCACGTATTTTCTTCATTCTTGGTGTTGACACATACGATAGTGGGATAATGAATCCCATCACTCCACCTTTTTTCAAATGTTGCGCAGAATTATCCAATACATTTGCATAGATGTTACCATATTTAATTGTTGGCGTTGCTTCGCTCTTTGAATCTTCTACATATGGTGGATTTCCGATAATAATGTCATACTTCACACTTTCATCTGGCGTTGTAGATACAAAATCATACGATTCAAAGCATGATTCCATCACTTCTGCTAATCCTTTTATTTTCGATGTGCCGTGTCTATGCAGAACACACAACAATAATCTAATTTTTGTGATTGTTATAGAATCAGGATTCAAATCATTTCCCTTTAGAGTTGAAACTACTTTTTTTATTTTGCCTTTTGTAACCTCAGTATGATGCAAATCCAATAAATCCAATTTCATTTCAAGTGCAGCCAATAAGAATACCCCTGCGCCACAAGTTGGATCATATACTGTTTTTTCATAGCAAAAACTGCTATAAGGAATTCCGTTCAAATCAAGTACATGAAGATTATTCGGTTTCAGTTTTCCACACACCATCTTCACGCTATTAAAGAGGATAAATTTTACAATGTCAGTAGGAGTATAATATACGCCTTTTGCTTTTCTTATATCTTCTTTCTCATTTATGTTAGACAAGATTTCTTGAACTTCTTCATATGAATACATCTCTTTGTATGCAGTTACAGAATAATCGTTTTTACCTAACACCTTTTTTATTTCTTCTCTAATTACACTTAGTTCACTTTTACTATAGTTTTGTATAAGATAACCATTCGTAATAGACAATGCATTTAATAACATACTGCTTGCCATATCGCACCTGCCTCGTTTTAATATTCGTTTATGTCTATGCCTGAATTAAGCAACCTTTCATAACGTTCATATGAAATCATCACAGCGATAGGTTTGCCATTCTTTTGAATAAATGCAGCCTGGTCGTTTTCAACTAGATTTCTTATTAATTTAGAAGATTGTCCTCGATTGAACTCTCCTATATTTAAATGTTCCATTGGTAATTTTGCTTTTCTATCATTCATCTATAGTACCTCCAAAGCACAGCTCACTTATTTTATTATACCAGTTTACAACTGCAATTTCAATGCTTTTTATAATTGTTAACATACTTGTAAAAGTAATGACATTTACAAACCGTTTTTACATGCAAACTTTCGAACGATTATCACATTTTTGAACGATAACTTTCATAGGCTATCGTTCAAGCGTTGTGCATACTGAAACTCTAAAATTCAATCTTCAAAATTTCTCAAGGCAAAAAATAAGACCTCAATATCGGTCTGTTCTCAAATCCCCTTATATTAAGCACTTTCTAGGTGTGTGCGTATAAAATCATTGTATTTATCTGATAGTCTTTATTTCACAAAGTATTCCATCGTAAGGCTCAAGCATTTCGGCAATCAGGTTTACAATACACTT
>OLOU01000932.1_pt1 | contig 22653 bp, 19 predicted proteins | sample 1672101 | NCBI WGS metagenome assembly OLOU01 (sample SAMEA3136645, study PRJEB25190) | human gut metagenome | biome: human gut; feature: human-associated habitat; material: faeces | place: Austria | collected 2013
GCGGGTCTCTCATGTCGTAGTGGAAAAGCGCCCACACCGGCTCCTTATGATACTTTGGCAGCTCATCCAGCTTGCGCGTGTGCTTGTCCGGAAAAATATAGTGGAACGGCTCCACATGTGACAGCTTTCCATTCTTACAGTATGCATGTGTCATGTGCTTGAAGCTTCCTATATCTGTGGCCCACCTCGGGCGGCTCTTGCAGTTCTCACGATAGTACAAATCAAAGATAAGTGACTCCTGAATCATGCTGTAAATCTGCGCATTTTCATCAAAATCAGTATTATATCTATCTATGGCATTTTCGTCAAAATCAGTATTATCTCTATCTCCGGCATTTTCGGATAATACCACAGAAGTCATAGCATCGCTGTCACAGCCATGCAGGTATAAAGCCAGAAATTCAAGCAGTATCTCACACCTTCTGATGCGCGAATGGCTCATTCCAAAATAGCCGTTTGCCTCATAAAAATCTCCAAGCTCCTGAAAAAACTCAAACGCACTGTCAAAAATACACTCCATGAGCTTCATCGTAATCTCAAACTGTCCGCTGTTGTAATAAACCTCAAGCATATCCTCGACGCGCTTAATCTTTATCACATCATCAAACGAAAGCCACTTTGTGGACATGACCTCATACGGTGGCTTGTCATGGTACACAATACCATATTCCGCGGCATGCTCAAACATGTACGAGCCCTTGAGCACCTTTAAAAATCCAAGCTGCAGCTGGTTTGGCTTAAGCTCATAAATCTCATCAAAGGAACGCCCAAAGCTGTCATAGTCCTCGTATGGCAGCCCTGCAATCAGATCCAGATGCTCATGGATATTGTTGCCGCTTTGAATGAGCTTCACAACCTCCTTAAGCCTCTCAAGCTTCATAGTCCTGTGAATCTCCTTAATCGTGACCTCATTGGTGGACTGAACACCGATTTCAAGCTGTATAAGCCCCGGCCTCATATCAGAAATCAGCTCAAGCTCCTCCTGATTCAGCAGATCCGCCGATATCTCAAAGTGAAAGTTTGTCACACCATTGTCATTTGCCTTTATAAAGCGCCACAGCTCCATGGCATGAGCATGATTGCAGTTGAAGGTTCTGTCCACAAACTTAATCTGTGGCACCTTCTGGTCTATGAAAAACTTAAGCTCCCTTTTGACAATCTCAGTATCCCTGAAACGCAGTGTCTTATCCACCGATGACAGACAGTAGCTGCACGAAAACGGGCATCCCCTGCTGCTCTCGTAGTAGATGATGCGGTTTGAAAAATCATCGAGAGTATCATAGCAGAATGGAATTTCACTCATGTTTTTGATTGGGCGTGGACTTGTAAATACTATTTCATCCGCTTTGCAGCCTGCGTTGTTCACACTTGTACTATTACTTGTACTATTACCTGTGCTGTTTTTTCTGAAAGCAATGCCTGCAATATCACTAAGCTTTCTTTTATGCGCATAGTAACCGCACAGCTCTCTAAAGGTATCCTCTCCCTCCCCAATCATCACACCGTCTATGTATGGATTTTCCCGCAGAAATGCCTCCACCTCGTAAGACACCTCAGGGCCTCCAACCCATATCGGCACTGACGGACAAAGCTTTTTATACTCGCGTGCAATATCAGTCACATAATCAATATTCCATATATAGCACGAAAAACAAAGTACGTCGGGCTTTCTCTTGTAAAGCTCCTCAAGAATGTAATCCTTTTGATTGTTTATCGTGTATTCCGCAAGCTCCACAGCATCCCTGTACTCCCCGGCACAGGCGCGCAGTGAGTAAACTGCGAGGTTTGAATGTATGTATTTTGCATTTATTGCTGTCAGTAAAATATTCATGGTTTCTCCTTAAAAAATGACCCTTGAATGTAGACTTTATGCCACATTCAAAGGTCTGCTTCGTATTATTGCAGCATCGACATATTAACAAGTCTGTCGTACATGCCGCTTGCAAACAGCACCATCATGCCAATCGTGCAGATGACCGACAGTACAAAGCCTATTATCGATGTAATCATACCGGCAGTTGCTATTGTATTGTTATACTGCTTTGCCTTTTTTGACATTTTGGAAGCAAGCATGCCGACAATTCCAAGTCCCATCAGATATCCAAAAAACGAGAAAATAATACTGCAAATACCAAGCACCAGTGAAACAACTGCAAGCTTAGCGCCCTCCCTCTCGTCATCTATGATAGTCACATTGTTATAGAGCATCTCAAGACGGATACGCCTTGACTTACGCAGCATAACAAGCATAGGAATACCGAGCACGACAAATGCAATACAGTTCATTGCCGAAAACTCATTAATCCTGTCGGCCACTCCGCCTCCCTCAAATATTCCCGATGATAAAAGCCCTCCCATATCTACAACAGTATGGAAAATGGCAAGCATCCAGAAATTGCGTGTAGACGCGTATATCATACAAAACAGCACACCCATGAGTCCTGCTGAAATAACCTGTATCAGACAACTGCTGAACTTAACCCCTGCGCCCATATTGGAAAAATGCATCAATCCAAACAGTACGCCTCCCAAAACCACGGCTCCTGTGATTCCACCTTTCGTCTTTGGAAAAGCTCTCAGCAGCAGATTAAACACTACTCCTCTGAACACCAGCTCCTCAACGAGCCCTACAAGGCAGACCGCGATAAAGAAAAAGATGATGTTGTAAAATGCCTTCACATCACCATGCTCACCCAAAAAGCACAAATAAATGCCTGAAACAACAGCATACAAACAGTACACTATGAAAAAACCGCCTGTGTATAAGCTTCTTGTCCATCCTGCTGCATTTTCCTTAAAGATATCCCACAGCCCAAATATATATGTGATGCCAAGAAAAATAACTAAAACAACTGTCTCCACAATAGCCTGCAGCAGATAATCATCCGCCTTTTCCATGCCCGGAATCAGTCCCAGCACTTTTCCGCTCCACTGCAAGGGTGCAATGAAAATAAAAACTGCAAGAATGGCAAATATTATATTTGCCGGTGCCGAAAGGTTTCTCAATTTCTGTTTCATAATTTTAAATCTCCTCATTTGCGTTTAATTTGATATGAAAATATTCTATAGCATTTACTTTAACATTACAAGCTCTGAATAATCAAAATTCGAGGAAATTGAGGATATAAAATGGGCTTTCAGAAGGACAAGAAAAACAAAGAAAAATATAAAAAGCAAAAAGAAAGAGAGGGCTCATCGTCCCTCTCTTTCTCGCCTATCAGTATGTCATCTACCGATGTGTGCAACAACCTGCTCAAAGCATACAGGTTGTCGACAGTCGGAAGGCTCTCCCCCTCTTGTGTCAAGCAGTTGACAACTTTTTCTTAAACTTTTTTCTTCCTCTTCATTATACCAGCTTCCGGCAGGATTTCTACCGAAAGCTGATACATTCTTCCTTAATTGTTACTGTTGTCAAACTTCCAGCGAAGTTCTATAGTCTTATCGGCATATACTACTATTCTTTCAAGCCGTACATCCAAAAGTTCATCCGTAATCTCTGTAATTTCAGACTTTCCTTCCCCTTTTTATTCGTGTACACAGGATAAGTATATCGAGTTGACGGCAAGAGTTAAAGCAACCTACACTCCCCTTTAGGGGGGGTAGCGAAACTCCCCCTTAACTAATTCACACATAAAACAATCATATACTTATTTATCAATATATTTTTCATCACGTTTTCTGAATGACAACATTGTACCTTCTAATATTGTAACTATGCTGTCGTTAATTTCTGTATTTTCTATTCCACCTGATTTGACTTCTACCAAATTCCTTTCTTCTTTATTTATCTTAACATGTACTATTTGATCAGAATCTGCAACTACTGCCAAATTGGGATTATGCGTTACCAGTATTATTTGCCTTCTTTTCTTTGCAGCTTGTATAAACGGAACCAAGATACTTGCAACACTTTGATTATCCAAATTATCTTCAGGTTGGTCTATCACTAAAGGTATATCTCGCAAATCCAACAACAGATAAAAAATTAGTAACAGTGCACCTCTCTCTCCTGGTGACAACTTTTCCAGTGTCTTATTATCACTTACTAATTCATATTATTTTTGGATATACTGTAGACCAAATAAATAATTATAAAATTCCAACCATTTATTGTCCTTTAACTGAGATGAAACTATATTTTCATTGTCATAATCCTTCATTTTTTTGATTATCTTATTGGGTATAGCAATATATTGTTCAATATCGTCCATCTCAGCCAAAGCATCTACCGTTTTGGTTAATTGATAATTATCATCACGAAATGCATTTTTCTTTTGTTTATTAATATACGAAAATACTTCTTCCTGAAACATTTCATTAATAACCAATCCCGAACGAATTGAAATACTATATTCGCTTAATAAATCAGCCTTATCTCTAAGAAATTCATCAACTGGTTTTTTAAACTTATTGTATAGTTCTATCACTTTTTTCTTTTCATTAAATATACTTGCTGTAATGTTTTGCCTCTTTTCGTACAATGGTTGTAAATCAATCATAATTCCGTCTGAGATATATAACAATTCCTCATTAATTTTATTGACAGCTTCTTCTTTCTCTTTCTTTACTTTTTCCCATTCCTGATATTCTTTAATGTATGCGTCATATAATTGTATGTTTCTATTTTCTTCCGCAACAATAGATTCTTTTACTGAAATTTTTTGCTTCAATTGTACTTTCAATCCATTTTGTTCATCTTCTACTGTTTCCTTTAATTCACTTAACTTTTTATCAATTATCTCTTTTTTAGAAATAATTGGGCTTTTATCAACTGTAAACTTAATTACCTCTTCTACTTTTATGTCGAAATCTTCAACCTGTAGAGTAATTTGTTCTATTTCTTTGTTTATTCTATTTTCAACCTCATCAATATACTCTAAAATATGTTGAACTTTCTTTGATACAGAGTTAACTTCTAAAATTTCTTCTTGCTTTTTTCTATTTCATTTTCAATGTTTCCAATTTCTTCAATAACTTTATCATACTGTTCTTGTACTTCTTGAGGTAACTCTGGCTTTTTTACTTCTTGAGGACATATATTAATTTGAGCTAAAAGTTGATTCTGTGCATCCTGCAACAAAGCTTCCTGCTTAGTTTTATATTCTCTGCTCAGTTTACTTTCCAACGAAATAATATCTCTATTTACTTCCGATAAATTCGTTTGCATCAAGCTAATATTCTGTTCAGAAATTCTTGTATATTTATCAATCAACTCTTCAAATGATCTAGCGCCTTCCTTATCTTCTTCTGATAATCTTGAGAAAATAACACCATTAATTTCTGTCGTAAACTTTTCTAATTCTGTATCCGTACAAATTTCTTCAAAATATTGTTGCGGAATACATTGCACACGCTCCACATTATTTAGATCCGGTTGTGCTCCAAGATTTTCTTTCATTGATACTTGGTTATCTATCCATGTTATTTTCGCTGTAAAATTATTCGCTAACCTATTCTTCAAAAATTTCTTACTATTTAAAAACGCAAATTTAGTATAATTTTTACTGTCAGACAACCACCCTATAATCTCTGCTATTGCAGATTTTCCATTTCCTTTATTTCCAATTACACTAACCAATCCACTATTAAGTGGAATCTTAATATTTTTAAACCAGTCTCCTTTTTCTCCTGCATATCCATCTGACCAATTAATTTCCAATTCCTTTATATACTTAGTCGGATTTTTCTTAATTCTTTCTAACTGCTCCGGTATCTCTTTAAGACACATTCTGTTTTCATAATCAATAATTGATTGTTTAAAACCTTCAAATGTGGTATCAGCCTTTACCCATGTAATTTTTTCACCTAATACGTCATACTCACTTTTTTCATGGGCATCTGACGCCACCATACATGGTTTCAAAAAGACACTATTGTAAAAATGTGCATTTTTTGCCTGTCTACGTTCAAAATTGGGCAGTTCAATTATGTCAATTTTAGAAGAAATTATTTCTGTTTTTGTTATATCTAAGCTTTCATACAATTCTTCTGGCGTAGGTTCTTTCGAATTAGCATGAGCCATTTCTTCTTCAATACTTCCATGTTTATCACCACCGTGAATGATTACGACTCCACCTAACTCATGTGTTAAATTAACTGCCCTATCAAAATCTACGATTGAGCAAAGTAACCCCTTAGCATAATCTCCATCTCCATTTGACTCAATTTCGCTATAAGACAATCCCAATTTTGTGCAGAAATTATCATACAAAACACTCTTAGTTGCTTGTTTCGTATTTCGATTTACCACTATTTCTTTTGGAAAAATAGAAATTATATGAACACCCTTTTTTCCTTTATCAGTTTTCAATTCTATACCAGGCAAAAAATCAACTATATCACTATAATGTCCTTGCTCACACATACCATTTTGATAGATATCCCATATTTCATCTAATGCATCAAAATTACTATGATCTGTTATTGAAATCATAGAAATATTGTTTTTTACTGCACTATCAAATATTTCTGTAATTTTCATTTTCGTCCTATTTTCTCTTGAATACTCAGAATGCATATGTAAATTCCATTTTCTCCACTCAGAACCTCTACTTATCATTCGAACCATCCTTTCATATCATCTGTCTGCACATTCTAAATTTTCCCTAACTGTCTTTGCCACATACCAAAACATAACTGGCGGAATCGCATTTCCAAGTGCACGATATTGTGCCGCTTCACTTCCTACAAGTTCAAAATTCTCTGGAAATGATTGTATTCTCGCCACTTCTCTTGGTGTAAATCTTCTATATCTTTCATTCACCAATAAAACAGGGTCTGTACTATTCAAAGATACTTTTGCCAGATGTGCTCCAACAGTATTACATGGCTTTGTTATATCTTGAGCCCTCCCCTTATTCATGCTAGCTCTTTTTCTCATCATTCCATCAACTGCACGTTGGCTGAAAAAATACTTTTCATCTACTTCATTTTCTATTACCTTACTTAAAGGTGTAAATGCTTCCTCATCTGACACAATAACATCTGGAAATTCAAACTTAATGCCTAAATCTTTTCGAAATCCTACAATTATTACACGCTCTCTTTTCTGTGGCACTCCATAATTAGCCGAGTTTAAAATAGAATATGAAACATCATATCCGCTTTCTTCGAATTCCTTAATAATCAGTGGAAATGCACTCTTCTTATTTGCTGTAAGAATTCCTTTCACATTTTCTGCTATAAAACATTTTGGTTGTTTTTCACGTAAGATACGGCACATCTCAAAAAACAATTTTCCTCGTTCATCTTTCACGCCTAATCTTTTAGGATTCTGAGCAATAATTGAAAAGGATTGGCAAGGAAATCCCCCTGTCAGAATATCAAATTCCGGAATTTCATCTGATGTTACTTCTCTAATATCTCTGTTATCTGGTTCAATTCCAAAATTCTCCTTAAAAATATTACAGGCATTATCATCAATATCATTGGCATATACTATTTCCAAATCATTAGAAGCATAGTGATTTCCTAGAAATTCAAAATCTCCTAATAAACCTACATCCGTTCCACCACAACCACAAAACAAAGATGCTACTTTTAACTTTTCCATGTCAACAACTCCTCAAATTCTCCTACTTTTTTAGGGTCAAACGTAATGTCTGCACCATCACTAGGTATCATTTCTATCAAATCTTTTTTATAAAGTCCAACTGGATCTTGCAATAAAAACAATTTACGTTCTGTTTTACTAAGCATCAAACGATACACATAGTATCTGTCATGTGTACTACTTGCTGTGTTCCATTCATTTTTCGTAAGATGTATTCTATTAAAATGTAATGGTTTTGAACTAATAGTTGTCTTAACCTCGATATAACGTTTACGCTCGTCCAATTCTACTGAACTAATATCATATCCTACTGCAAACTGCGTCGGTATACGTTTAATAAGATGAATTAAGTCTTCCCTTCCACCAAGTTTGATTCTCATGCACTCATGTCCATGTATAAGATTTTCTCCAATATCACCAATATCTTTTGTAGTAAAGGTTTCATAACCCATCGCAATGCGTTCATCTAAAACTTTTTCCCTAGTCACTAGTTCAATATGAATCGGTTCACCGCCAATATAAGATGCATTATCTTTTAATGCTTGCAATTCCTCCTCGTCAGATGCGATATATGCTAAAATATCCGTAGCAAAATCCGTATCCTGTATATCTCTATTCACATAGGAAAACCATCCTGCTACACACTCTTTTACCTCTTCCATCGTTCCCGAGCGTTTTTCTATCATCTCATCGTATTCCGCAAACCACTCTGTAGACTCACAGAATTTGACTATTGCCTCTTCTTCAAGGGTATTAAGATAATATGTTCTACTGTCATAAGTTTTAAGCAAATTAGCAATTTCCATATAATCTATAATATCGCCTGCATAACGAACCACATCGCCTGTTTGGTCATATTCCAATCCATTTTTTCGATTTTCTAAAATTCGCTCCCATGTCTTTTCTACACCCTCATTATCCCTAGTCACTCGTAAATCATTAAAAACACAATGACACGCCTCAAACTTCGTTATTCCATTTGAGTTACCACCTTCTTTATTTGCATAACGAAGTAACTTCAATATATACTGTGCTGGCTTAAAATGAACACCTGCCTCTACTTGCTCAAGAACATTTTTCGGCTTTATGTGAGCACCCGGATATTGGAAGTTATATAAAAATACTTTGAAACATTCAACTAAATCCTGATTTTCAGCTAATTCTATTGCTCTCAATCCCGGTTTGTCCGTAGTCTCAGTATGTTCAATAAATCCAAATAAAGCTGAAATCTCTGTACGCCAATTATTTATTGTTTTTAACTCTCTGTGCACATTTCCCGGATAGTTGTAAATGGCTGCATTTATCCTTTGAACAAATTTTGACGTTTCGCATTCTCCTATTCTGCTAATTTCCTCCGCCATATAAATCAACACATTTTCAATATCACCTTTAAAACGTGGTCTTACATGATGAATTCTAAAAAAATATTCATCAGGTATTTTATATTCTGCCATCAGTTCTCTCCTAAATATTTTTTTAATTGTTTAGCAATACATTCCGCCATAATCGGAGGTACTGCATTGCCTACTTGTCTAAATTGCTGTGTCTTATTTCCCAAGAAAATAAAATCATCTGGGAAAGACTGTAATCTTGCACACTCTCTTACCGTTGGCACCCTATTGTACTTGTAATGAAAGTGATGTCTGTGTCCTGTATCTATTGTAGGAGCAGGTTTATCACTTGCAAATCTTGTCCATGCTACATGAAAGTTTCTACTATCCTTATACTCTTCCGGTAAATCCTTATAGTTACCACCATCCGGAACCATAGATATAATATGTTTTACTTTCTCAGAATGATTTGCTGCAATATGATTTTTTACTTTATTCGACCTTTCTCTCATTAACTGTTGGTAATAGTTTGTTACCTCCGTTGCATAATCAGCGTTTTCTACTCCAAGCTCATCCGTCAATGGTGGTAAATCGGATAACGCCATACTGCAAGTAACAACTTCTTTTACAGGCTCCGGATATTCAAATTCACCTTCTTGCAAACCCACAAAAACTACTCTTCGTCTATTTTGTGGAACTCCATAATCCGCAGCACACATAATCCTATATTGTATGGAATATCCCATTTCCGTAAATTTGCTTATAATGCTGTCCTTAATTTGACCTCCAAATAAGCCAACTAATCCCGGAACATTCTCAATTACAAATGCTCTCGGTCTAATTTCATCCACTAACCTGATATACGATAAATAAAGCTTATTCCTCGGATCATCAAACTTTCTCGGTCCCGAAAGTGACATCCCCTGACAAGGCGGACCACCAATAATCACATCAATTTTCTTATCTCCAATTAAAGGTTTAATATCCTTTTCATATGTAACTTCTGTGATATCCCCACATATCGACTTTGAACCTTTATGATTCAGTTCAAATGTCTCTAACGCCTTTTTATCATTGTCTATACCAAGCAAAATATTATATCCTGCACGTTCAAATCCATATGACAATCCACCACATCCACAAAACAAATCTATTGCATTCAATTCCATAATTACTATTCCTCTTTCTCTTTTCTGCGAAAATCTCTCGGCTTCTCAGCGTCATCTGGAATTGCCCAAGTTTCTCCTAATTTAAACACACCTTCTATTCGATTTTCAGCACAAAGTATTTGCACTCTCCGTTGTGATATATTCCATTTTTTTGCTACTTGACTTGCCGTTATGTATCCCATCGTTTTCTCACCTCTGTCTTATATTATATTCTACGTAACGAACAAAAGCAACTTATATATGTATTGCATATTTGTTAATATTTGAATAAAGATTTTGCCTTGATATGTTAGAAAATATGATATACGTTTATATTGTACAAATTCAATATTACCTATATAAACGAGGAGGATACATATGAAAACATATGAAAACATACGAAAAGATGGTTGTAATTTTTGTAGATTTATTAGGAACAAAAAACAATAAAAAATATGATGACAACCTCTTCATTCATAGACTTTTTCATAGTGAAGTTAAAGCAAACGAAAACAGAAAACACGAACATGTAATATATGACCGAAATGTATATATCTTTTCCGATTGTGCATATTTCTTTTATTATTACACCACTTTACAACTTTATAGATGACTCATATTTTGCGAAAATGCCTGCTTTAAGGCAAATCTGAAATCCTGAGCACTTTTATTCCTGTAGCCGGCAAATTTGTCATCGACGTAAGGCAAAAGCTTCATTGTCAGCATTTCGATTCCTTTGCGGCTGCGCATCATGTAACTGCATAAAGACCAGAATGTTTTCTGCTCATAGTAACATATTTCTATATTCCATCTGCATGAATAAAAAAAGTGGGATATATTGAAACCACCCACTGCCAGTCTGGTTCAATGATGCTTTTTCCTGCCATGCGCAGAAAATCTGCAGCTGTTCCGGAAATATGGTGCTGAAAAAGAGTCTTCTGGTGCAAGAGTCTTTTTCAGGTGTGGTAACATAGGCGAGAACTTTCCTTGAGCCAAACAGATTAGTCAGTACACGCCTTACACCAATATAATAGCCATTGATTTTTTCATCTGACAGTGTGAAATCATCATTCTTCTGTTATACCGGCAAGAAAATGCTGGTATAGGAATCTGATTGAATTATCTGACTCAAATGCGAGTATTGAAAGTACCAGTAAAAATTTTTTAGAAACAGTTTTCAGTAGAAGTTTACACATTATTTCAGGCAGCAAAAAAGCCCTGTTCTTACGAACAGAGCCCTATGCATTATTTTGCACTTACCAGCCTTACTATCACATCAATTCCAGCCGCCCAAAAGAGTATCGCCCCCACGATATATACCTTTGTCTTCTGCTCGAAACCGAAATGATATCCTGTGTAAATGCCTGCCACTATACAGATTACAGTGAGCAGCGCCACCATTATCATAATGGTGAAAAGTCCGGTACCGAGGAAGCCGAATGCTATTCCTGCAAGAACCGTATAAAATGCGGTGATTCCTACTATTCTTAGCACCCTTTTCATATCAAGCTGCGCCTGACAGTGTTCCTCAATCCTTTCGTTTCTTATAGCCTTTCCTATAAGCCTGATCCCCAGTCCTATCAGTATTCCGATAGAAATTATCTCTCCTAAAAGTGCTTCATCCTTCACCGAGTATTTCCCATTAAGGAAGCTTGACAGGAAATACCCGATGTACATTGCTAACAACTGGCAAACTGCAACTATGAAGCAAATGGCTGTAAGCTGTTTCTTATTTACTTTCTGGATCAGGGATCCCTGACATTCCATCGCAACGAAAATCTCAAGCGAGCTTCCCGCCACGATTAACAGATATTCTATCCAGCCCATTTTTGCCTCCCATAATCTTTAAACATCCTTTAATTAATTATTTGTCGCTATCTGCCTTAGCATCTATTGAAGCTAATTTATATATGAACTTAACGCTGCCCGTCTGTCCATCAGCAATTGCTGAGTATGTCTGATATTCCTCACCTGCATCAATTACTGCCTGAAGCTTGTCGGTGAATGGCTTTAAGTCGCCGTTGTATGCGTCGAGAATCTTGTTGATTCCTTCCTCATTGAACTGTACCATACCATCTGCAAGTGTGTGTGCACCCTCTGAAAGTGTCTTAGAGCCTGTTGTGAGCTGGTCAACACCTGAAACTATCTGATTTGTTCCATCTGCAAGCTGTGATGCTCCGCTGTTGAGCTGTGCATTGTTTGCTACAAGTGTGTTTGAACCGTCTACAAGCTGCTTAATTCCGCTTGTGAGCGTTGGTACTGAGTTCATGAGCGACTGTGTTCCGGCTGAAAGCTGACTTGCTCCTGCATTTAGTGCTGTGGCTCCGGCATTAAGTGTATCATTGTTTGATGTAAGCTTTGCTGCTCCGGCATTAAGCTGAGACGAACCATCTTTAAGCTGCTTGATTCCACCTGTAAGAGTTGGAATTGAATTTACCAAAGATTTAGTGCCATTAGCAAGTGATGACGCTACTGTTGAAAGAGCATCTGCTCCTGTTACAAGGCTATATCCATTTTCCTGTTTTGCATTAATCTGTGACGAAACATTAGATTTTGCAGACTCAATTCCTGTAATAACTGCACTTTGAGCTGCGTTTTCTGCCCCAGTTTTTGCCGCATCAGCTACAGCTTCTCCCACTTTATCTTTTGAGTTATTTGCAACACCTGCCATAACCTTGGTTGCCATATCATTGAGTTTCTGATCTACTATCGCACTAACTAATGCATCATAATCTGGTATAGTTTGTGGTAAATTTAATACTTCTTTAACACTCTGCTGAAGTTTTGGACTATTATTATATGTTTTTTTAATTGTAGCTGTATCTTTACTTGCTAAATTAGGAACACTATCCTTTATCGCGGTTTCAACTGTAGCACCTACAGTAGCATTTATCATATTCATAAGGTCTGAATCATTTTTAAGCAACTGAACTGCCTGCTTTACAGAATCATCACTTGTCATAGTCTCATAATAAACTCCAGACGCTTTTGCTTTAGTATTTTCATAATTAGCTTCATTATCTGGGTTAGAAAACTGCTTATCAACACTATCCTTTGCAGCCGCCTGATATCCAGCCTTTTCCTTATCCGTAAGAGGTGTCTTTAATCCAGTGTCCAGTGATTTTATGCCTTCATTTATACTGCTTGCACTTGCTGATAACTGACTAGCTCCATCATCAAGCTTTGTAGCTCCATCCACCAATGTTCCTGATTTTTCTGCCAAAGTTCCAATACCGGCATCTAAATCACTTGCTCCCTTTGCAAGACCATTTGCTCCATCCGTATATGATTTCAAACCATCCTTAAGTGTTGCACTTCCGCTTGCAAGCTGGCCTGCACCATCATTGAGCTTATCTGCTCCTGAAACCAGGGCTCCTGTGCTGTTTCCAAGTGTATTCAGTCCACCACTTAATGTACTAACACCATCAGTATATGTCTTAAGTCCACTCTGCAGTGTGCCAACTCCTGATGCGAATGTGCCGAGCTTGCTCTGCAATGTTGAAAGTCCGTCAGCAAGTGTGTCAGTACCCTCTGCCAGTGTCTTTGAACCATCCTGAAGCTGTGTTGAGGCATCCTTTAAGTCATTTATCATGTCATCGAGGTCTGATGTGTCAATTCCGTCTGTGCTTACATAATCAGATGCGTTTACCACGAAGGTCATGGCTGCAGGCATTGAGAAATTCTCCACATCTGCTGTCATTTCCATGTATTCAGGGATATTTACATCGCCATCGAGGTCTTTGTCCTTGATTCCGAGGCTGTCCTTTAAGCCCGGAAGTGCATAGCCGAGCACTACGCTTGATGAGTCGCTTACCTCAGCCTTGCCGTTTGTCACTTCGATATTCTCGAAGCCATCACCGAGTACAAGTCCTGTTATTGCTGCAAATGGTACGGAAACTGTCTGCTTCTCGCCGTTTACTGTCTCTGTGTATGATGTGGTATTTGTGTAGTCAAAACGGATTTTGACCTTTCCTGATTTTCCTGCAAGATCCTCAGGTGAGATTTCTTTTCCATCGAGGTAATATGTAACCTTCTGTGTTACAGGCGGTTCCTCTGTTGCTGTGCCCTGGTAGTAAATGTCCTTGCCACCGGCCTGCCATGTGAGCTTATCACCGCTTTGTGTGAATTTTTCCTTGCCCTTTACGTTCTCGATATCTGAAAGGTTTGAAGCATCCTCCAAGGTATCCTTTTTGTCTTTATTTTTAAGGTGATCTACTACGATTGTTTTGTTTACGTTGCCGTTTGCATCTGAAATGAGATATACGCTCTCGTCCTTGTCTGCGTCGTTATCCTTTAATGATACGCTGTCCATGAGCTTATCTGCTATGTCATCAGCATCCTTGCTGCTTCCTGTTGTGCTGTCTGCCTCGGCTGTGACTGCAGTGCTGTTCTTCTCCGCAAAAACTGCTGTTGCTCCGATTCCTGTACCTACAAGTGCTATTGTGAGGACTCCGGCTACAACACGGACAATATATTTACTTTTTAACTTTTCTTTCAATTCTGGTAATTTCATGTCTTATTCCTCCTGATTTTGTTTTTGAGGTCATATTTTTATGTTATGAGGGTCAAAAAGTATTTTATCCCTCATTTATGATTAATCAGATTACTAAGCTGTCAGGTTCTTGTTTTTAAAGCCTGCGCTTGTGGCACATATTACTTTGTCAAAAATCATAAACATTGACGGAAGTATAAATACTACTACAAACATACTGATGATTGCGCCTCGTGCAAGCAGTATACAGATAGAACTGATCATATCAATGTTTGAATAAAGTCCTACACCAAAGGTTGCGGCGAAGAAACAGAGTGCACTGACTATAACTGAGTTTGTCGAATCTGCAAGTGCCTTTGTGATTGCCGGCTTTTTGTCCATTCCGGTGTATCTGTTCTTTCTGTACTTTGTGGTCATAAGTATCGCATAGTCAACCGTTGCACCAAGCTGTATGGTTCCGATTACGATGCTCGCGATAAACGGAAGCTTCGTTCCTGTAAATCCCGGAATTCCCATGTTTACAAAGATTGCAAACTCGATGACCGCTACAAGTATGATTGGAAGCGATACTGATTTGAATACTACGAGGATGATAAGGAATATCAATACGATTGATACTGCACTTACACGCTTAAAGTCTGTATCTGTGATAGTGATAAGATCCTTTGTACAAGGTGCCTCACCGATAAGCATTGCGTCCTCGCTGTAACTCTTTACTATCTTTTTAATCTCTGTTATCTGGTTGTTTACCTCATCAGATGCTGTCTCATATTTTGATGAAACAAGCATCATCTGGTAATCACCGTTTTTGAATATCTCCTTTGCCTCATCCGGCACCATATCATCCGGTATTGTAGGTCCAAGTATTGAGTCAAGCGATACCGCAAGCTTTACTCCATCGACCTTCTTGATATCATCTATCATGCTTATGCTGTCTGCCTTTGACATATCGCTCGGCGCGATGATGATATGTGTGGCACCCATAGCATACTCCTTGTCGAGTCTTTCATTGGCCTGCTTACTGTATGCACTGTCAGGCATGGTTCCTGCAAGGTCATAGTAGACCTGATCATGAGTGTATCCGTATATTGCCGGGATGAGCACTACGATGAAAATCACTGCAAGTATCTTATAATGATTTGTTACCCAGCTTGCAATCCTGGAAACATCCGGCATAAGAATCTTGTGCTTTGTCTTCTCGATTGCCTTATCACATGCAAGAATCAGTGCAGGGAGAATTGTTACACATCCGATAACTCCGAATACAACGCCCTTTGCCATTACGATTCCCAGGTCAAGTCCAAGTGTAAAGCTCATGAAGCAGAGGGCTACGAAGCCTGCGATTGTTGTGATTGAGCTTCCTGTTACTGAAACAATTGTGTGGGAAATAGCATGTGCCATGGCTCGCTTCTTGTCTCCGTCATATCTGTCTATCTGCTCCTGATAGCTGTGCCACAGGAAAATCGAATAATCCATTGTTACGGCGAGCTGCAATACTGCTGTCAGTGCCAGTGTCAGGTATGAAATCTGTCCCTGTATAAAGTTTGTTCCCAGGTTATAGATAATAGCCATTCCTATGCTTAGGAGGAATAACATCGGAACAATTATTGAATCCATTGTAATTCCCATGACAAGCATTGAAAGCAATGCTGCTATGATGACATATATAGGAGCCTGCTGCATAACAAGTGTCTTTGTATCTGCGTTGACCGCTGCCATTCCTGCTACGAAGCAGTGGTTTTTCACCATCTTATCCATCTTGTTGACGGCTTCCATTGTCTCATCCGAACCCATTGTGTCACTGTAGGTGACGAGCATGAGCTGGCTGTTTGCATCCTTGTTGTTAAATGCGTCGTACACCTCATCCGGAATTGCCTCTCTTGGCAATGTGGAATCAGCGATTGTTCCGTACCAGATGACATCATTTACACCCTTAAGGTCCTTAATGTCATCAGCCAGAGTCTCTATGTCCTGATCCTTCATATCCTCCAAGATTACAAAAGACAACGCTCCGGTTCCAAACTCATCTACCATGATATCCTGACCCTTCATAGTCTCTATCTGGCTTGGCAGATAAGAAAGGATATCAAAGTTGATTCTCGTGTTGATAAAGCTGATGCCCGACGGTATAAGCAATGCAAATGCAACTATCAGTATCAGCACACGATATTTTACGACTCCTTTTCCAAATTTAATCATTAGATTCACCACTCTTTCTTTTTTTCGTATTGAAGTATAAAAAAAAAGACCGAATAAATAAATATTCAATCTCTTCGATTTGTCATGTGAGATATACAAATCCATCAATTTGTATATCCGATATGACACATATATGATATTGTATTTGATTTCTGACACTTTTTCACAGCATTTTCATATTTATATGAACACATGCCTCTTTATGATTCTGCTTTATGAGCTTGCTTAAGCCGTCATTTTCCATGACAATTGTCCTCTACAGCTCACTTAGTATATCATCCATAGAGCGTGTAATCAGATACATGTATGCCTCAGCCATCTCCTTCGGCTCGATGTCATCCATGCCCTGGGCTATCCATCCCTCCGTGATAAAGCACAACGACTGCGCATAATATGTAGAAATCACCTCCGGTGTGAGCCAGCGGTATTTGGATTTCTTTCCTGTACTCTTTTCGTTTATGATATTCATAAACATCTCGCAGACGCACTTCATGGCAATCTGATTAAACGTCACAGCCCCCTCCAGCTTTAATGCTTTCTTGTAAAAAACACTGTTTGCCGAGATATTATTGAGCATCAGCACAATCGCTTCAAAAATCATTCCGGCATTGAGCAGTGGCTTGATGGGCTCAAGCAGCTCGCTTTTGATAATCCACTCTATCAGCTCGTACTTGTCCTGAAAATGATTGTAAAACGTAGGGCGGATAACTCCGGCCTTGTCCGTTATCTCTTTAATTGTAATCTTATCGATTGGCTTTTTCGCCGAAAGCTCTATAAGGCTCTCAGCGAGCACCAGATCTATTGCATTCTTACCTTGCTGTGTCATTACTCATCAAACTCCATCGTGACAAAGTAGCCCTTCTCAGTCTCCCTCACATCCACGACATCGCCCTCGCGGCTTTTGAGCCTCTCGCTGACCACGTAGTTTCCCGACATGGCAATCGCATGCTCTATCGTATAATAATATGAAGTTGGAAGCTTGCTCTCTGTTACCTTCAGATGGTCACCGACCTTGGTAAGTCCGGGTCTCTCCATCTTAAACTCCATCCGACGCATTCTGTCGCCTTTCTGTTACTGCTTAATTTTCCTCTTTTCTATCCTCAACAAACGTTGCCTCAAACTCCTTTTGCTTGTTGTAGGCGCTCTCCGCCTTTGTAGCACGGCTTGTAATCCAGATATTGGACACTCCGTTGAAAATCAGTATGATACCGACAACAACAGTGGCTGTCTTCATTACATCAAATGCATTTGTCACACAGATTATTCCAAAAATCAGACTGATTATTGAAAAAATCAGGCCGACACTCCAGCCTCCGTAACCGTATTTTCTGGCATCCACAGCCTCAATAATGCTCCTGATGCTGTGAAAAATGAGCACCAGACCGATGACTATAGGTATCAGGCTCACCACAACCTTTGGCTGTACCAGAAACCATATACCCACTGCCAAAACCACAAGCCCCAGCATCGCTGAAAAACCATTCGTAACTATATTCAAAAAATAGCTGCACATATAGACCACTCCGATGATGATAAGCACTACCGCAAGCACATTGGCCACAATCGTGAGCACCGAAGCTCTCCATATGATAAACACCAGTCCCAGCGCTATGCAAAGCACTGATGACAGTAGAAAATCAGCCTTTATTCTGCCTAAAAACTCCTTCATACACGACCTCCTTTATATATCCTGCCCTACATTACTTTTCTAATTCTGTTCCTCTGCACTATTCTTAACCAGGTCAAGAACAGTCTGAAGCTCAGCACCCTCAACCGGTGCAGCTCCATATCCAAGACGCTTGTAATCCTCTGTAATCTCAGCCAGCTCAGTAGTTTTATCGCCCTTCGCATCAATTACAAAATATCTGCCCTGTGACGCAGCATCATCCCACACGAGATAAGCACGGATTGCGCAGTTTGGAGCCATATCCCTTGTCGGGAAATCAACTCTGGTAACATTAAGCGTATCAGAAATCTGCATAGACATAACAGAGAAATCCTCCTCCATATATGGATACATACGCTTCTGCTGATATGCCTCCTCGTACAGCTCATCTATTAACTTTTCCTTCTCATCGGCAAGTCGGTCCATGAACTCTTTTCCGCCCTCAAACATCTTCGCCGGCAGGAAAATATGCTCATACTGCATACGCTCGAAGATGACATACTGCTCTGCTGTCATCTGTACAGTCTTGCCCTTTGTCGGTGATGTAGGATGCCCCTCTCTTCTGGCCTTTTCCACTGCCTCAATCTTTTCTACAAGAGGCTTTTTGAAAATCAGATTGTGAGTGAACGGGTTGAATGCGATACCATTAATCTTTGACTCTTTATTTGCCACCATATTGTTGACTGCAAGAAACGGCATATTTACAATGCATGGTGACGGATGATCCTTAGAAAGCTGTGCCTTTGAGGTATAAATCGGCATGAAAGCCTCTCCCTCACCGTTTTTAATAAATAGCGGAATCGGCTTGTTGTTCTCTCCGACATTTGCAGGTACCAGGAATCTGCTCTTAGTGCATTTTTCAATGAGCTTATTGAGCGTCTCCGCCTTTTTGTCGCTTGAATACTGTGTCATCAGCGCCTCAACCTCTGGGTTTTGCACCTCAAGGGTGAAGGCCGGATCATCCTTTAATTTATTTTTGATTTTATTTTTATCCATTTATACTGCTTCTCCTTATATTAAATGCCCGGATTTACATCCAGGCATTATTTTAACACATTTCTTTTATCAACTCAACAATCTTAGTATCTCTTGCTATCCATTCTTTATCAAGAAAAGCGCTGTTTGCCTTTATTATCTCATCCGGCGTAGCCCATGACAGATGATACTCAAGCCTTATCTCGCTGTCTGTCATCTGTGCTGCCACATGCTCGTCCTTCACATCACAGAAATACACGTAGGTGTGACAGTAATATATCTTGTCAGCCTCAAATATATCGCGTCTCTTTTCTATGACCTTGCCGCACTCCCTGATGCTTTCCGGCACGACAAGAAGCCCTGCCTCCTCGCGCACCTCCCGCGCCAGCGCCACCTCGTTGGTCTCTCCTGCATCGATGCCGCCGCCCAGTATCTTGTAGTAGCCCTCACCGGCCTGCTGCATGGCAAGCTTTCCGTCTCTGATAATAACCGCGCGCACCGCGAAGCGCTCAAATACCTCCATATCATCGGAATAGTTGTGTTTGTCAAATGTATATAGCGTTCTCATATTTATCCTCCGTATATGGGCTGTAATCATTCATTAGTATACATGGAAAGTAGTTTTATTCTACACCATTTGATAGCGAATTGGAATACTATTATCGTCCATTTACCTGCAAAGTAGCACCACTGTCTCTATGTGCTCTGTATATGGGAAGCAGTCATATGGTGTTGCACGCTTCACTGTATACCCATGCTTTGTGAGATACTTTAAATCCCTCGCCAGTGTTTCCGGACCACATGACACATACACCACTCTCTCCGGTGACAGCTTGACAACCGATGATAAAAATGCCTCATCGCTGCCTGTTCTTGGAGGATCCATTATGACAACATCCGCTTTCTCACCCTTTTGTGCCATCTCGACCATGAATTTTCCGGCATCGTCATTGTAGAAGCGGATATTTCTGATGTCGTTTCGCTTTGCATTGGTGACTGCATCACGGATTGCATCACGGTTTAGCTCGACTCCGATGACTTCACCTGCATTTTTCGCTGCTATGATACCTATGGTTCCAGTGCCGCAGTATGCATCGATTATGCGCTCCTTGCCGGTGAGGTGTGCCTCGTGAATGGCTTTTTCGTATAAAAGCTCCGTCTGTACCGGATTCACCTGATAAAACGAGCCTGGTGAGATGCGGAAGGTACAGCCGCACAGCTTATCCTCTATGAAGCCCTTGCCATAAAGCGTGATGTTTCTGTCTCCGAGCACCATGCTTGTTCTTTTATCATTCACGTTGAGCACCACTGTCGTGATATTGGGATGCTTCTTCCTGAGTGCTTTTACGAAATTGTTCTTCGATGGAAGTATCGGCGATGCCAGGACAAGCACTACCATTATCTGCCCTGTTGCATAACCCTTTCTTACAAGCACATGCCTGAGAAGGCCATAGCCGGTGTCCTCATCATAGGTCTTTATCCTGAATGAGCGGAGCATATCCTTTATGTCCCTTATTATCTCATCTGACTCCTGCTCCTCTATCATGCAGCTTTCGATATCCACCACATCATGTGTGTTTTTCCTGTAGGCTCCCGCCACAATCTGACCGCGCCTCGTACAGTCAAAGGCTGCATGAACCTTGTGACGATAATAGAGCGGATTTTTCATGCCGACAATCGGCTCCACAAAGCAAAAAGGCTTTAGCAGCTTTTTCATGTATGCCTGCTTGGTTTTTAACTGTTCCTTATATTCTACGCCCTGATAGTCGCAACCGCCACATTTCTTCGCATACGGACATGCGTTATCGCTTTTTGCCCGGCTGCTTTTCTCCTTTAGTCTCGGCTGTCCGTTGGCTTTTTTGTATTTTTTCTCATTACGCGTGGTTTTTCCCCTGTAATTGCCTTGATTTTCCGCCATATCTGTGCTCCTTAAAATCGGCTATGCTAACTACTTTGTGTATGTATTATATAGATACACATGATTATCTATACAGTGCCATCCGCTTGAAGCGCCTGCTGTCACACATATATATGTCTTTCCGCTTGCTGCCTTCTCATAGCTGACCGCACAGTTGCCGGACTGATTTACAAAACCTGTCTTTGCACCGATTACCTCGCCGCTTGTCATCCTGTCCTCTATTCGGCGCAGGAACAGATTCGATATGTTCAGTTTCTCAGGATGCTGCGGTGTTGCAGCCGTGCTATATGTATGATTTGAAAGTACTGTTTTACAAATGTCGTCCTGCATCGCTGCCTGCATGATGACCGCCATATCATAGGCTGTGCTGTAATTGTTCTCATCATATATGCCGACAGGGTTTGCAAAATGTGTGGTCTGGTCTATACCAAGCTCTGCTGCCTTCTGATTCATCATATCGACAAATGCTTCCATGGAGCCTGCTGTATAAACCGCAAGCTGATATGCCGATTCTCCACCTGATGGCAGGATGGTTCCGTTAAACACATCGCGAAGAGGCACCTGCTCACCGTCTAAAAAGCCTGTTGTACTGCAATCATGCACATATGAATAATCTGTGGCTTCTCTTGTAATTGTAACAACCTCGTTGAGCTTGTTTTCTATCACAGCCTGCCTGTCTATTTCGGTGTTTTCATTCTCCGCTGCAGCAATTGCATTTTTCTCAGCCTGCTCTGCTGCTACAAGCACTGTCATAACCTTTGTCATGGAAGCCGGATACATTTTCTCATGAGCATTTTTTCCCGCAACAACTGTGCCGTCCTGCTCATCAATCACTACGGCATAAGAGCTCTCAAGCTCATCTCCGATCGCTGCTGTAGCATCAGACTCCTTTGGCACAAAAAGCTCCTTTGCTTCCTCTGTCTCACTTACCTGCTCTGTCACACCGGTCACATTTTCTGTGGCTGTTCCTGTGTCTTTTGCCTTACTACTGTCTTTCTTTGCTTTATTAAAGCACGATATAACTATTATAATCGCTATAACGACTATCACAGCCACTATTCCTACAAGCTTAATCTGTGAAGCTCCTGTATTTCGTCTGCGGCGTCTGTAATTTTTTCTGCTATTATTTCTCATATCCAATCCCTGTCTCGTTGTAACTATTCATCCCCACGCACATTCGCAAAACCGCACTATACTTGTGCTTTTTTGTTCTCAGTGATTCTGAATAATCTCATTTCATTTTTATACTGTAACCTGTTAAGTATACTCCCTATCCGGAAGCTGTGCAATAATTATCGCAATAAACATGAGCACGCATCCAAAAATTTCTCTGCCACCTAGCATCTGGTCCAGCAGAATCCATCCTGCAATC
>OLOU01000952.1_pt1 | contig 22174 bp, 23 predicted proteins | sample 1672101 | NCBI WGS metagenome assembly OLOU01 (sample SAMEA3136645, study PRJEB25190) | human gut metagenome | biome: human gut; feature: human-associated habitat; material: faeces | place: Austria | collected 2013
ATTATTTTTAACACCGGCTCAAGCAGACTCACTATTGCCTGCTAAGTAATCTTCAAAAAATAACCTGCATCATCTTATGAATATCTTTCCGGCCCATATTTCCTTCCTCATCAGTCACGTAGCTACTGCTACGCTCCATCTTCGGAAGATAATCTGACCTCGGAAATCTTATTCAAATCTAAAGCAGTTTCTTTATTTCAGATTACTGAACGAATACGGGCGTGACACCGATGAAGTGCAACGTGACTTGTCAGGCTCGGACGACATTGAAAAGTCTATAACCGCTCCAGCTGAAAGTTCGTCGAAAGTCAGGAACGTACGGTCCGCGCTCTTGCCGTTCACCTTCATTGACCTGACATAGAAATTCTCGGAAGAATTGTCCGGAGCATTGACAATGAACACTTTACCGTCAGGGCGAGTAACCTTCACGCTCTTGAACAGCGGAGTGCCGACAGCGAATTGGCCGGACGCCGGGCAGACAGGATAGAATCCCATCGCCGAGAACACATACCAGGCAGAAGTCTGGCCATTGTCCTCATCGCCGCAATACCCGTCAGGCGCTGCGGTGTAGAATTTCTCCATCACTTCACGCACGCGGGCCTGGGCCTTCCATGCCTGACCGCACCAGTCATACAGATATATGAAATGCTGGATAGGCTGGTTACCGTGCGCATAATTGCCCATATTCATCACCTGCATTTCCCTGATTTCATGAATCGGGAAGCCGTAATAACTGTCATCGAAGATAGGCGGGATATTGAAAACCGAATCCATCATATGTCCGAAATCCTCATCGCCGCCCATCAGGTCGATAAGCCCCTGCACATCATGAAATACGGACCACGTATAGTGCAGACTGTTGCCTTCCGTGAAATCTCCACCCCATTTGAGCGGGCTGAACGGCTCCGAAAACGTGCCGTCCTCGTTACGGCCCACCATCAGGTTGTACTTCGGATTGAACAGATTCTTATAGTTCAATGCAGCCTTGCGATACGGTTCAAGTTCTTCGTCTGACTTGCCCAACTGCTTGCCCAACTGCCAGATACACCAGTCGTTGTAGGCATATTCCAGCGTCCGGGCAGCATTCTCATTGATTCCGACATTGCAAGGAACATAGCCGAGACGGTCGTAGTATTCCCAGCCCAGGCGTCCCGTAGAACTCACCTCAGGATGCACTTTGTGAGCGCCTGAAGTCACTGCTTCCCACAGTTTCTCCACATCATATCCACGGATATCGTCTATGTAGGCATCAGCCACCACAGAAGCCGAATTGTTGCCCACCATACAGCCGCGGTGTCCAGGGCTCGCCCACTCAGGCAGGAAACCGCTCTCCATATAAGCATTGACAAGACCCTCCTGCACCTTCACGCTCTGCTCCGGATAGACGAGATTCATCAGCGGGAAAAGGCTTCTGAAAGTATCCCAGAAACCGGTATCCGTCGTCATATAACCAGGCAGGACCTCACCGTTGTACGGGCTGTAATGCACCCTTGCACCCTCTGCATTGACCTCAGAAAGGTCGCGCGGGAACAGCAGAGACCGGTACAGGCATGAATAGAATGTGCGGAGATGGTCAATGTTGCTGTCGCTGACCGAAATGCGTCCGAGTGCGGAGTTCCAGCTGTCGCGGCACGCGGTCTTCACCTCGTCGAAGGAGCGGCCGTCGATTTCGCGCAGATTGATCTGAGCCTGGTCAATGCTGATGAACGACGATGCCACGCGGAGATTCACCTGCTGTCCCCTGCCCGTCTTGAAGCCGACCAATGCCAATACATGATCCGCCTCGACTTCATTTTTTCCAGTAACTTTATTTCCGTCAATGACTTGCATCATCTCAAAAGGCGTATCGGAAACGATTACGAACCAGTTTCTGAAATTGTCAGGCACTCCTCCGTGGTTATTGGTGACATATCCCACGATCTTGTTCTCCTCCGGTATGACCTTCACGAATGAGCCGCCTGCGTAGCCGTCCACCACCAGATAGGACATTTCCTTTTCCGGATATGTGAGGCGGACCGCTGCTGCACGCTCGGTAGGCGAAATCTCGGCAACCACGTCATGCTCAGCGAGATACACCTTATAATAATAAGGCGTCGCCACCTCCGACTTGTGAGAGAACCAGCTTTCACGTTCATTCTCGTCGAAAACCGGCCCGGTAGTAACAGGCATTATCGAGAATGCGCCATAATCATTGATCCAAGGGCTCGGCTGATGGGTCTGCTTCAGGGTTGATACCCTTGTGGAACTGGACAGGGACTATGTGGTGTAGACTAGAAAATGCGAATCCGGAAATTGTTCTCCTGTTTATCAAACGAGTATTGTACCTGCCAAGTCTTTCCGGTAAATTGGTCTAAAAGGATGTAGTTGAACCTGTTGGCGGTCGGATACAGAGTGAATCGGCCAATGTTTTCTGTGGTCGCATCTTCAAGAGGAGTATCATCGATAGTCCATGTGAAGGCACTTGTATTTTTCTCTACAGAGTACTGGACCATCCATATCTGTCCCGTCCTTGTATCCAGTTTCATGAAATTCCAGGAGTTCTGTGTTGGAAATAATCTGAATGGGACGTTGGGATTCTGGCTTACTACGTATTTGCGCAAGTCACTATTCGTAGGAGTGTCATAAGATTGTGCTCCAGCTGTTGCGAAAGCCAGAATGAAGAACGTGACGAATGTAATCAGTTTGTTCATAACATGTAATGATTAGAGATTTCCAGAAAGGTATAACTAATCCTCCGAAAATCAAATTTAATTATGTACTCCTTGATTTTTTCAATAACAATGTTGTTGATAACAAAAATGAGCAATTTTGTCGGATAAGCGGCCTTTTTCAGGGTAATTTTGTCGATTAAGACTAAAAGCGAAGTATATAGTCTTCACCTTCCTTAAATGCGTTGCATTTTTCAAGATAAGTCTTTGTTGCGATGAAATCATCACCTATAAGATTAGCGCTGAACTCGCGTGCTCTGGACATGGCTCTGATAAACACGGACGGGTCACAGCGTCTTGTCAGCCGTCTTAAAGAGTTAAGATAGTCTTCGCGGAATACGGTAGGTATGATAATCTTAGACTGATCAGCACTGACCATCTCAGCATTCATCATGATACGCGATATGCGTCCGTTACCGTCATTGAAAGGATGAACCTCACTTACCATAAAGAGCATGAAAAGAGCTCTTGAGAAAGGAGATTCAAGAGTCCGGTAATATTCATATCCTTTCGTCAGGGTGCCACGCACAAGCCCGTAGTCCACGAAATGCGTATCTCCAGCATGATTGTTCTTCATCTTGAACATTCCCGGATCACGATCAGGCCTAGCGGCCATCATGATTCGATGTCTTTCCTGCAGTATCTCTATCAATTCCTCTGCAGAGCGTGGAGTACGTCGCATTTCACGTCGGCTAGATACAATCTGAAATGTGCCCAACACGTCATGAGAATCTGCATTTCTTGCCGGCATTGGCTGACCTGTATCAATTATTGCTCTGGCTTCCTCGATTTCGAATTCAGTGCCCTCAATATAGTTGGAGAAGTAACTTTCGAAGAAAGCGAAGTTCCTGAATTCAGAATTTGTCTGATTCGGTTCATCAATAACCGGGAATATCTCATTGTGTAAAGCTTCAAACAGGACTTCGAACAACTTCACCCTGTCACCATCGTAAGGAAGCCCAGCCGCACGGGCTATTGCGTTGTCTGACGTGAGAATAGCAGATGGCTTAGTGGACAGCAAGGCGCCGATTATTCCATTCAAGGTTTCGAACTCTTCCGTCATTCCCAGCAGTATCGATGTAGATCGCGCCTTGTCTCTGAACTCATTGATTCCGGCTTCGCCATTTACTTGAAGCATCTTTTCAAGGCTGTTTTCAATGATCTCACGAGGTAGGCACTTTGAATCACTGCCATTTCTGGCACGACCTTTTTGGAGATTCTCAAGAATGCGTCTTTCATTGCTTGCCACAAACAGATTTCCAATGAAAGGTCTGTCATATTCAGTTCCGGCAGGTCCTTCAATCAGATGAACCTTAATCCCAGGCAAAGAAACAATCTTAGAGTATTTATATGTCAAATATATATCTCCATTTTCTGTGGGCTTGAACTCGAATGCTGATCTATGGCTTATCACCGCATTTGGATACAATTGACCAAGTATATAGAATAGATTCCTTTTCACTATTATTATAGGATCTTCATCCATATTTGTAGTATAAACCTTAGGCGCTATTTTTCTAAGTTTGCCATTCTTTATCAAATTGGTCTTCTTTGCTGTCTCCGTTTTATCGGAAGTCGCCATGATTATCTCGTGAATATTGATCATGTTCCGTAAATTTTTCCAATAACAATGTTATTGATAACAAAAATAAGCAATTTTGTCGGATAAGAGGCCTTTTTTAGGGTAATTTTGTCGATTAAGAGGATTTTTTTGTCCTTGTTCCCTTGTCAGTCCACCTGTTCCGCAAAGTTTGGACGCGTCCGTCCGGCGGCAAGGGACAGTTCCTTCGTTCCGGGAAACAGACACCTTTCAGGCATCGGTTTCCGTGGCCCGCCCTTGCCTTTCTCTTCCGTCCGTATCCTTTCAATGCATCACAGGCAGCCCGTCAAGGGAAAGGAAAAACAATGCCTGAGGCAGAGAAAGTACAACTTAAAATCAACTGCAATATGGAACTGAAAAATGCGGACAACCTGCATATCTTCAAGCAGGTGCAGAGCGTCCCGGAAGACGCGCAGAAGCCGTTCGAGTCGCCTTGGGGAAAGCGCCTTACCGAGATTGACCCCATGTGGAGAATAGAGCAGCTCACTAGGCTGTTCGGCCCAGCGGGAGAAGGATGGTTCACGGAAGTTACCCGTCAGGAACAGGTAGCCCTTCAGAACGGAGAGATCTGCGTATTCACAGACCTCAATCTTTACATCAAGGACTCAAAGACCGGCAAGTGGAGTAAGCCAATACGTGGAACCGGTGGCAACCGTCTGGTACTGAAGACGGACGAAGGACTCTTCGTTGATGACGAGGCTTACAAGAAGGCTTATACGGATGCTTTGGGAGTGGCCTGCAAGTCGCTCGGCTTTGGAGCGGATATCTATCGTGGTCGTAACGATAGTAAGTACGCGAGTCAGACGTCAACAGTGGCAATCCCGTCCGAGAAGGAAACGACTGCACCTGTCTGTGCGCCTACATTGCCGGAGCAGCCGAAAGGATTGCCTGAATTAAGTCCTCAGCATCCGAGGTGGAACGCCTTCATAAGTTGGGCTGCCAAGAAACCGAAGGATAAGCCGTCGTGGACACTCAAGAGCGCCATCCGCAAGCAATGGAACATCACGGATGAGAATTTCAACGAACTGATGAAACTCTCCGGAAGACAAACGTCAAACAACTAAAACCTACAGATTATGCCAAACTGGGCCTGCACAAACTACATCGCCACCGGCGACATGGACGAACTCCAGGAGTTCGCCAGCACACTCAACACAATGCCGAACCTTCTGGAAGGAAAGCCTTTCAGCTTCGGACGCTACTGGATGGGAAACCTCCTGGCCGCCTTCGGAATGACGAGGGAGGAGATTGACGAAAGCCCTATCTACTGCCGAGGGACATTCGACCCGAACTTCCACGCCGTAGCATGCTTCTGCGGGCCGGACGTTGACGAGAAGGAAGAGTTCTCCGTCGACGCTGACGGAAGGCTGAGGTTCTCAACCGTCTCTGCGTGGGGCAAGTCGGACGACATTGAGGAGTTCATCAGGGACAAGTTCCCGTCAATCGAGTTCGCCTGGTCATCCACCGACGAGTTTGGCAACTTCCACAATACATGCAATCCGGAAGGGTTCACCGACCTGCCGGCATTCGTCCTTGACGGTTGCCTTTACTCAGAAGACGAGATTCCACAGATGCGTGAACACGCCGGAGAATACATTGACCTTCCGCCCGGTGCAGACGCGGCGTTCTTCCGCTCGCAGGAGTTCTGCGACATGGTTGACATGTACAACTACAGCCTTGATGATGACGGCAACCGCATCGGCTTCGCAGTGTTCAGGGACTGTTAGATTATCAACTGGGCCGCTCCTGCGGCGGCCCGCAAATCAAATCACATATGGGTTACAGGGTACATGTATGCACGACATACCGGGTACAGTACGGTGCAGGATGCTTTTCGGCCTGCGCGTGCGACGCGGTCAACCGTCTGCTTGAGAATTATGAATATCCGAACGGAGACGGCGGCAGGAAGAGCCTCGTGGAATACTGCGACGCCGAGGAGACCGTGATGGAGCTGAGCCGCGAAGGGCTTGGGTCGCTGGTGGCCTCGCTGGAGAACGGAGAGGCACCGGAAGAGACGGACGCCGTCCTCGACGCCGGATACACAAGGGAGGACCTCATTTCCGTATTCAGGGAATGGCTGGATTCCTCGGACAAGTCAAACGGCTTCATAAGGATAGAGTGGTTTTAAACAACAGATGCTATGGGATATTATACACAATTTGTATTCACCCTTGAGGAGGGTCCGGAAGAACAGTACCGGAGCATGACAAGGGAGATCGACGGGATTCTCTCATGCGACGACCTGTCGCTGTACGAGTCCGTCTACGCAAAATGGTATGACTACGAGGAGGACATGGAGCGGCTGTCGAGGGCGTATCCGGAAATCACGGTCCGCGTCAACGGGGACGGAGAGGATTCAGACGACCTGTGGCAGGACTTCTGGCACAACGGAAAGCGGTTCTGCGAGCGTGTCAGGTTCGCGGACTACAAGGACATAAAGGACAAGTTAAACTGAAAACAGACAAAGAAATGAGTTACAGAGTCATAAGACCGGCCACCCACGAGGAGTGGCTTGAAGAGAGAAAGAGGGGCATCGGGTCGTCCGACGCCGGAACAATAATGGGCGCGAGCCCGTTCCAGACACCGTACGGGCTGTACCTGCTGAAGACGGGACGGGCCGAACCCGTCAAGGAGAGCGACGCCATGTTCAACGGTCATATACTTGAGCCTGCCGTGGCGGAATGGTTCTCCGGAAAGACCGGCTCGATCGTCGACATCACGTCCGAGGGAGACTGGATGGCGGTGGATACTGAAAGGGACTATCTCCGCGTAAGCCCCGACCGCCTCTACTGGCCGAAAGGGACTCCGGCGGCGGAGCAGACGATGAGGAACGCGAGGGTGCTTGAGATAAAGTCCACGTCAAAGACTGTCGACAAGGATGACCTGCCCGACTACTGGTACTGCCAGATACAGTACCAGATGGGCATCCTGGGAGCCGACGCCGGCACGCTCTGCTGGATCACGGGCTCCCCGACGCTGCATTTCGACTATGCGGAAGTCCCGTTCAACCGGCCGTTCTTCGATGCGCTTATAGAAAGGATCGACCGCTTCTGGAACGAGAATATAGGGAAGGATATCCCGCCGGCAGACACCAATGCCGCGGATACGCTGAGGCGCTATCCCAAGTCCAGGAAAGGACTCACGGCGGATGCCGACAAGGCCATATTCGAACTGTGGAAGTCACTCAAGGACTGTCGGACAGAACTCAAGGAACTCGAGGAACGCGAGACTAATCTTACAGATGCGCTGAAGATGGCTACGGGAGAGGCCGAAACTCTCTCCTACACTGACACCGACACCGGAGAGGTAAGGATGCTGGCCACATGGAAGAGCAGCCTCAAGGAGGTGTTCGACGAGAAGGCCTTCCAGAAGGAGTTCCCCGAGAAGTGGATGAAGTACGGCAAACCTGAGACGACGGTTACCCTCGACAGGAAGTCACTTGAGAAGGACGAGCCTGAGATATACGCAAGATTCTCTTCGAAAGTGAGCGGAAGTAGAAAATTCCTCATTAAATAGTATCTAAATAATAATCTTAAAGTATTTATTCTTATATTTGCCGTGACCTGGCGGACTAACCGCTCCGGCAGGTCGGGCAAGATACAATACCAACATAAAACCACAAGAAAATGGCAAACAACCAGTCACTGGTCGGCAATATCGACCTCTCGGCGCTCAACGGGGCGCGTCTTGAGACGACGGCGGGCGGGAACCAGACCGTCGTCATTCCCGTGTCGGGGAATCCTTCCATATTCGTAGGCTCGAAGGAGAAGGGCGGACACATCTACATGGACATCGAGGTGCGCGAGGTGCCCGACAACAGATACGGCAACACGCACTTCGTCAAGCTCTCGGTCGGCAGGAAGAAGCGTGAGGAGATGGGGCTGACGCAGGACAGCGTCAAGCAGTATACCCCGATAATCGGCAACCTGAAACCTCTCGCGAAGAGGAGTCGGGAAGAGGACATGCCGGAGGGATAGCGGAAGGATGCTTATTTATATCAGTTTTTAAGTTCTAACGGCAAGCCTGTACGTACGGGCGGCGTCGTCACGATGTGAATCGCGGCGGCGCCTTTCTCTTTTGGATAATGAACTTCCGTAAATAAGCGTCAGGATACCTCTTGTCCGGAAAAATACGTATTTGTTTCGAATAATTACGAACAACGGCTGGGGTGAACTATCTTTGCAACCTTTTCGCTTTTCAGCAGGTATAGTGTCAGAATAGAGTCGTGATGAAGATATACGGACAAGGAATCATCCATAGGAGACAAGATTACTATCGTGGGCAGAATCCGTGACGTCATGATTCTGTCCGCAGTTTTCATACATCAAGGCCTTAGGAGGAAACAGGTCATTACCTGTCCGTACAGATAAACCTCAGGGCCTTCTTCAGACGCGCGTGCCCATATCCGGACACGGATCCCGCGCCAATCCGAAAACACCGCCAGCGAACCGGCTTTCACTTTTCATTCGGCTCCGTCCATTCCGGAGTCCCGATGGCCGCAGCCCACGTCAGTCTGCTGGCGCGGAACTGTCCAAAGGCGGGAGAAGTGAAATTGACCGGAACAAACTCTACAATTGAGCCATGGCCATAAGACCCGAATACGAGAAGGCGTATTCCACATTCATCGTGATGGGCATTTTCGTCCTTGCGGTGAACATATACTACTATGCGTATCCGCTATGGGACTCAATGGGCATGACGCATCCCGTAGCCGTGAAGATGTTCCTGAAGATGCGCAGGGCCGGATACTTCGCCTCGCCGCTGTACACGAAGGGACTGGCACTGATGCTAAGCCTGCTTACCGTGATGACGCGTCACGGCAGGAGAAACAGCCTTCCGTGGTGGCGGATCTCGATTGTCGCCGTTTCGGGAGTCTTCCTGTATTTCTTTCCGTTCGGCAATCCGGCCGTCTATACGGCGGCCTCGGCAGTCGGGTACTTGACGGTCATTCTCGGCGCATCACTCTCCCTGTACAAGCTGACAGGGTTCATCAAGAAGCGCAACGACTTCAAGGAGATGTTCCTGCAGTGCGAAAAGAAGATCGACACGGAATTCTCCGTCAACCTCCAGACGCGCTACCAGTACAAGGGCAAGCAGCATACGGGATGGATCAATGTCGTCAATCCCTTCCGCGGCACGATGGTCCTCGGAACTCCAGGCTCGGGAAAGTCCTTCTCGGTGTATCTGCCTTTCATGGAGCAGATGATACGCAAGGGATATACCATGTTCGTGTATGACTACAAGTACCCTTCGCTCACGTTTGACGTATACAACATGCTTCTGCAGAACATCGGCTGCTATGACAGGCTGAACCTGAAGCGCCCGACGTTCTGCGTGGTCAATTTCAAGGACCCCAGGTACTCGCTGCGCTGCAATCCTCTGAATCCCCAGTATATAACGAGCCTCACGGACTGCACCGAGATTGCCGACGTGATAATGAAGAACCTCGTGGAGACCGACAAAAAAGACTTCTTCACGCAGTCCGCGCAGCTCTACATCGACTGCTGCACATCGTTCCTCTGGGTATATGAGAAGGGCCGGTACTGCTCCTTCCCGCATCTTGTCGAACTGATGTGCCATCCGGCGGAGCATGTCATCGGACTCATATCGCAGTATCCCGAGCTTCAGACGAAGGTGGCGTCCTTCAAGGAGGCCCTTCAGAAGAAGGCCAACGAGCAGCTCGCCGGACAGACCAGTTCCGCCACGGTTCCCGTCGCGGGTATGTCCACGCCGTCCCTCTACTGGGTCCTCTCCGGGGACGACTTCAAGCTGGACATCAACAACCCCGACGAGCCAAAGATAGTGTGCGTCGGCAACGATCCCGACAATCAGGCGAGCTACGGGGCGGCCCTGGCCCTCTTCTTCTCAAGGCTCTTCAAGCTGGTCAACCATCCTGGCAAGCTGAAGAGCGCCATCCTTCTGGACGAGGCCCCGACGGTGCTCATCAAAGGCATCGAAGGCGTCATAACGACCGCGCGAAGCAATCTGGTGGCCGTGGTCCTCGGAGGACAGGACAAGACCCAGTTCGTGAGGGACTACGGGGAGAAGTACGCCAACGTCATCTTCAATGCCGTCGGCAACATCATCTCGGGCCAGGTCAACGGAAGCACAGCCAACGAGATGTCCAAGATGTTCGGACGTGAATTCCGCGAGCGCCAGAGCCAGACACTGTCGGATGACAACGAGAGCATCCAGCTCTCCTTCTCGGAGGAGGAACTGATGCCTGTGAACAAGATAGAGACGCTGTCCCAGGGGACGTTCTTCGGGAAAGTGGCGGATGACTTCACGGCAAAGATCGAGCTGAAGCTGTTCTGCGGGGAAATCGTGGTGGACATGGAGGCCATGAAGGCGAGAAAGGTGGCCAGCAGGCCGCTGCCACGCATGACCTCGTTCGGAGAAGAGGAACTTACACGTGCCATCATGGAAGGAGACATGAGAGATGCGGCCCTCCGCCAACTTGCAGTCGGCAGGCTAAAGGGCAGAGGAATCAATGACGCCATCGATGAAAGCGACATAAAACAGGAACTGGAAAGTGTATCGGACGAAGACAAGACGACATTCCTATCCCAATATGCAAAGACATATATCCGTATGCATATTGATTCCGTCATCGAGGACAACTACCACAGGATAAAGGACGACATATCAATGATACTCCAGTCACATGGAATCGGCGTGGATGACAGGACGGAAGAAGTCCCGACGGATGCCGGCCAACCGCAGGTTCATGATGAAGATGAGGAACAATGCACTGGGCCTGCTGACGGGATCGTAGAGGATGCCGCACCGGAGGCTATTCTGCCGATGGATGACGAGTATGAGTCGTGATTCCACCATATTGTCAATGGTCTGGAGGACTGTCGAAAAACACTGTGTTTTTACAATAAAATTCGAGAGATCTTATACGAATTTGTCGCTGAAGAGGAACTGGAACAGTCCGGTGAACAGGATTCCATTATTGTCCCGAAGTATTGTTTCATCATATTAGCGAAAAATGCTCATTTATCTCTCAAATTCATTTGAAAGACCTTCCATAGCTCCGATAAAGGTTAGGAAGTTTTCTGAGAACCCGCTTATTTCAGCAGTCCAGATTCCTTTGTAGTTTACGCCCCGGGTGTGGGCAGAGACATCACAAATATAGTTTTGGCGGCCAAAAGGCTTTGGCTTCCCATTTCCTGGATAATCACAGTCTTGCGAGTCAGAGAATACAATTATTCTATCAAACTCTTCTCCCGAGAACTGTGAGTGGCACCACTCCAGTACCTGTCTGGTGAAGATACCACCTCCGCCAATTCTACTCCTTGTTTCAGTTATCTGCTTACAAAGATTGAAACCTTTCTGAGGATAGGGGATGAATTCGTGAGCACCCTTTCTTGCCCGGTCCTCACCAGCAGTACATACCAGTCGGTATTCTTCGCATTGGTTTGCTGCCAGCATTGCCATTGCACACGCGTGATCCAAGCGTGAGAACTGGCTGCCGGTTGAGTTTAGGTTTCCCATCGATCCCGATACATCTACGATAAAGAGGGTCCGTCCCGGTAGAATAGGCAACTTGGAGTAGGCAACGAGCATGGTTTCCTCAATATATCTGTCGAGTTCCGGATTCATTCTTGCAGCTTTCAAATAGTCCAAAGGGAGTAGTTTAGACCCATTCATTGAGTTTAACCCAGCCAGAATAATCTTTTGGTCGACTTCCGCGTGTCTCATATTTGCCAGGTTCCTAAGCATCGCCAAGGCTCCTAGCCTTTGCTCAAGAATGAGATCAGTCCAGGTTTTCTTCTTGTCTGCCCCGGAAGAAAGCATAACCTCCCAAGTTTTTGGAGTGGCAAGTTGCCTATTAGCAATTCTCTTGAAAAGCACCGCTTCTTCCTCGTCTCTGGGAACAGGCCTGGCCAGGAACATCACATCGCGTAACTTAACCACCGAATCCCGGTCATATTTAGCAAACTGATATTCGTCAAAGTTATGGAAGGCTTCTCCCAAACCAATCTTGGCCTGGTTACACAAAGGGCATCTGCCGTCTTTCCAGTATAGGACAAGAAAGTCAGAAAGCATGTCTGCTCTGGTAATAATACGTGGAAGAAGCTTCCCCACAAGTTTTCGATGTGAATAGCTACGGCACATCTGTGCTGCTAGATATAGCGGGGTGTGACGCAGTTTCTGTTTTTCTCTGGCTTCGACGGCTAGGTCAAACACTTCTTGAGGGTCGCAGAGAGGTACAAGACGATCTATCTCTGCTGAAACCGATTTTCCATCCTGATAAGCGATATCTTCCCACAGAAGATTAGCGAGCACAGCCCTACGGAGCAATGCAAGATTGCTCTGCGATGCCGCCGCATTGCCGAATCCTCCGGCAAGCCTTTCTTCTGTCTTTCTTTTTGATGTGGGGTTAATCTTACTCATAACAATTCTTGTTTAATAGTAAAAATGTGGCGCAACAATGTCCGGGCTACACAGGTTCGTGTAAAAGCTCAAAACCTCATCTTTCCGGAGGGAACTGTCACTAGGGTTAGTCTACAGAGCCCCCAACCTTCATCACAAAGTCGTAAAACTCTGGAGAAAGCCAGATAACCGGCATGGTCTGCACCCGTATGCACCGCAACTTCCGCAGTGTCCATGCTAATAGGGTTTGCGATTTGATGCCAGCTCTGCATCAGCGGGTTTCTTTAGTTACGAAGAAATCCCAGACTACGGCAGCCACATTAATTAAATAACCAGTGTAATAGTCGCGAAGGCAATAAATTACCCATTGTGGCAAGGAGGCCACAATGCCATCTCTTCGGCCAGTGAGCATTTACGCACTCCTTAGATAATAGCTGCTTCCAAGCTTATATCCTGGCTGTTTTTAGGTCTGGACCTTTTTTGAAGTAATCCTTCGCTTCGACAACTGGTTTAAGGAGAGTCGGGAAGCCACAATCAACGACATTGATGTAAATGTCTTTTCGGCATTCCCTTATTGGCATCTCCTTATGAAAATATGTGACGCAAATAGCGCAAAGACTCATTACAATTCTGTTTGCGGCAACTTGTAGTCTACCGGACCAAAGTATCACGAAGAAATTCTTTGCTACAGCAGTCACATATGAGTTTTCAAAGAGCTATGATTTCAATTTCTGCAGCAAATGTAGAACACTACTGCGCAGCCTTTCTGCGCACTACAATTTTTTTCCATTTTTTTCCATTTTTTTCCATTTATTTGGACGACTCGTAAAAGTCATGGGTGTTTCAAATGTTTGTGTGTGTTTGTTGTTCCGGGCATTTAATACCTGTTGCCTTGCTGATTATTGCAGGGCATATACGAAAAAACTGGATTTGAGTCCAGTTGAGAGTGATACATGCCGGATAGGAAGAGTCGCTCCAGTTGGCGATTCTCACTCTGGTAGGTACACAGGACCGGCAGTCCTGCCTCATTATCCCACTTCATCGGCAATGATTCTTGTTTACATATACCGATGAATCAAGGAAGTCCTTTCAGCCTATTCTTGATAATGTTGGGCTGCGTCTTTGTGCCGTTTGGCGATAGACGCAACCAACGTCTTAGGGGCCAGGACTATGATACCTTCTCCATACGCCATCAAGTCACGCTCCAGCTCTGGATTCACAATAACTTTCAATTGAAAAGTAGTATAACCTTCCTCGTCTGCCTCAATGACCGTCTGGCTCTTATGTAAAGGCTTGGTGCGGATATATGGAGCCTCTTTGGGATTGGCTTTGAAAACAACCTTTTGAGGTTTCATCATGCGGTCTTTCGTTACACCTATCATATCGTTGAACCAAGTATCCGGATTGAAGTTTCCCATAGGGAAGAACTCGCATTCTTTTGGTGCCGGTTCAATGCTGACGATACGGTCTAGGGCCAGATTGAATACCGGAATCTTACCTTCACGGCGCCCAAATATGAACCACCTATTACGGAATTCTTTCAGCACATAAGCGGAGAAGTTGAAAGTCTCCGGACGCGGATTCTTGAAACTGTGATAAGTGATGCGCAACGGCTTTTGTACTGAAATAGCTTCATATAAGGGAGTTATATGGTGAAGGCCGATAAGCGCATCGTTTTTCTCAAAGTAGATGACTGGCTTTTTCTCATGACGTACGGCGCTGACATGATCTTCCAGTCGGCCGATAATGTCTTCCATACCGGAGAATGCAGCAAATCCGCTTAGCTGTTTCAATACGCCTACTGCATCTGCCATCATTGCGGTATCTTGTTCGGTGAGGGGGACATTCGTAATACTATACTCCGGGTCTTCGTATGTGTAGTACTTATTTTGCTTGACAACGATCGGGGCGTTGTATCCCAGTTTGTCGGAGCGCATCATTTGGATGTCCGCCTGGACGGTGCGGCGGGAAACATTCTCATCGCGTCCTTCATACTCGCTGAGGGCATCGGAGCACGCATCAATCAAGTCCTCGAGCGTCCACTTGCGGTAGTGGTTTCTAAGACAGTTGTCGATGGTCTTGTATCTTATTAAAGCATTCTTGGAAACTGGCATACAATCAAATTTTTACAAAAATAATGAAAAAGACTCATACTACGCAAAAACATTGCGTACTTACCCATTTCCTTTGCACTTGAAACTTAAAAAACGAAGTGTTATGTATGAGATTGCATTGAACGAAACGCCCATTAAGATTTGGGCAAAATATGTGGATGCGCACGCTATGAAGGAGATTTTCAATCTCTCTACACTTCCGTTTGTCTTCCATCATCTGGCCTTTATGCCCGACGTGCACGGAGGAAAGGGAATGCCTATCGGAGGCGTCCTGGCGACCAAAGGTGTAGTTATCCCCAATGCCGTTGGGGTGGACATCGGATGCGGAATGTGTGCGGTAAAGACATCCTTGAAAGTGGCAGGCATCCCGTCGGAAGTATTGCGCAAGCAGATTCTGCGTGGAATTCGTAAGCAGATTCCTCTAGGCTTTGATCATCACAAGGAGGCTCAGGACGAAGCCTGCATGCCCCATGGCTTTGACATCGACAAGATGACTGTCGTAAAGCGCCAGTATGTTTCTGCGACAAAGCAAGTTGGAACGCTGGGCGGAGGCAATCACTTTTTAGAACTGCAGAAGGACACTGATGGCACATTGTGGATTATGATTCATTCCGGTTCACGTAATCTGGGTGCCCAAGTAGGAAGCTATTACAATGAGAAGGCGAAGGTTCTGAACAAACGCTGGTTTTCAAACGTCAACCCTGATATCGACATGGCTTTTCTTCCTATGCAGTCTGATGAGGCCCACGCTTACTGGGATGAGATGAACTACTGCATTGAGTTTGCGCTTTGCAATCGCAGACTAATGATGGAACGTATCTGTCAAACCATCGGCGAGGTGTATCCTGACGCGCAGTTCGAGCCCATGATAAACATTGCGCACAATTATGCCGTATGGGAGAATCATTTCGACGAAAATTGCATCGTTCACAGGAAGGGGGCGACTCGCGCGCGTGTAGGTGAAATAGGTATTATACCTGGTTCCCAAGGCACCAAATCCTATATTGTAGAAGGACTCGGAAACACAGATTCCTTCCAGTCCTGCTCTCATGGCGCTGGTCGTGCGATGTCCAGAACTGAAGCTGTGCGTAGCCTGTCCCTGGAGGATGAGGTGGCCAAACTGGAAGCACAAGGAATTGTCCATGCAATAAGGGGCCAGAAAGATCTCGAGGAGGCTGCCGGAGCCTACAAGGACATAGACGAGGTAATGGCTAACCAGACCGATCTTGTCAAGATAGTGACAGAGCTCTCTCCGGTCGCGGTAATAAAAGGATAACTAGCGGTTGGACCGCATTGGGCAGTCCTTCCGGCCATAGGGCCGACAATTGGGCCGGCCCCTTTAACATGGCTACCCCTCAAGGTGAGCGTTGGCAGGACAGGATTTAAAAAAATTGAGTCCTGCCACTTTTTGGCGGTGAAAGAATTTTTCTTTGCATTGTGAAAGAAACTGACAACCCCAAAATATCTTAATGCGTATGAAGACGATTATCCAATGTATGTACAGCATCACCGAGAAAATGCGCGCCCCCGAAAGAACGGGGCAAATCATAATCAACAAAGACAACTAAAGAAAAGCTGATTCATATTGACAGAATAGAGGAACATATCAAAGAGTATAAGGCTGCTCAAAAGTTTGGGTATGGTGTATTCTAGCTGAATGCAAGATTTTCCTTTCAGAGCGGTAATCTATATTAGACAAACATATATTCATTGCTAATCGAATTTTATGTCATTTTATGACGGAGTTTTCGATTATCTCAATTATTGCATTGACGAGCATTCGATTATAATTCAATGCAGGAACAGGTCGTCGAGAGTAATCGAGTTCTGCACATGTGAAGTGTGGGAATTGGCAGATAGACCGAATGTTGTCACCATCACGAGATGGATGGACTTGTTTGTCTTAGTTACATTGCGGAAAACCTCTATTTTATCCACTAGTTCCGATTCGTAGCCTTTGGTAATTGAATATAAGCCCGAAGCGAACTTTGCTTCGCAGAGGTCAATCACACCGTCGCGACGGTCAATCAGCAGATCAATCTGTGTTCTCTTTCCGGACTCATCTTCGCCTCGCCATGAACACTGACGGGTAGCCACACCTGATATGCCTAAAGCGGATTTGATCTGAGAGATGTGGTTCATGCACAGAAGTTCAAACGCGAATCCAGTCCACGCACGATGCATGGAGGAATCTATTCTGTTTGTCCAGAAATTCTCGTCATCACCATAGTTTTCCTGAACAAAATCAAGATAAAAGATAGTGTAAAAGTCGCTGAGGCGGTAGATGTTGCCTTTCTTCGCTTTCGTCCAATCCTTATACGACAGGACGAACCCACTGTCTTCCAATTCTTTAAGTACACGGGTCAAATTGCCGTTGGCCGGGATTTTTGTCGCCTCGGATATTTCGTTTCTCGTCAGTCCGGAACGCTTCGTGTTCAGAGCCTTGACAATCTTCAGATGCGGTTCGGGATTATCGAAGAGCGAAGCGTAGAGATGCGTAAACTCATCCCACAGGCGCGCCCTTTTCTTGAAGAAAATGTTGTCAATGTTCTGGCTGAAACTCATTCCTTTTTCGAGCTTGTCCAGATAATAAGGGATTCCGCCCATAATCATATAGCATTCGGCTATATCCTTTCGCGTCAGACAGATTTGTCTACGGTCAAGAAATTCTTCAGTTTCCTTTAATGTAAACGGTTCAAGATAAATTCGGTCCGTGTCGCGATTGAAAAGACCTCCTTTGTTGCTGAAAACCTTCTTTGTTATCCAAGAAGTCGCTGAACCACAAAGTATAAGCAAAAGGTTATTTTCTCCGGAACCCCATCCGTTCCAAAAACTCTCCAACGCACTCACAAAATCAGATTTGCGAGTTTCCATCCATGGCACTTCATCAAGAAAAACTACGAGTTTCCCAGGACGGCTGATTCCCAGAAGATAATTCTTCAGCATCCTGAATGCGGCATACCAGTCCTTTGGAGTCTCGACATCTTCCCCCGAATAGTCTGAAAGGGCATTGGCGAAGTTCTCCAATTGTCTCCGCATGCTCTTTTTGTAGAGTCCGGTAAGATAAAAATCAAAACGGTTGTCAAAGGCTTGACGAATCAGGAAGGTCTTCCCGACACGACGCCGACCATAAACGACCACCAACTCCGGAGACTGCGATTCAAACCTCTCGCGAAGTTGCCGTATTTCATTCTCCCTTCCTATAAACTGTCCCATAAATGATAAAGTTTTTGTGTTACATTGCAAATATAGACATTTAGATAGAATTCAATGCTAAAATTCGCGATAAGTTGTCTAAATCTCGTAAATATTCATACATTTAGACAGTATATCCCTTTTTTGTGTGCACACAAATCACTTAACAACGGGTCAGGGGGAAAACTGGGAATCTACCGTCCTTCTTTTTTGTTGACGGACGCCAACAGTGATTCGAAACCAACATCATCTGACCACACAAGTATGGACGGACTTGAAGCGGGGCCGGACTTATGGCGTGTTCTCTCAACCTCTTTGTTGTATTCTTCGGAATCAAACATAGGAAGTAAAGCTGCCAAAAGATGATATTGTCCCTTTTCTTGCTCTCTAGGGACTGTTAGGCTTTTTTTCATAGTTGCCAGCCTGTAGGAATAGATGCCTTCAAGGTCGTAAGATTCTCTTTCCCAGTTATCAGCGAATTCCTTACACCATTTACTACGATAGTCCCAGACGTCAGCAAGAGGTATCACATAGGCGTCGTAGTCAAACAGATTGATGCCCCTGAAATTGCCATTACCGACATAAATCTCATGGGATAATTTGAATAGACGGTAGATGTCCTTTTTCAAGCTTTCTACCTGACTATGCCTCGAGAATCTCTTTGCTTCAATGAAAAAAATGAGTTTGCGGTCATCATCAACAATGAAGGCGTCAATATGGGTCACCTTGGGCTCAAGGGCCCCATTCTTCTGATAGACCGGCAATTCCATCCAAGTAACAATATTACTACCGGTCTTCTGGTAAGCATCGAGAAAACGATGGATCTGGTTAGATTCGTGAATGACAGTCTTCTTATCAGTCCATGGCCATATTTTAAGCCGATTTAGACTATCATCAAACGATTTGCAATATGCGTCAAATACCTCTCGAATGAGTTTGGCGACTTCTTCTTTGTCTCTCATAATCATTACAGTTTGGTTCACCAAGTTATAATTTTTTTATTGAAACATAGGTTTATTAAACTTGTCAAGCGCAGCTTCGTGTTTCTGGACAAGTCGCTCATGATTGCCAGCCTTTCCTCTTGCAATGTTATGCCGGAGGTCATTCATCTTGACGGCGATGGCCAGATGATTGCCGGATTTGATGATTCTGTCAATATATTCCTCATAAGGTTCATATTCCTTGTTATGAGTCAGTAGGCCGATAGCGTCAAGGACTTCCTTCGAGAATCCCTGCAAATACAAGTCTGCCAATGTCCAGTCGGAGTCTTCAACCACATCGTGGAGGAATCCAACAATCGTTTCGTCCTTCGTCTTCCCGGCATAAAGCGCAGACGTCGAATAAACCGATGTGGCATATTCTCCGACGCCAAACTTACATTTGCCGTCACCCTCAGACAAGTGAGACATATCGAAGTGATCGAAGAGGACTGATGTCCCGTGATAAAATATGGCCATGCGTAGTTATATATTTCCGCCCTCAAAGTCACAAAACTTTCTGCTCTCCTGTAAGTGGGAACTACAGGTCCGCTACTTGATTATCAATTCCAGGCCACCGCTGGTTTCCACCTTGTCATGATAGCAGCCGCAACTATCCATGAATCCAGGCAGGATCTCCTTGATCTCGTCGTAGATATCCTTATCAAGAGTCAGGCTCTTGGGAATCACTGGACTTTCCTCCGCCTGCTCGTAACAGCAGGTAATTGTCAGGCATGCATCATCAAACACAAGACGGTCCATTCTTTCTTGCCGCCTTTTCCATATACATGTTCTTGTCTTCTGGGTGCGGATTGCGAAATGGCAGAACTTGGGATCGCTAGTTCCGGAATCCGTATCGACCACGACAATAATGCCCTTATAAAGCTTTTGGAAATTGACCGGATAGGGCCCGTCAAGAAATATGCAATGCGGGCTTATTCTATACGCGCTATACATGGCTACAATATTAAAGACCAATTTTCTTCCTGACCGCACGCAGAATCTCGACAATTTCTGTTCGGAGTAGCGTCAGAGGGCTTCGCGGCGTTCACGTAAATATGACAAATATAACTATAAACTCTCAAGCAACGAGTTCAACCCGGCATAAATCCGGTAGAAGCTATCACCTTCCACAAATTGACGGTAAATCTCAATCGCTGTAATTATCGCCTATCGTAATGGAGCGCCAGTAAGCCAATCATGAAACAGAACAGGCATGTTATGCCATAGAGAATATTCTCCCAGAGCGAGTCTCCTGAGGCGGCTACAACTGCCCAGACATTGTAGGCAACACCGCATAATGAGAGAATTGTAATGATCAGCAGGGCTCCATATTCAATCTTGCTCTTGCGATTCTCTTTTCTGGCTTTCTCCGACAGCATCCGCTTTTCCGCCTCCGTAAGCCATCCGGAACGATATTCCTGTTCTTCATACTCGCCTATTACTTCCCCGTCACAGCAAACACATTCCTCATTTTCATCATAGACGAAGAAACTGCCGTCGTTGAATATGGAGAAAGTCATGGACAGGCCGCATGCCTCCATACGCACCATTGCACTGCGGTCATACATCTCCAGATCCGCGATGAGCATCTCCACTTCAAGGCACCCGCTATCTTCCTCTTCAAAGCCAATGCAGACCTGCCCTTCCCCATCCTGATCAATGCTGACGGCATAACATATTGTTCCATCAGGAATACAGCATGTAACATTCACGTCCGGGTAATCTTTCTCGAATCTCGTCAGCTCCTCAATGAGCTGTGCGACAGATATTTGTTCAGTTCTTTTCATATCAGCCATTTTACATAAAGTCACTTTTTTCCATATTGGAAGCTAGTATTTCAAGGGCTTCACTTTATAATAGCCCTTTAGCATCATTCCCTGCTCATTCATCTTAATGAGCAAGTCTATAAAATTCTTATCTATAGAGTACTATTTATTATTCCTCAAAATCATCATACCATTTTTCGTAGACTTCATATCACAAAACGACTAACCTTCTCCGCCTCATCTACCAATAAGAAGCGTTGCCTTATTTGCCAAAATGCTGAGTAATATCAAAATATACCGTCCGCTGACAATCGTTTTCATAAAATGTTATTGCATCAAAACATTTGCTCTCAGCCATAAAAAATACCTGTTTTACAAAATCGCTTTTAGCGTAGCCATATAGTTCAGACAACGCCTCATATTCCAAAGCGACAGCTTCATCGTCAGCATAATCCGAATCAAACAAATACGCCGTTGCAACAGACTCACCATCTCCGGATGCGATATGGCATCTGATCAAATCCTCTTTTCCAATCATAGTATAATATCCTTTTGACTTGTTTCAGCATCCATAATTTATATAATTTGTCCGCCTTGCCTTACTCAGGCGTGGTTGCAATGAATCCGACATATTCGCGATATGCGCCATACACAAGTCCGCTTTGCCAGACAGTGTCTATCCCTCTTTACTTCAGCCTCTCAACATTTTTTCTCACTGCTGCAGAGGTACGGCCTGTTCGCGCGGCAATCAGATCATAGGCAACATGTTAACGTTTAAGTTTATTTTCTATTTGCCTGAATACTTCTTCCATAGGAATCAAATTATATTTCTTAGCAACATCTGCCATTGTCATACCTTGAAAATCAATATTTGATTCATTAATATCACCAATACCTTCATTAAGCATTTTAGTATCTTCTTCGATGAAATCATAAAGTTCCCGTTCGGTCATTGTCATGCATTCATCAATTGTAATAATTCTTCTTTTTCATTTTCTTATTTGTTTTAGCCATTTATTCTACACCCTAGTTCATCAATTTTTCCAGTGTCTAAGCGGCCCTTGGTATTCTCCATTCTCATTGACTCGTGCTTGTTTGTCTCACTGCCGCCAAGGTCCCGGCTCAACCGATGGAAGGAGATGCCCTTCTTGTGAGACGAGATAAGGTACATCGGCATAAAACCACTTTCGAAGCGGCAACTTGATGTTCTGGAATATGGTCCCCACGAAGCATGGGAAGCGCCTCTCTGAATCGAAGTGATTCACGAGCGATACGAGCGAGCCAAAGTGCGCAATTTCAAGTTTCATAGCCTGTAGTATTAACCTAACATATATCTATACCACGAACCGCGCCATTTCTTACACAAAAGTCCAGACTCATGCCAGAATACCATGGCCGAATTGAGATGGTCGACTCTTCCGATCTTGTG
>OLOU01000954.1_pt1 | contig 22166 bp, 20 predicted proteins | sample 1672101 | NCBI WGS metagenome assembly OLOU01 (sample SAMEA3136645, study PRJEB25190) | human gut metagenome | biome: human gut; feature: human-associated habitat; material: faeces | place: Austria | collected 2013
CAAGCGGTTAAGCGAACATTCAACCTGCAGCGACTAAAGTCACAAATATAGGGGATCGGCTCTCTTTGGAAGCGTCTATTTTGCCTGCGGCAAATCAGAAGTTAAACTATTCTTCTTCCCAGTTATGGTATACTGCCTGTACATCATCATCTTCATCGAGTAAGTCTAATGTACGGTTTAAGTTCTTAATATCTTCTGGGTCTGTTAATGTTACATAGTTGTCTGGAATCATTGTTACTTCTGCAGATGCCATTGGTACGCCTTCTTTTTCAAGGGCTTCTCTTACTTCACCAAATGCGTCTGGATCTGTAGTGATTTCGTAGCTGTCATCTTCTTCCACGAAGTCTTCTGCTCCGGCATCTAATGCAATCATCATAAATTCATCTGGATCTGTTTCGTATTCTTCTTTAGATACAATAATCTGTCCTTTTTTCTGGAACATGAAAGATACACAGCCGGATGTACCGATATTTCCACGTCCTTTGGAGAATGCGGAACGTACGTTAGCTGCTGTACGGTTCTTATTATCTGTTAATGTTTCTACGATAATAGCGATTCCGTTAGGGCCGTATCCTTCGTATGTATTCTGTACATAATTTACGGAGTTGGCATCTCCGGCAGCTTTTTTGATACCTCTTTCGATAGTATCGTTAGGCATGTTGTTAGATTTTGCTTTAGCGATTACATCACGAAGCTTACTGTTATTCGCTGGATCTGGACCGCCTTCTTTTACTGCTACTGCAATTTCACGACCGATTACAGTAAAGATTTTACCTTTTGCAGCATCATTTTTTTCTTTTTTGTGTTTAATGTTCGCAAACTTGGAATGTCCTGACATTTTATCTTCTCCTCACTTCTCTATGATATTTAAATACTCTTATAGGCATAACTTTTTTAAGTTTATCACCGTTTTATTATGTAGTCAAGTATTCTGGCTTTATCTTTCTGATTTACCTTTCCACAAAAATTTTCGATTTACACCCATTTTTTTATTTTTTATATTTTCATAAAAAGGCTACTGTGCTGGCATATTGACAAACATGCTATTTTATAATCTGTACAATATTCTCCAAAATCAGCTACTGTACCAGAGCGTGTTAATGAATATACCGAAATCTTTTTTCAATTATTTTAATATTCCAGACTCTTTTATGCTCGCAATTGCTTTCTTAATCTCTTCTGGCGGAAGTACGAGAGCAAAACGGACATAACCTTCACCAAGGCTTCCAAAACTGCTTCCTGGTGTACAGATCACGCCAGTTTTCTCCATAAGTTCCATAACAAATTCATTGGAATTCGTATAGCCGTCCGGCAGTGGCCCCCATGCAAACATAGTTCCCTCGCTGTCTGGAATGTTCCACCCAATCTCTCGAAGTCCTCCGCACAGTGCATCTCTTCTTTCCTGATATTTTTTGCACTGTTCCTGTACGGCAGCATCATCGGATTTTAATGCCGCTACTGCACCTGCCTGTACAGGAAGAAATATACCATAGTCAATCTGGGAACGGAAACGTTTGAACACTTCAATGACCTGTGCATTTCCAATGACAAAGGACATACGCGCACCTGTATAATTATAGCTCTTTGACAGGGAATAAAATTCTACGCCGACTTCCTTTGCTCCCTTGAAAGAAAGGAAAGACTTGCCTTCTCTTCCGTCATAAATAATATCTGAGTATGCATTATCATGAATGATTAAAATATTATTTTCCCTGGCAAATGTAATTAACTTTTCGTAGAATTCGTCTGGTGCTGTCTTACAGATTGGATTGGCTGGATAGGATACTACCATCACTTTTGCTGCCTTTTTTACATCCGCAGGAATGGCATCAAAGTCTGGAAGATAGTTATTCTCCTCTGTCAGCGGATAAAACCACTGATTACTCTGTGCGATAAATGCGCCTGTTGAAAAGATTGGATATCCTGGGTTTGGTAAAAGCACGATATCTCCCGGATTAATGAGTGGCAGGAAAATGTGTGCCATTCCTTCCTGAGAGCCGTATACAGACATAATCTCATTCTTCGCAATGTCCGTATTATATCTATTTTTGTAACGTGCTGCTAACGCATCTAAAAGCTCATCGGTCTCGCCTAAAGAATAATGATAATTCTCCGGGTGAAGGCAGGCTTCGGATACCGCTTTCATCACACATTCCGGTGTTTCAAAATCTGGTGTTCCTACAGAAAAGTTGTAAATCTTCTTTCCCTGTTTTTGCAATTCTTTCTTTTTCTCATCTAAAATCTGAAAAATTCCTGCTTCAAAATTCTTCATTTTCTCTGCTGGTTCAAAATTCATATTTTTATTACTCCTTTGTGTTGTCCTTTATGTAATCAGCTCCAGACTGATTTTTAAGGCATAGTTTACTCTCTTTAAGGTGTTTGTGTCAAGATGGCATACCCGTTCTTTTAGACGCTGTTTGTCAATTGTACGAATCTGTTCTAATAGTACAACCGAATCCTTTGTAATATCACACTCCGTCGTAGACAGTTCCACATGAGTCGGCAGTTTTGCTTTATTCATCCGGCTTGTGATCGCCGCACAGATTACGGTAGGGCTGTGACGGTTGCCTGCATCATTTTGAATAATAAGCACCGGACGGACACCTCCCTGCTCGGAACCTACGACCGGGCGAAGGTCTGCATAATAAATATCTCCACGTTTTATCATCATTTTCACTCACTCCATTTTACTTTTCTTTCTAAATGAAGTATTTCCAGCAAACGTCATGAGTATTCTGATGATTTCCTTTGTTTTTTATATTTCTTCTGGAAAATGTTTCCGCTTCAAAATAGTTTCGAGATAATTCGGTAAATCTCCGGCAAGAACACTATAATATCCCTTTTCTTTTGCGGCAGCATCTCCGGCAAGACCGTGACAGTACACACCAAGTCGTGCCGCTGTCAAAATGTCAAGTCCTCCGGCAAGAAAACCGCAGATAATTCCTGTTAATACATCGCCGCTTCCACCAGTTGCCATTCCATTGTTTCCGCTCATATTAATGTATGAAGGTACGCTTCCATCGGACACAATGGTTCTTGCATCTTTTAGCACGATAACATGTCCCTTATCTGCAGTACTTGCAGCCGCTTTTGGCAGATTGCTGCGAATTTCTGCAATTTCTTCTCCAGTTAATCTGGACATTTCTTTCAAATGCGGGGTAAGAATCATCCCGCCTTCATATTCATGAAATAGCTGCCTTAATTCTGTATCTTCTTGTAACAAAGCCGCCAGATTATTAAGCCCATCTGCGTCAATAACAAGCGGTGCCTTTCCTAATGTAAGAACCTGTTTTACTAACTTACTTGCAAATGCACTCTGTCCAATTCCCGGTCCGATTCCGATAACAGATGCCCACGAAAGAGATTCCGGTAATAGTTCCCATGCCTTTTCTTCCGAATCATAAGTCGTAAGAATCGCCTCTGGAAGCTTTTCCTGCAAAATCACACGATTCTCCTCACAGGAAAAAATGCGTACCAGACCGCTTCCGCTCTTATAGGCCGCTGTTCCACTCAAAAGGGCGGCCCCTGCCATATTTTTGGAGCCGGCAATCAGAAGAACCTTCCCGTAACTTCCTTTATTCGTCCATGCCTTTCTTTCCGGCAAAAGTTCCAGGTCATCTGTTGTGAAAGAAACCATCTGCGGGGCGATTTCTTCAACCGCCTTATTCGGAAAACCGATTTCCTTTACAATGACTTCGCCGCTGACATCTGCCCCTGGATAAAGAAGCAGTCCCACCTTAGGAAGCCCAAAAGTGACCGTTATATCCGCCTCAAATGCAATACCAAGAATCTGTCCGGCAGAGGCATCGACTCCAGACGGAACATCTACCGCAACCTTCAGTGCTTCCATCTGATTCAGGCGCTCAATAACCTCCCTGTGCCGTCCTGCCACTTCTCGCTTTAATCCAACGCCAAAAATAGCATCTACGATAACATCATACTCCTCATCGGGAAACTTCATCAAAAAATCTGCTTCCATCTGCTCTAAAATGTGTTTCTGAATCTGATGGGAATCTGAATCATGTGGAATGACTCCGATTTCATAAAAATCTACGGTATAGCCTTCTTCTAACAGAAGTCTTCCCAGCGCCAGTCCATCCCCTCCATTATTCCCTTTTTCTGTAACAATCAGCACCCTGCTATCTGTCGGTATTCTCTCCAAAAAGACTTCCTCTAATGCAAGTGCTGCCTTTTCCATCAAAACGATACCTGGAATCCCTACATTATTTATACTATACGCATCAATATTTTGCATTTCTTCCCTTGAAGCAACGTAACGCATTATTTAACCTCCTACTTTCTAACAACTATCCCTTTCTTATTCTAAGATACAGAATGCAGCATATTGTTAAACTGCATCGTTCCAGAACATGTTTGAAAAATACTTTCAGCAAGCTTTGCATCACCACCTGTATGCAAACACCCTTTAGCAAAAAGAGATGAAAATCTGTTTCTTACAACACAGCTTCTCATCTCTTCGTTCTCTTCTGCAATATAAACTTTATACTTACTGATTGTGACTGTGGATTCGATAAGACAATGTCATAATACTCTCTGCAAGATGTACATTCTCTACCAGAATCTCTTCTGGAAAATGCAAATCTACCGGCGCAAAGTTCCATAATGCCTTGATTCCCAAATCAACTAACTGTTCTGCAACCTTCGTTGCCTTCGACTTCGGTAATGTCAATGCGGCAATCATTACCTCATGTTCTTTTAAGAATGTTTCCAGCATGTCGATATCATATACTTCCACGCCCCGCACTGTCATACCAATTAATCTTGGATTCACATCGAAAAGCCCGATAATCTTAAATCCATTACTGTCAAAATCCTGATTGTTCGCCAACGCCTGTCCAAGATTACCTGCACCTACGATAATGATATTATTCGTCTTATCCAGTCCAAGAATCTTGCCCATCTCATTATAAAGATACTCTACATTATAACCATATCCCTGTTGACCAAACCCGCCAAAATTATTTAAATCCTGACGAATCTGGGAAGCAGTGACGTTCATTCTCTGACTCAGTTCCTTAGAGGAAATACGAACAACATTATTCTTCAGTAAATCTCCAAGATACCGATAGTACCGGGGCAATCTTTTTATCACTGCCGGAGAAATAGACTTTTCACTTCCTGATTTTACAACTGTTTTACTATCTGGCATAAGTTCCTCCCTTTGATAAAAAATTCCCATTCTTAAGCTCTAATGAATCAATTATATACAAAAATTCTTTTAATGTCAAATAAGATTGTTAAAAATTATAACACTTATTTACTTATTTTTTCTTTCATGATAAAATACATCAGAAATATTTCTACTTTATAATAATGCAACAACAATATAACTAATTTGGAGGTTATTATGATTTTAGCCTGTCAGAAAATCGAAAAAGCATTCGGCGGCAAATCCGTATTAAATAATGTTAATTTTTTAATTAATGAAGGGGAAAAAGCAGCAGTTATCGGTATTAACGGTGCCGGAAAAACTACCCTTTTTAAAATCATTACTGGAGAATATGAGGCAGACAACGGAGAAGTTATTTTTCAGAAAGGCTCTACCTACGGTTATTTATCTCAGGTTATTGATGTAAGCTCTCATCGCAGTATTTATGAAGAGATGCTCGATGCCAAAAAAGAGATTATCGAGATGGAAAAAAAGATTCGCCAGCTTGAAAAGGACATCAGTACCTTATCCGGTGAAGCATTAGAAAGTGCAATGGAAAGCTATTCCCGCCTGACAGACCGTTTTGAAAAAGCAAACGGCTATGCCTGGAAAAGTGAAATCACTGGCGTATTAAAGGGACTTGGATTTGATGAAAGCCAGTTTGCCACACCAATCCATACACTTTCCGGTGGTCAGAAAACCCGTGTCGCATTAAGCCGTATTCTCTTAATGCACCCGGATCTGATTTTACTCGATGAGCCGACCAACCACCTTGATATGGAATCCATTCGCTGGTTAGAGACTTTCCTTTCTAACTACCGTGGTGCCGTTTTAATCGTTTCCCACGACCGTTATTTTCTTGATAAAGTTGTGGATAAGGTTATCGAAATTGAGCGCGGAACCAGTCAGGTATTTAACGGCAATTACAGTGCCTACGCCGAAAAGAAAAAGGCACAGCGTGATGCACAGATGAAGCTTTACATGAACCAGCAGCAGGAAATCCACCATCAGGAAGAAGTAATCACAAAACTCCGCTCCTTTAACCGTGAGAAATCCATCAAACGTGCGGAAAGCCGTGAGAAAATGCTCAGTAAACTTGAACTCGTGGACAAACCCGTTGTCTTAAACAGCAAGATGCGTATTACTTTAGAACCAGAAGTCCTCAGCGGTAATGATGTACTTACAATCGAAGGACTTTCCAAATCTTTTGGTGACAAAGCCTTATTCCGCAATTTAAATGTGCAGATTAAACGAGGGGAAGTTGTCGGCCTCCTCGGAGCAAATGGTACGGGAAAGACCACCCTCTTAAAAATCATCAACCGCCAGCTTCGCGCCGACTCTGGTAAAATCCGATATGGCTCTAAAGTTTCCATCGGCTACTACGATCAGGAACAGCACGTACTAGACGATAGCAAAACGATTTTTGATGAGATTTCCGATGCGTATCCAAAGCTCACAAACACCCGCATCCGTAACGTACTCGCCGCCTTCCTTTTTACTGGCGAAGACGTATTCCAGGTGATCGGAACCTTAAGTGGTGGAGAAAAAGGACGTGTTTCCCTTGCAAAGCTGATGCTTTCTAATGCCAACTTCATTATTCTTGATGAGCCGACCAACCACTTAGACATCCAGTCCCGCGAGATTTTAGAAGAAGCCATCAACAATTACGAAGGAACCGTATTCTACGTTTCCCACGACCGTTACTTCATCAACCAGACTGCCACCAGAATTCTGGATTTATCCCCAGAAGGCATCGTAAACTATAAAGGCAACTATAACTATTACTTAGAACAAAAAGAGGCTGGAAACATCTCAGCGGACAGCGATAACATCACGCTCACTTCCGCCACAGATGCCGCTCCGGCTCCTTCTCCAGAAAAAGCGAAAGAAGACTGGAAGCGTTCCCGCGAGGAAGCTGCCAGACAGCGTAAACGTGCTAACGACTTAAAGAAAACAGAAAAGGAAATCAGCCGTTTAGAAGAAGAAAATGACCAGTTAAAGGAAGAAATGGCACTTTCGGAGAATGCTACCAATGTGGCGAAGCTTATGGAGCTGAATACGAAATTAGAGGAAAATGAGGCTGCACTCCTGGAACTCTACGACAAATGGGAAGAGCTTTCTGAATAAATTCTGGGCTGTAAATCTGATATAAAAAAGCCCGGCTACAAATGTAGCCGGGAAATAAGCCCTATTATCTTTATGTAGTTACTTTTAAATTCTATGCTGGTCCAAGATCAATCCATTTTTTGTCAACCCATTCGCCCTGTGTTCGATTCCAACGGCGTTTCTGTCGTCTTCCATTATGAATACGATAGACTACGGTAATCCGATCTGCACAGGTACTAATGTTATCATCATCCACAATTTCTACAATTCCTGGTCCAAAGTCAACTTCCTCTGCCTGAATATCCGTTGCCGGAAATACCATCCCAAGACTCATAAGAATCGCCCCTGCCGCTACTACTCTTTTCCATTTTGCTTTTCTCATCATTATCTCTCCTTCTATTTATAACCTTTATAATAGGGGTTACTTCTATAAACTTGTATTACTTCAATAGATTTCTATTGAACTTATCGTAATGTATATTTATATTCATAACCGGAGAGAAATGCAAAAACGTATGTGCAGTATCGACTATCAGTCTTTTCGAATCTGGCTTCTTCTGGAATCTACCATATCTGCAAGTTCTTTTAATAAGTCGTCATCTTCCTCATCCTTCAACAGTGCATTAAATAGTCTGGATAATGTACGGCTCGTATTTCTCTGCTCCTGACGGAGCTGATTAATTGAATATTCTTCTCTTGTCATTGTTGGCTGGAAAGTTCTGGCATAATTCTTCGTTGTCTTCTTAAAACCGGCAACTTCTACCAAATCCTTATTTAAAAGGGAATTCAGTAATAAGTGGACCGAACTTGCCTTCCATGTTCTATCATCAGAAACTCCTACAATCTCTGAAGATGTAAGAGGCTTCTCCTCATCCCATAATACTTCTAATATCTGTTTCTCACTATTGGTAATCTTTGGAATTTTTCTTTTCATGATATACCCCTTTTCTTCATTGTTTAATACTAAGTATATCATATAATAAAATACAAAAAAATTCAACAATTACCCTCTGAATTTATCATCTACATGTAGTTATATTATCTAACCCTTTTATTTTTTATTATATTTAATAATCGGATATTCCTCATACATTCCACTTTCTACATCCTCTTTTGAAACTGTATCTGTAAATCCTGCATAGTGAAAGATATAGCTTCCATTTTCTTGTTCTTCTAAATAAGAATTTTCCTCATCTGCAACAAATGGCGTATTCCCTTCATGAACATCTACCTGTGGCATGGTATATTTAGGCTGTAAGATAAAATAATAAGATGCAACAAACCAAATAACACTCACACCCAAGATAAACAGATTCATCTTTCTCTGCGTCTTCTTATCATCTTTCTTAAACATCACATAATGAAATCTCTGCTTTAATGGTCTTACTTCAAGCTTCTTTACAAATCCTAATGTATCCGAAGAAACTTTATCAAAGTTCGCTCTTCTGCCACCTGCCATATAAGTCAGTGTATCCAGATAATACAGGGTATCCATCTCACTGTATTTCTTCGACATCACATTATCACAGTTTAATTCTATAATCTGGTCTAAATCTTTGCAAAGTAAATATGCCAATGGATTCCACCAGAATATCATTCCTATAATATTAATTATAAACTTCTTCCACAAATCTTTTCTCTTCCAATGAAGATATTCATGCATGAGAATAAATTCTAATTCTTTCTCATTACATTCCTTCTCTGGAAGATAGATAACCGGATGACGTAAACCTCTAATAAATGGTTCTGCAATTGCCAGATTATATTCAATCGTGATTGGACATTCGGGATCAATTCTTTCTAAAATCCGTTGCGCCACTCCATCTCCTTTAGAAGCTCCTTTCATCAGATATCCCTTTACCTTATTCCACTCTCTGTTTTTGCGAAGGAAAGCGATTATACTTCCAAGCATCCAGATACCCACTATAACATATAGTGCCGTCCTTCTTCCCGATGGTCCTAAATCTGCATAAACTTTCATGATAAATGAAAATAAATACGGATCACATATCACCTTCTGATGACTCGGAAATTCTATCGGAAATAGCATTCTTACCGTACAAAATATGTAAAGAATCGAAATAAACGTAACTCCATACTTTGTTAAATAATCTGATCGCCTTCTCAGAATAAATATGAGGAGTAACATCGGACAACTAATTAAAAACGTCCATATTAAAGAATATAATGATAACATAACTTTTCCCCCTGCTTATTCTGATATTACTTTTCGTATTTTCTACATTATACACTACACTTGAATAAAAATAAATAGTTTTTTGTCATTTTACTACATTTATTTTTTTATTTTTTGTTTTATTTTTATTTTGTATCATATTCAGAGACATTTTGTATTTTAAACTTAATCATTATATATATATTTCTTAGTATATTAGAATTTTTATTAAAAATTATTATTTTTAGTAAGTCGCTTTGTGATATACAAAAAAATACCTGTCTGCATTATAAACTTATGCAGACAGGTATCGAATTATTCCTCTTTTTTTCACTTTTTGTTTTATTTGGCCTTTTTAATGTGGCTTTTGTCGTAAGATTTTAAAAACTGTGTCAGACGATCACAGGACTTCGCCCAGACAACAAGTTCTTCCGGACTTAATGTTTCCATGATAGCATCTAACATTTTCTCATGAAATTCTTCATGATGTTTGTAGGCAGCAATTCCCTTTTCGAGGAGATAGACATTAACTACTCGTCTGTCTTTCTCACTTCTGGCTCTTGCCACATACCCCTTATTCACCAGACTGTTCATGGATGTTGTGAGAGAACCTACAGTGATATTCAGCCGCTTTGCTACTACGCTCATGCGTGCACCATCTCCAAGGCCGATGGCTTCTATGATATGCATATCATTGTTACTGATATCAGAAAATTCATCTGTGATGATTGCCTTCTCTTCCAGCTCTAAAATCTCGTGGAAAGTCTTTACTAACATTGTGTTTATCGTTTCTCTTACATCGTTCATTCCTATATTCTCACCTTATCTAATACCGTATCGTTTTTATCGCATGATAACCCTATAAATCATCTGGCATTTATAAAGATCTGCATTTATGATGGCTGGGATGCTTCCTAAATTCCATCGCAACTCTTTATATTTGTATACAATTATGGACTTTATCTTCTTTTATTATCATTATATACAAGAACTACAGAAATAATCAATTACTTTTTTTACTGTTTCGATTGTTTTTGCCTCATAAGCGCGTCCTCCGCAGAATAAAAGGGCATTTTCTGTCTCTCCTTTGGCTGCATGGATGAGTGCTTCTGTGATACAGTACGGTGTTTCTGCCGGATTACAGGTATGAATACAGCGAAGACATTTCGTCGGCGGTATCCTTCCTTCGGATTTTACTTTATCTAAAAATGTGTTTCTGATTGCTCTTCCCGGCATTCCGACCGGACTTTTTACGATAACGATATCTTCTTTTTCTGCTTGAATATAGGTTTGTTTATAGTGTTCATCTGCATCACATTCTTCAGTTGTCACAAATCGGGTCGCAATCTGCACCCCGTCTGCACCAAGAGAAAATGCTCTCTCATAATCGGCATGGTCATAAATGCCTCCTGCCAGGATGACAGGTATTTTTTTCTCGTATTTTTCTTCGTATTTTTGTACTACGGTAATAATCTTCTTTACTTCTTCTCCATAAATATCTGGAGTAAATTCTTCTAACTGTTCTTTATGAAATCCTAAATGTCCTCCCGCCATCGGTCCTTCTATCACAATAAAATCGGCGGTTCTTTTATATTTTTTATCCCAGAATTTTAAAATGACATGAGCGGATTTCTGTGTGGATACAATCGGGGCAATCGCAATATCGCTGTCTGCTGTATACGCAGGCAGATCTACGGGAAGACCTGCTCCTGATACGATAAAATCAGCTCCTGCTGCAATTACTTCGTGGGCATAGGTTTCATAATCGTTCATGGCTACCATAAGGTTAAAGCCAACAATTCCATCCGGTGAAATCGCTCTCGCTTTTTGCATTTCTTTATGAATGGCACGTTTATTAGCTTCTATGGGATTTTCATAAAAATCTGGTTCTTTAAAACCAATCTGTGCGGCAGAGATTGTTCCGGCTCCACCTTCTTTTGCAACTGTTCCGGCAAGCCTCCCAAGACTGATACCAACACCCATTCCACCCTGTACGATTGGAACTCTTACTTGTTTTTTTCCAATAGAAAATAAGTTTTTCTTCATAAGTTATATTCTCCTATAAGTACTAATATTCTATTTTCTATGTTTATATCAACATAAAACTCAAATAACTGACTAATTCAGTGAAATACTAATGTGACATCACTGACATTTCATTTTATTTGATGTGAATCATATTAGTTCTTTATAAAGCGTTCCCTACATACTGCGAAAACGCTGGTATCTTGCCTCAACTCTCTCTTTTTCTGTCATTTCCTTGCTGTTTTCTAAAAATGCGGAGATATTTTCTTCTAAATTATCAAATACATTCATCATTGAATCTAATGTATAGGATTCCGGCTCTGAAATAATTTTTTCAACAAAACCTGCTTTGTATAAATCATAAGAAGTCAGTTTCATTGCTTTGGCTGCGCGGGCTGCCTGACTGCCATCTTTCCATAAAATGGCCGCATAGCCTTCTGGAGAAAGAATAGAATAAACTGCATTTTCAAGAATCCAGACTTCATCGGCTACTGCCATGGCAAGCGCACCGCCGCTGCCGCCTTCTCCGATTAAGACGGAAAGAATTGGGGTCTCTAAGGAAGACATTTCATAGAGATTTCTGGCGATTGCCTCACCCTGACCTCGTTCCTCGGCTTCCATTCCACAGAAAGCTCCCGGTGTATCGACAAAACAGATGATTGGACGGTGGAACTTTTCGGCCTGCTTCATAAGACGAAGTGCTTTACGATAGCCTTCTGGCTCCGGCATCCCAAAGTTACGCTCAATATTTTCTGAGGTACTTTTTCCTTTCATCTGCGCGATAACGGTTACCGGCTGTCCCTGAAAATAAGCAATACCTCCGCAGATGGCGGCATCATCGCCAAAGTTTCTGTCTCCGTGGAATTCGATAAATTCTTCGAATAATCCGCTGATATAATCTTCACCAACTGGGCGGTCTTTTTCACGGGAAGTCAGGACGCGCTCCCAGGCTGTTTTTTCTGATGCACGTTTCTTTTGTGTTGCGGAAAGTTTTTGTTTGCGGGAGTTTTTCACTATTTTAACTGTCTGACCTACTTCCTGTTCTGATGCCACTGTAATATCACCATCATTGAAGACTGCATTATTGCCTGTATTCTCCGCTACCCCTTCTGCTGTTAAACGGTGCATTGTAAGAATCTTCTCCAACACCGTTTTCATATCTTTTCTCTCAACGATTTTATCAATAAAACCGTGTTTTAAGAGAAATTCTGAACGCTGGAATCCTTTCGGCAGCTTCTTGTGAATGGTCTGCTCGATAACTCGCGGGCCTGCAAATCCGATGAGTGCCTTTGGCTCTGCTAAAATGATATCGCCAAGCATAGCAAAACTTGCGGTAACGCCGCCTGTTGTCGGATCTGTGAGAACTGTAATGTAAAGTAAGCCAGCGTCACTGTGTCGTTTTAATGCGGCAGAAGTCTTAGCCATCTGCATAAGAGAGGTCATACCTTCCTGCATTCTCGCACCACCAGAGCAGGTGAAAATAATGACAGGAAGTTTTTCTTTTGTCGCGCGTTCTACACCTCTTGCAATTTTTTCACCAACGACTTCACCCATACTTGCCATAAGGAATCGCCCATCCATGACCATAAGAGCAACTTCATTTGCTCCGATGCGAGCTTTTCCTGTGATGACTGCCTCATCTAACTTTGTTTTTTCCTGCAGGGATTTGATTCTGTCTGGATACCCAATCATATGGAGAGGATTCTCTGTTGTAAGCCCGGTATCCCATTCTTCAAAAGAATCCTTTTCTGTTAAAAATGCAATCCTTTTCTGGGCTGGCATACGAAGGTAGCCTCCGCACTTTGGACAAATATATAAATTCTTCTTATAATCTTCTGTGAAAATACCCTTTCCACATTTATTACAGCGTTTTAAAAGTCCTTCTGGAACTTCTGGCTTTACCTGGCTGGCAGCTTCTTTTACTTCCGGCTTTGTGACGGGTGTTTTCTTAAATATACTTTTTAATTTCATAAATAAATCCTTTCGTACATAACAGGTAAACCTGTTATTTTTTTATTACGGGCCGCTGACTATTTATTTTTCCCATCTCTTCAAGAACATGTCTGGAAAATGTTTCTGCAAGATGTACATCTAATTTACAAAAGCTTTCGCTTAAATGAAAGCTACATGGCGAACTACGTCAGCCGAATAGATAGGAAATACATCTCAAAAATACAAAATAAGATGTGAATCTTACTTTTTGATTTCCTGACTACGTTCTTCAAGCACCTTTTCCAAATACTGAATCGTAAAATCGCCCTCCTGATAATCCGGACGTTCCATAATCTCATAAAGGAAATCAATATTCGTTGTGATTCCCTCGATGATAACTTCGCCTAATGCACGATGCATTTTTGCAATTGCTTCTTTTCTCGTTGCCGCAAATACAATGAGCTTTGTAATCATAGAATCATAGTATGGGGATACTTCACATCCACTGTAGATTGCACTATCAATACGAACACCTTTTCCACCTGGAAGATACATATCGGTAATTCTTCCAGGACATGGACGAAAGTTCTTTGATGGGTCTTCCGCATTGATACGGCACTCAATGGCATGACCGGTAATCTGGATATCTTCCTGCTTCCATTTCAGTTTCTCGCCATCAGCAATTCGAATCTGTGCTTTAATCAAGTCGATTCCTGTAACCCATTCTGTGACAGGATGTTCTACCTGGATACGAGTGTTCATTTCCATAAAGTAAAAGCTTTTATCTTTTTCAAGGAGAAATTCAATCGTTCCTGCATTCTTATATCCTGCTGCCTTTGCTGCAAGAACAGCTGCCTGTCCCATTTTCTCACGAAGTTCCTCATCTACTACGGCAGATGGGGATTCCTCAATGACTTTCTGATGATTTCTCTGCACAGAACAGTCGCGTTCTCCCAAATGAATGACATTACCATAATTGTCGGCAAGAATCTGAAACTCTATATGGCGGGGATTCTCTACAAAATGCTCTAAGTACATGCTCTCATCACCGAAAGCAAGTCCGGATTCTTTCTGCGCCATTAAGAATGCATTTTCGAACTCATCCTCATTGTAAGCGACACGCATTCCCTTACCGCCGCCACCAAGAACGGCCTTTACGATAACTGGAAAGCCGATTCCTTTTGCAATTTCCAACGCTTCTTTTACATCAGTAAGCGCCTTCTGACATCCTGGAATTACTGGGACACCAGCATCTACCATTGTCTGTCTTGCTACTGCCTTATTGCCAAGTCGGGCAATAATATCAGAGTCCGGACCGATAAAAGTAATGTGGCAGGCCTCACACAGTTTCGCAAACTGGCTGTTTTCTGATAAAAAACCAAATCCCGGATGTATGGCATCCGCACCGGTAATCATCGTTGCGCTGATAATCTGCTCCATATTCAGATAACTGTCTTTTGCTGCAGCAGGTCCGATACAGACCGCCTCATCGGCAAGCTGTGTATGAAGTGCCTCCCGGTCTGCTTCGGAATACACTGCAACAGTTTCAATTCCCATCTCTCTGCAAGCACGGATGATGCGGATGGCAATCTCTCCTCTGTTTGCAATCAATATTTTCCGAATCATTATGTTCTCCTTTTATCTTTATTGCGACAACTTCTGCCACAATTCTCTATCCTAAAATTATACTATTTCTATGTTCTATCTATCTTCCTTAAGACTTATTCTGATGAAAAATCAACCAACCATAAAAGTTAATTCTGCCTTTACTACTACTTTTCCGTCCACATAGGCTGTGGCTTCTCCCACACCCATCGGGCCTTTACGTTTTACGATTTTGGTCTCAAGCTTTACTTTATCGCCCGGAACAATTTTCCCTTTAAAACGGCATTTATTAATTCCACCAAAATATGCTGTCTTTCCTTTATTTTCTTCTAAGGAAAGTATGGCAACTGCCCCTACCTGCGCTAACGCTTCTACAGTAAGAACACCTGGCATAACTGGCTCCTGTGGAAAATGTCCACGGAAAAAGTCTTCATGAAATGTTACACATTTATATCCTACGGCACTGACACCTGGTTCCATCTCTTCGATGTAATCAACTAAAAGAAATGGATGTCTGTGTGGTAAAATCTGTTCAATTTCTTTAATTCCTAATCTCATAATTTTCTTCCAACCTGTTTACTGCTTTACTTATATTTATAAAAACCTGTTTTTACTTTCTGTTAAAGCTTCTGACTTATTAACTTGAGAAAATCAGACTTAAATTCATATCTTATCAATATTACTGAATTCTGAATAACGGCTGTCCATACTCCACATTCTCTTCATTTTCTACAAGAATTTCCGTAACAACACCATCGAATTCGCTCTCAATCTCATTCATAAGCTTCATTGCCTCAACAATGGCCAAAGTCTGCCCTTTCTTTACAGTATCCCCTACTTTTATGAAAGGCTCTGCATCTTCAGAAGGTGCTGTATAAAATGTACCAACTAACGGGGATTTTACGAGGTTTCCACCCTTTTCCCCGACTGCTTCTGCTGCCTGTGACTGTGCTGCAACTCCCTCTGTTCCGGCTGTATTTGCACCATTCACGCTGTTTGCGCTGACACCAATGGCTTCCTGTAACGCAATGTTTGAAGCTGGCACAACGATTTTTCCTTCTGGCTGTGGACAACTCATGGCAATGCGGATATTACCCTCTGTATATTCAAAATTCGTAAGCCCTGCTTTTGATACTTCTTTTACTAATTCTAAAATCTGCTGATAATCCATATCTGTCTACTCCTCGTATTTCTTTACAAGAAGAGAAGCGTTATGTCCTCCAAAACCAAGAGAGTTGGAGATGGCTACATTCACTTCCTGCTCTACTGCTCCGTTAATTACATAGTCAAGATCGCATCCCTCACCAGGATTGGTTGTTCCTACGGTTGGATGGATATAGCCTTCTTCGATGGACTTCACACAAACGATTAACTCTACCGCTCCGGCTGCTCCAAGCAAATGTCCGATCATTGACTTTGTAGAACTCATTTTTAAATGGTCTGCGCTCTCACCAAAGGCACGTCTTACAGCTCTTGTCTCAAATAAATCGTTGTGGTGGGTTCCTGTTCCATGTGCGTTAATGTAATCTACTTCTTCCGGTTTTACACCTGCTTCTTCCATGGCAAGTTCCATTGCTTTTGCTGCACCGCTTCCGTCCTCTGCAGGAGAAGTGATGTGGAAGGCATCACAGGTAGAACCATATCCGGCTAACTCTGCAAGAATCTTTGCCCCACGCTTTTTCGCATGTTCTAATTCCTCTAATACAACAACTCCAGCTCCCTCGCCAATAACGAATCCGCCTCTTGCCTCATCAAATGGAAGAGACGCGCGTAACGGGTCGCTCTCACTGGAAAGTGCAGTCAGATTTGTAAATCCAGCAACGGCAACTGGTGTGATACTGCTTTCTGTTCCACCGGCAAGCATAACATCGGCATCTCCGTACTGAATGGCACGAAGGGCATCTCCGATAGAGTTACTTCCTGTCGCACAGGCAGTTACTACGTCAGTACATTTGCCTTTGCAGCCTAAGTCAATCGCTACATTTCCTGCTGCCATGTTGGAAATCATTAAAGGAATAAGCATTGGACTCACTCTCTTTGGTCCCTTTGTAATGATTTTCTCATGCTCTTTCTCCATGCTGGAAAGACCGCCGATACCGGAACCAATGATAACACCGACACGGTATGGATCTTCTTTTTCCATATCAAGACCTGCCATGGCAAATGCTTCTCTTGATGCAGCTACGGCATACTGGGAGAAAACTTCCATTCTTCTTGCTGCCTTGTTATCAAGTCTTTCTTTTACATTGAAATCTTTTACTTCGGCTGCAATCTTTACTTTATAATCTTCGGTATCGAACTTTGTGATAGCTCCGATACCTACCTTTTCTTCTTTAATTCCATTCCAGAATTCGTCTAATGTGTTTCCGATTGGAGTCACAGCACCCATTCCGGTAATTACTACTCTTCTTTTCATATCAGAAAAATCCTTTCTCTCACTTACATCACCATACCACCATCCACTAAAAGTACCTGACCGGTAATATAAGACGCTTTGTCAGAAGCTAAAAATACTGCTGCATTCGCAATATCTTCTGGCTCTGCAAAACGGCCAAGTGGAATCTGTTTCTTTGCATTTTCTTTTACTTCATCAGGAAGTACATCTGTCATCTCTGTTTTTACGAATCCCGGAGCAATAGCGTTACAGGTAATTCCTCTGGACGCTAATTCTTTTGCTGCGGATTTGGTTAATCCAATTATTCCTGCTTTGGATGCACTATAGTTCGCCTGACCGGCATTTCCGGCGACGCCGGAAACGGAACTTACATTAATGATTCTTCCATATCTCTGCTTCATCATGCGACGGCTCGCAAAACGAATCATCTGGAAACATCCCTTTAAGTTCGTATCTATTACATTATCGAAATCTGCTTCACTCATAGCCATTAAAAGACCATCTTTTGTAATTCCTGCATTATTTACAAGAATATCAATGCTGCCAAATGTCTTGGCTACCGCTTTTACTAAAGCATTACATTCTTCAAAATCTGCAACATTGGCACGGAAAATTTCTGCTTTTCCACCTGCCTCTTCAATTTCTTTTTTTACAAGAAGTGCCTTTTCTTCATTTCCGTGAAAATGTACGGCTACTGCTGCCCCTTCTTTTGCAAGAGCGATGGCAACTGCTTTTCCGATTCCGCCGGACGCGCCGGTCACAATTGCTGTTTTTCCTTCTAATAACATATCTATAACTCCTTTATAGCTTCCACTGTCTTGTCGATATCTTCCATCGTTCCGATTCGGAACATCTTTACGTTACGGTCAATCTTTCTCATAAAACCGCTCAAAGTCTTTCCCGGACCGATTTCTACGAAAACGTCCACACCGTCTGCTATCATGGCACGCACACTCTGCTCCCATAAAACGGAGGAATAAACCTGTTCTTTTAATAATTCTTTTGTTCTTGTCGTATCTGTCACGATACTTGCATCCACATTTGTCACATAAGGAATCTTTAACTCTCCTAATGTCACTTCGGAAAGTGCCTGATAAAGCTTCTCCCCTGCTTCTTTTAAGTAAATGGAATGGAATGGTCCGCTTACATTTAATGGAATGACACGTTTTGCCCCCGCCTCTTTTAAAGCTGGTGCTGCATTCTCTACCGCTTCCTTATCTCCGGTAATAACAATCTGTCCCGGACAGTTATAGTTTGCAACGTAAACACCTTCCATGTATGCAATCGCCTCATTTACCGCTTCTCCAGAAAGACCAAGTACAGCGGCCATACCGCCCTTACCTTCCGGTACTGCGTTATGCATGAGGTTTCCGCGGAGCCACACCATCTTAATAGCATCCTCAAGCTCCATGCCGCCTGCTGTTGTAATCGCACAATATTCTCCAAGACTAAGCCCGGCTGTCATGTCTGGTGTAAGCCCTCTTGCCATAATCTCTTTTGTCATTGCCATACAGGTAGTAACTAATGCAGCCTGTGTATAATCCGTTCTGTCAAGGAGCTCATTTTCCTCAAAACAGATATGTTTCATATCCTGTCCTAAAATCTCACAGCTCTTATCAAATACTTCTTTTGCCAGTGGGCTTTTTTCATAAAAATCTTTACCCATTCCTGCGACCTGTGCTCCCTGTCCCGGATAAAGAAATGCTATTTTACTCATTTACTCTACCTCCCGATATTCTCTGCCTGTGAAAGAACAACGTTCTTCATCTCTCTGCAGATTCCTTCGATAATTTCCTTACAACTTCTGCTGTCCTTTACAAGACCGGCAATCTGGCCTGCCATCACACTTCCATGAATGACATCACCGTCAACAACCGCCTTTCTAAGACCGCCAAGTGTCAGCTTCTCAAGTTCTTCAAAGGAAGCGCCTGCCTGCTCTAACTTCAAATACTCTCTTGTCTGCTGATTTCTTAAACATCTAACTGGATGTCCTGTTGTTCTTCCGGTTACCTTTGTATCAATATCTTTTGCTTTAATTACTTTATTCTTATAGGCTTCACTTACGATGGATTCCTTAGATGCAACGAAAATCGTTCCCATCTGGATAGCCTTTGCGCCAAGCATAAATGCGGCTGCCATTCCTCTTCCGTCTGCGATTCCGCCGGCTGCAATTACAGGGATATTTACTGCATCAACAACCTGTGGTACTAATGCCATTGTTGTTGTCTCTCCAATATGTCCGCCTGACTCGGTACCTTCTGCGATAACCGCGTCCGCACCAGCCTTTTCCATTCGCTTTGCAAGAGCAGTACTTGCTACAACTGGAATGACGCGCACACCGGCTTTCTTCCATTCTTCCATGTACTTTTCCGGGTTACCTGCACCGGTTGTTACTACCTTTACTTCCTCTTTTACAAGAAGTTCAGCGATTGCATCTGCCTCTGGATTTAATAACATCAGATTCACGCCAAATGGCTTATCTGTTTTTTCCTTTACTTTATGAATCTGTTCTTCCACCCAAGAAGCAGGTGCACCGCCCGCACCAATGATTCCAAGTCCACCGGCTTCGGAAACAGCGGCAGCAAGCTCGGCTGTTCCAACCCATGCCATACCGCCCTGAATTACCGGGTACTCAATTCCAAGCAATTCTGTAATCACTGTTTTCATTCTTTGTCCCTCTGCCTATTTATGTTCTTTGATGTACTCTACAACGTCTCCAACAGTTTCCATCTTCTCTAACTCTTCTGTAGGGATTTCTACATCAAACTCATCCTCAAGACTCATAACCATCTCGAAAAGGTCAAGAGAATCTACTTTTAAATCCTCTTTGAAAGATGCTTCCATTGTTACCTGGTCTTCTTCAATTCCTAAAGATTCCACGATTAATTCTTTAATTTTTTCAAACATAATATAAACCTCATTCTTTCTTATACTCTTACATTGTTTTCTTCTTTATGTAATCCGGAAATTCCGGGAATTACCTTTTTACCATTCTAAATACATGCCGCCCCATGTAAGGCCTGCGCCAAACCCGGCAACAACTATCTTCATTCCCGGCTGTAACTTTCCGGCTTTCTTTAATTCATCAAGCAGCACCGGAATACTCGCAGAAGACATATTTCCATTCTGCATCATATCCATCGGAAACTTTTCAATTGGCTGCTTTAACCGCTTAGCGATTGCCTCGACAATTCTTCGGTTTGCCTGATGAAGAACAAATAAATCAACTTCTTCTACAGACTTTCCTGCCTTTTCAAGAATTTCCTTCACTACAACAGGAACCTGTCTGGCTGCAAACTTGTAAATCTCTCTGCCATCCATCGCCACATAACCCTTTAAAGAACCATCGGCTCTCTTTCCCGTCGGATTCTGACAGGTAAGTACTTCGCCTCTGCTTCCATCGGAATGAAGTACGGAAGGAATCTCAATGTTTCCTCTTCCATCTATATTCCCATCTTCATCTGCACTGACAACCGCAGCTCCGGCACCATCACCAAATAAAATACAGGTACCTCTGTCTTCCCAGTTCACGATATTCGACAGACATTCTACACCGATCAACAGCGCTTTTTTCGAAAGCCCGGCCTTAATCTGTCCGGCTGCCATCTGATAAGCTACTATAAATCCTGAACATGCCGCATTTAAATCAAATGCTGCTGCATTCACAGCACCAATTTCCTTTTGAACACTGCAGGCTGTACATGGCAAAAGCTGTTCAGACGAAACACTTGACACAATGAGAAGGTCAATCTCCTCTGCCGCAACCTGTGCATCTTCCAATGCCCTCTTCGCCGCTTTCGCTGCCATAGAAACTGCTGTCTCTTCCCTGGCAATATGCCGGCTCTTGATTCCGGTACGACTCTGAATCCATTCATCGTTCGTATCTACCAACTGAGAAATTTCAAAATTATCAAGCACTTTCTCAGGAAGGCAGGAGCCTGTCCCTTTTATTTTGACAAACATCACTTTCTCCTTTTCTTGCTCATATGATTACTTCTGATCACTTCGTTCTGATATTCTATGTGAATATTTTTATTTTCAAATCTTATTGTTTTGAAATAATATTATTTTGAATTAAAATAGTTTGAATATCAAAGCAAGTGATTACAAATATATCATAGCTGGTGGAGAAGTCAAGTATTTTTTTTTATACAAATAGATAAATAGGAATTTGCCGGGGTGAGTAAACAGACGAAGTCTGAGAATCAAATCATCTATATTTGTGATTTTCGTCGCTACGAGAAGTCGTCTTCTAAGAAAAGGCCGGCATGAAAAGGTATTGATTTTGACTCAGTTGTACAAAACACAAAGTCGTCAAAATCAATACCTTTTCATGTCGGCCTTTTCTAATATTTTATTATAGTCTCGTAGCTCCCAGACCACAAATATAGATGATTTGATTCTCGGACTTCTGTTTCCTGGCTGCCCGGGCAAATTAGCGGAAAGATTTGGGGAAGAAGTCAGGAGAGATAGAAATAATCCGGGAAGTTAAATATTTCAGGATTGACACACGATTAATAAGAAAAAAGAGTATATTATCGGTGTACTATTACCGATAATCCGTTCTCAGCAAAAATATCATATATTCATCTGTTTTGATGTGTTTTCAGCGTACTACAACAATAATTCGAGTCAATCCTTCAAAAAACAACTCCACAGAAAGCCAAAACCTTCTGGAGATTCTCCAAATCCCTCCAGCAATAAATAGAATTTCCCTCCCCAGCCAAAGCACAGCCCCCGAAGAGAGTCTAGCCCCT
>OLOU01000958.1_pt1 | contig 22128 bp, 29 predicted proteins | sample 1672101 | NCBI WGS metagenome assembly OLOU01 (sample SAMEA3136645, study PRJEB25190) | human gut metagenome | biome: human gut; feature: human-associated habitat; material: faeces | place: Austria | collected 2013
TTGCTTCTCTCGCGTCTAATATCTGGGACGGCATCAAGCAGGCGTGGGAAGATGTAAAGACGTATTTCGGTGAGTATTTCGACGAGTACGGCGGAAACATCATTGCCGGTCTACTGGCCGGTATTCTGAACGCGATTCTCGACATTGGTACATGGATTTACGATAACATCTTCAAGCCCTTTATTGACGGATTCAAGGCCGCGTTTGGCATTGCCTCCCCTTCCACCGTTATGAAGGAGCAGGGCGGCTTCATCATTGAGGGTCTGCTGGGCGGACTGACGGAGGGCTGGAAAGCCATTCTCGAATGGGTTGAGGGAATCGTCGCAGACTTTGCCGGATTTTTCAGCGGTCTGTGGGAGGACATCAAAGGCGCGGCTTCCACGGCATGGGAGGGTATCAAGGATACCATCTCCGGCGTTTGGGACGGACTTTCCAAAAGTGCGTCTGAAACATGGGAGGGCATCAAAACTACTGTTTCCGACACATGGAATAACTTGAAAGATGCCGCAAGTGAAAAGTGGAAGGACATTAAAACCACTGTTTCCGGTGTGTGGAACGACCTAAAAGGAACCGCAACGGACGTATGGAGCAGTGTTAAAACTACCATTTCTGACACATGGAACAACCTGAAAGATGCCGCAACCGAAAAATGGAACGATGTTAAAACCACTGTTTCTGACGTGTGGACCGGATTGCAGGGGTCAGCGTCAGAAATCTGGGAGGGCATCAAAGGAACGGTTTCCGGCGTATGGGATGACCTTTCCAAAAGTGCAACGGAAACATGGGATAACGTCAAGCAAACCATTTCCGATACATGGGACAACATAAAGTCCGGCGCAGAAACCGCATGGACTAACACGACGGAGTTTCTTTCCAACACATGGGACGGGGTGAAGTCTACTGCGGATACCGCATGGCAGAACGTCAAAAACACCGTTATCGGTTGGTTTACCGGCACACGCGACGAAGCGAAGCAGGTTGACTGGAGCGGCGTCGGTGAAGGTATCACTAACGGTACAGAGGGTGGTATCACTGGACTTTGGAGCGACTTCAAGAGCCGCGTCGTCAGCAAGTTCAAGAGTCTCGTGAACAGCGTCAAAAGCACACTGGGCATTGCGTCCCCGTCGAAGGTTTTCAAATCCATCGGCGGCTTCATGATGGAAGGTCTGAATGATGGCATCGTGAACGAAGAAGATGCGGTTTTCAAGACAATGGGCAACCTTGCAAGCTCTATCGCCGATTCCAGCATCAGCGCCCCGGACGTTGAGATGACAAGCAACGCAGTTGTATCCGGCATGGATAGAGTTGCGAGCCGGCTTTCCGATATTGCCGCAACCTTCATGCAAATTGCCTCTATGCTGACCGCCGCTGGCGGCTTCTACGCGCCTGCTGTGGCGGCTGGAACGGTAATCCCGTATAAGACAAGGGTAGCCGCTGAAAGCCCGTCTGTGGGCGATTCCGACCCCATTACGGCGTTCACGACAAACTTTGACGAAACCATGTCCGACCAGCGCGACCTTCTGCGCGAACTGATTGATGTTCTGCGCGGCAAGAACCTGACGATTGACGGCGAAAGCCTGATGAAAGCTCTGAATTATCTGCAAAGATCGCAGATTAGAAGTTATGGAGGTGCATGAGCATGTCTGCAAAAGGCGTTTTCAAAATCAACGGGCATGACTACGCCCCATATGTCAAAGCTAAAACCGGGCTGGGCTGGGCGCGTGAGAACACCAACGATGAGGATGCGGGACGTGACGCTGGAGACGTGATGCACCCCAACGTAAAGTCTCATCAGCGCAAGCTGACGCTAAAGCTGGGGCCTATGCCGTTTGAAACGGCGCAGCAGCTTGAAGCCGACTTGCAAGGCGGTGACGATGGCGTATCGGTGCAATACCCCGACCTTCTGGACGGGGTATGCACCCGCCTGTTTTACAACACCTCGATCACAGCGGCGATTGAGCGGTTTACTGATGAGGGTATCAAGTTGGACGATATATCCTTCACGCTTATCAGCGTTAAGGAGGCGACGGTATAATGCAAAGCCGCCCTGACAACTGGGCGGCGGTATTCGCCGTCCCGCACGTCACAGAGTACCGTTTTCTGATTGGCGGCAGCGAGTATCGAGAATCCGACATTCAGGGAACGCCCATCATCGAAAAACCCCTCATGCAGGAGCCGTGTATCGGGCGCTGCTGCACAGGTTCGCTGACCATCGCCGTGCGTCCGCACGCAAACGAAACCATCCCGAAAGCGGCTTGCGTACAGGCGTTTTGCAGGCTGAAAAGCCGGAATGGAAATACGGTCACAGACTGGGTAAAGCAGGGCAAATACTGGGTTTCCCGGCGTTCTACCTCCGGCAGTCTGGTAACGCTGACCTGCCGCGACGGCATGATGCTGGCCGGACGTACCTACCTCGATAAAACGCAGTATACCGTCTGGCCCGTGGCTATGGCAGACGTTTTCAACGAGATTGTCAGTCTTATGGGTGTAACCGTTGACTCGCGCACGGTCATCAAAACAGGCGGGGACTACAAAGTCGCATATCCTAACGAGGATGTGCTTATGTCGGAAATTCTTTCCATGATTGCCGCGGCGCACGGCGGCAGCTTCGTTATGACAGAGAAGGGCGAACTCAGGCTTGTACAGTACCCAGACACCGATTCACCTATACAGGCACTCGGCACAGCGTACATGCAGTACACCCCTCTTTCAACCGGCAAGAAAAGCATATCGCGTATTACGCTGACAGATTCAGCGGACAACCAGTTTACCTACGGCAATGACAGTGGTATCGAGCTGGCGGCGGGGTGCGAATATGCTACACAGGAAATGGTGGAGAGAATAGGCGCGAGCTATTCGCTCAAGAGCGGGGTACTGTTCGTATCAGACGGTGCTCTTTCAAACGGCGTACTTACACTTTCCGACGAAAGCGCTCTGCAAGGCAGCGTTATCGTTCTCGCTTCCAAAACAGGACTAATCGGGCGCAGTTTTATCCCCTACGAACTTTCGGGCACATATCTCGACCCGCTACTTGAAGTAGGAGACACCTTTTCCGTCACGCGAAAGGGTGAAACTATTCTTCTGATTGCCGCGTCAATCAGCATTCGATGCAATCCTTCTTTTGTCTGCGACCTGCAAAACGGCGTCGCTGATGACGATGAGGACGAAGTACCGTATGTCAGCGCCGCAGAGCTACAAGCAAAGCGCTATGTCAGCACGGGAAAAAGTTACTTCGGCAACCGCATCAATCGCAAGGAGGGCTTCGTCAGTGAGCTGCTGCACGATGGCGCGGCCGCTGCCCGTTTGATTGCCAATGCAACGACCTTCTCCATGCAGCGTTACCACGACGGCGCATGGCAAGACTGCATCTACTTCGACGCAGTTGAACAAAAGTATCGCCTAACTGGCGATGTAACGGTTGAGGGCGCAATCACATCGGTTGACCTCGCTACCAGCGGCAAAACGGTCATCAACGGTGATAACATTACGACTGGCACACTGAACGCGCAGCTCGTCAAAATCAGCGGGTCACGAGATTTCTACTGGAACAATGACAACATCTACCTCATTGACCCGACCAGTGACCAGCGGCAGATCCGCATCGGTGCATTCGACGGAACAAACCTTGGTATTGGCTTCACAAAGGACGGCGGCAAGTCATGGTCTACCGCCCTTGATTTCAACGGTCTGCACATTAACCAACAGGACGAATACTCCGGCGTGATGCTGACTGCCACAAGCATTGCTTTCCCTGCGGCGGCAGACGGAACGGTAACAGGTGAAAAGATGTTCACGAGCAACGTCGCGGCATACACGGGCAAAGCCTCCGTCGCGCCGACCGTTGCAAGCGTGACGGGTGCTCCAGAAGGTATGACCGTTACCATCGGCACGGCGCTGGAAAGCAAAGAAGTCCCCATCACAATCACCGTAGCCGATGGCGTAACGTTGGGCAACGCAGATTCCCTCAACGGAGTACTCAGCGTGAACGTTACCTCCCCTGTTGTCGTGACTCTTCGCATCAACTGGTGCAAGGTCAACACTGGCGCAAAGGGTGCAGACGGAAAACCGGGCAAAGACGGGACAAATGGCAAGGATGGCACAAACGGTAAGGACGGCACAAATGGCTATAATCAGGCAGTCATCACGCTCTATCAGCGCCTCGCCTCCACCCCTGAACCTCCCACCGCTGTAATAACATACACCTTTGCAACCGGCGAACTGGCGGGAGACATGGGCGGCTGGAGCCGAACCGTCCCAGATGGCGAAAACGCATGTTACACCACATGCGCCGCCGCCATTTCCAAAGAAGCGTCCATCGCCATTCCCGCCTCTGCATGGACTACCGCCACTAAGTTGGTGGAAAACGGCACAAACGGTGCGGACGGAAAACCGGGCAAAGACGGGACGGACGGTAAGAACGGTACAGACGGCACGAACGGCTACAATTCCGCCGTCGTTCATCTGTACAAAAGAGCAGAAAGTGCCCCGGACGTACCTGCCAGCGCACTTCTGTACACCTTCGCCACCGCATCCCTGACAGGTACATTGGACGGCTGGACACAATCTTTGCCCGACGCGGACGGCAACCCATGCTGGGTCATCCAATCCCAAGCTGTGGCGCGAACGGCAACCGTATCCGTCTCCGTCTGGGCAGCCCCGATAAAGCTGGTAGAGGACGGCGAGGCAGGTGCAAAAACCTACTATCAGGGCACCCCGCCCACCGACGCAAAGGAGCAGGATCTCTGGATTGATACAGACGACAACTGCAAACTGTACCGATATAACGGGACGGAATGGCAGTCTGTACAGGACATGAACATCCCACAAATCCTTGAACAGCTTATTTCCGTCAACACTACTTTTTCTGTTTTGCAGGATTCCATCGAGAGCAAGGCATCGTCAACCTACGTCACGAATCAGTACGACTCATTGCTTAAAACCTTCAACAGTACGTTAAAGCAAACAGCAGAATCCTTGCAAGCGGAATTTGAAGCGACTGCGCAGAACGCCGCGGGTAGCGTAGACACTAAGTACTCTACACTGATTCGCGCAAGCAACGACGGCGTGGAAATCGGCAAGTCCAACAGTGCTTTCCGTACCCTGCTGACAAACGAACGGCTCTCATTCAGGCAGTACAGCGGCTCGGTTGCAACAGAGGTTGCGTACATCAGCAACAAAAAGCTGTATATCACCGACGCGCAAATCACAAACAGCCTCGCTATCGGCGCGCAGGGCAAGAACACGTTCGTATGGGCAAAAACATCCAACGGTCTTTCCTTGCGCTATGTAAGCGCGGAAAGCTAAGGAGGACAAAGAACTATGCCGTCAGTGGTCTTTTCATCGAGCAGTATTTCCCCGACCAACTCCTACCGAAAACGCGGAAATACTGTAACCGCTTCTTTTTACCAGAGCAGCGGCAGTCTCCCCGGCGCGGGCAGTTCAATTCAAAGTGTGGTCGTGTCGTTCTCCGACATCACGGTTTATTCACAGACAACGGCCGGGTTCTCGACAAACTACTTTGAGGTCAGCCTCGACCTTGACAGCGCAGGTTCGCAGACGCAAGTCGCGTACAGCGTCAGTTCCGCGCTTCTCAATTTCACGGGCGGCAGTATCACCTTTACGGTGTGGGGCGGCGGTAGCAGCACGAGCAACGTCCTAAACGTCCGCACTGGCTGTACAATCACCATCACCATCAACTACTCCGCCGCTTCCAAGTCTACCGGCTACCTCAGCGCGTCCTCCATCGCGCAGGGCAACGCAATCGGACTGACTCTGAACGCTTATGAGGACAGCTATTGCCACATCGTGCGCTGGAGTCGAGACAGCACTCACGCGCAAACGCAGTATCTGGATGCAGGAATAAGCTACACGTCGATGAGCATACTGACGAGCTGGCCGACCGGTACGGCGTATGCACAGCTCGAAACGTACACGGATGACAGCTACTCATCCTGCGTGGGCACAGAAGTCTATTCATTCACCATCACGGTTGACCCTGCGAGCATTGTGCCGACCGCGGGTACGCTGTCAGTTGCTCTGGTACAACCCGCAACTGTCCCGTCAAACTGGGACGTATATGTAAAAGGGTACAGCACTGCCAAGCTGACACTAAGCGGCAGTTCTCCGGGCAGCGGCTCGTCCTACAAGAACATCCTGCTTTCCTGCGGTTCTCAGCAGAAAAGTTCGCAAAGTGAAACAACCTTTACGACGAATGCGCTGATGGAAACCGGGATGCTGACGTGTAAGGCAAAAATTACGAACGCCTACGGCAATGCAGCATCAGCAACGGACAAAACGATCACCGTCTACGACTACTTTTCCCCGATTTTCGCGTCTCTTGCGGCGTACCGATGCACCAGCAACGGCACACCAAGCGACACAGGCGCATACATCAGCGTAAACGCAAGCGTGACAATCGCAAGCGTAAACGGCAAAAACAGTCTTGTAACGCTCCAAGCACAGTATGCTCCTGCCGGGTCCGATACATGGAGCACCGCGCAAGCTATCACCAACGGATCCGCAACCGTCATCGGCGGCAGTATCGGCGGCACGAGTGGCTATCAGGTACGGGTTACGGCAATCGACGGTCTGCAAAATCAATCTGGCAGCTACTCTCAAACGACCGTTACTGCACTAACTTCCGACCATGTTATTTTCTGCATGGACGGCGGGCTGAACGTCAGTGTCGGTATGCAGGGCACGAGACAGCGCGCTGTGCAAATCAACGGTGACTGGGACATCTACCACGGTGCTACCAAGCTCAACGGGACGATTCCCATCAGCCGTGGCGGAACAGGCGGAACGACTGCCGCCGCCGCGCTGTACAATCTGATTAACGCGCTTTCCGCCGTCACGCCCGTTGCGGGAGACAGAATCCCCTTCATGGATGCAGACGGAAAGACAGCGGGCTATGTGACGCTTACGAACCTGCTGACGGCGCTCGGCTTCTCCAATGGCATCCTCCCGCTTGCAAAGGGTGGTACGGGGTCAAGTACCGCCGAAGAAGCCAGAAGCAATCTGGGCATCACACCTGCCAACATAGGCGCGGCGGCAACATCACACTCGCACAGCGGCAATGACATCACATCGGGACAGATTGATTTGGCACTACTGCCGTTCAAGTGCGCATGGGGCACAACATACGTTACGGGGGTTTCATGGGCCTCTGTTTCCTACTCAAGCGGCTCAGGCGCGTCGAGCTTTTCGTCTACGCCTGTTGTCATCGTGTCGTATGGCGACGCGGCTAACGGATCCAGCGCCTACGGTGTAAACGCCCTTAAAACGCAGGCTATCACCGGCAGCAACTTTCAGGTATGTATGTCAGGTGGTTCGGGGTCGGGCAGCCGCGAGGTACACTGGATCGCAATCGGCACATAACGGGAGGTGCGGTGCATCATGGATAAAATCAAGTCTACTGCGCAGGCGGCGGCAGTTGTCCGCGCAATCAAAGACGCTCTGAACCAGCTCATTGTGCAGGGGCGCGATAACTGCTACATCGTCGTGGCGTGCGATAACGATCTTAACGCTCTTGCTGCGTATCTGCATGATGAGATTGACAAGGAGAATATTGTAAGCGGAAAGGAGAACGAAGCGTGAAAGCAGTAAGTGTTGAACCCGTCGCCAGACGAGACGGAAAAACGGTAGTCCGGGCGCTCATTGTGGCGAGCGAAACGCCCGAAACGCTCCCGACGACGGGGCAAGGCATCGAGGGGATGAGCATCGAGCAGGTGTTCGCCCCTTTTTCTATCCTGTACGTTACGGCTGACACGGACGAGAAGGTGTATATCACCAACGAATCCGGCGTGTTCGTACCGCAGTAAGGAGGCGCGCACAATGAGCAAAATTCTGCAACTCGTACTGCCGTTCTGGGTCATGGCCCGGAAATACGCAAAGTCCTACACCGACTCGCGCATGACCGGGCTGGTGGGGCTTGCCTACGGACTGGCCCTTGAAAACGGGGTAATGAAAATGACCGTGTATGACAGTCGTGCCATCACGGCATCCCTCGCAAACGGCACATTCATCCTGAACAACCAGCAGTAAGAACGGAGGGAAAAGAACTATGGCAAATTACGTTGACCGAATCAGCCTGAACGGCAATACTGCGGACATCATCGGCATCTCGAACGATGGCTACTACCCCGGTGTTGACCTGACGGTGAAGCACGCGGAAGAAATCGCGAGCTATGACAACGTGTGGGCGTGGATTAAGGCGCGCATTACGGCGGGTAACTACTCGCAGATCCATGTGGCGGACTACATCCCCTTCACTACTTCCAACAATCGCGTTTTCAATGCGCAGGTCGCGGGTATCAACCCGTATACGGGCTATGGTGCGACGGAACTCGGCAACCACATCGACTTCGTGACCCGTGAGCTGTGGCCGGAGGCGTTCCAGATGAACCTTATCATCATCAACAACGGTACGTCTGAAACGCTGAAAGATCCATGGTGCGCAAGCAACGGCTATCTGTTCGTCAACTCTCTGGCGGGGCAGGTTCCCAACAGCACGACCAAACCGTTTGAAATGGTGGACAAGGACTATACGGCGGACGGTATTTACTACTACCTGCCCGATACACTGAAAAGCGTTATCGCGGACAAGTTGATTTATACGCAGACGCGCTATCACGAGAGCAACGTCCTTTCCACCGACAACGAAAAGCAGTGGACGAACGTAGGTAAGCTGTGGCTTCCCGCTGAGTTTGAAGTCATGGGCGCCAAAATCATGACTACGACGGGGTGGACGGCTGGCAACGAAATCCAGTATCCGCTCTTCGCTCACAACATGAACCGCGTCAAGCGCGTTCAGGGCGGTAACTTGCGGAGCTACTGGTGGTTGGCTTCTGCTTCTGGCGGCACTACCGCCGGCTTCGTGGCTGTCAGCCACAACGGCTGCGCGTACGCCAACAACGCGTCCGGCACGTATCGCGCTCCCATCTGCTTCCGAATTTCCGGCTAATCCGAAACAATCCCGCCACCCCCTTGTGGGTGGCGGGAACGCAGGAGGATGCCGAAAAAATGACGCTTAATGACATGGAGCGCGCCTACATGTCGTGGCGCGGTATCTTCAAGGAAAAAGACGCGCACACCGTCCTGAGATCAGTTGATCTGCTTTACTTTGACTTGTTCGCGGTTAAGCCGTGGATTAGTAAAAAACAACGTCGAAAGGAGAATCATCATGCCTAATACCACAAACAACACTCAGAACTCCACCAACGCACTGGGCGAAATCACCGCCCTCAAATCGCTGCTCGCTGATAGCGATTACAGCATCCTCAAAACCCTTGAAGGTCTGCTGGCCTGTACCAGCGCCACCGGCATCATTGCCTTTTTGAAGGATGTGACCGCCGACATCAAGGACATTGCGACCAAGCGCGCTGAGTGGCGGGCGCGTATCAACGAGCTCGAAGAGCAGTTTCCTGACCTCGCCAAGGGCGGCAGCTAATACGCCAGTCAGCCGCACAAACGGAGGTGATGAACCGTGCGGCAACTGATTATCTATCGGCGCTTCTTCACGAACGCAGATTGCTATACCCGCGGTACAAAGCAGACCTCAGTCGGGGTACAGGTACATAGCACGGGGGCGAATAACCCGTATTTGAAGCGCTACGTTCAGCCAGATGATGGACGGCTGGGCAAGAACACCAACGGCAACTCGCACAACCGCAAAGGGCTGAACGTGTGCGCATCCGCATACATCGGCAAGCTGGCGGACGGTACGGTGGCGGTCTATCAAACTCTCCCGTGGAACTATCGCTGCTGGCTGTCCGGCAGCGGTACGAACGGAAATGCCAACAAGCTCGGCTACGTTGGTTTTGAAATCTGCGAGGACAACAAAAAGGACGAAGCGTACTTTCAAGCGGCAGTCATGGGTGCGGCAGTCGATCTGACTGCGCACCTGTGTATGCTGTTCGGTACGACCCCGCAAGCCGTCGTTCGCAACTTTTCGCAAGGCGCGGCGCTGGCGGTCATGGATCACCGAGAGCTGAACAGCCGCAAGCTGGCGAGTAATCACGGCGACATCCTGCACTGGTCCCGTCTGTACGGCGTGACGATGGACACGTTCCGTGCCGCCGTTGAGGAGGCTATGCGGGAGGGCGTGAGCGTGACGTACATCGACTGTGACAGCGGCAAAGCTGAAACCGTCGAAGGTCAACCCAACGATAATAAAAGTGAGGTGAATCCCTTGCATCAAGCAAAAGTTACCTGTCCGGGCAGTTATCTCAACATCCGGGCGGCCAAAGGCAAAAACGCAACCGCACTGGGACGGGTAAACCGCGGTGAGACCGTGGACGTGCTGGACGATACGGACGCGGCGTGGTGGCAGGTGTGCCACGGCGGCGTGACCGGCTATGCTATGACGGGCGATAATGGCGAAACCTACCTCACCTGCATCAGCGCAGAGGAAGCGCCGGGAAAAACGGAAGATGACGAAGCTACACGCGGGGACGAAGAAAAAATCGAAATCAGCCGAGCGGAGCTTGAAGCCCTCCACGTCCGCATCGGCGAAATTCTGGGGGTGTAACCGATGGACACAACCATCGTGAACCTGTCCAATTTGGAAACCACCATCCTCTTTGTTCTGGGAGTTTTGGCTGCCCTTGTGGCTGTGGATAAAGGTGTGGAGGCCTTCCGACACCTTTTTCTTCGCTGCCGTTCTATGCAAGAAGCGGGTCAAAACGACCGGCTGAACCGTGTGGAGCGCGTGGAAGCGGCGCATCAAACCCGCCTCGATGCCGGAGACAAGAAGTTTGACAAGCTGTCTGCGGACATGGCACAACTGCTCAAAGTGCAGAACGCACTTTTGATGCACGAGATCACGGGAAACGGCATTGAAAAGCTGAAAACCGTGAAATCGGAACTCGACACCTACCTCGCGACCCGAAATTGAAAGGAGAATAACCTATGAAGAACATGAAGAAACTGTTTACCCCGCTGATGCTGACCCTGTTTCTGGTGCTGGCTGCTGTCCCCGTCATGGCTCTGGCGGAGGGCGAAACCGCCGCCGCAACTCCGACCGAACCGCTGACGTGGGCATACCTTGCCACCATCGCGGGTGCGGCCACCTTCACACTGCTTGTCGTGCAGCTTTTCAAGGTTCCGCTGGACAAGGTTTGGAAGATTCCTACCAGAGTATTTGTGTACATCGTGTGCCTCGCTACCATGCTGCTTGCGACGGCTTTTACCACCGGTCTCACGATTGAGAATGCTGCGCTGGCAGCCCTGAACGCTGTCCTTGCCACCTTTACTGCCATGGGCGAATATGAAATCACCTTTGCCAAACTGAACAAATAACGCTTATGAGCGCCCCGTCGAAATTGGCGGGGCGCGTTTTTTTTTGTGCCGTGAAAATGGTAACATTCTCCCCCAAAAAGCGGGAACATTCTCGGAAAAGTGGTAACATTCTATGGGAACAATCTTTTTTATGTTACCAGCGAGCGGGAACATTCAATTTTTTCCAATTTGAGAATGTTCCCGCGAATGTTACCAAGAATGTTACCAGAAAAAATCTCAAAGCCCTTGAAAAATAAGGCTTTTTAAGTGAGTGGTAACATTGGAACATTCTTTCTTAATAGACTTTACAAATATGGGCGTTAGGGGCGCGCGCGAAACGCCTATCCGCCTGATCGTGCCCGTCTATACGCGCGCGGGCGCGCGAGAGTTACCCGCCAGCACGTCGGAGAGGGAATCGCGGGAGGCGTCTATACGCGCGCGGGCGCGCGAGAGTTACCAGTGGAGAAAAAGCGGGATGCCGTCGCCCGAATGGCAGGATTGTCCGAATCGGTATGCAGTTAAAAATATTTTTCTGAATCCCTTGACAAGTTAAATTTATTGTGCTATTATCCAGTTGTCAGCCAAAGATATTGAGCTGAACATAAAAGGAGGTTGCCCATATGAAAAACATCGTCAAGGTTTGCCGCTTCAAGGATAACGCTACCCGTCTGTATCAGCTTCCGACCCATGTCGTTCTGGAGCGCGGAACGACCGTTGAGGTGGAACTGGCGAACGGTTTGGTCGTCCTCGGTGTAACGACCAGTGCGAGCTACTGCGGCGATTACGAAGAGCGCCTGCTCCGTGACATGTTCAACATCTTGCCCGCTACGGATTTCAAGCGGGTGGTGGCCATTTACGACCGGCAGGAGGTCGCGTGGGGTGAAGCCGACAGCGCTGATGAAACCACCGGTGAAGCCGCTGACGAAACCGCCGATGAGACCCTTGACGCGACCACTGGTGAAGCCGCTGACAATCAGTAAGGACAGAGGGAGGGTTCAGCATGGACACGAAACGCAAGCTCGGCGTGATGAAGGAAATCGAAGCCGCAAATAAGCGGCACGTCGAGGAATGGAAGCGCGAACAGGCAGGGCGCAAGATCACGGGTGTTCTGGTGGACGTGAAAACCGGAACTGTGGCCAAAGCGACCGTTGAAAAGAATCTCGACAGCTATTACGAGATTCTCAACTGCCGCTGCATCGACGTCGTGTGGCGCGGCATAGGCGGCAAGCGGTTCTACATCGTCTGTGATGATGAAGCCCTGCTCACTTCCGATCCCCGCGTGAGCGCGGTCGGCGTCAATGGTGAAATGATGCTGGCGGGTAATCTGTTCGTGGTGCAGACGGACGGCGGGGATGATCTGCAAAGCCTGACGGAGGCAGAAATCCGGCATGTGCTCCTCAACGCGAAGTGGCTTGTCAGTCTCGTTCACCACGACATCCGCTGCGTCCTGACCAACTGTACCTACTGAGCGGGAGGACAGACTATGGCAAAAGCCGCTCGAAACGTCGCCTCAGAGCAAAAGCCGTTTTGCAAGCGGCTTTTGTCTTTGGCGGGCAAATACAGCATTTGGGAGGTCTGGTCAGACTTCATCAACGTCTTTGCTCTGGCCATTTCAAACAGCGTGGACAAGGTGCGTTTCGATGAACGCGAGGCCCTGTACCGGCGTATTATGGCGAAGTATGACGCGAAGGAGCGGGAGGTTTTCCCGCTCCTTGCTGCTGATGTGGTGTCCGCGCTTGAACAGAACCCGGAACAGGACTTTCTCGGCAGCGCGTACATGGCGTTGGAATTGGGCAACGATCATGCTGGACAGTTTTTCACGCCCTATGACGTGTGCCGCCTGATGGCTGAGGTAAGCGTCCCCGGACTGGTTCAGCAGGTGATTCAGGATGGCTACGTCACGTTCAACGATTGCGCCTGCGGGGCAGGGGCTACACTGATAGCGGAGTGTCACGCCGCGGGGAAGAGGCTGCGGCTACTCGGCCGCAACTGGCAGAACTGTGTGCTGGTTACGGCGCAGGACATTGATTTATCTGTGGGCATGATGTGCTATATTCAGCTTTCGTTGCTCGGTGCGGCGGGATATGTTAAGATAGGCAATAGCCTGACAGACCCCATGACCGCGGGTGACGACAGCAAGAACTACTGGTACACGCCCATGTATTTTTCAGACGTGTGGCGCTACCGCCGCATATTTCACAGCATCGACAGGCTGATTGGGCGCGAAAAAGATGCGCCCGGAAAGGATAAAGAAAATGGTTCATGAAATGACAGGCGACCTGCTGTCCTGTGATGCGGATTACATCTGCCATCAGACGAATTTCTATGGCGTGATGGGGGCGGGTGTTGCCGCGTCCATCCACAGCAAGCTGCTGTCTCCTGCCTCGTACAGCGTGTATCAGCGGCTTTGCCGCAAGATGGGGCGCGATCTGCTGGGCGAGGTGCAGTACCTTCCGGGCACTTCCAAAGAGCCGGGAGGACGGTCGTACATCGTGTTCAACCTGTTCTGTCAGGATGATCGGGCGCGGGCAGATAGAGGCTTGACCCGGTATGACTGTATGCGCTCCTGCTTGGAGCAGGTGGAGTGCTGGGCACGGGAAAACGGCTGTAAGCGTGTCGCCCTGCCGGGGAATATGGGCTGCGGCATTGCTGGCGGTGACTGGCGCACGGTGCGTCAGATCATCGAGGACATATTCGGCAAGTCACCCGTGCCCTGCACCATCGTGTGGTGGAAGGGGCGCGCCTAATGAAGATGAACCTCAACGGGTATAACGCCTATACTGCCATCCACAATGGCGGTCTCTACAAAGCCACCGTCTGGCGGACGGACGGCGAATATCCCTTTGAACTCCGGGTGTACTACGTCGATGACGCGGGCGCAAGGCATGAGGAGTTCTGTAAGTCTTACAAGACCGCTTCTTCTGCTTTCGGGAAGCTCCAGCGGTATTTCAAGGGCGAGAGCGCGGTCTGGTCTGCGGACTGAAAGTTACCAGCAACTTGCCGTCAAGTTAAATTGATCAGGCGTGAGGGTCAATGACTCTCACGCCTGCTTTTTTTTATTCTTCGTCGTTCATCGTTGGGGTGACGACCGCTTTGATGTACTCCGTCCGTCCCGTTTGGGGGAAGCGTATGCCGCTGAAATGCCCGCCATTTTCGGGTAGGACAGCACATAGGGCAAGCGCTCGTTCTTGCACGTCGCCACGATGGAGGCGGTGCGGAAATAGTCGTCGCTGGTCAGCTCACGCGGCGGCACTTCGTCCTGTGTAGCCGTCATTTTGTACTTTCCCGTCTTGCGGATGGCCGATAGCACTTCATTCGTCACCCAGTGTTTGAAGCGCTTTGCGGCGGGGGGAGCTTGCTGGAGAAAATCAGGCTGTACGGCCCGGATTCGTTGATGATAGTCATGTTGGGGTTCCCCCTGAATACCGTCACGAATCGTTACGGTATTCTTGTTCTTGTCCTCGTCGTCAACGTGGGCACCTAACGTCTTTCGCGGATTGGAGTAGCCTAACGCCACTGCAACGTCGCGTCCGACGAACCGCGGTACGTCACCAATCATCATGGAGCGGACAGCACCGAACTCGTTATTGGCGAATGTCTGCAATTCATTCATGCGTCCATCGCCTCCTTGATGTTCTCCGTGCATTCGATAACTTCGCGGAGGAGCGCATCGGAAATGCGGTCATCGGTGTCCATGCGGTCGCATACGATGGCGAGCGCCTCATCAATGACGGCAATCTTGCGCAGGATGATTTCTTTTTCGTTCACAAAAAGCACCTTCTGTCAGTTAAATATTCTTGACTTTCTGCTGACAGGGTGGTATGATAATAATGGATTTCATGCCATCCCGTACAGTTGGTGTCACGCCATCATGCGTGGTGGATATGGGGTCTTTGGAAGTAAGCGCTGACGCGGCTCAAACGTAACGGCGCTTACTTTTTTCGTCTCGCAACAGTAGCAATTCAAGGGCTTCACGAATGGCTGCGCCTTTTGTGACATTTCGACGTACACAATAGGCCTCAAGCCTCTGCTCGGTATCCGCATCGAGACGGATACTGTATCGCACGTCCTTGGGGTTGTCTACTTTGGGACGCCCCATTTTTGTTGGCATCGTATCGCACCTCCTTCTTGCCACACCAAAAGTATAATAAACGCGTGGCAAAAAGTCAATCTTTTTTTATGAAATTTCTTCCAAATCTTGATTCTATCATATTTTCGCTCGAAAGTTAAATATTTTTAACTCAAAAACGCGGGCAAGATATATTTACATAGCTGCATTTCGGCAGCGCGGATGATACCGGTCGGGGTGGGTAGATTGTCCACCCTGACGAAGCCGGGTTCTATGGGCATAAGAAAAAAAAGCGCAGGAACGTAAATGATCTTGCGCGTTATAGATTACGCCGCTGACTTACGATTGAGGTGCGTGTTGAGGATGGGGTGGCAAAACACCACCACCCCATCCTGTCCATGATGCCCTGAACCGTGGTATCATCTGATTCAGCGTGTGAACCCAAAGTGCTCTCGTTCACACTCCCAAAAATCAAAACAGCGGAGGTTTTACACTTCCGCTGTTTTGTATGTGAGCACAAATACGTCTCCGAAAATCAACATTTCAGGTTCGTACCTGTGCGCTATGGTGGAGATGAGGGGAGTCGAACCCCTGTCCGAAGGCTCGCTTGCAGGACCTTCTCCGAGCGCAGACTGTGATTTGAAATTCCCGCACGATGACGCCCGCAGTCAGGCTTCAGCGATTGGTAGCTTCATGTTACGGACGCATGGCAAAGCTTACATGCGCTCGTTCCCCGCTTGAATGGCGCTGGGAACCGGTCAAGCGGGCAGACCGGGCCAGCGTCGCGCCTAATTAGGCAGCGAAAGCGTACTGATTATTGTCAGTTACATTTAAGTTCCCCGTTTTATCGTGGTCAGGGGCCACGGCTCGCTTATCCCGCCCTCGACAACCCCCGTCGAAACCGGATCATCCCCATGAATGAGATGGCGCTTCTTTGGGGCAGCGCCGCCCTGCTGTCAGTAGTTCTTTGTTGCTTGGTTTCTTTTGTGGCAGGAGGTTTCGCTCCTGCGGGAGCGACAGGGGGCTTTCCGCTCGCCCCCTTGACCCCTTCGGTTACTTGTTGTGTTCCCTGAGTGCGCGGCGGATGTCGCGGTCGGCGTCGCGCTTGGCGATGGTGTCGCGCTTGTCGTGTTCCGCTTTGCCGCGGCAAAGACCCAATTGCAGCTTCATCCGCCCGTCCTTCAGGTAGATTTCCAGCGGCACAAGCGTGTAGCCCTGCCGGGAAACAAGCCCGTCCAGCTTGCGGATTTCGCTCTTGTGCATCAGCAGCTTTTTCGGGCGCATGGGGTCACGGTTGAAGATGTTGCCCTGGTCGTAGGGGCTGATGTGCATCCCCTCGACCCAGATTTCGCCGCCGCGAATCTGCGCCCACGACTCCTTCAGGTTCACGCGTCCCTGCCGGATGCTTTTGACCTCCGTGCCGAACAGCGCCAGCCCGCACTCATATTTCTCCTCGACGAAATAATCGTGCCACGCCTTGCGATTCTGTGCCACGGACTTGATTCCCTTCTGATGCGGCACGTTCCTCGCCTCCCTTGCGCGTCTGCCTGTTTCAGCAGGAACTATTATAGCATATTCGTTTTTTTATTGCAAGTCCCAAACTTCCATGCTATAATAAAAAGGAAGATTTTCTGTGGTACAGGAGGAAGGACAGGATGAACGATCTTCACGAGATGGCGGCAAACAGCCGGGAGGCGGCTTGGACGCTGGCGGCTTCGTCGCTGGAAACGCGAAACGCGGCGCTTCTGCGGATGGCGGAGACGCTGGAAAATCATCAGGCGGATATTTTTGCGGCGAACGCGGCGGATATTCATCAGGCGGAGGCGGACGGGCTGGCAGCGCCCCTGCTTGGCCGGCTGAAATTCCGCGAAGAGAAGCTGCGCGCCGTGACGGACGGGCTTCGCGCGCTGGCTGCTCTGCCCGACCCCATCGGCGCAACGACGATGACGCACGAAATCACGCCGGGGCTGAAAATGTACCGCGTGACCTGCCCGATTGGGGTCATCGGCGTGATTTTCGAGAGCCGCCCGGATGCGCTGGTGCAGATTGCGTCGCTGGCGCTCAAGAGCGGCAATGCCGTGCTGCTCAAGGGCGGGCGCGAGGCGGAGCGGACGAACGCCGCGCTGTGCGGCGCGCTCCGGGAAGCGGCGGCGGATGTCGGGCTTCCGGCGGATTTCGCGCAGCTGCTGCATTCCCGCGAGGACGTCGCCGCGATGCTGAAGGAGGACGCGCTCATCGACCTCATCATCCCCCGCGGCAGCAAGGAGTTCGTTCGCTACATCATGGACAACAGCCGCATTCCCGTGCTGGGGCACTCCGACGGCATCTGCCACGTTTATGTGGATAAATCCGCCGATGTGGAGATGGCGGTTTCGATTGCCGTGGACAGCAAAGCGCAGAATGTGGCAGTCTGCAACGCCTGCGAGACGCTGCTCGTCCACCGCGATATCGCCGCTGATTTTCTGCCCAAGCTCCTGCCCGCGATGCAGAAAAAGCATGTCCGCCTGCTGGGCGACGAGGCGACCCGCGCGATTATCCCCGTCGAAGCCGCGACGGAAGAGGACTGGCGCACGGAGTATCTGGATTATGTGCTGTCCATCCGCGTCGTGGATTCGCTGGAAGCCGCGATTGCCCACATCAACCGCTACGGCAGCCACCACACGGACTGCATCGTCACCCGCGATGACGCGGCGGCGAAGGAGTTCCTGACCCGCGTGGATTCCGCCGGCGTGTACCGCAATGTGTCAACGCGCTTTGCGGACGGCTTTGTGTACGGCTTCGGCGCGGAAGTCGGCATTGCGACGGGCAAGCTGCACGCGCGCGGCCCGATGGGGCTGGACGGTCTGACGACCTACAAGTACAAATTGCTGGGCGACGGGCAGCTGATGGCGGAGATGAAATCCGGTCAGCGCGCGTACACCCACCTTGTGCTGCACGAGGACTGCCCGCTATGACACAAGGCATTGCGTTTTTTGATTTTGACGATACCCTTGCCCGCGGCGATTCCATCCTCCCCTTCCTGCTGTACTGCATCCGCAAGCGGATTGCACCGCGCCGGCAGCTGGTCAAGGCGGCGGGGGCGTTCCTGTACTGGAAGCTGCGGCCGTCGCGGGCTTCGCGGGCGAAATCCGCCACGCTGTCGTTTTTGAAGGGGCGTTCGGCGGACGAAATGCTCGATGTCGCCCGCGCGTTCTTCCGCGATGAATACCTGCCGCGCTTTTATCAGGATGGGCTGACGGAGCTGTGGAGTCTGCGCTCGCAGGGGATGAAGCTGGTCGTCGTCAGCGCGTCGCCGGACGTGTACATGCGCGCCCTGCCGGAGTTCATGCCGATTGACGCGGTGCTGTCCACGCGCTGCGAGGTCGGCGGCGACGGGCGCTACACGGGGCAAGTCGGCGAAAACTGCAAGGGCGAAGAGAAAGTCCGCCGAATCGAGCAGTATTTGAAGGAAAACGGCTTCGTGCTGGACATGAAGTGTTCCTCCGCCTATGGCGACTCCCCGTCCGATGCGGATATGATGGCGCTGGTGAACCGCGCGGTGCTGGTGAATCCGAAAAAAGCGCTTCTGCGCCGGCGGCCGGACGGCATTGTCGTCCACTGGACTTAACATGATAAACAGAAAGGTGAATTACACATTATGATGCGTCTCCAGAAGTTTCTTGCCCTCTCCGGCGTGGCGTCGCGCCGCAACTCCGAAAAGCTGATTGCCGACGGGCATGTGGCGGTAAACGGGAAGGTTATCACCGAAATGGGCGTGCAGGTGGATGAATCCGCCGACGTGGTGACGGTGGATGGCAAGGTTTGCAAAATTCAGGAAGAAAAGCACTATCTGGCGTACAACAAGCCGATGGGCGAGGTGACGACCGTCACCGACCCCGAAGGCCGCCCGACGGTGATGGACAAGTTCCGCGATTACCCGGTGCGCCTGTATCCTGTCGGGCGGCTGGACTACGACAGCGAGGGTCTGCTGCTGCTGACCAACGACGGCGACCTGATGAACAACCTCCTCCACCCCAGCCGCGAGGTGAGCAAGGAGTACCTGGTGAAGGTGTCCAACCGCGTGACGGACGAGGAAATCCGCCGTCTGCGCGCGGGTGTCCGGCTCGACGACGACCGCATGACCTCCCCGGCGGACGTGCATCTTGTGCGCTACGAGACGTTCGCGTCCGTGCTGCTGGTGACGATTCACGAGGGGCGCAATCGGCAGGTGCGCCGCATGTTCAGCGCGATTGGGCACGAGGTCGTCGCCCTCAAGCGCGTCGGCTTTGCGACGATTAAGCTGCACGACCTGCCGCGCGGCCAGTGGCGCCGCCTGACGGACGTGGAAGTACGCAAATTGAAGGAGCTGTGAGCATGAGCTACGAGCTTCGCAGCGCCCGCTGGATTGCCGCCGATGTGCTGCGGCAAGTGGTTCAGCCGGGTGACACGGTGGTGGACGCGACGCTGGGCAACGGGCATGACACGCTGATGCTCTGCGAACTGGTGGGCGAAACGGGGCGCGTCATCGGCTTCGACATTCAGCCCGACGCGGTGGAACGCACGCGCGAGCGTCTGGCGGATGCGGGGATGCTGTCCCGCTGCACGCTCTACGCCGAGGGGCACGAGCATCTATCGGAGCGAGTGACCGTGCCGATTCGCACCGCGACATTCAATCTTGGCTGGCTGCCGGGCGGCGACAAGCGCATCACGACGCACTGGGAGACGACGCGCGCGGCGATTTCGGCGGCGCTGTCGCTCTTGGTGAAAGGCGGCGTCTGCACCATTTGCGCCTATCCGGGGCACGCCGCGGGCGACGAGGAACGCGCCGCGCTGATGGCGTACCTGTCGGCGCTGCGCCCGCAGGAGTACAACGTGCTGCACCACCGGTTTTTGAACGCCGGGGCGGGCGCGCCGGAGTGCTTTGTGGTGCAGAGGCAGTAAAGGGGGAACCCAAGGGCGCTGCCCTTGAACCTGCCAGAGGCGTTGCCTCTGGACTCCACAAGGGACTTCGTCCCTTGACCCTTTCGCGCGATGCGGTTGAGCACAACTGCATACTGGTTCCGCGTGTTAATGCGTAAAAAAATAAGCATCTCGGATTGCTCCAAGATGCTGATAGCGTGACGTTCATTCCGTTTCGCTCTTCTGATTTTCCCCCATCATCTCGCCAAACGCTTCCTCTATCGTCACCGACTGATTCTCCCGCGCCTGCGCCAGCCCCTCCGCCATCCGCGCGTTAAACACCTCGTCCGTCATTTCGTCCCGGCTGAGCGGGCGAATCGGCGGCTTTGCGGGGCGAAACGGCAGCCCGTTCCACAGCACAATCTGCCGATAAAACATGTTGATGGCGGTCGAGGTCGGAATCCCCAATTCGTTCAGAATCGCTTCCGCCTTTTCCTTCACGTCCGGCTCAACCCGCACTGTCACATTCGCACTTTTCATTGCTGCATCCCCTTTCTACTACTGATTATACCATATTGTATGGCGATTTGCAATACAATATGCAAATTGGAGGTACTTATGCACACCCCCGCCCCCATTGAACTCATGAACGTCTGCCTCCTGCGCGACGGTGCGAACCGTATGCTCGTGCAAGACCGCACCGACCCATCGTGGCCGGTGCTCTGCTTTCCCGGCGGACACGTCGAAATCGGCGAAACGTGTGCGGATGCCGTCATCCGCGAAATGCAGGAGGAAACCGGGCTGACTGTCGTTTCGCCCCGGCTCGTCGGCATCAAGGAGTGGATGAAGCACGGCGGGCAGACCCGCGCGCTGGTGCTGTGCTATGAAGCGTCGGCGTACACAGGCACGCTGACTTCCTCCGCCGAGGGCGAAAACCGCTGGATGACGCGGGCGGAAATCGCCGCCCATCCGCGTGGGAAATCGCTGCTGGACTTCCTGCCCGTGTACGAAAATCCCGACGTGACCAGCATGTTCTACGCGCCCGACGGCGACGGCTGGACGGCGGTTTACCGCTAATACTTCATATAGGCTTCACATCCGTGTGCTATCATCCCCCTAAATCCCCCGAAAGAAGGAACACGACCCGTGAAAACACCCGTGACGCACGAGCGCCTGCAAAACCACCTGACGTATTCGTGGTGGAAGTATGTCCTGATGATGGTATTGGTCATCTTTTTCTGGAGCATCCTCTTCACAACCACGCGCTACCGTCCGCCGGAAGAAAAGAAGGTCATTGTCGGCGTATACGGCGCGGGCAATCAGACGGCGCTGGACGCCTACATGGAGGACGCGCGCCAGCTGCTCCTGCCCGACATGGAGGAAATGAACACGCAGTTCATCATGAGTGACGAAACCTGGGGTTCATCGGTGCTGATGACCCGCATGACGGCGCGCGAGTGCGACATTTACCTGCTGCCGAAGGATCTCTTTCAGACGTATGCCCAGCAAGGGGTATTTGTGGCGCTGGAGGAAACCATGCCGGAGCTGGTGAGCGAGCTGGAATCGCGCGGCATCAGCCTGAGCCGCGGCTGGCGCACGGACAGCGACACGGGCGAAAAGCACCTGTTCGGCATCCCGTGTGCGGATTTGCCGTATCTGGACACATTCCTGTATCCGACTGCGGATTCGTACTACGCGTGCATTTTCCGCGCCAACGGCAATGAAGAAAATGTTCAGGCGTTCTTTGATTACTTCATTCGCGATATGCTCAATGAGCCGCCGGCGGAGGCTGCGGAGGAAGCCGCTTCATAATCTGATTTTCTGCGGCGGATTGCAATTCGTCGCAAGGATTTCGCGTCTGCGGACGCGACAAGGGGGCTTTCCGCTCGCCCCCTTGACCCCTT
>OLOU01000966.1_pt1 | contig 21986 bp, 14 predicted proteins | sample 1672101 | NCBI WGS metagenome assembly OLOU01 (sample SAMEA3136645, study PRJEB25190) | human gut metagenome | biome: human gut; feature: human-associated habitat; material: faeces | place: Austria | collected 2013
TGCCGTGTAGCGGAACAGCGTGTGACCGCTGTTCAGTTTGACCGTGACGGTCAGCCTGTGGTTGTTGGATGCAGCCATGCTGACCCTCCTCTCCATTCATTATAATAATCCCATATACCAGTCCGCGATCGTTTCTCCGAAAAACATGGCGATCGCAATGCCGATGCACAAAAACGGACCGAATGCGAACTGGCTTTTCCGGTTTGCCTTCTTTTGGGCGAGCAGCAGCGCGCCGAAGCCGCCGCCGAGCAGAATGCCGATAAACGCGGCAACGACCGTCAACTTTGCGCCGAGGAAAAAGCCCGCGCCGAACATCAGCTTGATATCACCGCCGCCGAAGCCGCCGGGCACGATGAGCGCCAGAAGCAGCATCGGTACGCTGACGATCACGCAGCCGATCAGCCGCGATTTTATCCCCAGGCTGGGGATAAGTATGTGCGCAGCGATGCCGCAGACAAACAGCAGCACCGGAAACCGGTCGTAGATTTCAAGCGTGTCCATGTCCATGAGCGCCACGACCGTCAGAATACCGAGCACGGCGAACGCCAGCGCCGCCTGTGCGGTCTCGCCGCCGAAGGCGTATGCGCAGGCACAGGAGCACAAGCCGCCGAGCACCTCGATCCAGAAATCCCTTGCGGGGATTTTTGCGCCGCAGCCGCGGCATTTGCCGCCCTGCAGGAGATAACTCAGGCACGGGAGCAGCTCCGCCGCCGACAGCGTGCGCCCGCACACCGGACAGTGACTGCGTCCCTTCACCACGCTCTCTCTGCGCGGCAGGCGCCATACCACCACACCGAGAAAGCTGAATACGCATGCGCCCAATGCGAACCGTAACAGCCATAATACAGCATAGGCGATGTAAAGCATTGGTTTCCTCCTCGTTTGGGTTGGTTTGGAATGATTTTTTACAAATAGAATCTGCCATACAAAAACCGCATGACAGGTCACAGCCACTTAAACATTAAGGGGCTGTGACCCGCCATACCGTCCGCAAGCCGAACGCAGGCACCGTTACTGCGTTCCGCATCGTTACAGCGGTATGAATCAGATCACCACCGAAGGGCACCGTACCGCACCGTGGTTAGAAGGTGCGGTGCGGGCGGGTGATTGATTGGGTTAGGCATAAATTATCCTACCGTATAGGTAGAACCATTATAAGTGCAGGTAATACCATTGTTCGAATACTCCAAATGAGTAATCTTGCCTTCAGTGAATACAATCTTGTGATCATCCGTCTCGAGAACGTTACCCTTTACCTCGGCCAATTTCTGAATAGCAGAATTAGTCGGAGTAGCTGCGGTACCATTCTTAGTTACACCTGCATAAGCCTCGTCATACAGCGTCTGCGCCGCCATTACACACTGACGAGTCTCAGCAATTACGTTTTTTTCCTTAGCACGATCAATATAGCCAGTCAGCGCCGGAATCAGCAGCGCTGCCAGAATCGCCAGAATAACCAGAACCACGATCAGCTCTACCAGCGTAAAGCCGCCCTTCTTGCTGCGGCGCTTCTGCTGCAGCGCGATCATTTTTTCCATCATTATCTTATTCCTCCAATTTTATTTTTGTTTTTCTATCTCTGTAAGCTGCGGCGGTGCTCCGCAGAGTTACACATATTACATTGCCGTTATGCCGGCTTTTTCGTTGCCGTTACCCCGGTTTTCACCGGAATATCGTACCGCAGGTCGATAATGAGCGAATCCGAATAGATTTTATCGGTCAAATCCTTATCGCGGTAAATTGTCACGGTGGCGGTAACGGTGTGCTTTGCTTCGTCGATTTTGAAATGCAGTCCGGCACGGAGACCCATATAAAAGCCCTCTGCGTAGGTTTTCGTCATGGCTCGGGCAATGGGATTGCCGTCCGCATCCTGACTGTAGCCATCTTTATAATAGCGCTCGACAAGATAACCCTTTTCCACTCGAGGCTGCTCGCCGGAGTTCTTATCGGCAATCACGATTTTAGTTGGTCCGCAGCCGTCTGCCGTCAGCAGCTCCGCCGCGTTATATCCCTGTTCGGTCTCATAGCCAAACTCGATCGCCGAGCCTTCGGACGAGCCGGTTTTATTCGTCACGTCCGTGCCGCTGTCATAGCATTTGATGTAATCCGTGGCGGTCTCCACCTTGCTGCGCACGGTTTCGAGCAGGTCGTCCGCGATCAGCTCGGCGCTGTTCAGCTCCTGCGTGCGGCGCGATACCTCGGCCGCCGGCCGCAGCGACGCGCTGAATATGCCGATGACCAGACACAGCAGTCCGGCGCCGACCACCAGTTCCACCAGCGTCATGCCTTCCCGGCCGCGCAGGATTGAGCGAATGCGTTTCATGCCGTCACTCTCCCTTCGCAAACCGGTAGAAGGGCACGGTTTTGCCGTCCTCGGTTTTGGCGTTTACGGTCTGCTTTTTTACCTTTACGTGGAAGGCTTCAATATCGGTATCTTCGCCGTTCGACGTCGTCACCTTAAAATCGTACGCGGCAGCTTCGCCGTCCGCGACTTCTGCATTCCCGCGCACGCTTTCCTGCAGTTCGGTCGCGTCCCTGCGGAGCTGCTCCGACTTGCGCTGCGCATTTGAGGCAAAGCCGACTGCGCCGTTCAGCGCGCCCAGCAGCAGCATGAACACCACCGTGGAAACCAGAATTTCCACCATGGATTCGCCCCGGCGGTCGCGCAGCACGCGAATCAGTCTATTCATCGGCTGCACCTCCGGTTGTCCGGGCTGCCGGCTTGTGAATGGGTTCGTATCGGCTGTACGTCGGATTGTTGATATCATAGGTATAGCTGATCTCCACATGCTCCGTGCGGGCATCCTCGCCCTCGCCAATGTCCTTGGGTTCTACCGGATCCTCGCCGTTGGCACTTCGGCAAAAGCGGCCGTTTACCCAGTAGACCGGGAACTGTCCGCTGACGCCGTCTTCCCCTTTCCATGTGTAGATTGGCTGAAAACTGTCCTTTCGGCGGTATTCTGTGGTGTACATGTAGCTGTCCGCTCCCTTTTCCGCCTTGACGCCTACCCAAACCTGATGTCTGTTAAAGGTTGTCTGCTCTGCCTTTTCGGTGCCTTCGTTCCGAGCATCGTATGCAAAGGTATCGCCTGTGATCGGGTCCTGCACATCGGTAACATCACGGAGCAGAATCGTAATCCTGCCGTAGTTATCCTCGGTCGACCCCGCATTATAGCAGGCAGTGGTTTCCTCCGAACGGTCCGGATCGTAAATACCCAATCCCGTATCTTCCGCTAAAATGTTGTTCACTTCACGGTAGAAACAGCCTTCCGGCGCAAAATTGGTATCCAATTCCGGCTTGATTGTTTTGTATTCCTGCAGTTCGCTGTCCAGCACCTGTGCAAAGGACTGCGCCAGCTGATAACAGCGTTCCCTGCCGATCTTGCGGTTGGCCCGCGAGAGCAGCATGGATGAGGAATACACGATACTGAGCGAAAGCCCGATCAGGACGGCGACAGCACAAAGTGCTACGATCAGCGAAACACCGCTTCGCCTGCTGCGCCGCAGGGTGTTCCATCCCTGACGTATCCGCTTCATGTCTGCCGCCTCCCTTCGTAACTAAAATCTGCGCTCAGCAGGATCGGATTCCGTATAACGGTCGCTATTGCTGTCCGCAATGACAGTTACCCTGCTGATCTGTATACCATTCGTCAGCTGCAGGGTCTGATTCTCGTGCGTTACCACGGAGAAAATGTTAGGCAGCTTCAAGGTAAATGTGCCGTCCTTCACCTGCAGCATGGTATCCGGCTGATAGCTGTAATAACGAATGCTGCCATTGGTAAGGCTGTATCTGCCGTTGACCGCACTGCCCTGTTTTACAGTATACCAGTCATCCCCTGCAACTGCAAACGCATTTTGACCATTTATGATAATCTCCGGCAGGTTCCCGCTCATATCGACGGTAACAGTCGTGGATTTATCGTCCTTATCGGTCAATTCAATCCGATACAGGTCAGCCTCTGCCACCTCGTCCCACGAGAGCGCGGTAAGCTGTGCATCCCACTCTGCCGTGTTGATAAGACGATTCATCGGGCCATAGCTGACCGCAAGCGCCTCATTCACGTTTGCCAGCGACGCGCTCGGTGCTTCCAGCTTCACACGCGGGAATACCACATCGCCGCTCGATACCCAGACCGAGCTTACCTGTCCCGCCGACTGCGAAATACGAGCCTCAAACCGTACAGAACAGCCTGCGTATTTCGTATCCAGATCGGTCAGGCTGCAGACGTAGCTGCCGCCGCTTTCGCTCATTGCAGAAACGGGGTAAGTTACCGTTGTGCCGTCCGTCCCGGTGATTTTTGCCCGCAGCAGATAGGTGCTGCCGCCGGGCGGTACACTGGCCTCATTCTCCGGCGTAACGGTGACCTGCAGGCCGCCGCTTCGGAAGCCGGCCGCCGGAATCGGGTTGTTTGCTATCGCATTCCAGTTGTACGACCACTTGACGCTCGGCGTATTCAGACGCATCGGCACGGTCATCGTGTACACGATACCGTTCGGGCTGTCCGCATAGCCGGAATCATCAGCAGCCACCGCCACCAGATAGAGGTCGATGGTCTTGCCGGCGTAATCCTCCAGACTGCGGCTTACCGAGCAGGTGCCGCCCCTGACGGGCACAAGCTCACCCAGGGCAGCGGCCGTTTCGCCCTCCGGCTGCACATAAATCTGATAGCCTGCACAGCCGTTTTCGCTGCCGATGGCACTCCAGCCAATGGTGTAGACCAGCTCGTTGGTATCCGTGTTGGTCACAGACGGCTGTCCGGGTCGCTCGAGGCGCTGCTTGACAGCGTACTTCTTCGTCGTACTCAGGCCAACCTCGCCGTATGCCTGTCCCAGACGGGTAACGGTCAGCTCAACCTCGGCATACTGCCAGTCGTCCGCGCTGATGGTGAACGATTGGGAAGTATTCGGATTCTCCTGCGTACCGTAAACCTCGTTGACCGGAATGCCGATTCTGGCGCCTGCTGCAGTAATGCCGGTCAGCTTGACGCTATAGTGCGGCGCTGCAGTCCCCTGCCCGGGCTGCGTCCACGAGAACTGGTAGCTGATACTGCCGTTATCTTCCGGTATCAGTACCGGGTCCTTCAGCTCCGGTGCCGTCAGCGGCTTGATGTTCAGCGCCGCGGCTCTAATGTAGTTTGCAAAGTCATTCGCATGGCCAAGAACATGGCTGTAAATGGTCTTGTCCTGCTGCTGAACGCCCTCCGCGCTGTAAGTCCGCAGCGTAACGGACGCATCGCCGGTCTGCCAGGTATCGCCATAGGTGTAAACCGGTCCCAGACCGGAGGCGGCGTACCATGCACGCACCCGACGATTTGTGACATTCTCCGCGAAATACTCCTTCGGCAGGTCGCGGAAGTTTGCCGTAACCGTGTTGCCCGCCGAGGTCAGCACATCCTCATACGCAAACACATACTCATTTGTGCCAACCGTGCCGAGCACCTCGATACGGTAAATCGGCGGTGTTTCCATCTGCGGCTCGTTGACCGTCAGTGCAGCCGTGACCGTGCAATCATCCACCGTACTGCCCGAGTACGATACCGACAGCTGGTTAATACTGCCGTCCGGCTTGTACTTCGGCGTGTCGGTCGGGATGGTATCCGTCACGGAGGCCGGCTGAATGCCGTTCGTAATGCCTGCCGCTGCCGTGACGATCAGCTCCTTCAAATCATCGCCGCTGATCTCGGCGGTATGGTTGTTCTGATCAATGGTCACGGTCTGCGAGCCAAGCCTGAAGGTGACCTTCCAATTGCTGAAGACCGCATAATCCGCAAGGTTTTTCAGCGAGATCTGGTATTTAGCGCCATTGTTCCAATGGCTCACCAGTCGGATATTGACATCCGGTGTCGGCAGCACCGACACATTCTGCGTCGCCGCAGTTTTCCATGCAGAAGGCGCGGTATCCTCAAACAGACTGACAGCACGAACAGACAATGTAATGGTCTTGCCTGCTGTGTCTGCCGCAAGGCTTGCCGGCAGCTGGAACGTACCGCTGGTCGTACCGGAGCCGTAGGTGTTATTGCCCATGGTAAGCGTGGTGTTCCACTGGCCCTGTCCCTTTTGATTCGGGATGAAGCGCAGATTGGACATTACTTCCTTGCCATCAACGAGCACTGTACCCTCGTAGTACAGGGGACGGTCCGTATCCTTGATGGATACATCGAAACTGCCGTCTGTCTGCTGTTTCAAGTCAACCGTGAACGAGGTATCCAGCTTTTTGCTGTTTTGTCCGTGCTCCATGGTGCGGTATGCCTCACGAACATAATCGTCCATGATCTTTCCGCCTGACAGGTTGTTCAGTTTGCCGTTTTTCTGGCTAATGGCAGGCATTAGGTTGTTTGCATTCCATGTGCGTACCTGATCATAAGAATAATCCGGCGGCATTTCAAACAGGATTCGTCCGGTAATTTTTTCCGTACCATCATTGAATTTGCTGATCAGGATACCATTTTCAACCCTTGTATTAGAATCTGTCATGTTGTAATAAATGCCGCATTTTGTCCGGGCATCCTCATTTTGTGTCAAGTTCAAAGTCGGATCCAGACGCGGACCAACAATCGCCGCATAGAATTTTCCGTCAAACTCACCATATGCAGCCATGCGCGCATAACCACGCCGCGATTCACCTGCACCGTTGTTGCGCGCTTCGTCCGTTTTATAAGTAATGCCAGCTGTATTCCCGCGCTCTGTCAGCCCCCATGTATCAAAGAAATAATAGTTATTGCCCACCCGGTTTACATCCAACGGCGTAGAACTGCCAGTCTTGAACGAAATAATGCCGTTATCCGACAAGATCGGCACAGAATAGCAATTCTGGATATAAGTATTCCGTGTCGCAGCCGAACCGTAGCGGTCACCGAAGATACCGGCGCGGAAGTTATAACCCACCAAATCGTCCTTGTACGCATAGTTGCGGCAACGGTCGATATTCAGCACGATATTCGCCGTCGATGCCGTGATGGAAGCACCATTGTTCGATGTTGCGTTATCAACCGAGAAGAAGCCTACGATACCGGAAGCCATCGAGCCCGAATAAATTTTAACACCCGGTGCATTGAGGCAGTCCACTACATTGATATTGAACTGCTGTCCCATGGCGGCCGAACTTGCCGTATACGCCGTAATATTACCCAGAATGCCGGCACTGTCATTTGCACTGTAGCTCGTGTTGTTACCCCAGCGGCCATAAATACTGCCATGATTCTGGCAGCTCAGAATATTGAAATCCTGACCGGAGGCCGCATGATACAGCTGTGCCACGATACCGCCGGATGCACCGACCCAGTTGGCTGCATAAGTGGTCTGCAAATTGCCGTAATTGTAGCAATCCTCAACCGTGCCGCCGTTATTCGTCCACTGGCCGACAATGCCGCCCGAGTAGTGCGACAGATAGCCGTAAACCGTGCCATAATTGATGCAGTTCTCAATCGTCCAGTCGCTTGTGGTCTTGTTGGACTGCGTGCCGATGATACCGCCCGCAAAGCGGCTGGTATTCTGCTTTTTCAGCTGGCGGCCGACAAACGCGTGGTTGAGCAGGAACGACAGGTCCTTTTCGCTCTCGTTCATGCCGACAATACCGCCGGTGCCGACACCGATGCCGTCCGACTTGTTGACCAGCAGCCAGCTACCGCTGACGCAGCGATTCAGCTCACCGGTCGGCGCGTTGTAGCCCGCCACGCCGCCGAGGTTGCCGTTGCTCGATACGATGATCTGCATGGTGCGGTCTGCCGCTACGCTCTTGCTGCCGCCGTTGTAGGACAGCTTTTCCACATCCGTCCGGTCTGCCCACTTTACCCAGGTGGAATCCGCAGACAGCTTCTGTGCCTTGGCATTCGCCAGCAGCTCGCTCACCTTGGTGACGTTTTTCATCAGCTTTTCGGTGCTCTTGTCACCGGACTGCGTGATAGTGCCCTTATTGTAGCCCGTCACGCCGCCGACCATGCCGTTTTTGACCGTGATCGTGCCGGTTCCGGTATTGTCTATGTAGCACTGCTCGATGATGCCGGTCGTATCATTCTTGCCTGCAATGCCGCCAATATGCGACGACAGGCGTTCCTTTTCTGCCGCCGAGCTGGTGGAGGTTGCGGTGTACACACCGTCCGCCGTCAGCGTCAGCCTGGAAACGGTGCTGCCCTGCAGCAGACCGCCGTTCAGTCCGGCAATGCCGCCGTAGCAGTTGCCGACCGCGCTCTTTCCTTCGTCGATCGTGCCGGAGTAAGTGCATTCGGTTACCTTGCCGCTTGCATTATTCTGCCCGACTACACCGCCGAGATAGGTATACTTCGTGAATTTCTCGAAATCCGAGGTGACCTTCACTTTGCTGACCGTACCGCCCGCTCGATTGATGCCGACTGCACCGCCGACCTGCAGCGTGCTTGCAGAAACGCTGTATGTCGGCTGCTGCGAAACCTCGGTTTCCGTGACCGTACCGCTGTTGTCTCCGACAACAGCACCCAGAATGAATGCACTGCCGGAAATCGTGATATGATCGCCGAGTACCGCTCCCTGAACCGTACCGCCCTTGTGGTTTACCGCACAGATCGCGCCTGCTGCAGTCTTGTTGCGGGTGATGAGCGTTACCCTGTTATCCGTGCCGACGCTGCAGCTCCTGATCGTACCGTAGTTTTCGCTGGCAACGCCGCCTGCATAGCCGTCGTTACTGGTGACGCTGCCGTTGCCGATGCAGTTCTCGACCGTGCTGCTCGCGCTGTTCATGCCGACAATGCCGCCTGCCGCACCGACATTTGCGGTCACTTGACCGAGATTCTTCGCGTACCGCAGAACAGCCTTTGCGCCCTCCTGCGCGCCGACAACGCCGCCTGCACTGCCCGCCGCTGCGCGGACCTCTGCCGCCTGATTGGTCAGGCAGTTGATGCTCGTGCCGCCGAGTGTGCCGCGGTTGATGCCGGCAATACCGCCGACCATACTGCTGCCTCGCACGGTCAGCCTGTTATCCGCGGCAATGACATCGCCCTGTGCGCTGCCGCTTGCCGGACTGAGCGTGCCGGTTGCGGTATTCACGCCGATCACGCCGCCGACACCGCTGCCGCTGCCGTTGACACGGCGCTTTTCTGCCGGTGTGCTCGAAAGCGTGATCGCACCGCCGTTTTCGCCCGCAATACCGCCGACACGGCCTGCACCGCTGACATTGGCGCTGCTGGTATTGTTCTGTATCCTGCCGCCGCTGAGATTATAGCCGACGATGCCGCCGACCGTGTTCCGTCCGGTGACGGTGCAGTTTTTCTCGGTCGTGCAGTTTTCAATCGTGCCCTCCGTCCTGCCGCCGACATTCAGACCCGCGATACCGCCGATATAATCCTGCGTTGCGCTGCCCATGCTGCCGGAGAGCGTGCAGTCGCGGATGATACCCTCGTTCAGACCGACCACGCCGCCCATGGCATTCAGGCCGTTCATCGTACCCTTGCTGGCACAGTGCTCTATCACATGATTCTCACCGTTGACGCCGATCACACCGCCGATGACGGAAACACGCAGCTCGCCGCCGCCCAGCTCATCGGAGAGCGCCTTCGCGGCATCCGTGTACTTCTGCGCCCGCAGATAAGATACCATATCCACACCGGTTTTCAGCTTGCTGTCCGGGAAGGTGTCCTCTGCCGGACGGTCAAAGCCGCCTGCATTCAGGCAGTGCTCCACCTTCATTCGGGTCTGCGGCTCACAGCTGCCGATAATGCCGCCTGCATACGCATACGCGCGGATGGTCATGTTGTTGGAAACCGCAGACAGCCTGCCTGCACTGTTGCCGTCCGCTGTGATGGTGATGGTATGCGTATTGGTAGAAGCCTTGACCGTTCCCGGCACATTGCTGTTGTTTGCCGCGATGCCCGGCAGAAGCGCATACAGCGTTCCGCCTTCCCGGTCTTTCTCCGTGTAGGTGCGCTGATAACCGATCAGACCGCCGCAGAATGCCTCTGCAGTGACCGTGCCAAGGCTGTTATCGACCTTGAGACCGCTGACCGTGACATTCTCTCCCGGGTTGACCACATTTGCGCCGATCGCACCGCCGACATAATACCGGCCCTGTACGCTGCTCGGCTTGATGGTCAGCTTCTTCTCGAGCAGCTCCGTCGAAGCATTCAGACCGACCAGACCGCCGACACAATCTCCGGTTGCGGCAACACGGCCGCCGATGAGCGTGTAATTGATGTCAATCGTGCCGTCCGTGTCGTTATAGCCGACCAGACCGCCGACATAGTGCCTGCCGACAACGATACCCGCCACACTCCGGTTGGAGACTGCGTTGTCCTTGTCGCTGAAGGTGATCGTGCCGCTGTTGTAGCCGGTCAGACCGCCCGCATAGCTGCCGACAGCTCCCCAGTCCGTTACACGCCTGTAGATCGCATTATTGGTGTCCGAAACATAGCTTGCACAGTTTATGATAGCCGCATTGTTCTCATTTGCACCGCAAATACCGCCGATATACGCATCGTATCCCGCAGCGACACCTGTGTTGACGCAGTTTTTGATCGTCGAACCGCCTTTATTCTCACCGATGATGCCGCCGACATACGAATTGCCGATGACATAGCTTGCGTTAACGGTTGTTCTGGTGCCGTTTTCACTGAGCAGTGCCGTCTGCGTATCAGACTGATTCAGCGCACCGATGATGCCGCCGACATACTCGCTGCCGAGAACGTAGCCGTTTGCCTCGGTCTCGCAGTCATACAGCACACTTTGTTCGCCGTAGCCGACAATACCGCCGACATATCTGCCGCGCAGCTTGTCTCGATCCTCCTGCTTATAGGTGTAGCCGTCCGCATATCCGGCACGGCTCCTGCATTCCGAAAGAGACGCATTATGCGCGTAGCCGACAATGCCGCCGATATAATGTCCTGCCAGCGAATCATTGTCCGCGGCCGTGCTGCTGAGAATCAGACCCTCATTTTGGCAGTCAGCCATATCTTTTCCCGTGGCCTGATCCTTGCCGGAAAAATAGCCTGCAATGCCGCCAACCGAGCGATTGCCCGTTACAGCGGCGCTGTTGGTCAGGGTCTTGACTGCGGCACCGTTTGTTGTCAGGCTGCCCGCAATACCGCCGATACCACGCGCAGTATCGTCGGTCGGCAGCGTACCGGTCACGGTACCCGATGCAGACAGCTTGATTACTGACTTAGAATCGCTGACCTCAATCACACCGGCCACACCGCCGATGCCCTGTGCCTGTGCCGAAGTCAGCGCAGCCTTCACCCTGGCTTGGGTGCCGTCCACGTTATCGCCCTTCAAAGAGCCATTGCTGTAACCGCAGACTGCGCCGACACCCTTGAGCTTGTCCGAGGCAATCTCCACCTGCGGATTGAGCAGGCGCAGATTATAGATCGTGCCTGCGTTTTTCCGGAACAGACCAAGATACTCTGCGTCATCGGCAATCGAGGTCTCATCCAGCTTGAGATTACTGATGACATTCCCGCCGGTAAACACGCCGGCAATGCGGTTCAGCAGACCGCCTGTGCCGTCCAGTGTCTGATTGCTGCGCAGCGCGGGGATACTCGGGAAGCCGATATCCTTGCCGGCGGAGACCGAAAGCGCGCCGCGGGCTGCCGTACCGTAAACCTTTACACTGTCGCTCGTCCAGTCCAGCGAACGCGCGGTAACGGCAAATGCCGCCGCCGTATTCATATAACGGATATTGGACAGATGACGGAAGGTTTCGATCTCGCACCGGCTGTTATCCGACCGGGTGCCGTCACCGAAAAGCGTGTTCGCCTTATTGGATTCGATAGCGTCACTCTTTTGATACTCCTCACCGCCGGTGTTTTCTGCGTTCGGGTCCGGAAATACCTGCACAGCTGCGTAAACATTCAGCGGGTTTTCCAGTTTGCCACCGAAGCGCGTGATGCTGGTATCGCTGCTCTGCCGGAAGGCTGCTTCGTTATCAGCGGACAGCTTATCCAGCCGGTCGTACAGCTTCGCATTCATCATACCGTCCAGCACAAGTGTTGCCCGCTTGTTGGTACGGTCGTATTCCACGGGGAAGGTATAATCCTTCGTCGCATTGTCCTCGGTCGTAACCGCAACCGACTGCGAACCCGTTTTCAAATTCCTGCCCGGAATATTGATCGACAGGAGCTGCGCTTTGTCCTCACTGCTGTACAGCTTGACCTCGTAATAAACCTTATCCAGATCCTGATCCTTCACATTGCTCGACCAGTTCAGCGACAGGGTTTCACCGTTTACCAGATTGATCGAGGTGATCTTCAGCTTGGTCGCATCCAGACTGACAGCATTGACTGCATCCTGAACCGAGTAATAGCCCAGCCGTTCTTCCCGGCGCGTATCGCGGTCGCGCTTGCTGTAATCAATATCCAGCCAGCTGCCGGACATATCCGCCGGTTTGCTGTCCTCATTCGATCCGTAGTACAGTCCCTTGCAGTTTGTGCCGTAGAAAACCGAATAAACCTGACCGCTTTCCACGTCGATTTCGATGCAGATTGCAGCATTCAGCACACTTTTATCGTAGGTATCCTGCGAAAGAAGCGCACCGACGAGCGCACCGTCACCCGACAGCTCGCCTTCTGCGTATTCGCCTGCATCCAGACGAATGCCGTAAATACGACCGACCAGCTTTTTCCGGTCCTCATCCGACTCATCAAACGACTGATTCAGCACGCCTTCCTTCTTCACCTTGCTGCAGAATGACTCCCATTCACCGCCGGTACGAAGGTAGGTCAGCTCAGATTCTGCCGACAGATACATGGTCTTAGCGTACGATTCATTCTTTCGGAACTGCGACAGATGGATATACCCCAGAAGGCTCGGTACAGCGATGGCAAACAGAATGCTCAGAATGACCAGCGTAACCACCAGCTCTACAAGAGTAAAGCCGCCTTTTCCGCACTTTTTGCGCTGCTGTGTCATATTCGCTGCCTCCTTCCCTTTGGATACAAGATAAACGGGTATACTGCCCCAATTTAGTCGTTTTATATTTTACCAACTCCTACGTTTTCTGTCAAGTATCGACACCGTTCAACTGCAATCTCCGCTGTTTTCGCTTATTTTCTCTGATATTTACCATGATTTTCATGCCACAAAAAAGCTGCCGAAGCGAGCTTCGGCAGCCTTCTGCAATCTTTACGATTTCTGAATTAGAGGAAGATATACTTGAGTACGAACAGTACTGCCAGAACGTACATCAGCGGAGCAACCTTCTTGCCCTTGCCGGCTGCAACATTCAGCAGAACGTAGGAGATAACGCCCAGAGAGATACCCTCGGAGATGCTGTAGAACAACGGCATAGCAATGATGGCGAGATAAGCCGGGATGGACTCGGTCAGGTTGTCCAGATCGAAGTTGATCTCGGTTACGGTGCCTACCATCAGGAAGCCGACCATGATCAGCGCCGGAGCGGTTGCGAAGGACGGGATGGCAGTGAAGATCGGCGCAAACAGCGTGGATACAAGGAACAGGATGCCGGTAACCAGAGCGGTCAGGCCGGTACGGCCGCCGACTGCAACGCCGGATGCGGACTCAACAAAGGTGGTGGTGGTGGAAGTACCCAGAATTGCACCTGCGGAGGTTGCAATCGAGTCTGCCAGCAGAGCGGGCTTGATGCCCGGCAGCTTGCCGTCCTTATCGAGCATCTTCGCCTTGGTGGCAACACCGATCAGCGTGCCCAGAGTATCGAAAATATCAACGAACAGGAACGAGAAGATGACAACGATGAAGTTTACGATGCCGACTGCGCTGAAATCCACGTTAAAGCACTGGCCGAAGGTCAGACCCAGCTTGGAGAAGTCGGTCATGCCCCAGCTCGGGAACAGGGAATAGAAGCCTGCGTCCGGCGTCGGAACGTAAAGGCCGGTCACCTGACAGAGCATGCCGAGGATCCAGGTCAGCAGAATGCCGTACAGGATGGCGCCCTTCATCTTGCGGGTATAGAATACTGCGGTGAAGAACAGGCCGATCAGCGTCAGCAGTGCGCAGATGCCTGCGGTGTGGAAATTCTCCGGGAAGCTGATGATGCCGACCAGCGTAGCGGAGTCTACGCACAGACCGGAGTTCTGCAGACCGATGAAGGCAATGAACAGACCGATACCAACCGAAACGCCCTTTTTGAGCGTCAGCGGAATGGCATTGAAGATGGCCTCACGCACATTGGTCAGCGACAGGACGATGAAGAGCAGGCCCTCAATAAATACGGCCAGCAGCGCAACCTGCCAGCTGTAGCCATAGCCTGCAACAACGGTGTACGCCATGAAGGCGTTCAGACCCATGCCGGCAGAGAGCGCGAACGGCAGGTTTGCCATAAACGCCATGCACAGCGTGCCCAGGCAGGATGCCAGGGCGGTTGCCAGCAATACCGCGGTGGTATCCATACCGGTGGAGCCGAGTACGCTCGGGTTTACGGCAAGGATGTACGCCATGGTCATAAAGGTAGTGATACCGGCCATGACTTCGGTCTTGACTGTGGTTTTGTGTTCCGATAGCTTGAAAACACGTTCAAACATCGAATAACCCCCTTTTTAATTTTCAGGCTTTCGCCTTGATTACTGTGAAATGTCTTGGGCAACACCGCAAAATTTACTTGCAAATCACTCTTGTTCAATTATGCGGTATTGCCCTTGCTTACTTCCCCTCGTAAGCGACAACCGTCTCCGCCGGACAGGTTTTGATGCGGTCGCGTCCGTGCAGACCCTTGAGCTCCAGCAGGCAGACAACCTTGACGACCTTTGCGCCGAGCTGCTCCAACAGGTGGACAGCCGCCTCAAGCGTACCGCCGGTAGCGATCAGGTCATCGACAACGACGATCTTCATCCCCGGCTTGATGTCATCGCGGTGTACCTCGATGGTCTCCATGCCGTACTCCAGCTCGTAGGACATGCGGGACGTTGCACGCGGCAGCTTGCCCTGCTTGCGGATCGGAATGAATGCCTTATGCAGATTATACGCCATCGGTGCGCCGAACAGGAATCCGCGGGATTCCAGACCGGCGATCGCGTCAAACTCTACGCCGTCCAGCAGCGCAGTCATCTCGTCCACCGCCAGATGGAAGCCGTCCGCGTCACCGAGCACGGTGGTAATATCGCGGAAGATGATGCCTTCCTTCGGAAAATCCGGAATGCTGGTAATATATTGTTCAACCTTGCTCATTGAACCTCAGTTTCCTCCTTGTCCCTGCCTGTGCCGCAGAGCTAAATTCTGCTGTTTTTTACTGTTTAACACGCAAAACAGCGATACAGTTATATATTATCAAATCCTGCCGTTTGTTACAAGAGATTGATTGTACGAAATGCAGATTTTTATCATGAAGATTATTGCAATTATACAAATCCTCATCAAATTGTTCACTATCGAATATGGAACGGGCGCCGTCCGGACGACTGGGCGGTTCACCGCACCCGCGGCGGCGGGCAAGAGGGCAGACACCTGCGGTTTCTACCCTCTTAACTCCCGTTTCCCTTTGTTTCCGAATCCGGCGCAGACCAGAGACCGGCGACCGCTTCGAAAAGGAGAACGGCAGAGGATTTTTTCTACCGTAGGGGCGCACAATGTGCGCCCATTTCTCTATCTCTACGCAGTGTCAGATTTCGTTCTGCTACACAGGCGGGTTCATCTACGCAGGCGCGACATAACAGTGTCGCGCAACTCGTTGGTAGGTGGCTGCGGACGGCACCTGCAGGCTACAATTATCAATAAACTTTACCGTAGGGTGCGACGACCTCGGCGCACCGTATCTAACGATTGATACACGTTACCCCGTAGGGGAGCACATTGTGCTCCCGCGCAACGTCAAATCAAACGGTTCTTGAACGTTTCTTGCGCAGACTCCAGTCGCGCTGCGGGCGCACACTGTGCGCCCCTACGGTTATGCGTGTGCAGATGGTTTACAACGGTGCGCCGAGGTCGTCGCACCCTACGGGAAAACAATATATAAAATAAAAACCTCTCCGAAAACCGGAGAGGTTTCTGTTTGCTTTTACGGCATCATCACGCGGCCTTCAAACTCGGCGCGGCGCTTGATGTCCTTCATGACGGTATCGAACTGGTTGAGGTCGAGCGACTGTGCACCGTCGCAGAGGGCGTGTGCGGGATCGTTATGCGCCTCGATGATCAGGCCGTCGGCACCGGCAGCGATGGCTGCACGGGACAGCGGCTGCACCATATCACGGCGGCCTGCTGCGTGGGACGGGTCGATGATGATCGGCAGGTGGCTGAACATCTTAACCAGCGGAACAGCGGAGATATCCAGATTATTGCGGATCAGCTTCTCAAAGGTACGGATGCCGCGCTCGCACAGGATAACATTGGTATTGCCGCCTGCGAAAATGTACTCGGCAGCCATGAGGAACTCCTCCATGGTGGCGGACAGACCGCGCTTGAGGAGGATCGGCTTGTTCGAGCGGCCCAGCTCCTTGAGCAGCATGAAGTTCTGCATGTTGCGGGCGCCAAGCTGGATGATATCAACATCCGCGAACAGATCGAGATGCTTTTCGCTCATGATCTCGGTGACGATCGGCAGACCGGTCTGACGCTTTGCCTCGAGCAGCAGCTTGAGACCCTCGGCCTCCAGACCCTGGAACGAGTACGGGGAGGTACGCGGCTTGAATGCACCGCCGCGCAGGAAGGAGGCGCCGGCAGCCTTAACGCGCTCGGCACACTCGACGATCTGCGCCTCGTTCTCGACCGAGCACGGACCTGCCATAACATTGAAGTAGCCGGCGCCGATCTTGCGGCCCGCAACCTCGATGATCGTGTCCTCGGGGTGGAATTTGCGGTTGACGGCCTTGAACGGCTCGGTCACGCGCTGTACACGCTCGACCACGTCATACGCCATAATGTCCCCTTCATCGAGCCGGGTCGTGTCGCCCATCAGGCCGAGGATAAGTGTATCTGCACCCTGGGAATAGTTGATCCGCAGCCCCATATCCGTGAAATGCTGCATCAGTTTGTCGACATGTTCCTTGTCGCTGTTTCGTTTGAGTACAACGATCATTTCAGTTCACTCCTTCACAATGTGATAAATTTTAAGTAGGATTTACGGTACGCTTAAAATTTTTCAGTTTTTTTTACAGCGTACGATTTGAAGTATACCATATCAGAGGATAAAAAGAAAGAGCGATTTACGACAAATCGCCCTTTGATTTTCCACGGTTTTTGCACATGGTTGCATGCTGCTAACCGGATACTTATGATGCTTTTGCCGCTTCGTCGGCCTTCAGCTCCTTGTATTTTGCGGTTACCGCGCTGCAGAACTCGTCCCAGCGGCCGCTGTTGATGAGGGTGGACGGACAGATTTTGCCCGAAAAGTCCTGATGCTTTTTCAGTGCCTTGGACGGGTTCAGATCGTACTCGATCAGCAGCCGCGCACACAGCTTTTCGGTGTTGATGAGCGTCTGTTCGTAGTTGCCGTCCGAGTTGACGCACATTTCAATGCCGATGCCGTTCATGTTGCCGCCGTTCTTCTCCATGCCGTCGCCTGCGTGATAGGCAGTCTCATCATCCGGCAGATGGTGGTAGATCTCGTGATCGTCCACCGTGTAGTGCCACGAAACAATGCCCTCCTCGGCGTTGGCGTTCTGGTGGATGAACGAGTTGTGCGCGGCCGCATTTGCGCCGGTGCCGGTGTTGTCGGTCTCGTGGATGACGAGATACCTGATCTCGCGCTTCTGTCCCGGACGGGCGCGTGTGCCCTCGGGAAGAAAGTCGGTCATCACCGGAATATCTTCAATGTAGGTCAGACCGGCGTCGGTCTGCGGCTCGCGGAACACGATCTTCTGTGTCAGCATGCCCGCCGCAAACGACACGATCATCAGTCCGACCGTCAGCATCAGGCTGACCCGAAGTCCCTTGCTTTTCTTTTTGCGTGCCATGATTCACCTTGTCTTTTCAGAATTACATCGTCTTGCTTTTCCATTGTACTACGTTTTACGCGATTTTTCAAAACAAAGACTGTAAACTTTCTATGTACAAGGGCAACATCATACAATCAGGACTGTGGCGCTATCAGTACATAAAATTTGCTCGTAAATCGCTCTTGTCTAATTATATGATGCTGCCCGGGAAAATTTCGGCACAACATCTGTAAAATCCGCAATAAAATCTTGCATTTGTATCCATGCTCGGGTATAATAAAAGTTACTCGGAGAGGCGAAGCCTTTCAGCAGAATTTCTTTGACCGCCCGGTTTCTGCGCGAAAACGGTGCCAAGGCCATACGGACAGCCGGGTCAAATGCCGAAACTGGCAACTTTGTTGCCTTATTGAATTTTATAAGTTGGCTGACTAAAAGCCGTGTGCCGCGGGCGCATCACACTTGTGAAACGATCAATAAGAGTACAAAGGCAACACCGTACAATTAAGACTGCGGCGCTTTGCGGAAATTTTGCACCCTGATTTCGTTGTGATTTTTTGCAATACAGCAAGTATTGCCGCAAAACCACGCCTTATCAGAGCACAAAATTTACTCGCAAATCGCTCTTGCTTCATTATGCGGTATTGCCTAAAAGTAACGATTCTTGCTATATAGACTCTTTCCTCTTCCATAAAACCTACGGAATGTGCAGAAGCATCTGCAAAAAGAGAACGATCATCCTCAAGTGAAAGCGTACCGTGTGTACCCCTTTCGCCTGGGGATTTTTTGGTATTGTGAGGATATGAAATGCAGAACAAGCTCAAACTTTACGGGTTCAACAACCTGACCAAGGCGCTGTCCTTCAACATTTATGATGTCTGCTATGCAAAGACCGAGCGCGAACAGCGTGACTACATCAAATATATCGACCAGCAGTACAACTCCGAACGACTGACCGGCATTCTCGAGCGGGTAACCGAGATGATCGGTGCGCATGTGCTGCACATTTCCAAGCAGGATTATGACCCGCAGGGCGCCTCGGTGACCTTTCTCATCGCGGAGGAGCACATGAAGCCGGCCCTTGAGCCGGATACCATCGTTGCACACCTCGATAAGAGCCACGTTACCGTGCATACCTATCCGGAGTATCATCCGGATACCTGCCTTGCCACCTTCCGCGTGGATATCGACGTTGCCACCTGCGGTGAGATCACGCCGCTGTCTACGCTCGATTACCTCATCGGCTCGTTCGATTCGGATATCATCACCATGGACTACCGCGTGCGCGGCTTTACCCGCGATATCGAGGGAAAAAAGCTGTTCATGGATCACCATATGACGTCCATTCAGGACTTTATCGACCCGAAAACGCTCGAGCGGTACGACGCATACGACATTAACGTGTACCAGTCCAATCTGTTCCACACCCGTATGCTGCTCAAGGAGATCGATCTGCAGAACTACCTGTTCAACACCGACATCTATGAGCTGCCGCCCAAGACCAGACTCAAGATTCACTCCGACCTCAGACGAGAGATGATTGAGATATTTTCGGGCAAGAATATCTACTGATTTCGATTGAAAATACATTTTCAATCGAGAAAGACAAACCGAACGATGTTCGGATTTGTCTCACAATAAAATTTGCGCGTCGCTGCGCGCGAAAGCGCAGCATATCATTCTCTGCCGAAAGAAGGCATTTTTATGGATCAATCCCGTGCGCCAATCATGGAGGCGCTCGAAAACTTCAAAGACATGCGCATTGTACCGTTCGATGTACCCGGTCACAAGCGCGGACGCGGCTCACCGGAATTAACGAAATTCCTCGGTCAGCAGTGCATGACGGTGGACGTCAACTCGATGAAGCCGCTCGACAATCTGTGCCACCCGACCAGCGTTATCCGCGAGGCCGAGGAGCTGGCCGCAGATGCGTTCGGTGCGGCGCACGCCTTCCTGATGGTGGGCGGCACGACGAGCAGCGTACAGGCGATGATTCTCTCCGTGGTCAAACGCGGCGACGAGATCATTCTGCCGCGCAACGTGCACCGCAGCGTCATCAACGCGCTCGTACTGACCGGTGCGATTCCGGTTTATGTCAACCCGCAGATGAATGACCGGCTGGGCATTTCGCTCGGCATGTCAGTCGCGGACGTGAAGGCCGCTATTGAGAAGCACCCGTCCGCAAAGGCGGTGCTCGTCAACAACCCGACCTACTACGGCATCTGCTCGAACATTCGGGAAATCGTAAGGCTCGCGCACGCGGCAGGCATGAAGGTGCTGGCCGATGAGGCGCACGGCACGCATTTCTACTTCGGTGAAAATATGCCGGTCTCCGCGATGGCGGCAGGCGCGGATTTAGCATCCGTTTCCATGCACAAGTCGGGCGGCTCGCTCACGCAGTCCAGCTTTCTGCTGTGCGGCCCGTCGATGAACGCGGAGCACGTTCGCCAGATCATCAACCTGACGCAGACGACCTCCGGTTCGTACCTGCTGATGGTCAGCCTGGATATTTCGCGCAAGAACCTTGCACTGCACGGCAAGGAGATTTTCCGAAAGGTCGTTGACCTGACGACCTACGCCCGCGAGGAGATCAACGCGCTCGGTGACTACTACGCCTACGGCAGCGAACTGATCAACGGCGACACCGTGTACGATTTCGACACGACCAAGCTGGCGGTAAACACGCTGGATGTTGGTCTGGCGGGTATCGAGGTGTACGACATTCTGCGCGACTTTTACGATATTCAGACCGAGTTCGGCGATCTTGGCAATCTGCTCGCCTATGTTTCGGTGGGCGACCGTGAGCGCGACCTCGAACGTCTGGTAGCCGCTCTCGCGGACATTCGCCGCCGCTACAAGCGCGACAAGGCGACGCTCATGCGGCAGGAGTACATCTCGCCGCAGGTGGTTGCCGGCCCGCAGGAGGCGTTCTACGCGGACAAGAAGGCCATGCCGCTCGAGGAGTCGGTCGGACGCATCTGCGCGGAGTTTGTCATGTGCTATCCGCCCGGCATCCCGATTCTCGCGCCCGGTGAGCGTATTACCCGCGATATTCTTGATTATATTCGCTACGCCAAGGAAAAGAACTGCATGCTGCTCGGCACCGAGGACCCCGAGGTCAACAGCCTGCAGGTCATCCGCGGCGTTGTCAGCCCGGAATAAAAGGAGCGTTTCACTCATGCAACTTACCTTTACTGAAATGCACACGCCGACGGTTGGGCTGCAGATACAGGTAGACCGTCAGCTTTACACCGAACAGAGCGATTTTCAGCGCATCGACGTGTTTGAATGCGAGGAGTTCGGTCGGTTTCTCACGCTTGACGGCTACATGATGCTGACCGAGCGGGACGAGTTCATCTATCATGAAATGATGGTGCATGTGCCGATGGCCGTGCTCGGCGAGAAGATTAAAAAGGTGCTTGTCATCGGCGGCGGTGACGGCGGCTGTGTCCGCGAGCTGTGCCGCTATCAGCATATCGAGCATATCGACCTTGTGGAGATCGATGAGCGCGTTGTCGCGGTCTGCAAGGAGTACCTGCCCGGTGTGGCATGTTCGCTCGACGACCCGCGCGTGCACATTCTCTATCAGGACGGATTAAAGTATATCCGCCGGATTGAGGACGAGTACGACCTTATCATCATCGACTCGACCGACCCGTTCGGCCCGGGCGAGGGCCTGTTCACGATGGAGTTTTACGGCAACTGCTACAAGGCGCTCAAGGAGCACGGCGTGCTCGTCAATCAGCACGAAAGCCCGTTCTACAAGGGTGATGCACTGGCGTGCCAGCGGGCGCACCGCAATATCGTGCACTCGTTTGAGCTGAGCCGTCTGTTTCAGGCGCATATCCCGACCTACCCGTCCGGACACTGGCTGTTCGGCTTTTCGTCGCGCGGCGTGCATCCGGTGCGCGATCTGAATCCGGACTGGTGGAACAGTCTGGGACTGGAAACCAGATACTACAATACCAATCTGCATAAGGGCGCGTTCTATCTGCCGAATTATGTGCAGAAGCTGCTGGAAAAGGTGGAAGAATAACGTAATCGCTTAGAAAATCACTATGGGTTTGATTGGGTGTTCGCTTGGCAAACGGGTTCGCCCCTTCCGGGCGGCAGCCTTTTTCTCTGCACCGGCTGAGCGGGGCGCGCGAACTGCGTGAGCGTGTTCGCCCCTAACGGGCGGGGAGG
>OLOU01000989.1_pt1 | contig 21706 bp, 19 predicted proteins | sample 1672101 | NCBI WGS metagenome assembly OLOU01 (sample SAMEA3136645, study PRJEB25190) | human gut metagenome | biome: human gut; feature: human-associated habitat; material: faeces | place: Austria | collected 2013
CCTTGGTGGTGACGGTCTGCTGATCCAGGGTTTCCAGATACACGTTCTTGTGGGGATAAGTGGAGAAATCGTACTCCTCTTCCCCCTCTTCGCAAACCACAAGCAAGGTGGGAACTCCGTTGTTGAAGCGTTCATCCTCAAGCGATCCCTGTATAAAGGTAGTTTTCCCGGAATCGAGGAATCCGGTAAAAATGAATACCGGAATATCAGTTCTCTCCATATGTTACACCCCGAAAGCCTGAGCAAGCTTTTCCTCGTTGAGCGAGGAGCCGATCACGCACAGCTTGCCCGTAACATCGGCAGCACCCGTGCGGACATCTGCCTCGCCGGGAACATAGTCAAAGTATATCCACTCGCCGTCCGTACCCTCTACGATACCCTTCGCACGAAGGATCGCTCCGAAATCGTTTGTCTCGGTAAAGCCGTCGAGGATCGCCTTTATCTCATCGGAAGAATACTTCTTCGCAGTATTCACGCCCCAGCTTGTGAACACCTCGTCCGCATGATGATGGTGGTGATGATCGTGGTCGTGACCGCAGCAGCAGTCGTGGTCGTGATGATGCTCATGCTCATCGTGATCATGATCGTCGTCATGGTCGTGATGGTGATGCTCATGATCATGGTCGTCGTGATCACAGCAATGGTCATGATCGTGGTCATGATGTTCATTCTCGTCGTAATCGTCATCATGGTCGTGGTCGCAGCAGTGATCGTGATCATGGTGATGATGCTCGTCCTCGCCGTGATGATGTCCGCACTCGGGGCATATTTCCTCCTCCGAGAGGAGCTCCTCGGCAAAATGATCGCCGTTCTCCATAGCCTCAAGAATTTTCTTTCCGTCAAGCTTGTCCCACGGGGTCGTAACAACGATAGCCTTTCCGTTATGCTCACGGATAAGCGAAAGCGCGGTGTCGAGCTTTTCGGGAGTGATCGTGGAAGTTCTGCTGAGGATTATCGCCCCAGCATTCTCGATCTGGTTGTTGTAGAATTCGCCGAAGTTTTTCATGTAGATGCGGCACTTAGTCGCGTCTGCTACGACAGTCCGGGAATTGATGCGGACGCTGTCGGACTCAAGCGGCAGAACCGCACGGACTACGTCGCTGAGCTTTCCGACTCCCGAAGGCTCGATAACGATCCTGTCGGGTGCGTACTCCTCGAGCACCTTTTTGAGAGCTTCGCTGAAATCTCCCACAAGGCTGCAGCAGATGCAGCCGGAGTTCATCTCCGTAACCTCAATCCCGGCATCCTTCATAAATCCGCCGTCGATACCGATCTCACCGAATTCGTTTTCGATGAGCACTACCTTTTCGCCGGCATATGCCTCGCCGACAAGCTTCTTGATAAGTGTCGTCTTTCCTGCTCCGAGAAATCCGGAGATAATATCGATTTTTGTCATTTAATACGCCTTCTTTTTTATTTTGTAATAGTGACACGTCCCGCAACCGGTACTGCAAGCCGGTTAAGCGTTCCGTTATCGGTAATTTTGACTGTGCTGTCCGAAAGGACATCTCCGGTACAGCTTTCGACCTTTGCGCGGTATTCGCCCGCGGGGAAATCCACGGTGATGCCATCGCATCCCGAACCGTTCACGAAAACCGTCTCGCCGTGATCGGATTCGGGATATTTCATTATGATATTATTCGCAAAAGAAACCGCAATATAACAGCCGTCGTCCTCGGCGGATGCCTGAGAATAGAGAAGCTCCGGATTTTCAGCGCGGAATTTGCCGAACAGAAGCGTCGAACGGTGAGCCTTCCAAAATTCAAGCCAGCTTTTCATCATCACATTGTGAGACTCGGGAAGAAGGTACGGTCTTACCGAAATCTGCGGAACCGCGAACATCGTTGAAACGAGCTGAAGCGCAGCTGCCTCTGCGGTATCCGCAGGATTCCACGTCAGCATATCAGCATGTGCGGGTGAACTTCCGAGGGTAAGTCTGAGATCGATCGTGCGGACCTTATTCGCAAGAGTGTCGTTTGCGCAGTCCGCCGCGCGGAACATATTGCCGTACTTATGCATGAGCGGTCCTATGTATGCCTGTCTGAACTCTATGCAGATATTCGGCTTCAGCGCGATAAGACGGGATTTTATATCGGTCATGAGGCGGTCCACCGCATCAGGCACCGAAACGAAATCCTTTCCGGGTGCGGCGTCGGGATTCTCCGTGCCCGGCTGGCGGAAGCTGTCGATAAAGTCAAGCTTGAAGCCGTCGAGATCCCACTCCTTCACCGCGTTCTCATAAGTCGAAATGAGATATTCGCGCACATCCGAATAACGCGGGTCAAAGATTGCGGTATCGCCGCCGTCGCTTAAATATTTGCCCTTGAATCTCTCATACGCGAGGCTGTCGTGTCCGACGAACGGAACGCTGTACCAAAGGAAATACTTCATTCCCATGTCATGGACGCGCTTCACATGCTCGCGCATATCGGGGATTTTCTTTTTGCAGACTTCCCAATCTCCGCAGAATCTGTACGAACGTGCGCTGTCCTCCATCTGCCATCCGTCGTCAACGATGACGGATGAGAAGCCGAGCGGCTCGCACGATGCGAGAACCTTTTCGATCTCCTCTGCATCCACCATCTGGTGGAAGCTGTACCATGTCGAATAAACGGGGCTTATGCACTCGTCGGGCACGCCCATGGGCGTGTACTCGGGCATCGACTCCCACCACTTTACCACATCGGAGATCGCGTCCTCATAGCGCACGTCGCGCATATCTATGCGGACATCGGCGCTGTAGCTGCGGAGAGAAGCAATATCCGCGTCGAAGAATACGATTTCGCAGAGATATCTTGAATCCTCCTCACGGAGCGCGGTTCTGTATTTTATGACATTTACCGCATCGGAGCAGGCAAAGGTCTGACGGCTTTTCCCCGACGAGGAAAACATAACCGAAAGAGGTGCCGACGCAGTTGCACTTGAGGCATCGTGTCCGCTCCAGACGCACGGTATCTGACGGTTCACGCCGGACGAGGGAGTCCATATGCCCTGCACATCGACGTGCGGAATCTCCCAATAAAGTGTTATCTTCGGTGGAACAATCTCCGACGCACTCTCGAAAGCAAGGTGCACCGTGTCGATACCGCCGTCGCTCACGATGTCCGCGCGGATATCGTAAGTCCCGTCTGCTGCGCTGATTATATAGTCATTCTGACCGTGTAAAAGCTTTTCCATCTCAAATTTATCCTTTTCTTACTCTGATCTTGAAAATCAGTTTTTTCACATTGTCCGACTTCCATTTTACGCCGGGTCGGTGAACATCGTCCGGCTCAAATATCGCAAAGGCTCCCGCCGTGAGGTAAAGCGACGCGAAAGATCCCGTTGTTCTTCCGCCTCCGGCGCAGTCTGCTTCGGTGCTGTACTCCGCCTGATCTGCGGTTTCGCCAAGCGGGATCCAATCTATCTCTTCGTCGCCCGATACGACATACTGCAGATCGGAATATTCCCTGTGCGCTTCAAATTCTCCCGCCTCTCCGGGCGCGTACGCCACTACGTTTACGAAAACATTTCCGTTTATTTCGTATCTTCCCGGCGCAAGCGTTTCCGGATCGTTCTCAAGCAGAAAAGCGCGCACCGCGCCGAGCTCCGGCTCATACGATTCATATTTTCCGAGATTCTCTATTCTGTCGGCAATCACTTATCTATCCTCCGTAAATCAAAAATCAAACTCCGTATAATCCATGCCCGACACGATATAATGCGCGCAAAGCTCTATTCCGTGTCCGCGCAGCCTTTCGGAAAGAGTACGGCTTATCACCCTGTCCTCGGCGGACGGGATCATTCTTCCGTCGCTGTGGTTGTGGGCTATTATCATCTTCGGAAAGCCCGACGAAAGTGCAAATTCCTCCGCGGCGAGCGTCACGGACTGCGGCTTCAGCTCTATTCCCGAATTCACGGTAAATACTTTTTTTAGAAACATCTCGCTGTCAAGCGCAAGAAGGCATGAGGTCTGCCGCGGCTTTCCCGAAAACCAATGAACAAGATATTCTCCGATTCTTTCCCTCTCGGTAAACGGTCGTTCGGAAAGCGCATCGAGCATACAGCGTCTGCCCGTTTCGCGGACAAGCGCGAGATATTCGGCGCTCGATTTCCCAATCCCTTCCACTGTCTGCAATTCCTCCACGGAAGCCGAGAAAACTCCCGAAAGAGAACCGAATTTCGAAATAAGCCTGTGGGCTATCGGATTCGTATCGCGTCTCGGGATCGCATAAAACAGGAGAAGCTCGAGAACGTTATGGTCTTCAAATGAATCAAGCCCGTTTTCCTCATAGCGTTTTCTCAGGCGGCTGCGGTGATCTTTATGAAGCTGCTCTTTTTTCTCCTCCATACGCTCCTCCGAAATGTCATTATAATATCGTAACATATTACGCCCGCCCTGTCAATTTCATCGGCGAAAAAATTTTCAAATTCACATATTTTACATCTATCTGTTGATAAATCGAAAATAATATGATATCATCATATCTACCGAAATAAATAATAAAAGAGGTCTGATATGTCAATACCTGTTCCTGAGAAAAGAATAGCCGAATTCGAAAACCGAGGCTTCGGAATGTTCATCCACTGGGGGCTTTATTCCCAGCTCGCACGCGGAGAGTGGGCGATGGATCTTCTCCATATCCCGAAAGACGAATACGAGAAGCTTGCCGACACCTTCACCGCTGAAAACTTTGATGCCCGCAAGATTGCCGCACTCGCAAAGCGCGCCGGGATGAAGTACATCACTCTCACCACGCGCCACCACGACGGTTTTTCCCTTTACGACACCTGCGGACTGTCCGACTACGACGCTCCCCACTCCGCCGCGGGACGCGACCTTATAAAGGAGTTCGTCGAAGCTTGCCGCGCCGAGAACATCCTTCCGATGTTCTATCACACGACCCTTGATTGGCACGTTGATTCCTTCAACAACGATTTCCCCGCATATCTTCAGTATCTGCGCGATTCCGTAGAGATCCTCTGCTCAAATTACGGCAAGATCGGCGGACTGTGGTTCGACGGAAATTGGAGCAAGCAGGACGCGGATTGGGAGGAAGACAAGCTTTACGAGGTGATCCGCCGTCATCAGCCCGATGCGATAATCGTAAACAACACGGGACTGAACGCGCAGGGTCACGCCGGAAACATCGAGCTTGACAGCGTGACCTTCGAACAGGGACGCCCCGAGCCGATGAACCGCGAGGGAATGCCGAAATATCTCGCCGCCGAGATGTGCCAGACGATGAACGATCATTGGGGCTGCGGCGGAGACGATTTCAACTACAAATCACTGCCCGAGCTTATAGAAACACTCTGCGCCTGCCGCAAGGTCGGTGCGAACTACCTTCTCAACGTCGGTCCCGACGGAAGCGGTGCGATAACGCAGATGCAGGAGGCTCTCCTCTGCGGAATCGGCAGTTGGATCGGATGCACCGGAGACGCCTTCTACGAAGCGAAACCCTGCGGTGTCCACGGTGTCGGCAAGGATTTCATGCTTCGCCGAGGCGACCGTTACTACGCTTACATACACGGTCTTACGATCCAGGGCGACGCAAGTGTTACCGTCGAAAAGGCGAACACCGGCTGGAAGAATTTCAACGGTGTCGATGCAAAGATAAAGAGCGTCCGCTGGACCGATAACGGCGAAGAGCTCCGCTTTGAGCAGGACGGCTCCGACGCGCGCATCTTCGCAACCGGATTCCCCTACGGCACAAGCCTTGTCGTGCGTGTTGCCGAAATCGAGACCTGCTGAATCACGATCAATATCAAACGCCGTTCGGAACAAAGGCTGTTTCCGGACGGCGTTTTTTCATTTTAACGGATTTCGGAAACCGTCAGTCGATTATTCCGAAGCCGCGCAGCTTTTCAAAAAATTCCGCTGTGTCGGACCGCGCGGTGTCCTCGTCGATATCGTATTCCCGAAGCACCGCCGATACCGCATCTTCATCGCTCCCAAGCTCCGGAAGCATATCCCATATGAAGGCTCCGAGCTCGTTCAGAATGAACAGCCCGTTATTCTCCATAACAGTCTTTCCGACGGGAACAAGCACGGTGTCTCCGGCGATATCCCTTTTTATGAGTTCCTTTTTTATTTCCATCGATCATCTCTCCCGATCTGTATTTTCGTGTATCCTCGTAGTAAACGATCGACGCGGGGATGATCGAGATTACCTTATCAAACGTAACGGTCTTATTCCCCGAAACCTGATATGTAAGGCTCATCATAATTACATCAACGGCGTTGAGCATCTTCGTGGGAGTATAGGTCAAAGTAATACTCTCGGGATTATAACGTCCGTTTGATAAAGCTACTCCGGTGAGTTCGACATTGCCGTATTTGGGATCGTTCTTCGACGACAGAGCAATCGAAAGCACCGTATCCTTAAGCGGCAGATCACTGGATGTCAGTTTAAGCGGAAGTCCGAAGTCAACCACATAGGAAACGTTCGTTTCCGAACCGTAGGAGTGAGTATAAATCGTATGAGAAGCGCTTGCCGTATTACCGGTGCCGATTCTTGCAGTTACGTTGTTCGTGTAGCTGTAAGAATCAAGATCTCCTACATAAAGCGTCGCATTTGTAAAGCGAACGCACAGCTTATAACCCGCTTCCAAAGTAACCTTTGCAAGCTTATCCGAAAGATCTTTCAGAGAATACACGGTTACTTCAGATCCCTGAACTTCGTTTCCATCGGCATCCTTTTTGTACATGACGAAGTCCATGGCTTTGCCTTCACCGTTCAGAGCCACATCGGCACGCTTGGCAGCGTTAGATGTGTAGTCAAGGTCAAAATCGGTCGAAGAGGTCTTTCCGATAACGAGTTTGTTTCCTACACTGTCGGTATCGGTGATAGAAATGCCGCTGATCTCGACGTTGGAACGGTTTTCAACCGCGATCTCATAATAAGCGGTCTTTCCTACTTCAACAACTGAGCCGTCGGGAATCTGTGTGCCAGCCTCGGTGTAAGCATTTTTCTCAACACCAAGGTCAACCTCTGCAAGAGTAAGGTTGGTACGCATCGAGAAGTTGGAGTTATCAGAGCAACGCTCCATGTAGAAGAATGTAAACGTTGCAACTTCTCCTTCAACCAAGCCGCACTCCTCAGCAAAGTCTTTAAGGTTTATCTCCTTGTAGCAAACACCGTGCGCACCGCCGAGGTCAAGCACAAGCTTGCCGTTCACAAAGAGGTAAACGTCATCGTCTCCGGAGAAGTAGAAGTAATCGTCAGCTTTATAGACAAACTGAGCACTTCCGACAAGAGTAAAGTTACCGTTTTTAGAGTTAGAATCGATTTGCGAGGTTGTCTGACCGTAAATATCTGCACTCTCATAACCGCTGTTCACTAACGGATAGAAGCGTGTAGAGACACTGGCTTTATTAGTTATTATGTCTCCGGGAACATTGGTATTGTAAATTGTTTGCTTATCCGCATCGTAAGTGGTAGCATACGCGGAATCGTATACATACGATTCTTTACCGCTGCTGTCGGTCATTTTGCGGAGTGCAATCTGCTTATATGCATCGGTGCCCATTCCGTAAATCGGAACCGTATGACCGCCGTCCTCAACGGTATTTGTATCTCCTACAAAGATGGTATTAAGAAGATACCACGCAAGATCATACGCATTCGATATATTGGCATAACTCTTATTTGCCGCAAAGCCGTCGGACATTGCCGTTGTAGAAGTGTTAAGAACGCTTCTGTCCGCGCCCGATACAAGGAATGTGTTGTACAGAATTTTATTGACACTGCGCGTTGAGGTTGTAATGCCCTTGTTGATAGTGCCCGCGGAAAGAAGCTCTGCAACCGCGGTGACAGTCGCATCGGTATATACAGGAAGTCCGTTTGCGCCGAGATCGGATTCAACCATTCCGGAACGAATCCAACCACCGTTCAAGTAATTGGACAAACTCCAAGTACCCAAAATATCACCACTGTAACGATTACGAATCTCAAGCTTCGTACCGTCGATAGCAGTTCCGAGATTTGAACCGTCAACTGCATATCCATAGTCTGTTGAAGCCGATGATGAAGTATCCGTACCGTGTGCCGGATTCTGGTAAGAATGTACAAGCGAATATGCATAAGAGTCATCCTGCCAATAGTTCCAGTCGAACAGAAGTCCATCGGAACGGTAGTCTATCAGCGATATCGGAAGGAGAATATACTCGGGATCAACGTTATACTCAACCTCGATTGTGCGCGTCTCAGTGTTCGCAAGATCGTTTACGACATACTTATAGTTTGCACGAGTATATCCGGTGATCTGCGGAAGTGTAACGGTGGCGCTGAACGGATCGGATGAGCCGTACAGAACATACGTCGTTGGCTCCCCGATCTCTACTCCGCCACAAACCGGAGTTACAATAACAGTTGCGCGGTAATCATACGGCTTAAGCTGAACGAGTGCATCGTGAAGATCTTTGCCCGCTGTATTTACCGCATTCTGCTGAAGGCTTGCGGCGTTATCAGTGGAATAGGGATTGCTTGTCGAGTTTACGGCATTTCTTGCCGCCGTGATCAGAGCGCTTACTCCGAGAGAATCCCAGTTGCTGTAGCTTTCGGCATTCAAGGTATTCGCGTAAGCAAGCAGCGCTTCAAGGCTTGCGGTATTAACCGTATATGCGGTAGTCGAGGTCTTCGCGAAGAGGTAGAAGTATCTTCCGGTGGTGTTTGTGCCAGTGCTAGTGGTAACAGTAAAACCGCTATTGTAGCGCAGATAATATGTTGTATCATTGAACCAATCGCTAACAGTACGGCTTATCAAAAACTGTTCGGGATTATTACTGCGAGCAGATACCGTCAGATTGCCACTATCTGTGGTGCTTACAACACTAGTACCATAGTAGCTACTCGTCGGATACAGATTATAATTGCCGTTTTTAATTGCATAGCTGCTGTTGCTGCCTGTAAACGTCCACATAACATCGGACTCGCTGACTCCCGTGCCGAGAGTAAGCTTTGTGTCGGAATCGGAAAGCGAAACAGTCTTCGCGCTTCCGTCATATCCCAAAGCTTTTGTTGTGGCGGTCGTCGGAACTATGATGTACTCGCCCGCTGAGACAGAGGTTTGGCGGGTATACTCGGTGGTTCCGGAAGAGGATACCGTGCCGTTTACATAGTCCGGTACGGTGATGTCAAGCAGTACAAGACCGTATTCGGAGAAGTGGCTTACTTTGATCGTGTAGGCGGTTCCGTCAAACGCACCGTTTATAAACTCGACCTGTCCGTCGGTAATTCCGTAGGCAACTACCTTGGAAAGATCCCATTCGGAAGGAATCGGGAACGATACGGTTGCTTCACCCTGATAAGCGGTCTCGGCACCGTCATCGGTATAAGCCGTGATGTCATAAGTACGAACCGCGGCAGCGTTGGATATTGTGCGCGCTTCCTTGGAGGTGACAACAAGCTTTACGACACCGGGAGCGGAAACCGTGATTCCGGTGTCTTTATCGGGAAGGGTGATGATCTCAACGGTAATCGGTGCCGCCGTGATCTCCTGTGCAGTGGGAAGGGAGGCCGATGTGCCGAAGCTTCCCGTCGAAACATCAAGTCCCGCAGGAGCATTTATAACTCCGGCTTTCCATGTGTTGTAGGAAACGGAATCGGTAGTACGGCTCCATCCGCGTTCAGCAAGTATATAAATCTTATAACGAAGACCGTAAGAACCGTTCTGATATTTGCAGGACTTTTCTTTAAGTACATCCTCGCCGTTTTGGTTTGCGGTATGTGCGAAGTCAGTCCAAATTGCAAAGTTTGCGCCTACAATCTTTCCGTGGGACGAATTACTCGAGAATGAATATGCAGGCTGTTTTCCGGAATTGTAATCAGCGTTATATCCGCTCGAAGTTGTACTGTCCTTAAATGCTCCCGGATTCCAAGCGTACATCTTCGAAACATTGCAGTTCCAATAATCCGAAGCTCCGTGTGCGTAGTAAAGATATTCCCAATCGAAGTTTACAACATCATATCCCGCTAAAACAAGATCCTCGGGAGAAGGAGTGCTCGGCGTCCAAAAAAGAACCGTTATATCACTGCTGACTCCGTCGCTCACCGACTTTATGGCATCGTTAAACATTCGAGTCTTCATGCCCTTGGACTTGATGTAGGTGTTGAGGTCGTTCACATAATTTACGAATACAGAACCCGTCGAATCGAGACCGTCAATTGCATCGGTAGCTTCATCGGCTGCAATGTTGAAGTTTTTGCATCCCTTAGAGCAGAAGTAATCAACATACAGCTTGACAACCTGCTGACCGAATGAATACGATGCATCGTTAGATATGTTAAGTGCTACTTTTCCAGTGCCCGAGTCATAGTCTGAAGCGCTTTTCGATGCGAAAAAGCTTGTGTTAACCGAGCGCAGTCCGCCGATGTGTCCGGGGCTGTTGAAAGTCGGGATGATCTCAACGCCGTACTTGTAAGCCTCGCGCGAGGATCTCATTCATGTTATCCTCGTTCCAATATCCGTCGGACGGCTTCGCCTTCGTAATATCGTAAGTCGTTCCGTCAACGGTCACATTCATACTGTTAAGGAAGAAACGTGTTGCGTTGTTATTCGAAAAATCAAGATACAGCACGTTCATCTTGTTCCATGAAAGCGTGCGGATCATTGCCTTTACGCTGTCAACGGAGAAGAAGATACGTCCGCAATCAAGATAAACCGATCTTTCGGAAACGTCCGGCCAATCCGACGCGGTAACGCAAGCAAGAGAATTCGTGCTGCCGTTCACAAGGCTCTGCAGAACCGTATGGAGCGCATGGAGAACGCCCGCCGCATCAGACGCGGCGACCTCTATATTGGAGGAAGTCACAGTCAGGTTATACATCTCACTCTTTCCGAGCGAGGCGTCAACCTTGATCACGATATCTCATTCGGCAGCATTTGCTTCTGCGCCGTAAACTATCGGCAGAGTTGTACCGACAGGTTTGCCCTCAGCCGCAAATTCGGAAGATGCGGTCTGCACATATGTACCGAGTGCGGTACCGGTAGGATCGGTATCCGACACTATGTAGAAACGTGACTGTGAGGTAAGAGTGAATGCTCCGCTTGCGCTCGTCACATCCCCGCGCACCGCAGGAACAGATGCAAGCGACACACCGGTCACTTCCGCCGCCTGTACCGTGAAGCTCAGCGCGCCGAAAGGCAGCATGCCGATAAACATGAGCAGGCAAGCAGTGCGGCAAACAGTCTTTTGCTTACGTTTGCTGTTTTCATAAGAAAGCCATCCCTTCTTTAATCCTTCAAAAGCTTAAATTTTCCGCATTGCGGGATGTCGGTTTGCGCCTTCTCCCGCCATTCTATAAAACCATCGATTTTAATCAATTTCATCACGTCCGAGCGTAAATTGCAATAGTTTCCGCGCATTTTTTTGCGCTTTACGAAAAAAATTTGCACGGATTTTCCGCCTGCGGCGCCTGTTTTTCCGTCAATTTGCAGAGTGCTTCTTTTTGTGTTTTTTCATGCGCTTTTCTCTTGATTTCCTATTAACCTTGTGATATAATAGGATTTAACGAAAGTGAGGGATGCAGTGTGCTTGTTTCTACAAAAGGAAGATATGCGCTGCGCGTTATGACGGAGCTTGCCTGCCATGCAAAGGACGAATTTGTCCCGCTGAAAACGATCGCACGGCAGCAGAACATATCCGAAAAATACCTTGAAAGCATTATCGGGGTCTTATCAAAGGCGGGAATAATCGACGGACTGCGCGGCAAGGGCGGCGGATACCGTCTGAACCGCGATGCATCGGAATACTCGGTCGGCGAGATACTTCGGCTTACGGAGGGGAGTCTCGCCCCGGTGTCGTGTCTCGACTGCAAGCCGAACAAATGCGAACGCGCGGCAGAATGCCGCACGCTGCCGATGTGGGAGAAGCTCGACACGATAATCAGCGATTATCTCGACCATGTATCGATTGCCGATCTCCTCGATTCGTCCGCGATCGGCGATTTTCAAATCTGAAAAGCTACATTATATATGCGCCGTGCGGCGGCGCACAGATCCACCGAAAGGAGCTTCCGTTCGGAAGCGGTATCAGAAAATGAAGATAACCGAAATAATAAGCGGCGATGCGCCGAGCCTGTCGTTTGAGGTGTTCCCACCGAAAACGAGTGATAAATTCGAGAGCGTTATGGGCGCTGCCGCCGAGATCGCAAAGCTGAAGCCGAGCTACATGAGCGTAACCTACGGTGCGGGCGGCGGAACGTCCGAATATACGACCGCGATATGCGAAGCACTGAACGGCTTCGGCGTTACCGCTCTTGCGCATCTGACCTGCGTGTCATCGAACAGGGGGCGCATCGAGAGCGAGCTTGAAAAGCTGCGCTCGCACGGGATCGGCAATATTCTCGCTCTGCGAGGGGACATTCCGGCGGGATTTGACCGTGAGAGTGCGCACTACCGCCACGCAAGCGAGCTGATGAAGGAGATCGCGGATTTCGGCGGATTCTGCATCGGCGGCGCATGCTATCCCGAGGGGCACCCGGAAAGTGCGAACAGTGCCGACGATATCGAGGGAATACAACGCAAGGTCGATGCGGGATGCGAATTTCTGACGACGCAGATGTTCTTCGACAACAATATTCTGTATAATTTTCTTTACCGGCTTTACCGTGCGGGGATCGACGTGCCCGTAGTTGCGGGAGTTATGCCGGTAACAAGCGCCGCGCAGATAAAGCGGCTGTGTTCGATCTCGTCATCGGCGCTTCCGCAGAGGTTCATACGGATCGTGGACCGCTACGGCGACGACAGCGCAGCGATGAAGCAGGCGGGGATCGCGTTTGCGACGGAGCAGATCATCGATCTGTACGCAAACGGGATCAATGCCGTTCATGTGTACTCGATGAACAAGCCGGACGTTGCGGCGGCGATCAAGGCAAATCTCTCGGAGATCGTAAAATGAGTGCGCTCGGTTATTTCTACGGAGAGATTCCCGAAGAGAAGCTCATGCTCGACGCAAACGAGGCGGCGGCACGTCTGTCGGTATCGCGCACATACACAAGCGACACCGTGGCGCACTGTGAAAAGGTGCTTCGCGCCGAGCTGGACTGCCGTTATTCGGGAGTTCTTCTTGAGGTGTCGTACCCAGCCGATGGGGTCGTCGATCTCGGATTCGGCGGGATACACAGCCGCGATCTGTACAAAAATCTCGGCGGATGCAGCGAAGCGTTCGTATTCGCCGTAACGCTCGGATACGGAGTTGACCGTCTTCTCAGCCGGCTTTCCGTCATATCGGGTGCGGAATACTTCATCATGGACGCGCTCGCGTCCGCGTTTGCCGAGGCAGCGTGCGACGGTGCCGAAGCCGAGATCTGCAAAGGGTGCGGCGGACGCGCGCGGTTCAGTCCCGGGTACGGCGATCTGCCGCTTGAGATACAGCCGCAGATACTCGCGTCCGTTGACGCGGCGCGGCGGCTGAACATAACACTTGCGAAAAATCTGATGATGACGCCGTCGAAATCGGTAACGGCGATAAAGGGAAAATCGGATCCGGGCGCGCGCTGACGGTGCGCGCCCGCACGGAGGAAAATCGGATGAAGGATTTAAGAGGCGATCTGCGTACAAAGCGGCTTTATTTTGACGGGGGATTCGGAACCGTGCTCCAGGGGATGGGGCTGAAAAGCGGCGAAGCCCCGGAAATATGGAACATCACGCACCCCGACGAGGTGACGGGAGTTCACCGCGCGTACATCGAAGCCGGGAGCAGTATAATAACGACGAACACGTTCGGCGTGAACCGCGACAAATACGAAAACTATGCGGAGCTTATCTCCGCCGCGCTCGACTGTGCCGAAAAGGCGGTCGGCGGAAGCGAAGCGTATATCGCGCTCGACATCGGTCCTACCGGGCGGATGCTCGAGCCGCTCGGCGATCTTTCGTTTGAGGAGGCGGTCTCGATTTTTGCGTCAAACGTGCGCGCCGCCGCCGACCGTGCCGATCTCATAATAATCGAGACGATGAACGACTGCCTCGAAACGAAGGCGGCAGTCATCGCGGCAAAGGAGAATTCGTCTCTGCCGATATTCGTAACGAACGTGTACGACAGAAGCGGCAAGCTGATGACCGGAGCCGATCCCGCCGCGATGACCGCGATGCTCGAGGGGCTCGGCGTCGATGCGATAGGAATGAACTGCTCGTTCGGTCCCGACGTTATGCTTGAAATAATCGATCGGTTCACGGAAAACTCTTCCCTGCCGCTCATCGCAAATCCGAACGCCGGACTGCCCCTGGTGGAGGACGGAAAAACCGTATATGACATTTCCGCTGAAGAATTCGCCGATTACATGGTAAGGCTTGCGGAAAAAGGGGTTACCGTGCTCGGCGGATGCTGCGGCACGACACCCGAATACATCGCCGCGACCGTAAGAAAAACGTCGTCAATACCGTTTCGCGCACCGATTGAAAAAAACAAAACCGTCGTTTCCTCGTACACGCATGCGGTCGAGGTCGCCGATTCGCCGATTCTGATCGGCGAGCGCATCAATCCGACGGGAAAGCCGAAGCTGAAGGAAGCTCTGCGGAGCGGGGATTTCAACTACATTCTGAACGAAGGCGTGCGTCAGAGCGAAGCCGGAGCGCATATTCTCGATGTGAACGTAGGTCTGCCCGAGATCGACGAAGCGGAAACGATGAAGAAAGCCGTGTCGGCGCTGCAGGCGGTGACAGATACGCCGCTCCAGCTTGATTCGTCAAGTCCCGCGGTGCTCGAACGCGCGATGAGGATATACAACGGAAAAGCGCTGATCAATTCCGTAAACGGCGAAGAGGAGAGCATGAACTCCGTATTCCCGCTCGTGAAGAAATACGGCGGCACGGTCATCGCGCTCACGATGGACAAATCGGGAATTCCCGAAAGCGCCGAAGCGCGCCTGGAGATTGCCGAGCGAATCGCGCGGCGCGCCGCCGAATACGGCATAAAAAAGAAGGACATTCTTGTCGATCCGCTTTGTCTGACGGTTTCGTCGGACAGCCGCAGTGCGCTCGTGACGCTTCACGCACTGCGCCTTCTCCGTGAGCGCGGATTCAAGACAAGCCTCGGGGTATCGAACATATCCTTCGGGCTGCCCGAGCGTGAGAAGATCAACACGGCGTTTTTCGCCTGCGCGCTCGAAAACGGTCTCAACTGCGCGATAATGAATCCGTTCTCCGCGGGCATGACCGACACATATTACGCTTTCCGCGCGCTCCACGGAATGGACGCATCGTGCGCCGATTATATCGGATATGCCGCATCGTCCGCTCCCGCGCCGAAGGCATCTCCGACCGCCGCATCAGGGGAAGCACCCGATCTCGAATACGCGGTCATAAACGGAATGCGCGACAGTGCCGTCGCCGCGTCACTCACGCTTCTTGAAACGGAAGCGCCGCTTGACATAATCAACAACCGCATCGTACCCGCTCTCGCAAAGGTGGGAAAGAGCTTTGAAGAAAAGCGCACATACCTTCCCCAGCTTCTCATGAGTGCGGAAAGCGCTTCCGCCGCGTTTGAGAAGATAAAAGAAAAGATGCCGCGCGGCGAAAGCTCCGACGGACGCGATGTAATTCTCGCCACGGTCAAGGGCGACATTCACGATATCGGGAAAAATATCGTCCGCGTTCTTCTCGAAAGCTACGGATTCAAGGTGTTTGATCTCGGGCGCGACGTCGATCCCGAGGAGGTCTGCCGCCGTGCCGCGGAAACGGGCTGCCGTCTCGTCGGGCTCAGCGCGCTTATGACGACTACCGTTCCCTCGATGGAGGAAACGATCCGCATGCTTCACGAAAGGTGTCCGGGCGTTACGGTAATCGTCGGCGGTGCGGTGCTGAACGAAGAATACGCCGAAATGATTCATGCCGACAAGTACTGCGAAGATGCAATGGACACCGTGCGCTTTGCTCAGTCATTCTATTCCGATCACGCATGACCGTCGGCGCACGCCTTTCTTTAAGTCCGATAATCCGCCGACAGTCAAAATATGACCCGCAGCCGTCCCGTCATCAGACAGGGCGGCTGTTTACTGTTATTTTCAACGAAAAATACCGCAGATTTTTTTGCATTTTTTCCCGAAAAGCAATTGACAAAGCGTGCGCTCCGTGATATAATCATATAAACCTACAAGAAAGGTGGGAAAGATATGCACGATCTCTTCCCGAAACTGATCCGTTTCAACTTCCGATTCGGTCGAATGTACCGCTGCCGGGGCACCCGGCTCTGTATCTGACTGTGCGGAGCCGCCCAACCGTACGCAATCCGATAAACCGATAAACAAAGTGAATGAAAGGATCATAAAAAATGAGCAACTATAAATTTGAAACCATACAGGTACACGCAGGTCAGGAAAAGCCGGATCCCGCCACGGACGCACGCGCGGTACCGATATACGCAACGACCTCATATGTGTTCAAGGACAGCGCGCAGGCAGCAGGACGCTTCGGGCTTACCGAATCGGGCAACATCTACACGCGCCTCATGAACCCCACCTCGTCGGTATTCGAAGAGCGCATAGCCGCGCTCGAAGGCGGAGCCGCAGCGCTTGCAACGGCATCCGGATCGGCGGCGATTACATACGCCGTACAGAATATCGCCCGCGCCGGAGATCACATCGTATCCTCCTCAAACCTCTACGGCGGAACCTTCAATCTCTTCGAGCATACGCTCCGCGATCAGGGACTTGACGTTACGTTCGTCGATCCGTCCGATCCCGAGAATTTTGAAAAGGCGATAAAGGAAAACACCAAGCTTGTATATGCGGAGACGCTCGGAAATCCGAATTCCGACGTGATAGATATCGAGGCGATCGCCGCTGTTGCCCACCGTCACGGAATCCCGCTGATCGTGGACAACACGTTTGCAACTCCGTACTGCCTCCGTCCGATCGAGCACGGTGCGGATATCGTGGTTCACTCTGCGACGAAATTCATAGGCGGTCACGGCACCGTAATGGGCGGAGTTGTTGTAGACTCCGGCAAATTCGATTGGGCGCAGAACGACAAGTTCCCCGGAATATCGGAGCCGAATCCCTCATACCACGGCGTTGTTTTCTCCGAAGCCTGCGGAAATCTCGCGTACATACTCAAGCTTCGCACCACGCTCATGAGAGATCAGGGTGCGACAATATCGCCGTTCAACTCGTTCCTACTTCTTCAGGGACTTGAAACGCTCTCCCTCCGCGTCGAGCGCCATGTCGAAAATGCGCTTAAAGTCGTTGACTTTCTGAAGAATCATCCGCAGGTCGAAAGGGTAAATCATCCTTCCCTCGCCGGCGGAAAGCAGAAGGAGCTTTACGACAGATATTTCCCGAACGGAGCAGCGTCGATCTTCACCTTTGATATAAAGGGCGGTGCCGCCGAAGCCAAGAAATTCACCGAAAGTCTCGAGCTGTTTTCACTTCTCGCCAATGTTGCGGACGTGAAGAGCCTCGTTATCCACCCCGCATCAACCACTCACTCCCAGCTCTCCGAAAGCGAGCTTCTCGAAGCCGGAATACGTCCGACCACGGTTCGTCTTTCGATCGGAACGGAGCACATTGACGACATTATCGCTGACCTTGAGCACGGTTTTGAAGCCGTAAAATAACAAACATAAAAGCGGAATTCCCGCATGAGCGCCGCACAGCGGCAGAACGGAGACTTATCATGTCTGAAAAAATATATACCTCGGCAGATCAGCTCATAGGAGGCACGCCTCTTCTCGAGCTCACTCATATCGAAAAGAAGCTTTCGCTTGAAGCGAGAATACTTGCAAAGCTCGAATACTTCAATCCCGCAGGCTCGGTCAAGGACCGTATCGCAAAGGCGATGATCGACGACGCGGAGGCAAAAGGACTCCTGAACAAGGATTCCGTTATCATTGAACCGACGAGCGGCAACACGGGAATCGGTCTTGCGTCGGTCGCCGCGGCGCGCGGGTACAGGATCATCATCGTCATGCCCGAAACCATGTCGGTTGAGCGCCGCCAGCTCATGAAGGCATACGGCGCAGAGCTTGTGCTCACGGACGGAACCAAGGGAATGAAGGGCGCGATCGCCAAAGCCGATGACCTTGCAAAGGAGATCCCGAACGCATTTATTCCCGGACAGTTCGTAAACCCGGCTAATCCCGCGGCTCACCGCGCGACCACCGGTCCCGAAATATGGAACGATACCGACGGCAAGGTTGACATATTCGTTGCCGGAGTCGGCACGGGCGGCACGGTCACAGGAGTCGGCGAGTATCTGAAGTCGAAAAATCCCGCAGTGAAGATCGTCGCCGTCGAGCCTGCATCTTCCGCGGTTCTTTCGACCGGAGTTGCGGGTGCTCACAAGATTCAGGGAATCGGTGCGGGATTTGTCCCCGATGTGCTTGACACGTCGGTTTACGACGAGATCATCGCAGTAAGCAATGAAGATGCATTTGCGGACGGCAAGCGCGTCGGCAAGGAGGAAGGCGTTCTCGTCGGAATATCCTCCGGCGCCGCAGTTCACGCCGCGATCGAGCTTGCAAAGCGTCCCGAGAACAAGGGAAAGACCATCGTTGCGCTTCTCCCCGACACCGGAGACCGTTATCTCTCGACACCGCTTTTCGCCGACTGAAAATCAGCCGCTCAAAAGCAGAGGCGCGTTCCGTAAGCGCGCTTCCCCGCGGAATGCGATACCGCAGCATCATCCGCGAATACCGCAAGTTCGGTATCGCCGCCGAATCAAAATCAAATACGGTATGCACACGGGGCTGCCGCAAAGTGAGTTCTGCTCACCTGCGGCAGCCTTTTTTGCATATCGTAAGCATTCCTTCGCGGAGCAAAAAAATTTTTATAAAATTTTTGTTTTGCGTGCAACCTTCGGCAAAAAATTACGTCTATATAGGTGAAAGGAGATCATGAGATCACGAAAAAGGCATCAATTCCCACGGCAGACAGCGCGCCGCGGACGCTCCGGAGCAAAACGCAGCAGGCTCTGCCGCCTGAAAAGTCCGATTTACCGCAAAGCAAACCGACCCCGGCGATTTTTGTAAAACTGTACGACAATATGTAAAATTACATTGTCAACGTTTTCTATGGTAATATTGTATCGAAGACAACAGTAGAAGGAAGGTGAAACCGATGCAGATTTGTTGATACGGTCTGAAAATAAAGCTGTGACCGAAAAGATACCGCTTATCCCCACATACGATTGTCAATCCAATACAATCAGCAAACAACGCAAAGCTGAAGCTTGAGTCAAGGTCGACAGGCGACAATCAGAAATGGTATCTGGAACCTGTTGACGAAGCAAACTTTTACTTCAGATACATGTTTGCCAATGCCAATGAAAACAGCTATATTACCCTCGGCTCCGGATATAAAATGTACAGGGAAACATTGAATGATTGGCACTATGCTATCGACATAACCGGAAAAACTTCTTTTATCAGAGGAACGCCGATCTTCTCGCCGACATCGGGGACCGTAATTCTATCAAAATTTTCAGAATACGGCTGCGGGAACTATGTCGTAATCGAAACGGATAAATGCATAAAAGGCACGGGTAAAAAGGTAATACTTACCTTTGCACACATGATCGAAAGATCTCCGTTAGAGGTCGGTCAACGTGTACTCCCAAAAAAATTCATAGGGTATGTAGGGGACACCGGAAATACAGACGGCAATCACCTTCATCATGCGGTTTTCAAAAGTGCTCCCGGTGCAAATGTATTTTATGAAAGCAAAATTAACTGCATTAATCCTCAGAGGTTTTATCCGAACGTACCTTTTGCCGGCGAAACCTCTACCGCACCATAACAGTAACCGCACTCAACAAACCGAAATATATGATATAAAGGAGTATCTCAGATGAAAAAAGTAATATATGCGCTGACTGTGCTGCTCATGATCGGGATTTTAGCGGGATGCAATTCGACAGATGTACCCGCAGCTTCGGAGAAGGAAAGCAATACGGCAGATACTTCCGTTGACGTCGATATCGGAAAGACTACCGCTGCCGAGGTTGGCAGTAATTCCGCGCAGATAACGGAAAAAGCTCCCGAGACCGCCGCCGAAAGTAATACAGCTGGAGGTGTCGGCGGAGCTGTTCCGGACTGGTACAGATTAAAATACAATGATGAGTACGGCTCCGTTGACATAAATGATTTTGAAGGTATTTTCACATCGGATGACTTCAATCAATGGCTCATTACGGAACACGGATATTCGGAAACTCTGTCCTCGGCAAATGCGGAAATATTTGATTTCTTACCTGAGCTAATAAGATATTTCAATATTCCAAAAGAGAAATTCCCAATCGGGGGTGGTTCAGGATACACGCAGGAAATGGCAGACGCACTCTATTCAAATGACCAAAATAAAATAAATGAAGTATTTGTGTCGCCTTATGCGATCTTCAAAAACGGAGAGATATACACTCCCGAGTGGCTCGACACTCACACTCTCGAAGAATTCAACGAGGTAGGTATAACTCTTGAAGATATCGTAAACAAGATCGAAAACGATTGGTGTATATTTGATTACGAGTACTATGGTTTAAATAAAGATAGGCTTCGCCCCGGCATGTATATGGAATTATTCGTCTGCAACATGAGGAAGCTCTGCAGGGACAACGGCGTTTCCTTCACCGTTCCGTCGACCAATTAAGTCAAGACCGCGCCCTTGCGGGCGCGGTCGAATAAAGCCATAAAGGAGTAACTCAAATGAAAAAAATACTGTATGCTCTGACCGTGCTGCTCGTGATCGGGATTTTAGCGGGATGCAATTCAACAGATGTGCCGACGGTTCCGGAAACGGATAGCAATACGGCTGATACTTCCGTTGACACCGACATCGGCAAGACCGCCGTTACCGAAATCAGTACAGAAAAAGCGTTTCCGGGAGAATCGGAGAATATAAGCGATCCTAAAGCTGCAATCTACAACAGGATGTTAAATACAATTGATTACTTCAATGCTTTATCCGCGAAAATGGAAACTTCCATGCTGAATAATGAGATTGCAACAGTAGAATACAATACGAATATCAATTCGGGTGAATCATATCAGAAAGTATCCGTAGGTGAAAAGACAATAACCGAAGCTTACGGCCAGAATGACAGCATGATCAATGTAAATAACACTTCCGGGCAGTATCTTGTCATGCGTGGGCAAATGTTCGGCAGAGATGATGCGCCGTACATTCCGTTAGAGAAAAGAATCGTAACGGAAGACGATGGAATGCCTTGCTATTACTACAGAAAAAATATAACAAACTGCTCGTATGCATCATATTCAATATTCCCTCAGGAATTTACTTTCAGCTATCTGAAGGATTTTGCACTGTGGGATATTACCGATGATAATGCGGATTATTTAGGCAGAAAATGCGTAAAGATAGAGGGCGTGCCGTCTTCATACATTGCGGAAAAGCATAATATCGATAATTTCACAATGATCGTTGATTCGCAAACAGGCATTCTGATGCAATTTACGGGGACAAAAGACGGTGAGGTTTCCCGATATATGAAAATTACAGACATTTCTTTGGAAAGCAACTCCTCGATAAAGCATTTTAATGCAAATGAATACAGTTCGTTTGTCGAAGTAAAAGAATCTGCCGTTGATTGACAGGTGTTCGGCAGTTTTTTCACCGGAAGACTTCCATTGATCCTTTATAATCCTTGCCGTAAAGCGGCGTTTCCTACACCGTTCCGTCGATCAATCAGGATTCCGGCGGCAGCGCGGGCGATCCGCTCAATCAGAAATAACAAATCGAAGCAGGCAAAAGCCGCCGACGGAAAATTCCGT
>OLOU01000992.1_pt1 | contig 21615 bp, 20 predicted proteins | sample 1672101 | NCBI WGS metagenome assembly OLOU01 (sample SAMEA3136645, study PRJEB25190) | human gut metagenome | biome: human gut; feature: human-associated habitat; material: faeces | place: Austria | collected 2013
TCAGTTTAACAGATTTTTGGGGATTTTGCGACTGCACTTACAGGGTACTACTCCATTTCTCTGGAGGATTATCTGAAGGAAAACCCAGATAAAACAGAACAGGACTTTGCAGAGCTGAAAGCTCTGTCTGATGGGATTTACTATGAGCAGGATCGGGCTGAAAGTGCCCACACCCGCAAGGATGTGTCCATCCACAGCTTAGAGGAAATGGGGTGCTGTTCTACCCGCCCATTGGAGGACGAATTGGAAGAACTGGCGGTAGAAATCCAAAACCGCCGCTATGAAAACAGCAACGAGCTGATGCCTTTCAAGAATTTGTTCAATGAGTGGCACGTGCGGGACTGCAGCCGCAAGGTGCGGAATGTAGTGAACGCCAAGGCACAGCGGGGAATCCGGGTGGGGACACGAGCTCCTTACGGCTACCGCAAGGGTGCAACCAAGGACTCTCCTCTGTTGGTGGATGAGGAGGCGGCGGCTGTCGTCAAACGCATCTTCGCCATGTGCGCCGGCGGAATGGGACCAGCCCAGATTGCAAAGCAGCTCAAGAAAGAATGCATCTACAGTCCATCCATGTACGCCTATACGAAATTCGGCACATCCCATTCCGGGCTGAATGCAGAGCGGCCCTACAACTGGACTGGCGACATGGTGGCGGATATGCTTCAGAACATGGTCTACCTTGGGCACACGGTCAACCTTCGCTACAGCACCAAGTCCTACAAGGACAAAAAACGATGTGAACGCCCCAAATCAGAGTGGCTTATCTTTGAGAATACTCATGAAGAGCTGGTGGATCAGGAAACCTGGGATATCGTACAGGAGGTGCGATCTCATAAGCGCCGCCGCACGAATATGGATGAGCAGAATATGTTCTCTGGATTGGTGTATTGTGCGGACTGCGGTAAGCCCATGGTATTGCACCGGGCGCACACCATGAAGCCGGAACAGAATCATTTCACCTGCCGCACCTACAAGAAGGACGGGGCAGAAGTGTGTAGCGCTCACTATATCCGGGAAGTGGCACTGAAGGAAATCGTGCTGGAAACAATCCGCAGAGCCACAGAGTTTGCCAGGAGCGACCCGGAGCGGTTCGCCGCATATATTCAGCAAAAGCAATCTACTGAGGTGGCAAAGGAGATCCGGGTGGTGGAACGGGAATTGTCCACGATGCGGAAACGGGATGGCGAACTGGATGTAGTGTTCAAGCGGATGTATGAGGACAGCGCCTTGGGACGGGTGAGCAATGAGCAGTTCCGTTTGCTGTCTGAGGCATACTCCAAGGAGAAAGCGCAGCTGGCTGAAGCCATCCCTGCCACGGAGGAGCGCCTGGAGAAACTACGCAGTAGCATGGCCAACGCCAAGAACTTCATCGCCAAGGCCAGAAAGTTCACCGACATGACGGAACTGACCCCGGAACTGCTCCGCACCTTTGTGGCGAAAATCATCGTGTATGAGAAAGAGGTCAAATACTCCAAGCACGCACCGCAGAAAATCCACATCTGTTTTCGGGACTTCAACCTCAACGAGACAGACGATATGCTTCTATGCGGAGAGACAACAGAAAAGGCAGACAGTACAATTGCACTGCCTGCCTAATCCGAGGACACGCTTCAAGGTACCCCTATCAGGAGTAGCGGAACCGCCCTCCCACATTTTCTTATGCACTTTCTCCGGTCATGCGGAAGAACTCATCTGGCGACAGAATCTTGATTCCAAGCTCCCGTGCCTTTGCCAGCTTGCTTCCGGCGTTCTCGCCGCAGATCAGATAATCTGTCTTGCTGCTCACCGAGCTGCCGGCATGAGCGCCCAGAGATTCGATTTTTGCGTTGATCCCATCGCGGGTGTATGGCTCTACTTTTCCGGTCACTACAAGGGTCTTTCCGACAAAGGGATTGCCCATATCGGTGCTGGCCGCAGGAGGCTGATAAGTCTTAATGCACACCAGTCGCCGCAGCTCCGTCCAGATCGTCCAGTTTTCCTCGCTGCGGAACCATTGATGGATATTCCTGTGCAGCGTTTCTCCGAAGTCCGGGAGCTGTGTAAAATCAAAGCTCTGGCACACGGCCGTTTCAAATTCCGCAAGGTTTCCGCGGAATCTTTGGCAGATGGCCTTGCTGGCGGTGCTGCCCACCATAGGGATATCCATAGCAGTCAGATACTGCTCAAAGGTGGTAATGCGGCTGTGCTGGATGGCATCCCAAAGATTTTGCCAGGATTTCTCTCCAAACCCCTCCATCTGAACGATCTCCGCCCTGTGCTTGTCCAGAGCGAAGATGTCCATATAGGAGTGAAGCCAACCCTTTCCAATGAACTTTTCCAGGATCGACTCAGATAGTCCCATAATATTCAGCGCCTTCGGGCTTGCGAAGTGAACGAATTTGCGCAGCTTTCGCGTTTCACAATGCTCGTTGTCGCAGAACAGCGCCGCCGTGACCTTTTCCACCCCGTTTACGGTGTTTTTGGTCATGTGAATGCGAGTGGGCTGTCCGCAGCACGGGCATCTGGCTGGAACAACTTTGTCTCTGGAGTAGCAGTTTCGATCCAGATTCTCCTCCACATGGGGAATGATCTGATTGCGCTTGCTCACCTTGATGCGGCACCCCGGCGCCAGCTCCAGATTCTCAATGAAAGAGAGGTTGTGGAGGCTCGCTCTGGATACCGCGCAGCCGTCGATCTCCACCGTGTCAAAGATGGCTACCGGAGCAATTTCCCCTGTGCGGCTGGGCGTCCATTCAATCGAGCGCAGGACGGTTTCATAGGTGTCATCCTCAAATTTGAACGCCACCCCGTCCTTATAGTGATGCCCGGTCCGTCCGCAGGACTTTGCGTAGGCTGCATCGTTGTAGGTGACCACGATGCCGTCAATGGGTATGTCGTTTTCCTGCGCGTATTTCCGCAGGTGCCGGATACCGGCGTCCATATCGAACTGCGTCAACGCCTGCTTGCTCGCCAGATACTTGCAAATGGGAAAGCCGAGCTGTTCGATGGCCCGAAGCCGCTGCGACTTCCAAGCGTATTCTGTAAAGCCCTCCAGCACATTGAAAGCCATAAAGGTCACACGGCGATCCTTGCAGGCGCCGCAGTCCAGCAGACGGACAGAGCCGGCAGCCAGATTGCGTCCGTTTTTATAAGGCTCGCCATTTCCGTCCCGCAGCGTGTCCTTTAACGCCGCAAAATCGCTGGGACGGATAAATGCCTCGCCGGTAACAACCAGCCGTTCCTTGTATGGGATCTTATCCGGGATGCCGGAGATCCCCAGTACATTGTGGGTAATGTTCTCACCCGTATCTCCATCGCCGCGGGTAGCGGCCTCCATCAAAAGGCCATTTTCATAGGTCAGCTTTACCGTCAGGCCGTCCAGCTTGAGCATCAGCATGACCATCTGCTCTCCCGCAAAGCGCAGAAGCTCCGCACTGCTCTTCGTTTTATCCAACGACAGCAGCGGAATCGGATGCACTGTTTTCACCAAGGCGCTGACAGCGGGATAGCAGCCTACCGTCTGCGTGGGCGAGTTCGTCATGCTGAAGCCGGTTTCCTTTTCCAACGTACTCAGTTCATCAAAAAGCGCGTCATATTCGGCATCCGTCAGAGACGGTGCGTTGAGATTGTAGTATTCATACCGGCATCGGTTCAGCCGGTCGGTCAATTCCCGTATTCTCTGCTGTTTACTCTGTTCCATTTCTTACACCAGCCTTTCCTTAGAGAATGCTCCGAAATTCAGTTCATAGATCATCTTTTCGATCCGCGTATCATCGTTCCATGCGGCCTCCATCGCCGCACGGTTTTTCGCCTGTACCAAGACCAGACCGGCCCGGAGCTGCATCAGCAGCTCCGGGCGTTGGGCACAAATAACTGCGAGGTTTCCCAACTGTTTCATTTTCACATGACTCCTTTTATACAGCAATATAGGTTTCCCAGTACGATTCCCGCTGTGCAGCAATCGTGAGTGGAACAATGGTGCTGCCGATATTGGCCGGCGCCTGCGTCAGTCCATAGACAGTCTGCGTACTCCGGACACGAACCATCTCCCGCTTGAGCTGAGAGAGGATGTAATCCTTCAGATACCCTTTACGGGGATCGTAGCTGTTGACTGCCCGGATCAGGCGTACCGCCAAAGACTGGTACACATCATCGGGGTCTACGGGTTCTGTCTGCATAAACGCGGCGTACTGCGCCATGATCGTGTCAATGCACCAAAGATGCTGCTCCACCACAGCGTTGCGCTGCGTGATCGTAAATCCGTTTTTCATGTTCTCTATAACTTCCTTTCCTTTGTTCAAATGTGTTGTGCTGCGGCTTAGGCCGCAGTTTCCATGAGATCCGACACTAGAACATCCACCAACCGCTGACCGGCAAGGTCGCCGGTATGGATACGGATGTCATCCTGTCGCAGCTGCTCGAACTCCTGTAGGCGAAGGACCTTGCTCTTTTCCGCTTTTTCCCGGTCGCTCTCTGTCAAGCGCTCGGAGACAACCTTCTGCCATTCCTTCAGGAACTGCTCCGCGTCCTTGAGGTCATCGTTCTGTCGGTCAAAGTAGGTTCGTTTCTGCCGTATCGTGCCGTTTGGCTCCACCTCAAGGGTGTAGTACGGCTTGTCGCTCTCTGCGGTCTTGCGCAGGAACAGGATATATGCCTCCTGCTGTTCGATGCGCTCCCAATAGCGGTCTGACTTGCCGACACAGTGGGAAAGCGCATCGCCCTCGCGCATAATATCGCGTACACCTGACGGAACAACGATGGAATACATCTCTCCGGTGTATTCGTATTTCGGTTTGATCGAGCGGCAGATGCCTGCAATTTTCCGATACTTTCTTGCTGTTGCGGCAGCTTCCATGTCCCGTTCTCTTTTCCGCAGCTGCTCCACCAGTTCATCGTGACGCTGGCGCAGCAGCTTGACACGGTACACGATCTCATCATGAGTGTTGATTCCCAGCTTGTCCGCCATGGAAAGGTAATCCCGCCATGTGAAAATAATCTGCCGCAGGGAATCCCGTGTGCCGCTTTTCTGACGCTGAAGATAGTTGCAGACCTGCTGCTCCGACATTCGATCCAGAATGAAGTCGATATCGGAAACATGGATATTCTCCTGCTCCAGCCAGCGCAGCGCATGATCCGGGATGATTCTGCCGCTGCATTTCTCCCGCTGCAGCCAGTCGAGCATAATGGCGCCGCCGTTGAGTGTCCGGAGCCGCGAAAGCCGGTGCGTATCAAGTGCCAATGCCTTGACGAGACTGGTTTCAGACTCCTGCCGGATACAGCTTTTTACGGCTCCGAAATTTTCCAAGCACTCCGTGGTCAGCCGCGGAAGATTGGCTTTGCAGATCTGCTCAATGCGGGGAAACCTCTCCCATGCAAACAGGTACCAGTTAGGGCTTACACAGCCCCGGCAAAGTCTTACATACTCCCTCAATCCGGTCCTTACAAGAAATGGGGCAATGCTGGAAAGCGTTTTTCCATAGATGCTCCCCGGCTGATAACAATACTCGTTGTAGGAATAGCCCATACCCGTGTAGACGTACTCATCGATGCCCTCCACCCATCGGGTACGGCGCTGTTTGTACCAGCCCCAGTAATACGAATGTGAAGACAGATCCGCACGGTAGAAAATACGCTGCTTCTCAAAGCTGGAGGTTTTCGATGTGATGGTGTTCTCTTCTTTCCGGTACTGCCTGCTCACCTGAAATTGGCGAACCACAAACCCGTCTCCGCACTTCTGCGCCAGGTATGCGCATTCTGTTGGGGAGTGCAGATAGTCCGTTATTTTTCCTTTCGCCTTGAACGTGATCTTATGACGGCATCTCGGGCACTTTCCCACCGCGTTATGATAGGGCCGCTGTTTCAGTGCGACTTCCTTTTCACAATAGGTGCAGTAGCCGTACCTTGCCCCGCCCTTGCGGTAATCGTAGAAGATGTAGTTTTCCTGAATACCCACCTTATTGACCCACCGTTCCCAGTCTTTCGGCAGCGGCGGTGTCTGTGCCAGTTCTGCATCCCACGGATCGGTTTCCTTTCTATGCCGACGTTCCAGTTCAGCATCACGAACGGCGCGCTGAAATTTCAGAATAGCCCGATATACGTTTTTTTCATCCGACACCAGATATTGCCGGATCTGTGCATCATCCACGGCGCTGATCCACACGTTATTGGATCCCTTCGCCTGCCATTCCAAGTAATCGATCTTTGCCGTCCGCCATTTGTCATGGGCACGGTCATAGGTGAGAAACTGCTGCTTTTCTTTCTCCATGAAAATCTCATAGACCGGCAGCGTCCCACCAAGGCGCATTGCATCCGGGTCATACAGGGTGACCTTCAAAATGCCGCCCTCCACCGAGCTTCGTGCAAAACCGCTGTATCGGCATCGATAGAAAGTGTTCCAGCCCGAACCGACCTTGACCGGCACATCCTCGCGGGCAACCGCAAGCATTTCTTCAGTCGCAGGCAAATTCTTCATTTTCAGCAAACTGCTTTTTTTCATTTCTGCACCGCCTCTCTTTTTACAAAATCAATGTCATACCATACATCAGGCAGAATTTTTTCTCCATCGACCTCAACGACCGCAATCTGACAGATTACTTCGGTTTCACGCCGCTCTCTGGCAAATGCGAGAATATCGCCCAGTTTTCCACACGCAGCGGGTGTCTTGCCTCGAACGATGGCATAGCCGTTGCGGCTGGTGCTGTGCTCACGCTGTACCTTGTCGCTCACCTTTCGGCCTGGGTGATCCACCATGTAGGCAAGTGCATGAAGAAAGAATTCTTTCCTCGTCAGCCGCCGCAGGATCGTCAGTTCCGTGCAGGCAATTTTGGAATCACGATCGTCCTCGTCAATATCCCCGCCGGGCTGCACCAAGCAGTAAATGGAGCGATTCATGTCGCCATAGTAGGAAAGACAATCCAGCGGGTTCTCCGCACAATGAAAGCCATTGCTGGCGCAGTTTGCCTCCGGGGTGACATTCTTTCCCATGACGAACCGATAGCCACGGCAGGAGAGATCCGGCTCAAAGCCTTTATAAGCGTACATCAGGCGACCTCCCCAAAGGAGGAGAGGTCTCCCAGCGAGATCTGCCCATCGTCGGCTTCCGCTTTTTTCGGCGGTTCCTTCTTCTCCGGCTCTTTCTTCTTTTCTTCCTTTTTCTTCTTGGAAACGGACTTGGAAGATGTTTTCCCACGATAGGGCTGCGGGACAAACTCCTCTTCATCCCCCTGATCCTCCTTGGCATCGGGGTCACGGAAATAATCCTCCGCCCACTGATAGCAGAGATCGTCGGGAATATCGCAGCCGTATGCCTGCTGACCGGGTCCCGGCTGAACGCCGTTTGCTTTCAGCTCGTCCTGCACATAATCCCATGCCTTCCGGCTGATATACTGGAAACAGTGGATCATGCTTTTGCGCGGGTGCATGGTGAGCCGAGCAAAGCCGAGGTCATCAATACACTTGGTCTGGATAAACTCGGCAACGCTCTCTTTCATGTTGCGCCGCGTCAGCTTCTCCGTATCTGCGGACACACGCTTTGCGGCAGCCTTGAGCAGTTCCGCCGGGCCCATGGCATCCAACCTTTCCAGCGCGGCCTGTTCCACCCGCCGCTTTTCCGCCTGTTTGGCGTCCCACTCTGCTTTGCGCTTGGCTTCAGCCGCTTCGTGCGCACGGCGGGCCTCATCCTCACTTTGGATATTGGGGGCAGTCACCGGTTCGCTGGCCACCGCTGCCGGAGTCGGAACTGCAGCCGGAGAACTTGCTGTCATCGATTCCACAGGAGCCGCCTGCGGCATATCCATATCATCATCTTCCGTAAAGGCGTCGGAAACGGCAGCCTCGCTGTTTTGAAGCTCGTAATCCATATTTGAAAAAGCGCCCATTCGTACATTCCTCCCGTTAAATAAAAAATGAGAAAAGGACGCTCCTGTGCCAATGGCACAAGGCGTCCCTTCTTACATACTGCGCTCAAACCGTATAGACCAGTGTGCTGAATGGGTCGAAGCAATAGCACACGACGGCCGGATACTGAGCGGCTGTTCTTTGAATTTTCTGTTGGACAGCAAGGGCCTCTCCCATTCCACAGGGAGTATCCCATCCAGTCCAGACCATAGCTGTGAAATAACGGTGTTCCGGATGATACCGTGTCTCCGCCCCAAGTCCTTGACAGATTCCCAGCATGGCTTTCAGCTGCTTTCTCTTCTGCTCGTCCATTTCTAAATGGATCGTCTGCGGTAAAGCCTGCATTCAAGCCTTCTTTGCCAGCGCGGGAGAGAATTTCACCTGCGGAAAACCAGCCATATCGCAGTAAAAGTATCTGCGCTCGCTTTCATCATACAACTCCAGCACATCGGATGGGGCAATGCTGCGGCCGCGATAGTCCGGGGGGAACGCCTGATTATAGCGTGCAAAAATGCGTTCCAGAATATCACGTTCATCTTGCCCGACCGGGCAGGTTAGCTCACCGTCGTAAACGAGTGTGTATTCCGCCGCCGGCGGCTGCTGAAAGCCGGCCTTGTGCAGCGCGTCAATGCCGCCAAAGGCGAATGCACGCGTCTCGCCATGCTCCAAATCCAGCTGATAAACACGAAACCGCTGCGTTTTACGCTGACTGTCCAACAGCTCCCGAAAAGAAACGCAGGGGGCAGTCTGTAAGTACGCATCGTATTCCTGCTCCGTCAGCCCCAGATAGTCCCGTAGGGAAATACTGTCCACCTTCATCGCATGCCATTTTTCCGTACAGGCTTCCAACATTTCCAGCCCGCATAGGCCATTAAGATATTGCTCCTTAAATGTCATTCCTGGATCCTCCTTCATTTTCTGTTCTTTGCGGCGCAGCGCAAGCTGCCAGTCATCAATGCCCTTATAATTGGGATTCCATGTGAGCCTGCGGCAGCGCATTCCGCGCCTGGCCGCCAGCGCATAGATCTTCGATGCGCCTTTCTCCACCATTTCATTGCTGTATTTATCCATGTCCTCCGCCTCGATGATCTCCTCCGTTCCGTTTCGGTGCAGGAACGCAAACAATTCATCCAGCTTGGCGGTGTTGTTAACGCCCAGCGTGGCAACAAAGGTCCTGTGCATCAGCGCGTGAGCGACATCCGCCTTGAGACAGCCTTCCGTCACATATACAACGCGGGAGCATGGATCGCCCACAAAATGAATGGGGCTCCCCGAGGTCGTTCCCATGCGCTTTCCCGTGGAGGACAGCGTCAGGTATTTCACGCCCGTTTTCTCCGGTGGATCGTCTTTATCCTTGAGCGGATGATCCAACCGGATCTGCGCGCCGTGGATCAGACCGTCTACACCGAAGATGGGAATGATGATGCCTGATGTCCGCTGATGGAATTTGACCGTCCAGCAGCCGTTATCATCCACATAGAAGCCGGGAACACCCTGCACCCTGCAGCCCGCCTTGACCAACCGATTGGTCAGGGAGCGACAAAGGAAAGGAGGCGGCGTACTCTTGAAGCCAAAGCGTGTGATCTCATCGTCGGACAGCCCCCGCACAGACTGAAGGTGTGTGCGGTGCGCCGGAATGAGGGTCAGCATGGACAGCAGCATGGAGAGAGTCTGATGCACTTCCTGAACAGAGGCCGCGTCAGACGGCTCGGCCTCCGCAGGCGTCGTCTTCTCCGGAACGGTATAGTCCGGCGAAAAACCGTTTACCGCCAAAGCGTCGCAGATCTCCCGATATGCGTCTGAATTGCTGACGCCATATACCTTTGCGTAAAGGGACAGCATTCCGCCGCCTTCACCGCAGTAGTTACAGCGCCACAGGTCTTTTGCCGTGTTCAGATTCATTTTTCCCCGGCGGTCACCGCAGATGGGACAATCCACGTACACCTGACCGGGAGCCCTCCGCCTGATATTCAGACGGAGGAGCCCGGCCACATCCATAATGCCAAAGGGGAGATCATGCTTTTTCCCGTAATTCAAACCAGCATCCCTCCCAAGACGCAAAATTTACGGATGGAAAGCGGTCAGCTTGCCTTTAACTGCTGCGAACCACCCATCAGAAGCATGGCGGCAGCCTTCATAATATTGCCGCAATCCTCACAGAGATAGGCGTAATATTTCAGGCTGGAGGGACGCTGCTCAGAAACCTGTGCCATCGTCCAGCCCTTATTGACGCCGGTGGTTACGACCAGCTCCGCGGCTTCCTCTTCTGTCATCAGCGAAAGGATCTCGTCCACCGTCATATCGTCCGAATATTTCGGTGCAGCCGCTGTCGATGCCGCTGCCGGCATATCGACCACAACAGACTTTACCGTCTGCGCTGTTTCAGTCCGCTCCGTGACCGCAGCCTCCGCCGTTTCCGAAGAAATCTCCTGCGCCTTTTGGGGCATAACCGGATCAGGCTCAGAAGCCGCAGTTCCGCCACTTAACGCCTGCAGCAAACTCATGGCGTCTGAAACGCTTTCCGCCTGCTGGGCGGGGGGAACCACCTGCTGATTTGCGCTGGGCGTCTTTGCCACCTCCTGCGGTTGAACCTCTTGCGGTGTAGGCACTGCCTGTACCGGATGACTTTCGCCGATAGGATCTTCTCGCTGTGGCACTGCGGCTCCAGTTACCGCCAGAGCAGTCTCCTGACGATTTACAGCGCCCGTTGCGACTTCCTGTTTCCCATCGGCCTGTGCATCTACCGCCGCAGAGGGGTTGATCTCACAGAGCTGGATGCCGAAGCCTGCATTATCCAGCGCCGTTTTCAGCGCCTCGTCCTGCGCGGCCTGCACATAGCGTCCGGCAGGAGCCTGAGCCTTTTCCACCGCCGCGGTAAAATTGGTAATGGGCTGGTTGTCCTCTCTGGACAGAAATACCTGCGCCTCATAAACGGCGATTTGGTCTGTGATCCGCAGCCGGTTCAGCAGCATTTTTCCATCGGGGCAGGCCAATCGGAACCAGAGCCGCTGATAGCGCGGCTCCAGCTCGATTCCGCCGTTGGCGTTTCTTTTCAGAAAGCGCAGCGGGTCAAAGCCCTGCACCCTGCGAAGCTGCTGCACGGCAGGAATCGCTTGGGTCAGCATAATTCTTTCTCTGGACATGGTTTGATACTCCCTTCATAAAATAAATAAGAGATGACTGTGCGTTTTTTTGCACATTCATCTCACATTAACTGGCACGCTGCCATTCTTCGCCCTCTTCGTTACGGAGAGCCTTGCGCGTGACTGCCTTATAGTAGAGGGCGATGCGTTCGCCCAGCATGGTATTGCGTTTTCCTTTTCGGCTCCGATGGATCGCCATATACAGCGCCCTTTTTTCACCCACCAGCAGCACGCGGCGCTTGGCACGCGTGATTGCCGTGTAGAGAAGATTCCGCGTTAGAAGCACATTATGGGCAGCCAGCAGCGGAATAATGACCGTATCATACTCTGAGCCCATGGATTTGTGGATCGTAATGGCATAGGACAGCTCCAAATCATCCAGAAGTACCTGCGGGCAATCCATATAGCGGCCGTCAAACTCGATCACGACATTGGTACCGCTGATTTTGCGGATGGTACCGATGTCACCGTTGAAAACACCCTCGCTAACCTGCTTGCCGGCACGGTTATACAGCTTGATCTCATAGTTGTTCCGCATCTGCATCACGCGGTCGTTGAGGCGGAATATCTTTCCGGCATACACGATCTCCGGCGTCTCCGGCGCTGCGGGGTTGATCTCCTCGCGGATAGCTTCATTCAGGCTGTTGACCGATGCCTCGCCCTCAGAGCGGAACGGCGATAAAATCTCCACCTGCTCGATTCCTTGTGCGGCGATCTGCTCCCGGTAAAGCTCACGGATGATGCCGGCAGCCTCCTCCTGACTCTCTGCCTTATGAAAAGCAAAGTCCTCACCATAGTAGAGCGTCGTTTTGCCCTCGTTGATAAACCGGGCATTGTGGGCGATCAGGCTGTCCTGTGCCTGACGGAAGATCTCGTCCAGCACCGTGACTGGCACGACACCGGAGCCGATCAGCTCGTGAAATACATCACCGGCGCCCACACTCTCTAACTGGTCTGCATCACCGACCAAAAGGACTTTGGTTCCGGGACGCAAACGTAAAAAGAGCTGGTGGATCAGCCACATATCGACCATGGAAGTCTCATCCACGATCAGGAGCCCTGCTTCCAGCGGTTTCCGTTCCCGGTCTTTCTTCGATTCCGAATCACCGTGAAGTCCCAGAATGCTGTGGAGTGTCTGCGCTTCATCGATCCCCGTTGCCTCCGCCATGCGCCGACTCGCCTTACCTGTGGGCGCTCCGAGTACGATCTTCTGCCGCGGATAGAGTTGACGGTACACTTCGATCACCGTTTTCAGAACCGTGGTTTTGCCGGTGCCGGGGCCGCCTGTGATGATGGACAGGTTATGCCGGAACACCATTTCCACGCCTTCTGACTGGCGTTTGGACAGGTTGAGCCCTAAGCTATGCTTCACTCGCTCCAACGGCTGCGTAATGTCCACCACCGTCGGCTTTGCCAGAAACAGCTCTACCGCTTTCTGTGCGGTTTCGCTCTCCTGCAGGAATTGCTTGGGCAGATACACATTGCCGTGGTTCGATACCACCTCATCCTGCCGGATCATGGCAGACAGCTCCTGTTCGACCTGGCTCATGGGGACGCGCATCTGTGGGAGGGGTATCCGCTCATTGAGCAGCTGCATAGCCGCTTTGAGCAAAGACTCCGCCTCCAAATAGAGATGCCCGTCCTTTGTCCGTGCGTCCTCCAGCGCATAAAAGAGCGCACCGTGAACACGCTTCGGATCACGCAGGTCTCCCCCGGATTTTTGCACGATGGCGTCAATACGCTTAAAACCGAACCCCGGCACCTGACAGAGATTGAAGGGACTCTGTCTCACAATGTCTGCACAGGCAGGGCCGAAATGCTGATAGATCTTCTGCGCGGTCGTCGGCGTGACCTTGAACGGGGCCAGCAGGGTCATCAGGACACGCATCCGGCTGGTTTCCGCATAGGCGTCCTTGATCTCCGCAAGCCGTTCCTTTGTAATGCCGCGGATCTCAAGAAGCCGGTCTGGCTGATGTTCCAGAATCTCCAGAGCGTTGACACCAAACTTTTCAATGATCGCGTCGGCGGTCTTTTCTCCGATGCCCTTCAGCAGACCGGAGGCAAGATAATTGCGGACGCCCTCCAATGTGGGCGGCACGATTTCCTGCCAATGATCGACCTGAAGCTGAAGCCCGTATTTTCCGTCCTTCCACTCTCCATCCATCTCGATCTTCACCGTATCCGTCTGCGGCAATTCGATGCCGACGGCGGTAAAGCGGATCAGGTGGTCGTGATAGCGATAGGGGCTCCGGGCTTCTGCCGGTACGCTGCTGTCCTCCGTTTTCATCCGAAGAACAGAATATTTGCTGGACGCATTGAAAAACAGTACCTTGTCCAGTGCTGCAACAATGCTCACAGCACATCACCTCCGTTTCCTTTCACGCTGCCTGCAAAGCAGCTTTTTTCACATGGAATCTTCGCCATTCAGACACCGTGACATACTGATCGTAAATGTCAGGGTGCTCGTCCTTCAGCCGTTCCAGGGCATCCTTTGATATGCCTGCGGAGCGCACCGGATTGTAGGTTATGGTGTAGCTCTCCGCAGAGCCGTTATACACGGCGGTACAGCTTGTGCCCATTCTCTCGATGAGCATACCCTTCAACCGCTTGATGTCCTTGTCCAGCTTGCTCACATCAGCCGATAACGCCTTCTTTTGCTCCTGCAGGGAAAGAAGCATGGACAGTTGCCCAAACTGCGTCTGTCCCAACAGCACAGGCGGCGCGTCCTTGTCCGCAGGCCCCAGCTTTCGCCGCAGGCTTTCGAGGATCAGGTCGCCATCCGCTTCCACATAGGGAGGCGGCGTTTTTGTGAGGACATGATTCTCCCAGAAGTCCCGTTCCAAAGCGATCAGTTCCTCCTCATAGGCCATATCACGGTCAATGCGGCGGATGATCGCCTCGTCTTCCGAATTGCCGTAAAGGCAACAGAAGTAGACCCGGTCAATGTTCATGACCGCCATGTAGTGCCGCCCCTGCGATTCGTAGTAGATAGGAACGATTTCCTCGCCGTTGTACCACCAGTTATCCTTGGCATTATAGTTCGTGGTCTTGATTTCAAGGATGGCTGTCGTGCCGTCCGGCAGTTCCACCATATAATCCAGATCCGCCAGCATCCAGGGATACAGCGGGTGCTGGAACATGAATGGCCGGCGGTAGATCTTATAGCCCGTCTTATGGGCGAAGATCTTGGCAACCAGTGGCTCCAGCAGGGTTCCAACTTCCAACTGGACCCAGTTTTCGGCATCATCCGCTGTGACGATATTCAGCTTGTCATAGTAGAGATCCCGCCCGGTACGGAATGGTGAAATTCCGAGAACGGCAGCGGCGTCACTTCCGCCGATGCCCTTGCGCCGGTATTCCAGCCATTGCTCACGCGGCAGATCTTCTGTACCGACGAGAATTTGCGGAGCGTAACACGCTGCGTTTTCCATAGATACATTCCTTCTCGGCTTCATATCCGATGCACGGCTTATTCAAAAGCCGTTTTTTTCTGTGCCTGTGGTACGGCTGAGGCGAGCATCGCGGATGACCTCCGGGTTTCCATTTTCGTCTGAATTTCATTTTCTGTTTCCACCTTTCTTGATGATATATCCTCAAAGCCTTTCGGCATTTGGGCGCAAAAAAGCGGGAACAACGATCCTGGTAAAATCCAGTATGTTTGCCTGACAGCAAACTCTCGTCATTCCCGCAGTATGGGACGGTGCCCCGTAAAACAAAAAAGCCAGCAGCAGCCGGCTCTCATGGCACAGCAATACTACTGACAAAAACGTACAAACCTGACAACGTGCGCAGGTGGATTGCTCCACACACAGATCAATGACCTATGCCCAAAGGGAAATTGCGCAAAACTCATTTACGGGCAAAGTGTAACACAATATATTCTACAAGTCAATACGAAAATACTATATTTAGTTTTTTGGCGTGCGTGCAAAAAATACGAACATGGCCCCGTATTTATTTTGTGAACGGTAAAAACCACCTATTGAACCTTGAAAACGCCGCCCCCAAATGCGGCTGCATCGATTTGTCCGGGAGTTATACAGGATCGGCTGACAGTATGCGTTTGCGTACCTGCCGGGGAAGTGCCGCACAGCGGCAGCCTGCAAATACGCGGCCTGAAGCGAGGGCGCAGGAAATGGCCCGGATATAGTTTCAAGTGAATACAAATTCCAGCTTATGGTTAAAATTTTTACATCATTTTTTACAAAGGAGGTCTGCACTTGAATAATAACCTGAAAGAATCTGCTTTACACTACCTCTCGTCTCCTGCTTTCAATAAGAACACTTTGGTTGATATTACAGAGATTCATGTACGGTCAGAATCCGATGGCGATAAGATGAAAGCATTTGTAGATGCTGTCAAAAATCCGTATCTATTCCGTGTCGGTAGTATTGGCGTTCATGTGACTTATTCAGGAAATACAGGGGATACTTTACAGCGCCGTATCCATAACTTGCTCATTTCGGAGAATTGATTTTGCTGTTTCGTATGATATAATTAGTGCGTGTAGTATAGCCATATCATACGGCCTTATAGTAGGAGGTTTATATGGCATACAGAAACCGATATGATGAATATTTGCGGAAACGCCAGGGAGTTTTGCCTGATGCAAAACAGTGGAAAGCTGCGGATTACGCACGTATTTCAAGAGAGGACGGTGATAAAGAGGAAAGCGATAGCATCGGGACGCAATTTGACATCATTGATGATTATATTGCCCATAACGATGATATCACCTTTATTGATCGCTACTCTGATGATGGTTGGAGCGGAACTAATTTTGATCGTCCGGATTTCATGCGTCTGATGGAAGACATCAAAAAGGGAAAAATCAACTGTGTCATTGTCAAAGATTTATCCCGGTTAGGCCGAAACTATATTTTAGTGGGTCAGTATCTTGAGATGATTTTTCCTATGCTGAACATTCGCTTTATATCCGTCAATGACCGAATCGATAGTATAAAAGATCCTGCCTCCATTAACAACGCGCTGGTTTCCTTCAAAAATGTGATGAATGACGAATACTGTCGTGATATTTCAAACAAAGTTCGTTCATCGCTGGATCGTAAACGCAGCAAAGGAGAGTTCATTGGTTCTTTTGCATCATATGGCTATATGAAAGATCCTGATGACCACCATCATCTTATCGTTGACCCTGTTGCTGCTGAAGTCGTCAAAAACATCTTTGACTGGTTCTTGCAGGGAATGAGCATCATTGGCATTGCAAAAAGGCTAAACCATATGGGAATCCCTAATCCCAGCGCCTATAAACGCCAATGCGGCCTAAATTATAAGCATCCTGCCGGACAGTTGGACAGCGCATGGCCTGATTCCTCAGTAAAGCGAGTTTTGAAAAACAGACTTTATGTTGGAGATATGGTTCAGAATAAAAACCGAACCAAAAGCTATAAGGTGCAGGTTAGCGTTGCTGTTCCCGAGGAAAACTGGGTGATTGTTCCGAACATGCATGAAGCTATCATTGACCGCGAAAAATTTGAAACGGTACAACAGCTTTTAATGCGAGACACACGGACTTCACCCGGTATCAATCATGTCAGCATATTTGCAGGGTATATCCGCTGTGCGGATTGCTTGAGAGCAATGGGGAAAAAGAGTGTAGCACAGTCGTATGGAAAGTACCACTACTATGTTTGTCAGACTTTCCGTAAAGCGGGGCGCAATTTATGCACCAAGCATACCATTCGGGAAAAACAGCTTTATGACGCCGTTCTTGCTACCATCCAGTCTCAAATAGATCTCGCGGTTTCAATGGATCAGCTTGTGAATGACCTGAAAAGTCAAAATGTACGAGCTGCGAAGTCTTCTCGCCTTGAAAAGATGCTTCAATTAAAAGAAGAGGAATACGAGAAGGTTTCCCGCTGTCGAATCGACCTTTACCCCGATTGGAAAGCAGGGATACTGTCCAAGGACGAGTATCTTTCACTAAAAGCCAAGATTGGTGAGCAGCTAGAGCAAATCGAAATTGCAATTGCCAACATCAAAGAAGAGATCAGCAAGTACCAATCCGCCCCCGTTTCAGAGAACAAGTTTATTTCCAGTTTCCTTCGTTATCGCAATATTCAAGTTCTAACTCGTGAGGTAATTGTAGAACTGATTGAAATGATCTACGTTCACGAAGGCGGCACTATAACAATACAATTCAAATACCAGGACGAATATCAGCGACTCCTTGATTTGATTGATGAACAGGGCCTTGCCAGTGCTGCTGGCTGATATTTATGGGTCTATTGGAACATCATCCCCCGCCGCCTATGACACGCTGTGCGCGCTCTTTCGCGACACGAGGACAAAACCCGAAGACTATGACCTCATCGTGACGGGCGACCTCGGCAGGCTCGGGCATCAGATCGTCTCGGACTTTTTCGCGCGCGATGGGCTCCCTCTCGGTGAGCGCTACACCGACTGCGGGCTTCTGCTCTACGACATCGAATCGCAGGACATGCACTGCGGCGGCAGCGGTTGCGGCTGCTCGGCAAGCGTTTTGTGCGGGTATCTGCTGCGCGGGATGCGCGAGGGCAAATGGAACCGCATCATCTTCGCGCCGACGGGCGCGCTGCTCTCCCCCACGACGACATTTCAGGGCGAGAGCATCCCCGGCATCTGCCACGCGGTCGTATTCTCGAATCACAAGGAGGGATAAGCGGTGGATTATCTGAACGCCTTTCTCTGCGGCGGCATCCTCTGCGCCATCGGACAGATTCTCATCGACAAAACACCCCTCACGCCCGCGCGTATCCTGACGGGCTATGTCGTCTGCGGCGTTTTACTGACGGCCATCGGCGTCTACGAGCCCATCGTCAAATGGGGCGGCGCGGGCGCGACCGTGCCGCTGCTCGGCTTTGGCTACTCGCTCGCCAAGGGCGTGGAAAAAGCCGTTCAAGAGCAGGGGTGGCTCGGCGTGATGACCGGCGGTCTCAGCGCCACGGCGGGCGGCATCGCCGCAGCGATCGTCTTTGCTGTGCTGATGGCGCTCATTTTTAAGCCCGGCGACAAACGGTAATAATAAAAAACGAGGAGAGGGTTTTCACCCTCTCCCCTTTTATGGAAAATCGCTTTTTACGATGCGCGCAGGCCGGGCTCTTCGATCTGCTCAAGCGTCATCACTCTGGTGTGGCAGATCGGCTTCCACTCGACCTTCGTAAAGAGCGACGCAATGCAGATCGGCACGTAGGTGAGCATGAAGAGCGGGAACGTGAAGGCGTAGAGCACCTTTTTCCACGCCGCGCAGCGGATATTCTTCCACTCCGTCACGGTCGTGATCGCGCCGAGCACAAAGAGCGTTAAGTACAGGCTCATCAGCGTTTGCAGCACGGAGACCGCCAGCACCGCCATCGAACCGCCTGACGTCGCGTTCGCGATCGCCGCGCCGATGTTCACGACCACGCTCAAACCCGTGAGCACCGCCGCGGGCATGATGTTCATGGTCATGTCATAGCAGGAAAAGCTGCCGCGCGCAATGCCGGAGAAGAGCTCGGAGGCGTACTTGCGGAACACCTGCAGGTAGCCCTTCGACCAGCGCATGCGCTGGCGCCAGGACTGGGCAAAACTCGTGGGCTGCTCGTCATAGAGCACCGCGCCCGCCGCGTAGCCGACCTTTTCCCCGCGCACGACGTTGTCAATGGTAAACTCGATGTCCTCGGTCAGCAGGAAGAAGTTCCAGCCGCCGCACGCTTCCAGCACACCGTCGGAAAACAGAAAGCCTGTGCCGGACACGGCGCAGCTGCTTCCAAGGCGCATGCGCGCGTTATTGAGATACTGCGCCTCGCGCAGGAACCACAGCGCATAGCCCGCGGAGATCCAGTTGTCGCCGTAGTTTTTGGAGTTGCGGTAGCACGTCACGATCTCATAGCCGCTGGAGTAGACCTTCTCGATCTCGGAGATGAAGTTCGGGTCGAGGATATTGTCGGCGTCCAGCACGAGATAGGCATCGTAGTGCTTGCGGCCCGTGCGCTTGATGCGCTTGAGCATTTCATTGAGCACATAGCCCTTGCCGACATGCACCGTATCGTGGCGCTCAAAGACGATCGCGCCGCGCTCACGCGCCACGCGGGCCGTGTCATCCGTGCAGTTGTCCGCGCCGACGTAGATGTCCACATGGTCCATCGGATAGTTCTTCTGCGCGTGGATGCTGTCGAGCAGCTGGCCGATGACGTTTTCCTCGTTGCGCGCGGCGATGAGGACGGCAATGCGGTGGTTTTCATTGCGGCAGGTGAATTTTTTCCGCTTCAGCAGCGCCACCGCCACATAGAAGAATTGATAGGAATAGCATACGAAAAATAGCGCCATGATGACGGCGTTGATCGTGATGACAGTCTGCATAATATGTTCCTCCATTGCCGGAAGCTCCGGCCCATTTTGGTTTCTTTCCCGTCTGTGGGAAAAGTTATATCATGCAAACCTTGTGATTCCACTGTGAAAATTCTTAACAAATTCCGAACATCCACGGTAGAAATTATTAAGCCCTGAAATGAGTAACAGGCAGCGCCGCTGGCGCTGCCTGTTCACTCTTTTATAATGTAATCGCGCCCGGTTTGACATCGAAATCGTGGTTGGCGATGCACGCAACGCAGTTCCGCTCCCGACTCTGTGCCCTGATCCACGCGAGCGACTTTTTCTGCTCCGCGCGGTCGTCGGCGATGCCGGAGAGCAGCATCTGCTCCCACGATTTTTTCGCGTAGCCGCCGTCGGCGCAACCTCCCGTCCTCCCCCGTGATCCTGAGCGCGCACAGGCCCTTGGAATGGCCCGGAATGTTGACCATCACGAGCATCCCGTCGCCGAACACATCGTAAGACCGGCCTGCGGGGCCCATAAGGCCATTCCAGTCGAAGGTCTGCATCTTCGTGCCGCGCCACCAGTCCGCATTGTAGCGGATGCGGTTGACGGGTGAGCCGTTCTCCGCGAAGCGCAGTTCGTCCTTCAAAACGAGAATTTTCTTCGCGTCCGCGACCAGCTTGAGGCCGTTCGCGTGGTCGCAGTCAAGATGCGAGAGCAGCACCGCGTCCCAATCGACAGGCGCGACGCCCCGCGCCGCGAGCTGCTCGTCGATGGCCGCACTGCTTTCGGCAACAACCTGATTCGTAAAGTACAGCGGCAGCGAGCCGAGCGAGCGGATCTGTGCCCTGCGCTCAAAGACGCCGTGCGGGCTCATATCGCGGTGCCAGCCGCAGTCGAACAGAACGTTCCCGTGCGTGCACTCGATGAGATAGGCCGAAACCGGCAGCCAGAGCCGTTTCGACTTTCTATCCAGCACGCCAGACGCCTTGAGCGCGCTGTAATGCTCGCCGCCGAACGGCAGCTCCGGCGCGACGCACACCTTGCCGATGTGGAAAATATGAATCTTGATCTCGCTCATCGTCTGCCTCCCGTCTTGAAATGCCATCAAATCCCGCTTTTTTCTATCTCTGCCAAAAGGCACTTGCAGCCCTCTGAGACATCCCGCCACGTCGCTTCAAAATCGCCTGTATACCACGGGTCGGCGACGTCGCCCGGGCGGTCGGTGTAGTCGAGCAGCCGGTGCATCTTCCCCGCCGGATCACCGCCGCAGATACGCTGCATGTTTTTGAGGTTCGCGCCCTCCATGCCGATGAGCAGATCGTACTCCTCGTAGTCCTGCGCCGTGAGCTGGCGCGCAGCGTGTCCCTCGCAGGAAATGCCGTGCTCGGCGAGCTTGCGCCGCGCGGGCGGATAGACGGGATTGCCGATCTCATCGCGGCACGTCGCCGCGGAGTCGATCTGAAATTCGTCGGCAAGTCCTGCCTTTTCGACCAGGTCCTTCATCACAAATTCCGCCATCGGGCTGCGGCAGATATTGCCCAAGCAGATAAATAAGATTTTCGTCATAGTCTTTCTCCGTAAGTTTTGATAACCGTAGTGTAACAGAAAAATGGAAAATCGTTGAGAAGAAATGCTGCCTTTTCGTTCAGAACTTGTTTGTAAATTCGATACTGCCTTTCCAGTCCATAGAAGGCGTGCTAGGATTTTATGGGAGCGCAGAACACGCTAAAGAAGTACGGAGGTGTCACATGACTGCAGATCAAGGACAATATGAGAAATTTATGGCAAAACTTTCTAAATCAGGATTGGAACTCCAAAAGGACTTTAGCCGCCTCTCGCCGGAAAATCAAAAGCGTTTTATGCAAGAGGTCAACCAAAGGCTAAAGTGTTTTGGACATGCAGTAACCATTACCGATATTCTACAGAGTCTATTTCGTAGGACGAGCTGCTATCTTCTGCCCAGGATAAAATTATAAACAATAGTGTCAACTGTAGAACAAAATCGGTGAAGTAAACTACTATGTCGCCCACAATATAGCCCACGGAAGGAACTATTCCAAACCGAAGCAAAAACGTTTTTACCAAAAACAAGAAAAACCTTGAAACCGTTATGGCTTCAAGGTTTTTACTTGGCGCGGAAGAGAGGATTTGAACCTCCGCGGCGCTTTTTACACGCCCTACTCCCTTAGCAGGGGAGCCCCTTCGGCCTCTTGGGTACTTCCGCAGGTCGATGGAAAAATTCAGTTGGCGGAGAGAGTGGGATTCGAACCCACGGATGCTTTCACATCGCCGGTTTTCAA
>OLOU01000994.1_pt1 | contig 21611 bp, 18 predicted proteins | sample 1672101 | NCBI WGS metagenome assembly OLOU01 (sample SAMEA3136645, study PRJEB25190) | human gut metagenome | biome: human gut; feature: human-associated habitat; material: faeces | place: Austria | collected 2013
TTTTTCACATTTTCGCAAGAATTCCTGCATTTTCAGTGCTTTTCCCCTTGCCAATATCGGTTTTCTGCATCAGGGAACGATTCTCTGGGAAGGAGACCGTCATTCGATTCTGAAGTCGGCGGACTGTCAGCCGCTCAATGACTTCCTGTGTTCCAACACATTGGCCCGTAATATCTTGCAGAAAAAATAGCGGCAGCCTAAATCCCGTCTTTCCGGTACAATGCGAACAGGGCGGAGCCGCTTCCCGACATTGACGCGTAAGCAGCCCCCGATTCGTAGAGCGAAGCCTTTATCTTGGCCAGTTCCGGGTGCTTGTTGAATACGGTCTTTTCAAAATCATTGACCAGCAGCTCTTTCCACTCGCCGACAGGTCTCTTGAGCACATCCCGGATGCTCATTTGAGGCATAGCCGGTACTATTCCTTTGTATGCTTCTGCCGTGGATACGTGGATTTCCTCGGGCACCACTATCTGCAGTTCGTACGCCTCTCCGTCCGTCTCCTCTCCGGGTTCGGCAATCTTTACCCCGAGTTCACATCCCGAAAGCACTTCGCCCCTGCCTTCGCCAAACATAGGGCGGTTGTAGATGAAGAATGCGCAGTCGCTTCCGAGTCTCGAGGCGTATTCCGCGAGCCGGTCGTCACTCAGCCCGAGACCGAACATCTCAGAAAGCATTTTCAATGTAAATGCCGCGTCAGCTGAGCCTCCTCCAAGCCCGGCCCCCACAGGAGATGTCTTTTCCAGATATATCTTCACCGGCGGCAGACCGTATTCCTCGTCGAGCATCATATAGGCCTTCGCGCACAAATCCTTCATCACAGGCCAGTCCACGCCCTCTTTTCTCGCCACCGTAATCATCAGTTTCCCGTTGCCGGAAATGCCTTGGGCCAATGTCGGGGTGAAATCGTCATCCGCACTGTCCTCCACATTCTCCGGTGCGGACAGGTCGGTAATCTTAGCCAAGTCGCCATAGAGCCCGGCAAGTCTCGCTGAAGTCCGGCTGTAGTCGTCTCCGCTTATGATTTCCAATGTGTCGTGAATCTGGTTTGCAGGATAGAACAGCGTCTGGATGTCGTGAAATCCGTCAGCACGCCTGTTTATGACGTTCAGGCCTAAATTTATCTTGACAGGAGGGTTTGTAATCATTGCAAATGGAACATTATTGGACAAACTTACGCAAATTCCGTGGATTTTATGTAAGTTTGTCGCTCAAAACGATCGGAAATGAAACACGAAATAGTCATAAGAGGTCTGGACAACATCGGACAGGCTGCGGAACAGTTCTTAAAAGAAACTGCAGGCCATACCATCATCGCCTTCTATGCCCCGATGGGCGCAGGCAAGACCACGTTCACCACAGCATTGTGCCACAGGCTCGGTGTCAGTGAAGACGCCGTAAGTTCTCCGACATTCTCCATTGTCAATGAATACAGGACATCCGGTGGTGATTCGATATATCACTTTGATTTCTATCGTATTACAAGAGTTGAGGAAGCCTTCGACATCGGGCTTTACGATTATCTGGACAGCGGCTCCCTCTGCCTTATCGAGTGGCCTGAAAACATCGAGCAGATTCTCCCTGAAGAGACATTGAAAGTGACCATTACAGTCTTGCCGGACGAATCCAGAGTCATCAGCTGGGAGGATTGACGATCGCGCTCACGCCAGTTATGTATCCGTTGATCGGCATGATTTCGGGTCTGCTGTCGATATAGACCACAGGCGGAAAGTCCCTGTATGCAGGTGTCAGTCCCATATAGAAGGTGTCCCCGCAGAGGCAGGCGCAGTTGCTCCCCATAAAACAGTATTTGTTCCCGGAATTGCACTCCTTTGAGGAACCGTCCGTGCTGATGAATCTGTAACAGAGGTCTGCCATATCCGTATATACATAGGCGATTCCGTCATCGCTGAAGTAATAGTCGTAGATCAGTCCCGTCCCGTGTGTGATACTTTCGCCTCTGACGTTCCACATCGTTGACAGAATGCTGTTCCATCCGTTTATGGAATAGTTCATTTTTGCAAAGACACTCTTCCCGGACCATCTCAGACACAAGTCGGAACTCACATAACTCTTGCCGATGCCCGGCATCATTGTATTACCTCCGTCGAACAGCGCGATGCCTCCTCCTTCATACGAATAGACAAGGCACATATTGTCGCTCAATACCCTGGCATCCAGCACATTGGCTACGGAGCCATCTAGTTCTACCCGGCTCGGGATACCGTTTTTCACCAGATATAGGCTTTCCTTCTTCAGGAGAATGGACTGCCCCGGCACATGGTAGCAGAACACCGGTACCCCGTCATCCAGTTCATACAGGCCACCGCTTCGGCAGCACGGATTGGACATGTCGCCGAGGACAATGCCCTCCTCATCGGAGAAGATGATTTCTCCGTTTCTTCTGAAGGTCAATCCCGTGCCGCTGCGGCTCTGTCCCAATGTATAGAACCCGTCCTCTCTGTCGAGAATACCACGTATCATTTCACGCCCCTCATACCGTATCTTTTCTTTTCCGTCGATGGAGACAATGGTTTCCGTGCCGGTCGAATACTCTGCGTACAGATGGCCGCCTATGATCCAGTGCATGTCCGGGTCGCTACTGACGATGCCGCCGCCCCTGACCGAAAGCACTTTCTTGAAATTCCGGTACAGAACCAAAGAAAATGGCCTGTTTTCCCCCACAGAATCCTTCTGCCAGCAGTAATCTTTAGGAAATTCCACGGTGGAAACATATACCGTAGTGTCACCAGGTATCAGTTCATCGTGATTCCGCTCCTTTTTCGGCCCGTTACCCATCCAACTGCCGGTCTCGTCCCTTCGTTTCCTTAAAATCAGGTCTTCCGAATCGAACAAGCTGCATCCCGCCAGCAACAGCAGACCTGTGATAATCAATGACTTCTTCATTGGCTTTGAATTTTTTGCGCAAGTAAGCCATAAAAAATCAAATCTCTGAATGCTTTCACCAAGCATCAGAGATTTATACCACAATTTTACGATTTTTAAATTTAAAATTTGTTTTAAATGCTGCGCGGCTTCTTAAATGCCCACCCGCAAACCTATCTCGAAGTTCATCATCAGCGGCTGCTGTGTCCTGATGCTTACAGGCTGCCCACAGTCGAAATAATACCGCACGCCAGGATTCAGATAGATACCGATCTGGTCGGCAATCAGGAACTCGACACCGATACCTGCTCCGACAGACCATTGCACGCCCTTTACCTTTTCCGTGTAGCTGAGATTACCTTGCGCTTTCTTTACCCTGTAGATGTTTGCCAGGGCTTTTTCCGCCTCACCTCCGGCATAGGCGTAGAATCTGAGCCTAGGACTTTCGATGATGTCATAGTATCCGTTGAGAGGGATGCCCACGTAGTGTATAGTATGTCTGATGTCAGAATCAGTAGTCGTTATCTTGCCGTTCTTTATATTGACATAAGCTCCTGAGAATGTCCTCTGGAGCATTGTCCAGTTCAGTCCCGAGCCGATCGACCATTTCTTGCCGAGATTCAGTCTGGTAGTGAATCCGAGGGATACCGGGATGGAATATGATGAGTTCTTGCTTGTCTGTTCGATGTAGGTAGCGTCCTGAAGAATGCCGGCAGGTGCACGGAAACCGCCAGCGTTGCTCAATCCTTTGGCGCTGCCGTTGCTGGCAATGTTTCCACCGATGAGGAAGGATACTCCTGTACTCCGCTCCGAGTCGGTTTCGTCATATGCGGCCCATTCGTCGCCCGTCTCGGAGGCTTCTTCAGTATTACTATTAGAGGATTTGTGTGATGCAATTCTCTGATCGTCAGCAATCTGTGTCTGCGTATCGGAATTGCTCTCCTGAGCATCCGCTGTCTCAGGCTGGTGAACAGATGTCTCTTCCAGTGAGGTTTCCTCATCGGCCTCTCCGGTTATCTGTTCAGGTAATATATTATTGTTGGTTTGGAATTGCGGCCTAACCATAGAATTCTGTTTCTGAACGCTTGCTTTCGTGTCTGGCTTCGTCTCTGATTCCTTCAGCACATCCGACAGCAAAGTCTCTTCCTGAGGTGTCTCGGACGGCTTTATCACCTGTACATCCGCATATCTTTCAGGGGCCTGGGTCTCATGACCGTCCGGCCAGAGTACAACACACAGGGCGACTGCGGCGGCAGCTGCAACCGAAGCCATTCCCGCTCTCAGCCAGAATACCGGCGGGAGCACCTTCTTTTTCGGCTTTATGTTGTCGAGAGAAGAGAACACGTCATCCAGAATATGCGAAGGAACCTCTTCCTCCACATTTTCCAGCATTGACCTTATCGCTTCATCGAAACTTTTATTCGTGTCTTGCATCTTCATTCTTTTTTATCTTGTCCTGCAGCAGCATTCTGGCCCTCTGTAGCTGCGAACGGGAAGTGGCCGGACTGATATTCAGCGCCTTGGCTATTTCATCGTGGGAAAAGCCCTCGATTACGTACATGTTGAATATCGTCCTGTATCCCGTAGGCAGAGATGCCACCATCTGCATCAGTTCCTTATATCCCATTTCGTGGACCTGCGACGGCATGTCGCTGCTGACATTCCAAGCGGTTTCCAGGTCGTCGCTCATCTTGAGCGCTTCCTTTTTCCTCAGGGACATAAGTGCAGTATTGACAAAGATCCGTCTGGCCCATCCTTCGAAAGCACCTGAATCAGAGTAGGAGTCGATCTTGGTGAAAAGCGTGACAAATCCTTCCTGAAGAATGTCTTCCGCTTCCCCCTTGTTGCCCATATACCTGATGCAAACAGCGAACATCTTAGGCGCCAGAGCCTCGTACATTTTTCTCTGTGCGGTCCTGTCACCCTTTCTGCAGCCTTCTATGTATTCATGATATACGGGATTTCCCATATCCAGGGCCTCTCAGTAAATAGTCCAATAATAATGATGCAATTTGTGTCCGGAATGTTGCATCGGAAAAATCATCTTAGCCAAAGTTCCGGATTCTGAGGCGAAGTTCCTTTCCAGATCTGGAAATGCAGCAGATTCATCCCGTCTATGGTGTCCACCCTACCTATAACCTGGCCGGTCTTCACCTTGTCCCCAGGCTTGACAGACGTCGAACCGAGCTTGCAGTAGAACGAGAACCAGTTTCCGTGCTGGATCAGAACACATTTGTTGTAGCCGGGCATGACCACTATCTGTTTCACAACACCGTCGAACACGGCCTTTATCGGCTCGCCTTTGGACAATGATATGGTTATTCCGTTGTTGAAAGGAAGCTTTACAGACTTGAATACAGGGTGGTAATGCTGACCGAAATGGTCTGTCACAGGACCCTCAGCCGGCCATGGCAGCTTGCCCTTGTTCTTGGCGAACTCAGCATCCAGCTTTATGTCCACCGGCTTCTTGGCAGCAGTCTTGCCGCCCTTACCGCTTACAGCAGCAGCGATTATCCTCGCTATTTCCCTGTTCAGGGCATCTACCTGCCGTTTTTTCGTTGCCAGATCCTTCTGGTACCTGGACCTGTTCCGCTGGAGATTCTTCACAAGCGTAGCAGACTGCGCCTCCTCCTTCTGAAGAGCATTGACCTCAGAAGTGCGTTTCGCGCGCAGCACCTCCGCCTCGGCTTTCAGCACATTGAGAGAATCCATCTGGCGCTGAAGTTCCGCTTTCGTGTCAATGATTTTCTCTCCCTGCCTGTTCATTTCGGTGGACAGGTTCCTCAGATAATTCGCCCTCCTGAATGCCTGACCGATATTCTCACTGGCCAGGATATACATGTACCATACCTTAGAATCACGGTTCCTGTATGTATTCCGGACGAGTTTCTCATAATATAAGGTAAGCGTGTCAAGTCTCTCCTGCACCTTGTCCGCGCTCTGCTGCTTGGCCCTTATTCTTGAGTTCAATGTCGCGATTTCCTTGTCGCTCTCAGCCACAAGTTCCTTTCTGTCAGCCACTTTCTTTCTGACGAGATTCAGCGTAGCCATAGCATCCGAACTCTTCGCGGCATTGTCCTTGAGCTGCTTGTCAATGACGGCGATTTCCCGTTCCAGCCTGGCCTTGCGCGATTCCTGTGCACGGGTATCCTGTCCTGCCGCATCATAAGCGCACAGAACAGTCATTGCCAATGTCAATATGCTGATAACCAGTCTTTTCATATGCTATTCGAGTCCTTGCGCCTCCTTGTTCTTGGCCTGCTGCCTATATACTTTTGCGAGGTCGCTCTCACCCAGGGCTTCCAATACGGTCGCATAATGGTTGAGGATGGTTGCGCTCTCTTTCCCTCCGTAAAGCATGGCGTGCTTGAAGAAAGGCTTGGCTTCCAATGCTTTACCCTGCAGGTAGAGAATCCAGCCGAACGTGTCGAGATACGTGGCATTGTCCGGCTCCGCCTCCACAGTCTTCTTGCTCATGGCGTATGCCTTCTTGAGCTTCTTCTTCTCCACAGAAAGGTAATACGCATAGTTGTTGAGGACCGGAATATAGTCCGGCGCGATCTTCAGGGCCAGGTCATAAGCCTTGAACGCGCTCTTCATATCCCCAAGCTGGTGGTACATGTCGCCCATCGTGCTCAATGCGGCCACCGTCGTAGCACTGTCTCCCGGCGCCTTGTCGATCATAGTGCGGCAGTTGCGGATGACCTTGTCATAGTTCTTGAGATTGTATTCCCCGGCATTGGCCATTTCCAGAAACCCTATTTCATCAGGGAATCTGACCAATGCGGAGTCGCTCTCGTCCACCACTTTCTGCCAATCCTTCATATAAATGAGCACCTGGATATAGTAGGCGGTCGCTTCCAGATTGTCCTTTGCGACACTCTTGAATATCTCTGCCGAGCGGCTCTGCCTTTCCGTAGCCAGATAGTACAGTCCCGCGGCCTGCAGTATCGAAGTGTCCTTCGGATGAGTGTTTACCGCGATGGTCAATGTGGAATCGAACTGGCTCTGGAACGACTTTACAAATCGCGGATCCGACTGCTTCAGTACAGCCTGGATGTAATTCGCTTTCCCCTCAGGAGATGCCTCCCGGTCTCCCATCAATGTGTTCAGGCACATGAAGTATTGAGGATACTTTCTCGTCATTCTGTAGGCCTCGGCCTTTCCGAGCAGGGCGGGGGAGTAGTTCTTGTCAATGCTGAGTGCCTCGTCATAGTAGGCGATGGCCGAGGAGTCATTGTACATGGAGATTTCATAGTCGCCCAGCATCGTGGCGATCTGAGGGGACGAATACTCCTCGTTGTAGTAGTCATGCAGGGTCTTGTACACCTCTTCCGGCTTGTCCTGTCCGCGGAGAATATTGACCTTGGTCATGACGGTAGCGTCGCTTTTGCCGAACTGGGTCTCGATGTCGTTGATAGTCTCGAGCGCCTTGTCGTCCTGGTGCTGGTCCAGATACAGGTTCGCAAGTCCGTAATAGAGTTCGCTCCGTTTGGGAAAGTCTTTCAGCAATGACTCGTACATGCTGATAGTGAGGTCTTTACGCCCAGTCATGCCGTAAAGGCCGGCAAGCATATAGCGGTACCAGTAGTTGGTGGAGTCGATGCGTACTGCCTCCTTGAAATCGTGTTCTGAAGCGGCTCCGTCTTTCAGGCGCACATTGCACATCGCCCTATAGTACCAGGCTGCGTCATTGCCCGGCTCCTTGCTTAAAATCGCTGTCAGGATGGTCTTTGCGCCGGCATAGTCGCCGTCTTCGTACTTCTGCACAGCATCTATCAGAAGGCTGTTGCTTATGGATTCCACTTTTTGCGCGGACATTCTGCCTTCCGCTTTTGCGGCCCGAGGCTGGCCCGAGGCTGCCACTGTCAATGTCAATGCGACCAGTGCTGTCGCTAATGATTTGACTGTCAGTGCTGTTATATTCAGTTTCATGCGTTCTCTGTTTTTTGTCCGTATCGTCATCATCAATGACCATACCGTATGCGCCATACATTTGCGCTAACTTACAAATATAGTGAAAGCTGAGAGAAAAGGAAAGCCTTGCTTTACTTTTCCGAGGCGCCTATGTCAATTCTCCCAGCCTCCTTTTCAAGGGGGCGATCAGGGCCTACGGGCTTTCCATCGCCGCTTGGCCGTCACTGCCCGCCAACTCCGGCCCGGCATCTGATGATGCCTACGCTTCGCTCTAGTATTAGCCTCCGTTCGGCGGGAAATATAGTGAAGCGTTTGCGATCTTGTGAAGAAGAGTTGGTCTAGGCCTTTGCTATATAGGAAAAATATCGTAACTTGTTATTGGTTGGAAAGATAACAAGTTAGGGCATATGAAAAATGCATAGATAACTGATAGATAATAACGAAATAATTTGGCTAATATGGATATCGGGTTATCAATATCATTGGATTTTAATTCTGAACATAAAATTCAAAGCATACTTGCTGTGTCTAAATTGTTGGAAAACGGGTTAAAGGATATGGACTACAGTGTTATTAACCATTATTGGATATTATGCAAGGTGCAAAAGACTATAGGTGGCTTGGAACAATTCGCTTCAGTGCCAAGACATAGATTTGTTGAGCATCTACGAGTGCGTAATTTAGACAACTCATTCACGGACTACTATGGGGTTTATACATGCGGTTTCAAGATTGATTTTGAAGAGTATGATGCTTTTATAGAATCCACTGATGAGGAGGCTAAGCGTACTATTGCACGGAAAGTGGTAGAGTCACTCGCTAATCTTGACAATCTCTCAAAGAAAGCAGCCGGCTTCGATAAAGATCGCTTCAAAGCGGATGTAATCCGACTCTTTCAAAAATACGACTTGTTATGACTTGCAAGGATATTTGTAAGTTGGTATATAGTGAACGCCGAGAGAAGAAGACTTCGTCTCCCTCATGAAGTGCAACCTGTAAGTTGTTGAGTGATAGTTGTTTAGGCATTTTCAGAGTTGCGAAAATACCAACTCTGAAAATGCCTAAAGTAGTGATAATTAGCGATTTACGCGTTGCACCAGGTGCCCAACATTGGTAAACTTTTTTCGGGGCTGGACAGCTCGGCTTTGCTCTGTTTATCTTTGTGCACCAGCGTGGGCGGGAAACCTCAATCTAAAGGTACCAGAGGCTACGACGTTGTGAATTATATTTATCGTGCGGCCACGTGTTGCCATAAGAATCAGTAGCTCCTTTAAATTTGAAATAAAGATGGAAAGGCTTTTCTGTGCTTTTATACGAAAAACCTTTATACGCAATGCTATTCGCGACCTCTTTACCAGTTATTCCATGAAAAATCAAATAATCATATATTGACGACCTTGGCTGGTAACATTTGGATTCGATAGCCACAACATCGCCCATTGTCTCTGTCGAGTAAGCTAGATCACGCAGACCAGCATTGAAAACCCAATCTCCGTCGGCATCCTTCGTCAGATTAGATGTGTGAGCGAACATGATATTGTAGTTAGCTTTATTTGTGTACGCACAAAGAATCGATACATCTCCATTTTTCATAAGCCTGCCGGCACTACTGCCGCTGAAGTATTCGAAAAAGGCATAATCCTTTAGATTTTTCACATCAATCGTACTGTAGAACGGAACTTTTCTGACGATATTACCATCAGTGAATCTGATATTGAATGCCCCGGCAGCTGTTTTCCAAGTCAATTTATAGTGATAATAATACTGCTGAAGCACCACCCTATTATTCTGTCTGAGGGCTGAACCATTGCTCAGGTACTCAATATCTATTTTCAGCCGGCCGGAATTCATGGTCTGGTCTGCTCCCGAAAGCTGCCATGGAGAAATCTTCTTCGTCTCCCCTGAAGAGTTATACCATATATATAATTCTATTTCGTTAATGGTGCGTATTCCTACCCATGGAATGTAAAAAGGTTCCTCCACTGAATTCCACTGTGGATATTTATCGTCATTTATTGAGAACCTGCAATCGGCTAAAGAGTATTTCTGGCTCAATTTATACTCTTTTGTCACTGTGCCGGATTTGTCTTTGACCGTGAGTGTCAACGGATCGCTGGCAAGCCTACATATCTTAGGCGTATAGACAACCTCAGTCGCGTAATCCGCGTAGCTGGTATTACCTTCAAAATCCCATTTTCCCACGTAATTGGAATTGGAGAGTTTGAATTTGTATTCATGACCGATAAGAAGTTCATCACCATCTTTGAGCCGCGTGCCGTCTTCATACGTCACATAGATGTCGTCAGGGAAAACCTGCTCCGTCACATTGATTGTAAATGACATTGTTTTGCCTGTCTGGTCCGTCACTTTTATGGTAACCGGGCCGGTCTTGTCTGCGGTCGTCACTTTTGCATATTGTGACCAATACACATCTCCAGAATGCTTCAACGTGAGAGCATTTCCACTCTCGACACTCCACTTGACCTGATATCCGTCATCTACGTAGAAATACACGCTGGTGTTCTTGTCCATTCTGTAGGTGTCGCCGTTTCTTATAGTAGTAGATTTCGGCCCGCGCACAATCAGTTCGCCAGGGAAGCCTTTGGCCTCTCTTGTCAATTTGAACTGTAATTTCCTCTCCGTATCGAACTTTTGGTCGTATGCAGTGACAGTTACGTCCGCAGTGCCGAAGCCGTCGCCGTTGTACATTGTATAAGCCGCACGCTTGTCTGTGGTCCCTATAGCCAGAGGCCGGAACTCCTTGCAGATGGACTCATTTGAGCAGGAAATTTTAACATCTTTGGATATGCTGATGTCCGGTCCTACGACGACAGTAATATCCGGATAGTAAGTAGGATCGTACGAATCTGAGGAAGGGTAGATTTGGTCCCAGATGACTTCATCTCCATCCTTCAGTATGATGGTCTTATAACTACCGGCGGTGCGCTTATTATAACCGACAACCAGACGGGACTCTATATCCCTGATGGCGACCTGGACAGTTTTGGTGCCGGCTTTCTCAGATTTGACGGTTATAGTCGTATTGCCTTTTTTCAGACCGGTAAAGACCGCCTTCCCTTCATTGAAAGACATCGACAGATATTCCGAATCGTATTCCCAGTCAAGAGACGCAGCATTGGCCTTTTCCGGCTCAATGGTCATTTCCAATACGGTTTCATACCCTGTGTACAGGAACAATGTTTCCGGCACGGTAAAAGATGTTACCGGAACAGGCTTCACCGAGACAGTGACAGTCGTTTCAGCGTTTCCACATTTGGCAGTGATGGTGGCGTTGCCCGGCGCATAGGCCGTGACATATCCGTTCATCACGGTCGCCACGCTCTCATTGTCACTGCTCCATTCGAGTACAGCCGTGGTGAGTGCTTCTGAAGGTACTACATCATACTGGATCAAGGCGCCGTCGCCCTGCGTCATGTCCAGATATCTGCTGTTCGGGTCAACGATTATGATCTCGGTTACCGTGAGGTCATTCTTTTCGTTTTTGCGGCATCCCGGTATCAGTAATGCTGCAGCGGTGATGGCTGCGCCCAAGCGAATGAGTGTTCTGCTGATTCTGTGGACGTTCATAGTATAAGTACGTATTAGAGTTCTACTTCAAATGAAATTTTAGTGTTGTTGCACAATGGCATCGCTGCAAATATAGCCGAACAACGCAGAAAAACATATACGTAATTTTACGTATATTTTGCGTTTACAGGGCGAAAATCGTCAATGTTTGCCGTGATTTGCTGCTCCGTTTACTTGAACGGGATGATTTTTACTGTGCCGGGAATCTCATCGTCTTCTTCCGGCGTGAGATGGATGATCCGCTGGTTCGAGCTGCCGCGGAAATGGAGTTGAGGGTCTTTCAATGCCTCGATGAAAGGGCCGTCAACGAGAACGTCAATGTATGGAAGGAGCATGGAAAGCCGCTCGTCTGCACGGATTTCTTCTATGGTGAATCCAGTCCAGCACCAGATGGTCTTATTGGTTTCGGTCTTGATTCTCCTGGCCAATGCCGTGAATCCCTCCACCTGATAGAACGGGTCGCCTCCGCTGAACGAAACATTGCTGAATTCGTCGTCGGTTATCACCTTCATCAGGTCATCGACGCTCATCTTGTGTCCGTTCTCGAATTTCCATGACTGCGGGTTATGGCAGCCGGGACAATGATGTCTGCATCCGGCACAATAAATGGAGGTGCGCAGGCCCGGGCCGTCAGCCATGGTCTGCTCCATCACCTCCATTATATACAGTTCCTCCATATTATTGTCTGGCGTACTGGTACGTAAATAACGCGTTCAGCGTTATTTATGTACCACGCGGTCTTTCAGCTCCGCGAGCTTCGCACTGTTCCAGCGGTTCGTCGTACCTACCAGATAGCCCGTAATCCTCTGTAGCGTGTCGATGTTATGTCCGTGACAATGAGGACATTCCGTCAAGTTCTCACTCGCATCCTCATATCCGCAGTCAAGACACCTGTTGCGGTTATGGTTTACGCTGCCGTAACCGATATTGTACTTGTCCATAAGGTCCACGATATTCATGATGGCCTCAGGATTGTGAGTCGCATCCCCGTCAATCTCCACATAGAATATATGTCCGCCCCTCTCAAGCTCATGATAAGGCCCTTCGATCTCCGCCTTATGCTTCGGAGTGCAATGGAAATAAACCGGAACGTGACTTGAATTCGTATAATAGTCCTTGTCCGTAACTCCCTTTATGATACCGAACTTCTTCTTGTCCATCTTCGTAAACCTTCCGGACAGACCTTCAGCAGGCGTTCCGAGCACACTGAAATTATGCTGGAACTTCTCGGAATAGCTATTGGCCTTGTCCCTGAAATATGTGACAATCCTGAGCCCGAGATTCTGCGCCTCGTCAGACTCTCCGTGGTGCTTGCCGACAAGCGCGATAAGACACTCTGCCAATCCGATGAAGCCGATGCCGAGAGTCCCCTGGTTTATCACTGATTCCACAGTGTCGTCCGGCGACAGGTTTTCGCTTCCGATCCACAATTTGCCCATCAGCAGCGGGAACTGCTTCTTCAGTGCAGTCTTCTGGAAATCAAATCTCTCGCACAACTGCTGAGCAGTGATATCCAGCACTTTGTCCAGCTTGTTGAAAAACTCCTTGATCCTCTCGTCCTTGTCACTGATACCCATACACTCGATAGCCAGACGGACAATATTGACAGTCGTGAAACTCAGATTGCCTCGACCGATAGACGTCTTGGGGCCGAACCTGTTTTCGAAGACCCTGGTCCTGCAGCCCATAGTGGCCACCTCATGATGGAACCTGTACGGGTCATCCGCTTTCCAGTCGGGATCCTGGTTGAACGTGGCGTCAAGGTTCAGGAAATTAGGGAAGAAACGTCTCGCGGAAACCTTGCAGGCGAACTTGTAGAGGTCATAGTTAGGGTCTTCCGGAAGATAACTGACACCTCTTTTCTTTTTCCATATCTGGATAGGGAAGATGGCGGTGCTGCCGTTTCCCACACCCTCGTAAGTGGTGTTCAGAATCTCCCTGATGATGCAACGTCCTTCGGCGGAAACATCGGTTCCATAGTTTATCGAACTGAATACCACCTGGTTGCCTCCACGTGAATGGATGGTGTTCATGTTGTGCACGAATGCCTCCATAGCCTGATGTACGCGGCTGACAGTCATATTGACGGCATGCTGTTTCAGCCTCTCGTCGCCCTTTATTCCTACCAGATCACGCTTGATGTAGTCGTCGATCGGAGCATCCTTCAGATGGTCGAGGTCAATGCCTTCGAATGCGGCGAGCTTGTCGATTTCCTCCTTGTAGGTCTTCCTTACGTAAGGAGCCAGATAGAAGTCGAATGCCGGAATCGCCTGGCCGCCATGCATTTCATTCTGGACAGTTTCCATTGAAATACATGCAAGCACTGCTGCGGTCTCGATTCTCTTGGCCGGCCGTGACTCGCCGTGACCTGCGTGGAATCCCTCGTCCAGAACCTTGTCGAGCGGGTGCTGGAGACAGGTCAGACTCTTGGTCGGGTAATAATCCTTGTCGTGAATATGGATATATCCTTTATAGACAGCCTCTTTTACATCCTCAGAAAGCAGACACTCGTCCACATAGGTCTTCGTGGCCTCGGACGCGAACTTCATCATCATTCCCGCAGGCGTATCAGCATTCATGTTGGCATTCTCACGAGTAATGTCATTGGCCTGAGCGTCAATGATTTCCTTGAAAATCTCGCAGGTCTTGGCCTTGCGCGCGAGATTTCGCTGGTTCCTGTATGCAATGTATTTCTTCGCGACCTCCTTGCGCGGACTTTTCATCAGCTCGAATTCTACGCAGTCCTGAATTTCCTCGACACCCATCTTTTCGGTGTCCTTCTTGGAGATGGCATCAGCAATCTTTGCGGCAAGGACAATGTCTTCGCCGTTTTCGGTCACATTCATGGCCTTGAGAATGGCCGCAACGATTTTCTGGTTGTTGAAGTCAACGAGACGTCCGTCCCGTTTGATTACATACTTGACCATAATATTAGAGGTTTGTGTTATTTGTCGGTTTGCACTGTCTTGCAGACTTCATAGGTCAGAGTGCAAGGCAGTTCTTACAAAGATAGGAGATTTAACAAAGCGATATCCGGTGCTGAAAGGAAAGTTTTCAACACCGGACAGTGAATAAATATCGTTATGGTTTTGGTAATCAGCCTACGACCCATACGAGCACGTGGCGGTCGAATGTGGTGTATTCCAGTTCGAACTCATCCTCGTATCCGTCTTTGTGGATAAATGTGGCCTCGAGTTCGCCTTCGCCCTTCGGACGGAAGCGCTCGATCTCGATCTGCTCCGCGAAATCCACATTGTATATGGACAGCCTCTTGAAAATCGCCTCCTTTGCACACCAGTAGATGGCGAGCTGCTCATTCCTCTTGTCGTCGTCGAGGTCGTCGATTTCGTCTTCGGACAATGCCTTCAGCTCCACTGCGGAGAAGTCGCGGTCCAATGACTCTATGTCAATGCCGACATCCTCGCTTTCGTGCAGGATGACAGCAACATATTTGTCTGTATGTGTGATGCTTATGTTGGTGACTCTGTTCTCGAGGAACGGTTTTCCGTTATCGTGATGGCTCAGATAGACCTTTTCGTCGAACAGTTCGTTCAGGAGAGCTCTTACTGCGAGTCTCTGTTTGCGGAGTGATTCGCTTTTGATCCAGGAAATCTCTTCCATTTCATCGGATGGAGTGGAACTCAATGCCTTGAGTTCTTCTTCACTTTCGGTTATCTGCCATACTGCGATTTCCGCTTTGTTTTCAAGTACTTTTTTAAGATATAGTCCCATAATTTTTTCTGCTTCAGGATTTGATGGATGTTCTTGTAGTTCCGAAATACGAAATGCCCGTGCACGGTGAATAACCGCACACGACATAATGGTCTCCGTCGTCATCTGCGGACGGGAGACTGTTTACTACAATGTATGATTCTGTCGTAGAGAAACACGACAGGGGGTCGTCAACTGGCGATCCTGCTGTCATTTTTTGATTATCGTTTACAGAACTGGGAGGTTCCATATAAAACCTTAAGCGTTTTTGTTATCGGTGCAAAGATAATGCATTTTTCTGATTTTGCATAAAATTTGTCGGAATCAGGAATTCTGGCTGAAAATATGCAGGCGAATTGAGTTAAAAACAGTAGCGAAGTAGGCAATCTATTGATTGAAATTGTTATCTTTGCGGTGGAAATGTAAATAAAGTATAACTAAATAATAAAACATTTACTATGAAGTATTTGACTAATGAGAAGTTGACCATCGTTGGTGCCGGCGGAATGATCGGTTCCAATATGGCTCAGACAGCGCTTATGCTTGGTCTTACCCCTAACATCTGCCTCTATGATATTTTTGAGCCGGGTGTTCACGGTGTTGCTGAAGAAATGTACCACTGCGGTTTCGAAGGTGCAAACATCACTTGGACAGTAGATCCTGAGGTTGCATTCAAGGACGCAAAATACATCATCTCTTCAGGTGGAGCTCCTCGTAAAGAGGGTATGACCCGTGAGGATCTTCTCAAAGGAAACTGCCAGATCGCAGCTCAGTTCGGTGACTACATCAAGAAGTATTGCCCTGATGTAAAGCACGTTGTCGTTATCTTCAACCCTGCTGACGTTACCGCTCTTACAGCATTGATCCATTCAGGTCTGAAACCTGAGCAGCTCACCTCTCTCGCAGCTCTCGACTCTACACGTCTCCAGAGCAATCTCGCAAAAGAGTTCGGTGTTCCTCAGAGCTCAGTTACCGGCGCCCACACTTATGGCGGACACGGTGAGCAGATGGCAGTATTCGCTTCACAGGTTAAGGTTGAGGGCAAACCTCTCTCAGAGATGGGTCTTTCAGCTGAAAGAATGGCAGAGATCAAGCAGAACACCATCCAGGGTGGTTCAGCTATCATCAAACTCCGTGGCCGTTCTTCATTCCAGAGCCCTGCTTACAATGCAGTGAAGATGATCGAGGCTGCCATGGGCGGCGCTCCGTTCACACTGCCTGCAGGTACTTATGTGAACAATGAGAAGTACCAGAACGTGATGATGGCCATGCCTACAACTATCGATGCTACAGGCTGCCACTACGTGATGCCTCAGGGAACTGCTGAAGAGCTTGCTGCTCTCGACGCTTCTTATGCACACCTTTGCAAGATGCGTGACGAGATCGTTGCTCTCGGAATCGTTCCTGCAGTCGCTGACTGGAAGAAGGACAATGCTAATCTGTAATCGCTGAGCGATACGATATAAAAATTAGGGGAGACCGATCAGGCCTCCCCTTATTGTTTGTATCCGCTTGGCGTTCTACAATGCGTCGAATGCGAAAACGTGAGCTTTTTCTGCGCCCCAGGTGGAATCCACCACGAGTCTCAATGCATTGGCCTTTACAGGTGCTGCGAATTCGACTTTGCGGAGCCTGAGATAATTGCCCTTACCCTCATAGACGGTCTTCCATTGACCTTTGACCTGAGCCTCGACCCTGAAATCCTTGGCCATCATCTTCGGCATTTCCACCCTCTCGGTAGTCGCCTCGAATTTTCTCATTCTCTTGCTTCTGTATTTGAACTCGGAATCGAAGATGATCCTGGCACCTGTCAGAGTGACAGGCTTCTTCCATGTATAGACGATGCTTTCTTCGCCCGGTGCTACCCAGACGCCATTGTCGGCACCATCCCATTGACGGTCAATGCCGTTGCGGAGAATCATGTTCTCCTCGGAGGTGGTGGAACTCATTGTCAATGCTGATGGCTTTCTCCATCTGTATGGGAGCATACTGTCGTCATCTTCCAGCATGTCCTGAAGTTCTGCGATATGGTCTTTGCGCACGCCAGCCGGTGTTGTGTCGTATTTTATTGCCAGCGCGGCTCCTGTTCCTGCCGCCTGTCCGAGCAATGCGCAAGTGGCCATCACTCGTGTCGATGACAGTCCCATGTGTGTGGCGGAGATGTCCCTTCCGGCAAACATGAGGTTTGGAACATTGACAGAATACAGGCAGTCGAAAGGTATTCCGAAGCGTGTAGGAGTCGTATATTCGACGGACATTTTGCCCTTGCTGTGGAATGCCTCAGGGTTGTGGTTGTCCAGTGTCCAGCCGCCGTAGGCGATGACGTCTTCGAAGTGTCCTCCTGACATGACGTCGTTCTGGGTAAGGATGTGCGGGCCTACATAACGTGTGGATTCACGCTTGCCCGGGAGTGAGCCTATCCAGTCGAGGTCGTAGTTCTTGCATCTGCCGTCAGGATGGTTCTTCATATATTCCCATACGCCATAGGCAATGCGTTTGAGTTCGAACTGGATGTCGTTGGCGTCCTTGATGGTGTTGATCGTGCCGCCGTATTCTATCCACCAGTAGTTGTTGTCCTTAGGGAAAGGCTTCTTGTAGTTGAACTTGACGCCGGGAATCGTGGACTTCGGCTTGTCATAGTTGAAGTCGTCATCGGTAAAATGGTATGCCCAGTCAGGAGCTGTGAACGGATGGTCCTCATCTGTCTTTCTGAGCTGGAGCAGGATGGAATTGCCCATTGTCTTGGAATCGCCTCCGTTTTCTCCTACGAATGACTCATTGAACTCATCTGCAAACTCTCTTCCGTGGCGGTATTTGGCGCCTGAGAGTCTGAGGATGCCGTCGCCGGTGCAGTCGAGGAATACGGTGCCTTTTATGAGATATTTGGTGTAAGCGTTTGTGTTCCACGCTTTTACTGCGGCGATTCTGTCTCCGTCCATGACCACGTCTTCCACGGATGTGTTAAGGAGAAGCGTGATGTTCTTCTCGCAGATTACTGTAGAATAGAAGGCGTCATCCCAGAGGGTGTATCTCATAAGCGGATTGTGTCGGAAGTTCCTCAGCTGGATTTCTTCCAGGAGTCCTGCTTCGGCGTTCTGGTCGCCTTTTGCTCCGACGATGCCCATGCGGATTTCGCTGGATGCATTGCCTCCAAGTACCGGGCGGTCCTGGACGAGGATGACCGTGCTGCCGTGTCTTGCTGCGGAAACTGCAGCGCAAACGCCTGCGATTCCGCCTCCGGCCACGACGACGTCAGCCTTGAGTTCCTTGTTGTAGATGGTCTGTGAATTCTTTTCCGTGAGAAGTCCGTCTGCTTCTTTTCTTGTGTTCTGTGCGGTCATTCCTGTGATGCTTGTCGCAAGAAGTGCTGCCGCAATGATGGTTTTTCTAAAGATGCGCATCGTTACTATATGTGTATTGCGCAAAGATACACATAATTTTCCGATTACGGAACCGGCTGTGTCTGGATTCTGGAACCTGACCGTTCGATGTGGCTGATTACGGAGTTGGGAGTGTATGGCTTCCGGGCCCAGGCTGATCGAAGTGGCTGATTACGGAACCGGGTCGTATCCTGAGCCGCCCCACGGATGGCATCTGAGTATGCGTCGCACTGTGAGGTAGAGCCCCTTGAAAGGCCCCCATTTGCGGAAAGCCTGAAGTGCATATTCTGAACACGTCGGAGTGAACCTGCAAGCCGGTGGCGTATAGGGCGATATGCAGGTCCGGTAAAATTTGATGAGGACAATGAACGGGAAGATCGAAACCTTCTTCAGTGTCTCGACAAATCTGTTCTTCGGTTTCGTGTCAATGCTGTTCATCGCGCTCAGGTGTTTCTTCCGGTTTCTCTTGCTGTGCTGCCTCCGGTGCTTCTTTTATGGTTTCTTCCCGTGTCGATTTCGGTGTAGCAGCAATCGCAGTAACTTTTGCCGCGAGACTCTCAAGAATGTTTCTGACGGAGAGAACTACAGCGTTGAAGTCGAGAATGTCCTTGGAACTGTAGATGAAAAGTATGTCTGTACCGCCTTTCTCTGCATTGACAGGAAGAAGATTCTTGTTCAGCCGGTAGGCTTCGCGGATGCGGCGTTTCAGGAGGTTGCGCTTGACGGCGCGGCGGAAGCATTTTTTAGGGACAGATACGACTATCCTGTTGAAAGGCAATTCGTTGCCTATGCGGTAGCAGTATCTGAATCCGTCAGTGAAGCCATAACGTCCGGACGCGAAAAGTCTGGAAAGGTCTGTCCCGACTGACAGCCTCTCCTTCTTTTTCAATGTTTTCCGGAAGTCAATGTCCATAAATTCAGTGATTCTTCTCGAGATAAAGCTCCAGTGCGCGTGCCACAGACGGTGCTTCAGACGTTGGCGCCTTTATCTCAATCGGCAGTCCGGCCTCTTCCATGGCCTTGACAATCAGTTTGCCGAAGGTTACGAATTTGGTGTTTTCCGGCTTGTAGTCCGGGTAGTTCTCGAACAGTGATTTCAAGTCTGCCGGATTGTAAACCACTATCATATCATAGGACTTCAGGTCCACACCTTTCAGGTCCTGCGGCACTGATTTGACGAAAACTGCTGTGTTGTAGTCCAGCTTGTGCTCCTCGAACAATCCGCGCAGCGCATCGTTGCTGCTTGTGTCTGAGGTGGTTATGAGGAATTTCTCATCCTTGTGTTTCGTACCGATCTGCTCAATGACTGATGCCGGTGTGCCGTTTCCGTAGAAAATCTTGCGTTTGCGGAATACAATGTGTTTCTGAAGGTACATTGCGACTGCTTCGGTGGTGCAGAAGTACTTCATTGTCTCCGGTACTTTCACTCTGAGTTCTTCGCAAAGCTTGAAGAATGCGTCGATAGTATGTCGAGCGGAAAAAACAATCGCAGTGTAATCCAAAATGTTAAGTCTCTGACCTCTGAATTCTCGTGATGTGAGCGGTTCAATCAGAAAAAACGGCATAAAATCTATCTGAACACCGAATTTTTCTTTGAGAGTCTCGTAAGGAGCGACATTCATAGGCGTCTCCTGCGAGATCAAAATCTTCTTTGTTGCCATACCAATCCTATCCTACAAATATACCAGCGAAATCACCAGCAGCACTGCCGGTAATATTTCGACGCTGCAAAGGTACGAAATTGCTGTGAAAAATCCGCAATCTTGAGTGATAATCTGATATCTGCGTATGAGATTGACAGTAAAAAGCAGGCCTGTGAAGATATAGGCCGCCGTTTTTATGTAAGGAAGGCAACTGCTTGATATTGCGAGGATTGTGATGCCTATTGCGAGGAAGAATGTTTCCAGGATAAAGAAGTTCGCCCCGCCGTGTCCGGAAATCTTGGCTGTATCGAATCTGATTTTGCCGGTAGGGGTTACGGCTCCCGCTATCCATCTCACAAGCAGGTATGCGCACAGGAGCCCGATGATGGCCAATGTCTGGAATCCGGGGGACAATACCGAAAGGAACTTGTTGTGGAACAGTCCGAGTCTGGAGATGCAGAGGCTGCAGATGAATATTGATGCCAATGCCACCGAGTTCCGTTCCCTGCTCAGTCGCATGTTCCTTTCGATCGACACTATTTCTCTCCATCTGAAAAGTGTGTTCCATATGGACGGCAGTACTGAAATGAATCGCCTCATGCAGATTAACAGTAGGACAATGCAGAGGGCCATGAGTGCCCAGTTCAGCGGTGATGTGCCCCAAAGGTCTGTCGTCGGGATGCTCTGCTCTGTAGTCGTGTGCATAAACAGCCGTCCCTGAGCGAATGCTTCAGAGACAGGCCTGATCTGCAATGTGTCCACAGATGTTATTTCTGATGATATAGTCGGCATTTGTCAGTTTCCGCGCTTTGCTGAAAACAGTGTTCGTCTTCGGAGTTGTGCTTCCCGCCTCAGTTAGTTTCCGCGCTTGGCGCGATACCCCATGGCGCAAAGCAGCGCTGTGACCTTGTCCCGGAGGTCCCCCTGAATCGTGATTTCCCCGTCTTTAGCCGTGCCGCCCACTCCGCACTTGACTTTCAGCGTTTTTCCTAGTTCCTTGAGGTCGGAGTCGCTGCCTACAAAGCCGCTTACCAATGTCACCTGCTTGCCGGCCCTGCATCTTCTGTCGATGCTTACCGTCAGTTTCTGCTTTTCCGGAGCCAATGTCTCGTCCTCCGCTACGCTTTCCTGCTCATATTTGAAATCAGGATTCGTGGAATAAACCACGCCCAATCGCTGTTTCCAATCGTTCTCTGCCATCTTTTGTCTTCTGTCTTCTGGTATATTCTGGTCATGTGGCCATCGGCTGGCGTACTCAGAGGCTTTCCTTTAGCTTAGCAACCTCCTCCTGCGACAAGCCGGTCGCCTTCGCCACGATCTCACATGACGTCCCCAACTGAAGCAGGTTAATCGCGATTTGTTGTTTCGCATCCTCTCTACCTTCCTCTCTACCTTCCGCACGTCCTTTCACGAGTCCTTCTTCAAGTCCCTCCGCACGACCTTTTACACGCCCCTTCGCGAGGCCTTCCTCAAGTCCTTCCTCGTGCGC